>Ga0214166_1000269_pt1 | contig 27633 bp, 36 predicted proteins | sample TroBogepilimnion_27_FD_153005 | JGI IMG/M metagenome (GOLD analysis project Ga0214166, IMG submission 153005) | Freshwater microbial communities from Trout Bog Lake, WI - Practice 18AUG2009 epilimnion v3 | ecosystem: Environmental > Aquatic > Freshwater > Lake > Epilimnion/Euphotic zone ...
CCTATTGTTGCCGATATTCCAACAATATAAACCAACAACCAAATAAGAACTAATCGGTAATTATTATTCATTTTTGCGTAAAGTAATGAGCAATAAAACCAACAAAAGAGCTAATGCCTGAAACAACCATCATGCCTACCCAAAATCCTCCACGACCTTTATTTGCCATAGCAAGCAGTTCTTTAATATCGTGGCGCATTTCTGCAACTTCTCGTTCCATAGCTTCCACTTTAGACCACATTACTCCAATTTTTACTGGATCAATTTCAGACATGATTAGCTCTTCATAATGAATGCAAGAGCGTAATAAGGAGGCATATTTGCCCCTGATCCGCTTACGCCAGCAGTTGCGTTTGCAACAGTAATTCCTGTTGTTGCAGTATTTGTTGGGAATAGATTTTGTGTTCCACCAACTTCACCTCGCAATATAGTTGGAGAAGTAGTACCAGTTCCATTTCCTTCATTAATTGTATGAACGTGACCTGGATCAGTAACTGTTGCAGTATGAGTATGACTAACAACAATTGCATCTGTAGAACCGCCAGTTTGACCAACTGAATAAGTATTTCCAGCTCCTAAAATAAATGAATTACGCAAATCAGGAGCGCCATTTGTACCGTCACAAAGTTGCCATCCACTAGGAATAGAACCAGTAGAACCTGACCAAATTAAAATACAACCACTAGGAACTGAAGGAGCAGATGATGGAGCATTTTGCAAAATAGGATAAATATTATCCAAAGTTTGAACTGAAGATCCTGATGAAGTTTGTATTACAAATTTGTAAGAATAACCAGCAAGCAACCAAATTTCAGAAGCTGGTCTACCTGAACTGTTTAAAACGATAGGATTAGCATTTGGAATAGTTCCACCGTTATCAGCATAAGTAACTAAAGGAGTAGAACTACCAGCTTGATAAGTATAAATAAGACCACCAGCCAACAAATTACCATTATTGTCAAAAAATGGTTGACCACTATTTCCAACTGGCGATAAAAGTACGCTTGCCATATTATTTCCTTGTTATATCGTTTAAAGGAGTTTTGCGAATTCCAGCGCCTAACTCAGTTCGTCTTGCAGATTCTTCTGCTGCTGCTTTTTCTGCTGCAAATGCTTCTTTTTTGGCAGTTCTCCAGTTAGCAAGTTTTCTAATACTTGTACCTACTGGAACGCCTTTAGCTGCCACGTTTACACCATGTTCAGCTAGACTAGCAGCAACATTTTTTGCGCCTTCAATAAGCTCTTTTTTGGCTTGTTGACGTTCAGATACAACAGCAGTATTGCTAGTGTTTGCCCAACTTACACCACCACGAGGCTCAGTTAAACGAGCTGCTTCTCCTAAATCACGCAAATCTTTAGCAACTTCATTTCCATGAACTGCTTCTAATTTAGTTCCTAAAACTTTATCAAGCTGTTTATTTAAAGCCTCTTGACCAACTTCACCTTTAGAGTTAACTGTTTTATCTTTTAAATCACGAATAGTTCCTGATTTAAGGTTTTGATGCTCAGGAGAATTTTCTCCTAGTTCTTGCACCAATCGTCTTACATTTACTTCAGGAACATTTTTACCAACAACGTGCTTTTCAAAGAAATTACTTGCAGCAGGATGAGGAACACCAGCAGCGATTTCTTCAGCGCTTCTTGTATCAGAAATGGCAGATTTAATTGCTGGATTATTTTCAATTAATTGTTTTCTAGCTCTTACTGCTGCACGAGCTTGATCTGCTAAAGGCTTTAATTGAGCAGCTTGAGGAGATAAAGGAAGATTTTCCAACGCTTCGCGAATAGTATGAGCTGTAGCAGCTTCTGTACCGCCTTTACGCATTTCAGTAGCTGTAATAGTTCTCAATCGTTCAAAGTTTTCAAAAGTCATTGGTTGACCTTTAGCAAACTTTTCGAGAGCTGATTTTAATACTTGTGGAGTTGCATCATAAATCAAATCATGATGTAGCTGATCAATTGCATTTTGAGCAAATGTTTTTCCGTCAATTGGAAACTGACCGCCATTAGCATCTCTTAGAGCTTGATATTTAGCGCTAATGTCGGATTCACGAGCTGCATCATTAGCTTTTAAACGATCTAAAACAGCGCTCGCATCCTCAACTTTATTGTTGGTAAATACATCAGGAGCAGCTTTTTCACGAGTTGTTTCAAAGCCTTGAACCAATTTAGGATTTCTTTCCAAGAATGCTTGCTTAAGATTTTCATCTTTAGCACGATCATTCCATTCGTCAGACATTTTGCCAACGTCTTGGGTTGCTTGACCTTCAGTAGGATTAATATCCCATTTCTTGAGCTTATTGGTATTTTCCAAAGCCTTAAGATCAACTTCATTTGCTGGAACATTTGCAAATTTAGCTTGAATATCAGGATGAGCATTTGCCAATTCAGCTCTGACAGCGTTTTCGTATTCGGTTGCAGCAGCGCCTATGTTAGGTGCGCCAGCTTCAGCAACTTTAGCAACTGGATTAACTCTAGGAGCATTAACAGCCTTAGCAGCTTGAAATCCTTCTTGCAAAGCGCCTAAAGTTTGTTTTCCACGCTCAACTACTGGAGCAGCAACTTTGGATACAGCAGAAATTACTGGTTTAGCAACTGCTTTAGCAGGAGCAACTAATTCACCAGCAGCAAGTTGTTCAGGATGCAAAAGAATGCTTTTTGCAGATTCGCCTACTGCTTCGCCTGGATGTTCATAAAGATGCTGTAATCCTTGCTTAATGATTTCGCCTTTATTGGGAGCGTTGTAAAAGTTTTGAATTCCTTTTACAAATTCTTCAGATCCTTTTGATACACGCTCAACCATTTCTTTTTTGCCTTCAGCACCACCTAAGTTTGCTTGATAAGCAAGATATGGCGTACTGCCTTTTAAATCTTCTTTGGTAATGCCTTGCAAAGGCTTTGCTACATCGCTAACAAAGTTTTCTAAATGACTACCTTGCTCACGCATTTTTGCGCCTTGACGAGCAAGTTTAGGATTAAATGTTACAGCGCTGGTATCTTCAGATCCTGTTGTAGCTTGTTCTTGAGTAGGCTGTAAAGCCTTTTCAAAAGGCGTTAAATTGTCAGAGCTGGTTGGAGCAAAAGACTTTCCATAAATAGCTTCTGCATCAGCATTATATTTAGGAAACTGACCAGTTTTTGCGCCTATTGTTGAGCCTGGTATTGATGCCCATTGTGTACCAATTAATTTTTTGGCAGTTGCATGATCTCCACGTCTATAAGCATCTAAAGCTCCTGTATCACGCAAAATACCAATAGCAGCTTTATGCTGACTTTCAGGAGAAAAATCTTCTAAACCTAGTTTTTTGGATTGTTGATCCCAAGTTGAACCAAGAATTTGATATAAACCAGCAGCATCGCTTGTATCGCCTTTTTTATTAAAAGCTACACGAACTTTAGGATGCATTGATAAATCGTCAACAGTTTGACCGCCAACAATAGTGTTTGGAGTTGGACTACCTTCGTATTTATTAATATACGGAAGAAGTTTGCTACCAACCGCAATATCGTCATCAGTCAAAGGCTGAAGAGTTGTACCTTGAGGCTGTTGTGGTGTTGCTGATGAATCGAGGTAATCGGCAAATAATCCCATTATCGTGTCGGCATTTCTACAGTATCAGATTGTTGATTTGGCAAAACTCCCATTAAACGAGCTTTTTTAGCCATCTTAATTAAGCGCTCTTTTTCTGCTGGAGTCATACGACTAGCTTGTTCTTTTGCTTCTTCTTCAGTCAAATCTTGGAATAAACGATAGTCATTAACAGAATTGAAGTTTTGAGCTTTTCTGTTGTAAGTCATTGGATCATTTTCATGCTTAAGCAAATATTGCGCTCTAGCTTGTTTCATGCGCTCAATACCGCTTAATTGGTTTACAACATCATTAATTGCTTTTTGATTCATACCGCTATGAGGATTTGCAACTTCAGCAATTTTCAAAGCTAAATCGGTATTTCCACCAGCCAATTGCAAAATTGCAGCGTTTTTTGCCAATTCTTGAGTATTTGCAACTTCTTTTGATCCCAAAGGAATGCCAAGCGCATTAAGAACGCCAGTTGAGAATTCTTTAACACCACCACCAGTACCAGTAAATGCGTGTTTAGAAAGACCTTTAATGGTTTCCAAAGTAGCAATTCTTGGCTGAGATTCCTGAGCTTCACGCTTTGTATTAACAACGTCATTGGTATATTGCTCAGATTCAGCTCTAGTAAGGTTTGCTGGTTGTTGTGGTGCGCCTGGCACACCAATTTGACCAGTTGCACGATTTGTCGTAACAACTTGACCACTAGCATTTTGAGAAAAGGAAGGAAGAGCTGCTTGATATTGTTCAGCAGGAGTTGCATGACTTCTACGAACATTAGCAAGAAGATTTTTATATTCTTTTACTTTTCCTTCTTTAAGCAATTTATCAGCTTGATCAAAAAAACCACCATCATTTACAAGATCAGGAACAATTGCTTTTCCCCATTGCTTAGTAGCGTTCAAATCGCCTTTTAAGCCTTCCAAATCTTCATTGTTGTAGGCATCTGAATTTTCTAATCCAGTTAAAACTCCACTAGCAATATTATTCTTTTTATTTGCAAGCTCTAATTGAGCGCCTTGAGTCAGAGCTTGTTGCTGCTGAACTTGCAAAGGATTAATTTGCTGTGCTTGTTGATAGGCTTGAGATTGACGAGCAATATTTAACATATCTCCCAAAGAAGTTTGCTGAGGAGCTTGCGTGTTATAAATGCTTGGATCTAAGGATGTAGTTACTGATGGCATATTTATTCCTTATAACTGCGCTGGACTAAAGCCACCAATACCATATCCTGAACCACCCATATTGGTATAGTTGGTTGGAGCAGCATTAATAGCTGGAGCTTGATAGTTTAATGATGCCAAAGAGCTTGTTGTAGGAGTAGCTGCTGTATTGCTTAAACTAGACAAATATCCAATGTTTCCTAAATTGCTTACAGCACCGCCAATAGTATTTGCTTGACCAATTTGACTTGCAGCTTGAGCATTAGCAATACCTTGAGTTACGTTAGCAATATTGGTTGCTGTACCAAGTTGAGCATTTGATGTTCCTTGAGCGCCTGACAAGCCCATATTAGCAATTCCAGCTAATTGATTATAAATATTGGTGCGCTGCGCTTGATAGTTGTTAAAAGCGTTTTGATAGGCATTTCCAGCAAAGTTTTGGTTATATTGAGCCAGCGCTTGTTGTGCGTTACCGCCTACCAAGCCTCCTGTAGCGTTTGCTGCTGCATTTTGACCAGCTTGACCTTGTTGCAGTTGAAAAGCGTAATTTGGTGCTAAATTAGCGTTTAAATCTTGATTATTAAACTGATTTGTAAAATATGGCAGTCCTGGCGCACCAGTTGTAAGTTGATTTAAAGCTGTAGTTCCAGCTTGAGTATATGGAGCATAATTTCCTGCTGCTTGTTGACCAGCAGCAAGAAGATTGCTTTGAGCTTGTGCGCCAGCTTGTGCTTGCGTATTCGCAGCATTTTGCTGACCTTGTGACGTTATGTACGCACCAGCTACGGTAGCTGCTGCGACTGCGCTTAATCCCATAAATCCTCCAAATCTCGCCTAATTTTCGCTTTTTACAGCATTTTCGTAAATACTTTATCAACAAATTTATATCCTAAATATTCAAAAAGACGTGAATTGTCTTGATGCACTTTAGTGTTATAAATCACTCTGTTTACTCCTTGTTCCTTTAGCAAATTGTCTGCAAATTGGAACAATTTAATTCCTGTTCTACCTTTTCGATATTCCTTTTTAAGGTAATAAATATCTTCTTGGGCAGTAATGCAACTTTTATAATGAATATGAGGAGCTACAAAAAATATAATGTAACCGACCAATTTTTCATTATCTCTACAGCTAATAAATCTTAAACCACCTGAATTCCAAATCTTTTCATAAGCCTCAAAATCAGGTTCTAAAGCATATTCTTTAGTAACCGATAACTCGTCATAATGCTCATCGATTATCTGTTTCCACTCTTCCAAACAAGCCAAATAATCATCGTTTTTAAATTCGATCATGGGTTGTAATAAGGCACTTTCATAGGTTTACCAGCTACGGTAATGTTAATAAATCCTGCTGGTTTAGATGGCAAAGTAGCTGTTCCAGTAGTCGCATTTGTTGCACTTGTAAAATTTAACAAATTTAAAAACCATTGCTGCCAAGCTCTTGTTGGCATTTTAGTATTATCGTCTAATAAAGGCGTTACAGGATATGGATTACCTTGAGATATTCCCCAAATTGGATTTGCCATTAATTATCTCCTTCTGATGCTTTAAGATTTGCAGAAATAATTACAGCATTAATTGGGTCTGTAACAACAACTTCAAAAATACGATCTCTAGCTAAACCTAATCTACGCCAAATAATACGATTTTTATATCTACCAACTTGACCAATTTGTGACCAATATTCATTACTCCAAGTAGATCCACCATCATTTGACCAACGCAACATAGCTTGAGGAACAGATCCAATGGTTTCCTGATTAATTGGAGGAGTTGTAATGCCTTCTAAACCAACACCTGGCTGAAACTGAATTTGCAATTCATCAAAATATTGACGTTGAAAATCAGTAACTAAATGAGGACACCTACGCAATCTTCGTATTTCGTTTCCGTTATCGGTGTAATTATTGGGATCTAATTGATAAATTTGACCATTTTTGTAATCACCAACAATAAATATTCCCTGAAATAAAGCTCCACAATTGGAACGATGGCGATGATAGTTGTTTTGACTATCTACTGAAAGCCATTTATGCCAAAGTTGAGTAGATATGTCATACACCCAAGTTAGGTCTAGGCTTGGGAAAGTTACAACATAACACTCATGACCTTCTAATTGGTATGTATAAGCAATTGCATCTGATACAGTTTGATTTACAAGAGTATTTTCGACAGCATGAGTTGATATACGTTGTGGAAAATAGCCATTCATCATTACAATTTCAGACTGACCACGATTATTTTTAGCAACATAAGCAAATGAATTTCCAACACGAGCTACTGAAAACGGAGCTGCAATTCCATGTTGAGAAGATGAGCCAGGTATGCGTTGAAAAGGAAATGGAAACAATCCTTGATCCGACCAAACTTCAGAAGTTGTTTCACCAAGCAAATAAACCTGACCATGATCGCAAATCAACGATACAAGATTATCAGGCCCTGTAAATTTACTAGCATAAGATAATCCATAAGTTATTGGACTAAGAATATTTGATGCTGCCCATTCTTGGGTATTTGGATAGTTGTAAACAAAATAGTTATCAACAATATCTACTACATTTGCGCCAGTAAAAGCTCCATCTGTTGAAGGCAATACACTAAAGTTCAACAAATACATTGTTTCAGAGCTTATTGACTGACTATTATTAATTACATAATTTCCAGTACCACCAGTTCCAGTACCAAAAGTTAATGAAAGCTGTAATCCTGTTCCTGATCCATTTGTAGAAGTTGAAGCTGGATTTGTAGGAGTGGATGTATATGCTCCAGCATAAGTTTGAGTTAAACCAGTTACAGCTCCTGAACTTACTGAAGTTACTGTATAAGTAGCTGGACTATTTCCATAGACACCGCCTAAAACAGTTACGGTATCATTTACGTTATAACCAGTTCCAGCGCTAGAAATTGTTTGACTTAGAACAGTACCTGAACCAAGAGCAGTAATAATTGTATTAGCTGAAACTCCTGATCCTGTAATTGTTTGACCTGGATAAACAGTACCGCTTGAAACCGCAGATACTGACAAAGTTGTTCCTGAAATGCTTGCCGTAACGATTCCTGCTACAGCAGCAGAATTCATTGTTTCAGCAGTAGAAATTGTATTGTTTTGACTTAAAGTCCAAGTTGTTCCTGAACCACTAACAATAACTGTTTCATTGGTAACTCCAACTCCAAAAATTGACTGACCAGCAGCAATAGTTCCTGAAATAACTCTAGTTACAGTTAAAGTTGTTCCTGAAATTGTTCCTTGAAATACAGCAGCAGATGGATTTGAAATACGCCAAGTATAGCGATAGACTCCATCAACAATATAGACGTTTAAGCCGTTATCTGAAATACCAACTTGATCTGACGAGCTATTCAGTTGACCAACAATTGTAGGAGTGAAGCTAGAATTTAATACATAAACATATGCTCCACAAACAACAACGCAATATTTGCCACCACTTACAGTACGCATACCACGCACTTGTGCAGAGTTTTGCAAGGTAACAATATTGGTCAATCCAGGCGTAGGATAAAGAGCTACGACTCCTCTTGCTCCTTGACCTTTAGTTGGATCAATTTCAGGTCTAAAGTTTATACATTCCTGAGCATCTTGATAGATGCTAGGAGCTTCGTATGAAGCACCAACGAATCCAAAATCAGCCATTATCTAAAGAATCCACCTGAAAGAATCCAACCAGCATCTTTTTGTCTGCTGTTCAAAATAGCATCTGAATAGCGTGAAGATTGTATTGGTTTCATGTTTGTACGTTTAATCGTTCCTTTGCCTTGAGCTGCATAGGCTGCAATCATTTGAATTTGTGTTGGGTTAGCTTTGCCATACATAGGCATTAAACGCTCTGCTAAACACCATCTAAGAGCCATTACATAGCCTTGAGGAAGAACAATATTGTCATACATTGTCGTATATCTTGTGAAAATTGTATCTGCAAACATATGCATTTCACCTTGCGCTGGATTTGGCCAGACAAACAAATTTCCAAGAGGATCAGATGGTTGGTAATACAACGCTTTTGGCCATGGGCCGTTTAGCGTTTTTAAGCCAATCATTTCATAATTTTCTACGTTTAAAACAGCTACTGGATAGTCTAAACCACCGTTGTAAATAGGAATTCCATTAGAAGTTGTATTAACACGAACAAATGCAGAGTTAATAGCTAATGGTCTTTGATAATATCCAGTAATGATAATTGGAGTAATTGTTCCAGTAATCGTTGTGCTGCTTGTAGTCTGACTTGTTCCAACAGTATAAGTACCAGTATCTCCAGCTCCGCTTACAAAAGCCGTAATTGTTGTTCCTGTAGTAACTCCAGTTCCGCTTAAAACAGATCCGATACCAATAACACCTTGAGAAATTGCTGTTACTGTTAAAGTTGTTCCTGATATAGATCCAGTAAAAATTGGAGCTACGGTAGTATTTTGCGTGTTTGTGGTATATGTTCCAGCTTCATTTACCTGACCTCCAGCTCCTGATCCAAAAGCAACAATAGTAGTTCCTGAAGCAATTCCTGATCCAGCAATAGTCATTCCAAGCGCAATACCGCCTGAGTTAAGAGTATTAACTGTAAGAGTGTTTCCTGATAATGTTCCTGTAAAACTAGATTTAACTTGACCGCCTGGACCAATTGTATATTGGGTTTGACCACTTACTATAGGAAAAATAATTTCTGTTTTGTAGCTCAACATCATATCTTCGTTTGACCATTGATCGATCATATCGTTCAACATATCAAACGCATCTTGAGCTGCATCTGCTGTAGGTGTTTCACCAGCTTCCAAAGCTCCAATATCTTTTAAGGCTCTACTAATAATGTCATATGGTTGAGTCATTTTTAATCCTTAAATCGTAAAAGTATTTGCAAGCCAGGGAAATTCTACTTTTTGATTTTTTTCTATGTCTTTGAGTTGTTTTAATAAGTTTTGTTTAATACCATTTATCTGATCTTCAGAATGATCATTATCAAGCAAATCAACTAAATCTGATTCTTTTATTTCTGAAAAAGGTTTGTTATTTAAGACTTTAGAAAATGAATAATATCCTTCTGTATCTACTGTATTTTTTCCATCAGTAGCAGAAAGATTATATTTAACGGAAATTGATTCATCACCGTTAGAAATTAATTCTAAAATTGACCATTTAAACATTTATGTTTATCCATTCTTGTTTTTGTTCATCCCAACCCCAATTACCTTCAGATTTAGGCGCTGGTTTAGGACAAGTCCATAACCATGTTTGTTTCGACAATTCCCAACTATTGCATGGAATATTGTTTATATCGATTGGTCTATTTTTATAAAATACGTCATTTTCTTTGTCGTAAATATCACCAATTCCAGCGTAATTTGCTCTTAATGCAACTCCACCGTCAGGTGTAAAAGGTGGATTTTCAGGTTGAGGCGCATAATGTACGTTTCCAAAAGTATTGTAGGATGTTTGAATCCATAAAGAAGGATCACCAGCATATCCAGCATCAATAAAATCTTGTTCTGCTCTGATAACTTGTGTAACTATTCCGTTTTCAACTTTTGCAAAATGCGCCATTTTTAACCTTAAGCAGTATAACTACCTGAACTTGTCCATTTTAAAATAGTGTTTGAACCTGATGTTGAAATGCTTGGCGAACCTGTGTAATTGCCTGAATAGTTAGCAGTTGGAACTGTAAACCAAACAGCACCACCAGCTCCGTTTGCACCTGATTGTCCGCCACCGCCAGCACCACCACCGCCACCGCCATAACCAGAACCAGCAACAGCATTATTAAGACTATCGTTACCACCTTTACCACCTGAACCATATGGGCCTGATCCACCTGAACCGCCTGAACCACCGCCACCGCCACCACCACCACCTGAGCAGTTTCCATTTCCTGAACCACTACCGCCTGATCTTTGACCACCAGCACCACTACCACCTGAAGAACCACCAGCACCACCAGCAGAGCCTAAGCCAGCACCACCACCGCCTGATCCACCAGCACCGCCATTCTCGCCAGGACTTGCAGCCCCATTACCACCACTTGCGCTAATTGAATTACCAGTTGAAGTTCCACCAGCTCCTCCAAGTCCATTTGCACCTGAACCAGCACCACCAATAGTTACTGTATAAGTAGAACCAACTGTTCCAGTAAAACTTCCGTTGTTGTAATAACCTGAACCACCGCCACCGCCTCGTGAACCACCTTGATCTCCACCGCCACCGCCACCGCCCCAAGCATCTACAAAAATAGAGTAGGTTGGTGCGTTAGCTTGTGTTCCGTAAAAATTACTAAAACTGAGTGCGCCTGACGAAAACGTAAATGGGCCACCAGTAGAAGTGTAATAAGTAGTTCCACGATAAGAATTTAAGCTATATCCACGACCAAATTCGGTATTTATAGCCGACATTGAAAGTGCGCCTGAAGATGGTAAAGCCATTTTTATGATCCAGTTTTAGGATTTTTCAATGATTCTACTTTTGCTTCAAGTTCTTTAATTGCTTCAATTAATAGTGGTACTAAGCGTTCATAACGAACTGTTAAATATTTATCATCAATTGGAGCTGGTGCTACTGTTTGTGGCATTACTTTTTCAACAGATTGTGCAGTTACACCAACTTCAATTATTGAAGCGTCATAACCTAAAGCTACAGCAGTTTCATTGGCGTGATACATCATTGTTTCAATTTGACGTACTTTATCTAAAGCATTTTCAATATCACCAACTTTAGTTTTTAATCTTTCGTCAGAATAATAAGCAGTAATATTATTTGTAGCTCGAATTTCACCAGCAGTTCCTGATCCTGCTGTTCCAACGCCCAAACTATTCACTTGATAGTTGTTAGAAGTATTTAATGCGTTTGCAGTTGTAGCTGTTGTAGCAGTTCCACCAATGGATAAGCTAGAAGCAGTACCAGTTAAGCCTGTTCCAGCGCCACTAAATACTGTTGCACTTAAAGTACCAGTTGAAGGTACAAAACTAAACTTACTTGATGAAGTATATAAGCTAGTAGCTGTTCCGCTAGTAGCAGTTTCCATTGTTGGATAATAAGTAGAACCTGAGCTGGTATTATCAGTAATAGTTAAACCGCTAGTAATCGTAGTCCAAGTAGGAGCTGCACTAGATCCTTGACTTGTTAATACCTGACCTGATGTTCCAAATCCAGTTGTACCGCTTGTTGCTGGAGTTGTACCCAAATTGGTTGATAAACCAATTGCACCATTTACGTTAATAACGTGAGCATTCGCACCGCCAGCAGTTCCACTTGCTGCGCCACCCCAAGCAAAATACAGTTTATAACCATTTCCTGAACCTACAGAAATATCGCCATCGTGACCTGAGAAATAAACACCATTATTGATGCTATAAAAATCTGCTGGTGTAGATGAGCTGAAAGTAGAGGAATTCATTCCCATTTCAGCGTAATAACTAGAATCTGTGCCTAAATTGTTAGATACAACATAGTTTGCAGAAGCATTAGCTGTATTGCTTTGATTTTGAATAACCAACTGGTTATATGAACCGCTAGTTGTAGAACCAAATGAAGCAATAGTATTTGAAGCATTAAAGCTCAATACTGGAGTTGTGCTGGTTACGGTATTTCCACTTAAAGTTGTGAAATCACCGCTTGAACGAGTCGTAGCACCAATAGAAACGCCATTTAATGCGCTTACTGTTGATCCTAATGCTTGTAAAGTAGAGCCAAAAGTGATGCTTGAATTAGTTAAAGAGCTATTTCCAATATTGCTTAAAGTATTGCTTGAACCGCTAATAGTTTTATTAGTTAAAGTTTGAATACCAGTTAAAGTAGCAACGGTACTATCAATAGCGATTGTTACAGCAGAAGATCCGTTGTAGCTTGTTCCGCTTAATCCTGTTCCAATAGTCAAGGCATTAGGAGCAGCAGCAGTAATTGTTGCGCTACCACCTAAAGAAATAGATGAACCGTTGATGGTAATAGAGCTATTTGCTAGTTGAGCATTAGTTACAGTACCGCTTAAAGCTGTTGTAGGAATGCTTGTAGATGCTGTTACAGCTCCTGTACCGTTACCATACAAATAACCAGTTAAAGAGCTTGCGCCTGTACCACCGTTAGCTACAGCAACAATTCCTGTTACGTTTGCAGCGTTTCCGCTAATATTTCCGCTAACTTGCGATCCTGAAATAGCAATTGAAGTGTTTGTAACAGAAGTTACTTGACCACTTGCATTAGTAGTAAATACAGGAACAGTAGATGCAGATCCATAAGTTCCAGCAGTTCCTACTGGAGTAATGCTAAATTGATAACCAGTAAGAGTTAAACCAGTTCCTGCTGTATATGTAGAAGATACAGAGAAATTGCTCCAATTCATTGCTGTTGTACCAAGAGTACCGCCTGGTTGCGCTGTGCAATACCAAGCAGAGCCTTGTTGTGAACCATATTCAACAAATACTAATGCGCTGACATATTGCGCCCAAGTTGTGCAACCAGTTGCATAAGTCCAAGCACCACTAGAAACAGTATAAATACCGTTTTGAGCAGAGTTTGACTGATTTTTAACCAATACTGTATTACCAGCAACAAGACTTACTCCATCGACAGTTTGTAATCCTGAAAGAGTAATGTTGCTGTTTAAAGTAGCAGCAGTTACTGGATTTTTCCAACTAATGCCAGCAGCATAAGATTGAAGAGTCAAAAAGTTAACAATATCAGTTGCGTTGGAAGCATTGGTGCTAATAGTTCCAGTTGTAGTTGCGATATTGGTAAAAACACCAGTAGAAGGACTGCTCGATCCAATTGGAGAGCTGTCTAACGTACTGTTAGTAATTGTCAATCCTGATTGAATAGGATTAGACGTGGCATAAAAAGGCTTATTTTGACCTATGAAAGTATTAAAAGTACCGTCAAGATTAAAATAAGCCTGAACAGGCAGTAAATTCTGTGTTACAGAATCGTTAACAGCCATAATAATTCCTTATGATTGATCTGCCATTGGCATTACATATAAAGTTCCGCTAGTACCGATTGCAGTAATCGAAAATACTGGTGGAACAGCAATGACTGTTGGTTGTGACATTGCAACGCCCAAAACAAAGCTCTGACTAGAATTACCGCCAGTTGGCAATACTGCTGCTGCTGCTGTTGCACCTGATCCTAATGGAGCTGGAGCAATAGTAACAGCGACAGGATTAGCGCCTGTATTCAAGAATCCGCAATAGTTAACTTGGTCATTACCAGCAGGAGTGATGGTAACAGCAGTTGAGCTAGTGCCTGAAACAGAAATAGCTGTAGTTGGGCCTACAAAACGATAAACGGATGTATTAGCCATTTTTAATCCTTAAGCTGCGTTAGTAGGCAAAACTGTGCCTTCTAAGCGATCAACAGCCAAAATATAAGTACCAGCAGCAGGAGTTGCTGATGAACCAGTAGAGTTGCTAAATTGAATGCTTAAAACACCAGCAGCAGATACCCAAGCATTAGCAATGCCAACACCAGTAGTTTGTGCGCCATTTAAAGATACATTTACGCAGTCATTTACTTGCAAACCAGCAATACTAAAGGTTTGAGTTGCTTGCGTTCCTGAAACAGCAGCAGGAGTTAAAGAAGGATATACAAGAAACGATTGGTAAATGTTTCCACGCAGAATTGTGGTTTGTAAAGACATGATTTTTCCTTTGCAAAGAAAACCTAAATAGGTTCACTAATTATATTTCTAAATACGAAAAAAGCCACCTTTTTGGGATGGCTTTTTCGCACTCATTTACTCAGATTAATAGTAACCTGGGCTTAAGTCGTAGCCATAAACATAAACATCAACAGTAGCTGCTGCTGTAGCAGAAGATACGTTGAAATATAGTTTCTGAGCTGTGTCAGCAGTATTAGCTGTAGTTGCACCTGAAACTGTTACATATGGTGCGCCAGTATTGCTGGTCAAAGCTGCTTGACTCAAAATAGCTGTACCGTTTTGAGCTGCTGCTGTGTAAACACCGAAATGAACAGAAGAAACGTCTACTGCCAAGCCTGTTGTTGGACTTACACCGTTAGCGATAACAACAGAAACTGGAACATACAAAGCGCTGTTGATAACTGGAACGATGGTATCGCCTAATGCTGCTACGCTCAATCCTTTTTGAACAGCGATTACACGCAGAGCTTGTTGGCTGTTCAGATTCGATGGATGAGTTGAATTTGTTACTGCTGGTCCTGGATTACTCATGATTTATTCCTTAAAAATGTTTTTAAAAAGGAAGGACTTTTACATCCTTCCAATTAGCTATTAAGCAGCGATACGGCAAGCCAACTCAGGATACAAGTTAGCCCAACCATACAACACATCCAAACGTGTAGGAATGGAATCGTTATTGATTGTATATTGCCTTACAACTCGCATGGACAAACCAATTTCTTTGTCAGAAGCACGACCAGCGAAATGAACGCCTTCAGGTAGCTCAAGGTCAGCTACTGCTAAAGTGAACGCATTACGATGCATCATAATATTCTGTGGAGAAACAGCGCCAGTATTGTTGAATGGAGTTACAACAGCAGTTGTGCTTGTAGAACCGATCACTACGTTTTGGAACTGACCAGCAGAAATGATAGCTGGAGAAACGGTGATGTTAGTTGCAGAAGTACCTACTGAAGTTGTAGACAATACAACAAATGAACGCAGTTTGTTTGAACCATAAGCCTGACGGTTCTGTGGGTTGGCTGCATAAATGCCAGCGATTGTGAATGTATCACCAGCATTCAGAGTAGAAGCAGAAGATGCTTTGATCTGAATAGTAGATGAAGAAGCCCAACCTGAAGTCAAGTAACCAACTTGTGCAGTTGTGTCAGCAGACAAAGTGTTGCCTGAATAGCTACCGAAAGTTTGTGAAACCACGTTTTGATCGAGTTTCCAGTTAACGCCAGCAGAATCGCGACCCATCAAGCCTTTACGATATTGTTCGCCAATTGCTTCTTGTGGAACGAACAAACCTTTCAAGCTGTCAACGATAGTTGCAGAAGTAAATGGCTCAACGATGCATGAACGACGACCATCACGAGGAGCGCCTTCAGAATCAAGGTAAGCACCAGCAGTCAGGTAAGTAATCAAACCAGTTGGAGGTGTACCAGCAACGCCAACGATGTTTGCTGTGTTAGCAGCAGCTTGAGCCATACCATCTCTATCGATCTTATTTGCAATCGCTGCTACGGCCGGTTTCAGCACTCGATCAGAAAACATATCGAGCGAGAGAGCTAAGTCCTGGGTCGTAAATTGGGTATCCACATGGAACTGCGTGGAGAGAGTTACAGGGACAGAAGTTTCGTTGAAATCTTCTACGTTAAGCGCTGGGCCTGTAGTTCCGATGAAACGACCAGGTTTTCTTACGTTAACGGTTGCGCCAATCTTGGCCCCGACAACAGCGAACTGATCATCATAGTTACGATCAACTTCAGAAGTAAAAGTCAATTCGTTTTCGAGAACCATAAGGGCCTCGTTGGTGATTTTGCTAATTGTTAATAAATTATTACTCACGATAATTCCTTTTTATAAAAAATTGGATTACCTGATCCGACCAGCTCTACGAGCTTCTTTCCATGCTTGGTAACTACCATGAAACTCACCATCTGAGCCTACTGGCGTTTCCATTGCACTTTCAGTTCCTCTAATAGGTCTAATCGGTGCAGGTGCTTTAGACTGCTTAACAACAGGCTTACTTGCAGCAACAACTGGAGCTTCTTTACGCTCAAATCGTGCTTCCAATTTCCCAATCTCTCTCAAGGCTTTGGAAAGTGGCATTGCTGCTACTTTCTCAGCGTACTCTTTATCTGATGCAAGCTCATATAGAATTTGTGGCCCTACATCGCTTTCCAAAATAGCATCTCTAATGTCGTTATGAACTTGAACATCAGCCGATCCTACTAAATCATCAAAATCAGGCAATTCTGCTTTCGCTTTGCTTAGTTTTTCAGTCCAAGTTTTTACTCTCTTGTCGTGTTCTTCTGCTGCTCTGCGATCTGCTTCTTGCTTGTCACGCTCGTACAACGCCTTTTCGGTTGACCATTCTGCCAATGCTTTTGCATATTCAAACGCATCGTCAAACTGTTCAGCTTTAGGTTCATCTCCAATCGGATCAACGGATTTAGGTTGAGTTGACCGACCTTCAAATTCTCTAAGTTTTGCTTCTAGAGCTTCTTTTTCAGCTTGAACTTGAGCAGCTTTTTCTTCTGCTTGTTTTCTTGCTTTAGTTAGCTCTGAAAACCGCTTTTCGAGTTTAGGATTTTGTTTCCGTTCCTCTGTTGCTTTCGTTTCAGGTTCATTATCTTGTTCACTCTCACCTTCCGCTTCTACAATCGGCTCTGCTTCTACAGGAGTTTCCTCAACTGCTTCTTCAGCCTCAACTGGAGCGTCATCGGTAGCTAAACCAAGACGATTCATGTTCCATTCAACTAAATTTTCACTTGTTACTACGTTTCCTGCTTCACGATCTGACATGAGTTTTCCTCAAGATTTTTACCCAATGAACCCATTGGTAGGTCTTACAGCTATAGTTTTACTACACTAAAAAATACAGCGCAATATTATTACAATAAATTAGATAAAGAAGTCATACCTTGTTGAGGCTGCGAAACCATTGGATTTATCTGCTGAGGCTGTTGTTGATTTTGTGGTTGTGGAGCAGCCTTTTTTTGTGGCATATCGTACCACTCAGGCATATTGTAATTTTCGTCTTGGTAAAAATGCTGATGATTTGGAAATTGCTCCAAATAATCTTCCATTCCTAGTCCATTTTCTGATGTAGGCATTATTTCTCCACTTCTCCGTTATTGTTGAGAATGATATTTCCACGCTTTTGTTTGGCAATACGAACTTCTTTATTCATTGCAATTGGATTGCCTTCTTCGTCACGAGCTTGTTTTCCACCTTTCATTTTGAACTGTGGATCATAGTGAACAAAAAAGCCATTAGAGTTTTTAGCTGCTGTTTTATCGCCATGAGTTGCAGCTTTGCGAGCTAGACCGACAATTACGCCTTTTTCATCTAAAGGTCTGAAATCATGCTCATCGCCACTAATTACCTTATATTTCTTACCAGTTTCTTCGTCATGAACAGTTTCAGGAATAGCTTTTGAATGACTGAATGCCATCGCTACGTTTTGACCTTGTTCTAGCTTATTTCGCATGGAATGCCAGTTTTGATGCTCGTTATCTATATCAACTTTAACGCCATTAACTCCTGCTGGTTGGCTTACGCCTGTAGAGCTGTAAGTTAAATGATGATTAGGAGCAACTGGTTTGCTATTATTCTTGGTGTAATCGTAAAAAGTTACATCAGGATGAGCTTCCATTAACGATTGGAACATTTTAGGATGTAGGTCAGAAAGCACGTTTAATCGCACTCCTAAATGATTTCCTTCATATTCTGCAAGCGTTTTTGCTACTTGGATTTGATCATATAATCGAGTGGCAAATTCGCGAGGATTACGCAAAAGAGCTTGCGTTTTTTTGAAATTAGCTAATCGTGGCCCTAACATTGCTTCTAAATCACGACCACCACCAAATTGGAAATATCCTCCTGAAGTCTTGCCTAGACACTCTTTTTTGCATGACTTGGAATTTGGACAAGTATTAAACTTTCCTTCTTCATAAGCAGGAGAAAGCGATAATCCAGTAGTTTCTACGCCTCTACCATCAGGTAATTCAACTGCGCCTTTACCACCAGCTTTTTGGAGCTTACGGTTTTGGCTTAATAAATCGATGACTTTGCCTTCTTTATTGCGACCAATATGCGATGCCATAACTTCAGCAGCGTTTTTACTGTTCGCTACACGCTCTTTAGTTGGTAAAGAACGATGGTATGCAATAGCTGCATCAAATTCACGCTTTAGGTCGTTAATATTAGGTTGTGGATGCTGTTTTGACAGCATTCCACGTTTTTCCATCTCTTGACGGTTAAATTCTTCCCTGTTTTTACTGGTAACTGTAGCCATTAAATAGCTCTTTCTTCAGTTTCAATTGCAGCGCCTCGTCTAGCATTTGCATCAATATGCGCCAACAACAAAGCAAACTGACCTTTAATGTATTCAATTTCCTTAGCAGTATCAGCTTTGACAACAGTATCTGTCTGTTTAGTCGTATCACGCATTTCTACATCATGAGAGTACGCTGTTTGTTTCATGAGTTCACGTTTAGTCATTTCAGCTTGTTTGACTTGCTCTATATCTTGGCGTTGTTTCATTGCCAATTGAAGCTGTTGAACTTGCTGCGTGAGCTGCTGAATTGTCTGCTTTCCTTGTGCAATTTGCATCTGAACCATTGGTGGAATTTCAGATTTATCGTCAATTTGCGCCAATGGATTATTAATTGCTAAACGATCTGCAATTATGTCTGCGCCTGGGAAATCCATATTACGAACAAACAGATCACCAGCAACTTGTACGAGCTGAGGATCTGCTGCAAACAGTTGTGTCATAGCTTCAACTGACTCTTGGCGTTTAGAATCATAGCCAGGTCCTGTATCCATAACCACGTCATAGCGACCAACGCTGGTGTCGTTTAGGATCTTTTCTACGCCATTTTCATCTTTTGAGCGCTGATTTAAAGTCACCAACTCAGGCTTTCCATCATCGCCAATAATGCGTAAAACACGCTCAGTATCGTAAATATGTGGAATTAAGTCCAACAAAATACGACCACAATAAGCAATAGAACGAGTCAAGTTGTCATAGAAATGGAAGTTGACCATATCTACTTGTTGCTGTTGACCTTGTAGCGCTTTACCTGAGATATTTCCATTTGGAAGTTCAGAAGGATCATAAATACCGACCACAGCTTGCAAATCAGCGCTCATTCCTTGTAAAGCTGCCATTGCTCCAGTTGGAGGAGGCTCAGGTTGCATACGAGTTGGAGGAGGAGCTGGTTGACCAAGAATGTCTGTCTGCTTATATGTCAGATAAGACATAGACTTGATGTTAGCTTGCGCCCATTCGTTCTCATGACCTTCATCTTGACCTTCAGCCATAATCCATTTGGCTTTAGGTGCAAGAGCAACTGACTCTGTTAAGCTGGTTGCCCAATAGTTATACATACGCTGAGGATCTTTGGCATTACGAACTACACCAAATTTCTTGCGTTTTGAGTCGATTGTTAGCTGAACGCCATAAACAGGAATAATTGGGATGTATTTACCAGCCCAAATGCCTTCTTCAAGGATTTGCATTCCTGTGAGCTTGCACCAATGAATTTCCTTTTTATAGGAATCTCTGCGACTAACTTCAAAAATGCCAGCCAACTTCATCATTTCTTCATCAGGAAGTTCATCTGAATAAACGCTTGTACCATCAGAAAGCAGCACTAATGTTGCTTTTTTCTTAACGGTATAAAAGTATTCAGCAACTCGAATATCTTCCTTCATTACCCATTCGTTGTTTGTATCGCCTGTTCCACGAGCGTTAAAGCCTTGATCAACTTCTGCATCAGGATATAAGGTCTTAAAGTTCTTTTTGCTCATCAAAGTGGTAATTAGCACTTTTTCAGCATCTGAACCATCAGGAAGCAACGAGTTGGGATCAAAATAGACCGTAAATGGATTTTCGATAGGTCTGATGTAGATTTCCTGCTCAAAAGAGTCAGGAGAAATGTAGTCTGTAGCCACTCGGAAATAACCAAATCCCATTGTTACTGCGTATTTAAACGCCTCATCGTATGCGTGATCAGCATTGGATTGGGTTTCGATATGTCTACAAACTCCTGTCAGAATCTCTGCTACTTTGGCATCAGATTCATTATTCATTCCATGCACTTTAATGCGTGGTCTTTGCTGGCGCTGCTGGTTACAAATTTGATTGATGTAAGCAGCGAGCTTATTAATCGTTAGGCAAGGTCTAGCTTCTAAATTGCGACTATTTTGCGTTTCGACAGGCCATTGATCTGATCCCAATCCAAATCGTAAATCGTCTAGCGCCTCAGCTCTATTATTGGAATCAACATCGGAACATAGTCGGAGGAACTGTTTTGCTTCCTCGATACGACCATCATCTTCCATATCGTTTATTGCATCATAATCTGCCATATTTATCCCATCCAGCTTCCTGCTGGCGCATAATTTTTCTTAACTGGTCTTGGCTTACGAGGCTCATTGACCATTAAACCCAACATTCGGAACGCATCAGCACCATGACTGTATTGATCGTGAACTGGCTTTTGACTAAACATTCCAGTTTCAGGATCTACGTCATAGCGATAATGTCGCAAACAGTTTAATCCATCTTCGCATTTTTGCCTATCAAAATAGCATTTATTGAAGATGGTTCGAGCTGCGTTGATTGAGTCAACAACTGGAACTCGCTCAAGAATCTGTATTTTTGCTCCTGAAGCTCGGAATATCTCTTCAATAGACCTTCCAGTTCCCAAGTTTTTAGCTGCTGCATCGTGAGGCAAATAGTGCGTGTCGTAGACATAACCAAATTTCTGTATTTCTGCTAAATACCAGCTAATCGTTTGCTGGTTGTTTTCTAAATATCGAATGATATGGATAGACTGACCTATGAACTGGAAGAAAAATATGCTCGTATTATCAGCCCAACCGAGATCCCACACCGTAAAAACAGGCTTGGTTGCATCGTAAGGAACATTGGTAATCCTACCGTCAATCTCAGCAAACTCGACTTGTTTGCCAAATACAGCTCCGTCAACCTGACTTCTTGGAATGCCTTCCCATACGTTAGCGTAAGCTGCTGGATCTCGTGCCTTAAGCGCTCTGCGTTCAAAATCAAGCACTTGTGGAAAGTAAGGATTGTCTTTGTAGTCTACCTTTACGACCACCGAATTCTCAGGTGGAGATACAACAAAGCGCTTCCAAGTTTCGTCAGTAGGCAGCTCAGGATTGAAGGAAACCCAAATCTCTGAGCCTTCTTTACGGATCGTAGGAATAAGAACTTGCCAAGAATTTGAGCTAACTGAGCTTGCTTCCTCTACCCAACAAATATCGATTCCTTCGATAGATTTTACGTTGTTGGTATTATTTTTAATACCTACAAAGATGAATTCCGTTCCATTTTTGCCTCTAATGCTGGTCTGCGTGATCTCATAGAATGACTGCATTCCAAGCTCGTAGATTTGGTCTGAGAGCAGCTTATGCACCGAATCCTTCATAGAAGTCATGAATTCGCGAGCGCAGAGTATGCGTAAAGGCTTTCTTGTTCCTTTAGCTAGTAAAGCTCGTGCGAAACACCAGCTTTTTGCACCGCCTCTTCCACCATAATAAATTCTGTAACGAGCTGAAGGAGGATCAAACAATCCTTCAAACTTTCGTGGAAAGCGTATCTTAGATACGATCTCTTCAATCGGAGTCGATGAATCTTGCTGGATCTGCATCGATAAATGAGATTTCTACACCTTTGAGAAGAGGAGCGCCATCAGCTCCAGTAATCTCTTGGCGTATTTTTTCAGAGTATTTCTTAGGAAAGCGAGCAGCCATTGATCTAGACCATAATCCAGTATTCAATTTCTCTCCTTCCTTTGACTCAACTAGGTAGCTTTGAGCCATATCTTCCCACCAAGCGCACTCTAATGCTTGAGCTTCTCTTAAGGCGTGAAAAAATTCCTCATGAGTATCTCTCCAATTGCATAAAGTTCTATAAGAAACATGGAGTTGCGATGCCATTTGCTCAAATGACTTACCTTTAGCTCCTAGTTCTATTACTTTCTCGCAATAGCTAGGATCATAAAGAGTTGGTCTACCTACAGGATTTGGTGCTACAAGCTCTCCTACTCCTATTTGTGGAGCTAAATTAGGAACTGAGAGAGCCGTAGCTACTTCCGACATCAGGCTACGTTTTGTTCAGCAGTAACTTTAGGAGTACCCAATACTACTGGTGTATCGTCTTGCGCTGGAGTTGCAGCTACTACTGATGCTGCTTGAATAGCTTGGACTTGAGGAATAGCTTGTCCTCTGATCTTGGCGATAAGCATAGCTACCTTATCATGAGCTTGAGTTCCTAGAGCTTGTAAGATCATTTCTACTTCTGCAATATCGTGGTTTAGGTTAATCATTTCTTTTTACCTTTCTTTTTTTCTGCTTCACGTTTCTCGGAATAGGCAATTGCCAAAGCCTGAGCTTTTGGTTTTCCTGCTTTCAGCTCTTCCTTCAAATTCGAAACAAAAGCCTTTTTAGTGGTTGATTTTTTTAGTGGCATTTTTAGCTTTCCTAGTGGTTGCCTTCTTTAAAGCTGGTTTTTTAACAGGAAATTCAGCTAATTTCTCTCCTTCAGGTAAATTCCATCCAAAGCTGTATTTCACTTCTAAGTTGTCGCACTTCATTTCATGCATTTGGGTTTTATACCAACCAAAATGAGCCATTATCTTTTCAAATAATGATGCTCCATCAACTAATTCGATCTTACTCATGCTAATTCCTTATCTTGAATAAAACAAACGTCTTGCCAACTCATGATGAGATAGCGTTCATTATCCTCGAAATACTCAGTAAATTTCAAATATTCGTCTTTCGAGTCCTTTGCCATTGTTCCAAATCGAACAAATGATCCAACTTCTACTGGCATTGCTTCTCTACGACCATTAGGCAATTTCTTACCAGCTCCTACCGCTACTACCGTTCCCATGTTGTCAACTTCGTTCATAACTACTTGAATTATTTGACTTTTTACTCTTTCAATTGGCTTTACTACTATTTTATCGCCCATTGGTTTCAGGTTCATTATTGGATTCCATGAATTGAATAAGGTTCAGATTTGTTGTGTCTTTGCGTGTAATCAACTATTTCCATTATGTTATTCAAGATTTTGGCAGCTAAATCGTCACCATTAGTCTTGCAAATGAACTCGACTTCACCATTGTCATCAACTTCTATCGTGATATGCGCTACCGAACTCATTGAGGATGCTTTCTTGGTCTGCCTTTCGGCTTAGGAATGACCGTTCCAGCCTCTTGAATGACTTGTTTACGCTTGATTTTCTCTTCTTCGCTTAGTTCGGAGGCAATTTCCAAGTCATGAACCATATGTTTTATGACAGGAGGAGGAATGACCTTAGAAAACTCACCACACCAATCGGTGCTATGGTGGTTTTTGTATTCAGGAAAACGTCTGCAAGTTCCCATGATATTGCTTTCAGCATCATAGAAATATATACAGTTACTGCATGAATCTTTAGAATTACTTCCAGCCATTAGTTCTCCGTTTACTAATTGGTTAGAGATGCCCAGTTCACGTCTGGGCATTTCGTTTTTTACATACCGTCTTGTGCGTGTTCGTAACGCTTATGGCTGTAGCACTCACGCTCACCCATATTGCCGTCATTCATTTCGCCAAGTTTGCCTTCAAAATTACCAGCATGACTCATTGGTCGGCTGCCCATAGCATCCATACGACCCATACCCATGCCACCCACCAACTTCAGCTTACGCTCTCCTGAAGCATCAGAAGCGTTAACGCCTTTAGGCTCTTTTTCGCCACTAGCGCCTTTAGTTCCCATCATTGAATCCATCTTACCCATAATAATTTCCTTTTGATCAAAAAGACTAGAAAAGTTCTAGTTCAGCTATTTTCCTTTATTCGCTGGAATTGTCAAGAATCTTTACTATGGTCTGAACTCCTGCTAAGTCGTGAACTCTGCAAACTGTTGAGCCTTTCCAGTTCATCATAAAAAGGTCTTGAGCGCTAGTAAACTTGGAACGCTCGGAACTCTTAATTTCGACCAATAGTGTCTTACCGTTTTTGCCTATAACCAAATCAGGAAAGCCCATACCAATACGAGAAGTATCGAATATGCTGCAACCCAAATCTTTAAAAGCATTTACGATCTCCTTATGGTTTGCATCGGTACGTTTAGCGTAATAGGTCATTGATTTGTAACAAATAAACGGTTAGTATTCAGTAACTTTATCATAAAGGAAATGTTATGGGTTTCAAATCTCCAGTAACAGATGAGAAGTTTATTGAAATTTGGCGCAAATTAGGAAGTCCATCTCTTGTAGGAAAAGAGATCGGAATGAATCCAAGATCCGTAATGAATAAACGTGCAGCTATAGAAATTAAGCATAATATTCAACTTCCAACAACGAATTCTCAACGAGATCCCAAAAAGCCCAAAAAGATTGAGCTAACTCCTCATAACGTCAGACGTGGTATTGACGTTGACAAGGTTAAACGAGTCATAGTCTTTTCAGATGCTCACTTTACCGATACAACAACCGTAGCTTTTAAAGCCTTAATTAAGATGATTAAGGAATTTAAGCCTCAAGTCATCGTATGCAATGGTGACGCATTTGACGGACAAGTATTATCCAGGTTTCCATCGATAAATTACGACCAAAAACCAACCGTTTTACAAGAGCTTAACGCTTGTCGTTACCATCTAGATGAGATTGTTAAAAACAAACCAGCAGGATGCGAGCTGATATGGACTCTCGGAAACCATGATATGCGTTATGAATCTTGGTTAGTTAATAAAGTTCCTGAATATAGTGGAGTTGATGGTTTTAGCCTGAAATTCCACTTCCCTGAATGGAAAACGTGCTGGAGCTACTGGATTGGAGAGCATACTGTAATCAAGCACCGTTTTAAAGGTGGAAGAACTGCTGGTTATAGCAATTTGATGGCTGCTGGCAATACAAACATAATCACAGGTCATACGCACGTTTTATGTTCTAGTCCGATTTCAAATTATCAAGGTACGTTTTGGGGAGTGCAAACTGGTTGTTTAGCAGATCCATATTCAAGCACCTTTGAGTATTGCGAGGATTCACCAAAAGATTGGCGCTCAGGCTTTGTAATGCTTTCGTTTGATCAAGGTAAAATGCTAATGCCTGAACTCATTATGGTTTCTGATGAGCAAAATGGTGAATATGAATTTCGAGGAAGTATTCACAAAGTATGAAAATTACGCCAAAAATACTTGAAGGAATTTACCTTACTTTAGCTAAGTGCGAACCATTTACTAAATGGGATTTGCCACCTAGCGAGTTGTGTCGTTTTGAAATAGTAGACGATCATCAAGTAATGGCAACTTATGAGTTTGATGAAGCAATGGCAAAGCCTCATATCTTTTGCATATCTAAAGCTCGTTGTGGATTTTTTGATACCGTTGTCAGATCGATGGCGCATGAATTAATTCATTGCAGCAGACATAAATCAGGTAAATGGAACTTGCACGATGCTACTTTCAAAAGGCGCAAAATGCTCGTTGGAGCTTGTCTTGGGTTTGATGGTCACGAATTGTAAAGTTATTATACTTTTATTGTAAAGTGTAATAACTATTTCGCCATAAAATACAAACCTACGTTTGCAGTCGAATACGACATATAGGTTATTGCCATTGGTACATTACCTTTAACAAGTTGCTCTATACCGATATAAGCATAAATCAAACCAGTAACGATAATTAGCCAACTAGACATTTAACAACTCATTGGTGAGTTCGAGGAGCTGCTCTTCTGTCGTATTGTGAGTTCTCTCCCATACTCGCCTTCCAAGCTGGTGAATTCCCAAATGGAATCGATGATGTATTGGGCATAACCCAATTGTCGGAGCTGTAGCTCTCTTACCAGCTCTTCGTATATGGTGGATTTCGCAAGGCGTTCCTGCATTGTCTTGCTTGTAACAGAGAATGCATCCGATCTCTGATATTTTTCTGAAGCGTTCTTTTTCATTTTTAGTCATCGAGCCAATGTTTTGCTGGTGATCGTATATTGTTTTATGTTCCTAATGGATGCAAATGCGCTTGAGGTATCCAAAACTGCTCTTCACGATCTTTATCCATTCTTTTCCAGTATTCAGGTTTTTTGCCTTCGCAAGCATAAATCCATCCTCTGATTGTATACGTTCCATTGATTCCAGTAAGCAAATAAAACTTAATGTTGTCAGGATCGCTTGGCTTAATTCTCAAATCACCAAAAGAATATGGAGTTGACCTTACTTCTACGTTACCAACATCAGGTGACGGCCAACTAGCTTTGCTCCAAAAAACGCCTAAATGCTTTGCCATTGCACATTCTGCGAGAGCGCCTTCCATATGTCTTTGCCAAGCCATATTCTGCGACTCTCCAGTATTAGACTTTTTCTTTGCAACTATATCCTCAACTTGTCGAATCATTCCGACCTGAGCTGCGACATAGATTTCTGATGCTGATAGACTAATTACGGTCATCTGCAAAATCCTGAAGCATCAATGCCATTTCAACAATATCAGTAGCAAGCTCGTAAGCTCGATTGGTATTGTTTTTAAGCATATTGTCTTGGTATTTTTTCAACAGACTCTGAATTACGATAAAAGGTAAAGAATAGTCGCTCATTTTGTGCTGCCTCCATAAAGTTGTGCTTCAAGATATTTAATTCCATAGGTAAAACAAGCATTCCATTTTTCGAACCAATAACGAGATTCGGTTTTGTAATGCTCAATCTCTTTTTGCTGCTCTGCAATAGTTGCTGCTGCTTGATCGCACAAATACAGAGCTGTATCTGATCTAGCGTGATGAAGCTCTTCAATTAAAGTTACTACGTTCATATCGTTCCTTTCCTTCGATTGCTCGATAATGTTTGCCATAATTCCGTAATACGGATCTCGGTACTGCGTTTGTTGTCCAAAATCTTGAACTCTTTGTATGCCTCAGTCCATAACTCGACTGCATTGGCGTATTTAAGGCTCGCTAAGGCTTTTGCATCTCTTTCGGCTACTGTGCCTTCAGCCACTAGAAAAGAATGCGCTTTAGCTTGTTTAATGGCTTCCTCAAGCCTTTTAACTTCCGATCCTAAAGCTGCGTGTTCTTCATCGGTGCTGGATAGGTAAATTAAGGCTTTTTCTACTCTGTCATCGTTAAGCTGTTCTAAGTTCATTTCTCTTGTGCCTTTCTTAGTATTGCTCTGCCCAATTCAACAGGAAAGTTTCTCCAACCACCATCGGATTTTTTAGATTCTGTTAAAGCAAAGTC
>Ga0214166_1000270_pt1 | contig 27540 bp, 38 predicted proteins | sample TroBogepilimnion_27_FD_153005 | JGI IMG/M metagenome (GOLD analysis project Ga0214166, IMG submission 153005) | Freshwater microbial communities from Trout Bog Lake, WI - Practice 18AUG2009 epilimnion v3 | ecosystem: Environmental > Aquatic > Freshwater > Lake > Epilimnion/Euphotic zone ...
ATCGGCTGTGCTATAGGATACAAGGAGATTATGAACGCATAACTCCTAATAAGTTAAATCCTTATTTCCAAGAATCATTTGCTAATAAATATGAAGCAGATTTAAAAGATCTTAAAAATTTATTAAATTAAAATGGCATATTCAGATAAAGTTATTGATCATTATGAAAATCCTCGCAATGTTGGCAGTTTTGCCAAAGACGAGGAAGGTGTTGGCACAGGCATGGTAGGAGCACCGGCATGTGGAGACGTAATGAAGTTACAGATTAAAGTAGTAGATGGAATTATACAAGATGCGAAATTTAAAACATATGGATGCGGATCCGCTATTGCCAGTTCATCCTTGGTTACAGAGTGGGTTAAAGGGAAAACTTTGGACGAGGCGGGAAGTATTAAAAACAGTGACATCGCCGAGGAGTTGGCTCTTCCACCTGTTAAAATCCACTGCTCAATCCTCGCCGAAGACGCCATCAAAGCCGCAGTAAGAGATTATAAAGAAAAAAATGGATCAGTATAAACATCAAAAATATGATATTCCTTTAGTGAAGGAATCAGTTACTCCCGAACAGCTAGAAGAGCAACTGAATAAACTAACTGCAATGGTGGCGCATCTTTCTAAACGAGTTGAATTTTTAGAAAGACAAGATCAACGCAGTCGTTCAAGTTTTGAACAAATCAGTTCACGCATAGCCGCTCGCAAATAAAATAGGGCTTGACATAGCCCTATTCTTCCCTGTATAATATCAACATATGATATTCAATAAAATAAAACAATTAAAAAAAGATGGTAAAAGAATTGGTATCACATTCAGCCAATTTGATATGCTACATGCAGGCCATATAGCCATGCTAAGTGAAGTTAAGAATCATTGTGATTATTTGATTGCTGGACTACAGAATAACGCACAATGGGATCGTCCAGAAAAGAACGCACCCATTCAAAGTATTGTTGAAAGACAAATACAATTAAGTGCAGTAACATACGTCGATGAAATCGTTGTTTACAACACAGAAAAAGACCTAGAAGACATCTTGCTTACATTGCCAATCGATGTTAGAATATTAGGTGTAGAATATAAAGAAAAAGAATTTACGGGCAAGGCAATATGTGCCCAGCGTGGTATTGAGATAATTTACAATGGCAGAGATCATTCGTTTAGTTCAAGCGGTCTAAGACAACGGGTAGTTCAAGCCGAAAGAGAGAAAGAGAAAAATGCCCAAGTGCCAATCGTGCGGAAATGAAATAACAGAAGATAATGTCAATGCATGTTCCTGGTATCAAGGAAGATGCCCGCATCAGCCTGCTATGATTGACGGCAGTTTGTATAAAGCTAGATATTATAATCTACTGCAAACAATCAAGAATATTTTTAAAAAGAATAACAATGGATAATTTAGAACAGCTATATGTCGAGTTTTTAGAATTTGCTGATACTAAAGCAGGCGAATATGGCCCAATGGAAGTTGCAGGGGTCATGATAGCTCAAGGACTAAGTATCTATCGTTCTGCATTAGACGAAACAGATTTTAATAAACTTGTCGATACAATTAGTGCAAGCAGACGAGAAGTTAAAACATTTGGACAAAGGACAATACAATGAGTAAAGGTAGTAGACCACGGCCACTAAAGGTGCCAAAAGAACAATTTGATAACAATTTTGAAAGTATCTTCGGTAAGAGAGTACCAACATATCTTAAGAATCGTATCCACGAAACTAATACAGATAATCCAGTTGACTTTCCAAAAGAAGAAAAACCTAAGGACAAAGAATGAAAGAATTATGGGTAGAAAAATATCGTCCTAAGAAAGTCGAAGATTATGTCTTTAGAGATGATAACCAACGTAATCAAGTATTAACTTGGATCAAAGAAAAATCAATTCCGCATTTAATTTTAAGCGGAAGCCCTGGTATTGGTAAAACTACCCTAGCAAAAGTTTTGCTACATGAAATCGGTGTTGAAGAATATGACATTCTGCAGATTAACGCAAGTCGTGATAACGGTGTTGAGTATTTGCGTGATAAGATCGTTGGCTTCGTTAGCATGATTCCGTTTGGTCCGTTCAAAGTCGTGTTACTTGACGAGGCAGATTACTTGACTCATAACGCACAGGCTGTGTTGCGCGGTGTTATGGAAGAATATCACGATACCGCTCGATTCATTCTTACTTGCAACCTTAAGAACAAGATTATGCCTGCGTTGTATAGTCGTTCACAAGGGTTTGATATGGTCAAGACTGATCAAACAGAATTCACTGCCCGTGTTGCTACTATTCTTGTAGAAGAAAATGTAGAGTTTGATTTAGATACATTAGACACTATTGTCAAGGCAACTTATCCAGACTTGCGCAAGTGCATCAATCTAACACAGCAAAGCGTTGTTGACGACAAATTAGTCTTGCCCGGAGTAGGCGATGCTGGACAAGCAGACTATAAAGTAGATATGGTTAATCTATTCAAAGCTGGCAAGATACAAGAAGCACGTAAATTGTTGTGCGGAACTGTTCGCCCAGAAGAAATGGAAGAAATCTATACTTGGATGTATCAGAACTTAGACTTGTTTGGCAAGGATGACGATCAGAAAGACTCTGCATTGTTTATTATCAAGCAAGGATTGTGCGATCATGCACTTATCGCAGATCCAGAAATCAATCTAGCAACTGTATTGGCCAAGCTAGGCAGATTACAGAAGCAATAAAAAACCGCGCTATCCGGATTTGCAGGTCTGGTGAATGCGCGGTTTCTCTTGAATTATTCGTTTAGATTATTCGCTATCTAACTCCTTGTATATGGATAAAACTTCGCGAACGACAGGATGACGTTCAATATCTTTTGTTTGAAACTTGGCCATGGCAATCATTCGGCAGTCACCTCCTTCATCGAATAATGTGCAGAATTCCAACAAACCGTTTTCACGTGGTCGGTCAGCCTGATTCAAATCCCCAGTCACTATCATGCGGCTACCTTCACCTAACCGTGTAAGTAGCATCTTCATCTGTGATGGCGTTGCGTTTTGCATTTCGTCGGCTACGATCATAGCATGTTTAAATGTACGACCGCGCATGTATGCAAGCGGACTAATTTCAATTATACCTTCTTCTAACATTTCAGCTATCTGACGTGTGTGATAGTATTCTTGAAACACATCCATGATGGGTTTTGTCCAAGGTTCCATTTTCTGATTCAATGTACCTGGAAGGAAACCGTGTTCCTCATCAACACTAACAGCGGGCCTTGTAATGATTATACGCTCAATCACCCCCTCTTTTAACTGTTTAATAGCCCACTGAACCCCAAGCATAGTCTTACCCGTGCCGGCTGGCCCGATGGCAAATACTATATGTTTCTTGGGATTTTTTAGCAGTTCAACGTAATGTTCCTGCGAAGTGTTTCGCGGGATTATACTAACCTGCTGTTTCTTTTTGAAATAAGAATTTATTTCTACTATATTTTGACTGTCGCTATAACGTTGCCCTTGTTGGGGACTACGTCTTTTTGCATTGTTTCTAGACAAATCTAACCTCCATTAGTTAGGAGACCTGCAAAGATATTTACTCAGGTTTGAAAAAACCAAGCTCAAATAGGGTTTTTTTGGATAGGCACATCTTAGCATAAATATTCGAGTTATCAGGAACTCTTATGCACGATATAGTGGACATAGTTAAAAATATTCAAACGTTAGCATCCGACGATTCGGCATTTAAAATACTCAAAGATTTTGAACGTGTTTTAGATGATCTAGATCTATACGTATTTAAAAATTGGGAAGATGGTGAATTGCTTGCCGGCCCCGACGTCAGCAGATATTTTGTAAAATGCAAATTCATGTGGCCCGAAAAAGACATGCCTGATCCAGAAGGTGCAGAGCGTTTATTAGACTACGGCTGTAAAGTTACCTTCCAAAAGAACAAGATTCTAGTTCCACGCAAAGTACGTAAACCTAGCGATTTCCGTCCTGGAACTAAAAAAGGAAAGATTGATCCACATCCTATCTGGGTCGTAGAAATTACTATTCCTAAGAAACTAATGCAAGATATATTCACTGGCAAAGAATTAAAAGATAATCTACAGTATGCAGAAGCTATGCAAAAAGCAGAAGCCAGCAACATAGAGCCAACAGAAGCGGCAAATGAAGAAATGCCAAATCAAATAGACAGTACGGAGCAAGTAAATGACACAGCGCCCCAATAAATTATTTGAAGGCCTAAGAGAAGGCGATCTAAAGGGATGCGTTGAAGGTCTTTTTACTGTTGACCAATATACAAGTAAAATGGGGCATGATAGAGATTGTGCTGTTTTACGTTTTAGAGTCAACGACAAATTCCCTGCTATCGATATGATGGAGTTTATCGAAAGAGGATATTCATTTGTTTTAGACTCAGACATTAGTTCAGGTGAAGAACGTGATGGCAAGTATAGTGTGTTTGTCGAACTAGAGCGTACTAAAAAATTACCTAGCCAAATCCGTAGCTTGTTAGATGGTATAAGCAAACTAACAGATACTTGGGATTGGAAATTTAGATTCTATAAAGACATGATGAGTCAAGACTTTAGTGAACAAGCAGTAACTGAAGCGGTACCATGTACTCCAGAAGATTACGATCAAAAGTTAAATGAGACTCGTAATCAAGAAGTAGGAACTTTTTTTAGCGAAGGCGGAGTTGAAGTAGAAGTAGATGAAAGCCTTAATTTAACTTTTAAGAAACCGTTTTTTGAAAGTTTAAAGTTACAACTAGAATGCATAGGCGATTATAAAGAATTGTCAGAAAGTATGAAAGGTCCTTATCAAATAGATGAAACATCGACCTCAGAAATATTTTATCTAACCAAATATTTAGGTAATTACGATATAAACAAGATCGGCGGAAAGTTTTTAATAAGAAAAAATAATCAAGCCGCAATCGTTAATTTTAATAAAGGATAAGCATGTCAGATTTTACATTTGATTTTTCATTGCAGAAATGCACAACAATATTACAAAATAATCAATATAGCCAACACTGGCATGAAGCATTGTGCAAAGTTTTGCCAGACTATGATATTAACACTCCAGAGCGTGTTGCATGTTTCTTTGGACAGACTATGGTCGAGTCAGCAGGTTACACAGCTATTATTGAAAATTTAAATTACAAGCCAGAGACACTTATGAAAGTGTGGCCAAGACTATTTCCTAATGCAGAAGTAGCTAATCAATATGGACATCATCCAGAACAAATCGCTAACCGTGCCTACGGTGGACGTATGGGCAACGGTCCAGAAGAATCAGGTGATGGTTGGAAGTTCTGTGGTCGCGGATTGATCCAGATTACGGGCAAGGACAACTATACACGTTTTGCAGAAAGCATTGATACTCCAGTAGATGAGATTCCTGAATTTCTAGGTACCTTTGAAGGTGCTGTACAATCAGCTTGTTGGTTCTGGGAAAGCAATAACTTAAATGATCTAGCAGATGCTGGAAACGTTGAAGCGATATCTCGCAAAGTCAATGGCGGCACATTAGGTCTCCAAGAAAGAATTCAACACACGCATCAAGCCTTACAGATACTACAGAGCTAATCATGTTTAGTTGGATATTAGAACAGGTCCTAGGCAATTTACCTTCTTGGATATGGCCGGCATGTGCAGGAGCAGGTGTTGCTGTTTATTTCCTTTCACACATACTTGGAAGTTTTCCTAACTTCAAACCATATGCACTCGTTATCAAGCCGGTTAGTGCCGTAGTAATTTTATTAAGTGTGTTCATGTTTGGTGGAGCAGGAGTTACTGATATTCTTCAAGCACAGATAAAAGCACAAGAAGCTAGAATAGCTGTAGCAGAACAAAAATCTGCAGATGCTAACGGTGCTATTAAAACTAAAGTCGTTACACAGACTAAAGTTATACATGATACTAAAGTTGTTATCCAACAGGCAATACAACACGATGCACAACAAATAGATGCTGATTGTAAATTAGATTCGCTGGCTGTAAAAGATTTAAACAATGCCGCAAAGAATCCTCTAGGAGCATCTAAATGAAACGTTTATTAATTATAGCTTCTATTATATTATTAACTGCTTGTGCAAATACAGCACCTAAAGTTTCTATGTCATTCCCAGATGTACCAGATGATCTTAAAGTCGCTTGTCCTGATCTAGCTCCTATACCTGATAACACAACAAAGTTAAGTGATGCTATTAGCGTTGTTGGTGCAAATTATTCTACATACTACGAATGCAAATTAAGAGTAGACAGCTGGAATGAATGGTACAATACACAAAAACAAATACACGATAGCGTAAAATGAAAATTAAAGACATACTAACCGAAACCTCGTTGAACCTAAATCAACAAAGATCTATCCCCGATATGAAGGCCTATGGGGTTCCAGGTATGCCTATTGGCCCAACAAACTACTATCACAAATACCGACTAGGTGTAATGATGGCAGGTTCCCCAGATAATGCGCACGATTATAATCCCGAGGGAGAACTTGCAGACGACATGGTTATCCTAGGGTACAGCAAAGCAGATCAAGAAATTCTCGACAAAGCGTTGACTAAATTTGGGTGGAAAACAAATAGCATAACTCCCAAAGGAAGCCAAGAAAGTCCAGATGTCCAATCAGTAAGTCCAGTAAGTAACTGGAATACTGCAAATGCAAGTTAAGAGTAGACAGCTGGAATGAATGGTACAATACACAAAAACAAATACACGATAGCGTAAAATGAAAAAATTATTATCTATTCTAGCTCTAGCATTATTACCCGGATGCGCAGTAGTAGATTCGTATCTAATGAAATATGACGGTGGAGAATATCAAATCATCACAGAAATCCGTCATGATGCCAGCGTATATAAACAAGAATGTGCTAATCCTTTGATGAGCATGACCAACTCTATAGCACTATCAAGAAAAACAGAATTTTATGTGATGTATACAGAACATACCCCACATGATAAAGAAGTATTTGCATCAGCTAAAGCATTAAACGATATAGCACAAGGACTTTCAGATCAATACACTAAATCAGATAAAGTAAGTCCATTATTTTGCAAAATTAAGTTTGAAACGATAGAACACTCTGCAGAAACTATGCAGAAAATTATAGGGGCGAAACCAAGATGAGTGATGTAGCAACATTCCAACAACAGTTAGAACAAGCATATAACGGAACACAAGATCCAAATGCACAGCAGTCCGCACAAACTGCCCATCAGTATACCGAAGCTTTCAAAGCAGGACAGTTAAGCAAAGACGAATACATGCAGTTGATGTCTGATATTGCAAAAACTAACGAAATTAACAAAAACGTGGATAATTTGCAAGTTATGGAATATCTTAATACTGCAATTAACGGACTGATAACTCTTGCTTCATTTGCTTAAATAATAGCACAAGGAGCAAAAAATGGCACTATTAGATTCAGTTTTAGGGTTAATCACTAAAAACCCAAAAGATCCAAACGCACCAAAGCCACCAGTTGGCTCACGTAGCGAGAGAGAAGCAAAAATTAAAGATAAAGCAGGTATGGTAATCAACGTATTTGCTTTATTGTTAGCGGTAAATGTATGGTACGGCGGCAAGCTGTCAAGTACTGTAATGAACAACACCATCAAGGCCAGCGATGTATATAATTTTTATCAAGCTAAAAGCCTTAAACAAAGTCTAGCAGAACAAAATCTTTACGAAGCACAGAAGAACGGCGACAAGGTTCGTGCTGAAGAAATGAAAGCTAAGATTGAAAAATATGAAAGCGATCCTAAGTCAGGAGAAGGCAAGAAAGAATTATTAGCTAAAGCTAATAAACTAGAAGCAGAACGTGACGATGCTAAACTACGCAGTCCATGGATTGGCTATGCATCAACTGCATATCAAATGGCTATTGTTATCCTATCAGCAAGTATCTTAGCTGTTAGCATGGGCCTATTCTGGAGCAGTTTTGTAGTAGCGGGGTTAGGATTGATATTAAGCCTAAACGGCTTATTCCTTTGGTTTTAACTAGGAGCGAAAATGGCAAAGAAAAACGATAACTGGATGCAAACACTATGGCGTCCAATGATGGGTTGGATGTATATGCTAATCTGTCTATTAGACATGGCAGTATTTCCAGTCCTATGGGCATTATGGCAAGGATACAATCATGTTCCTATTACACAATGGAATCCTCTAACACTACAAGGTGCTGGCTTATTCCATATCGCAATGGGTGCTGTATTAGGTATATCAGCGTTCGGTCGTACACAAGAAAAATTAGCAGGAACAGCCGCTAACCCAACTGCTACAAGTCAAACAATTACTAACAACAATAACATGTCAGGTAATGTAGCCGGTGGCTTTGGTAGTGGTCAAGGCGGTATGGGCGGAGGATTTGGCGGATCAACAGGAGGATTCGGCGGTGGAAACAACTCATCATTTGGCGGGGCTCCAGCATTTGGCGCACCTGCGGCAGGAGGATTCGGAGCACCAGCCGGTGGCTTTGGTTCATCAACTCCATCTACAGGCGGCTTTGGAAGCACACCTACAGCAACAACACCCCCAGCCTCAGCAGGAGGTTTTGGATCGGGTTTTAATAGCGGGTCAGGGACAACACCCGCACCACAAGCCCCAGCGGTAGAAGTAACTGCCAAAGGACATAAGAAAGTCCCAGCGGCAGATCAACCAGCACTATAAGGAAATAATATGAAAAAAATATTAGCATTGTTAATTGCATCGTGTGTTTTGATTAGTCCAGTTTATGCGGCCAAGAAACCAGCACCTGCCAAAAAAGAAGTTAAGCATCATAAAAAGGCAGAGGGTACAGAGATAGCAGGTACTAAACCAGACACAGTCAAACCAAAAAAGAAGTAATTCGTAATTTGACAGAGCAAGGTTTTTAGTGTATAATTACACTATGAATCTTGCTTTTTTATTTTAATATGAGTTACTACGATACCTTAGGTGTTCCAAAAACAGCGTCACAAGACGAAATCAAAAAGGCTTACCGAAGCCTTGCAATGAAGCACCACCCTGACAGAGGCGGTGACACAAACAAATTTAAAGAGATAGAAGAAGCATATCGGACATTGAGCGATGACCAAAAGCGGTCCGAATATGATCAACCACAACCACAATATGCCAACTCACCATTCGGTGGTTTCCCAGCAGGGTTTGAAGCATTCTTTGGACATAGCCATTTTGGTGATATGTTCCGTCCAAGAGGTCCACGTAATAGAGATTTAAACTTCCAAACTAGAATAAGTTTAGAAGATGCATTTACCGGCAAGGATCTAGTATTCAGTTTTATCAAAGCTAACGGCCAAGAAAAAATAGTCAACGTAAAAATACCTGCAGGTATACACAGTGGCATGACTCTTAGATTGAGTGGCATGGGAGATGATAGTTTACCAGGTGCGCCGGCCGGCGATGTTCTACTTACAGTAGAAATCTTACAACACGAGTATTTTACTAGACAAGGTGACGATCTAATTAGAGATGTAGAAATTAGTTGTTTCGATGCCATGTTAGGTTCAGACATCGACATTACTACTATCGATGACAAGAAATTAAACGGCAATGTACCCGCAGGAACACAGCATGATTCTGTGTTAGCTATATCCGGATACGGCATGCCAAATATTAATAATCCCGGAAGCAGAGGAAGATTACTAATACAATTAAAAATTAAGATTCCTTTATTATCCGATCAAGTTAAACAATCAATTAGAAAGATTATTGAATGATCCTACCAATCGTTAAATTCCCTAGTCCTATACTAAGACAAAAGATGCCCGATTTTGATTTTGAGAATCCTATAATAGATCCGAAAGAATTAGAAGCCAATCTTATTGAAACAATGTTCGCTAATGGCGGAATTGGACTTGCGGCCAATCAAGCAGGTATCGAAACCCGAGTATTTGCTATGGGAGATCCTCGAATTCCAGAAAACGCTACAGCATTTTTTAATCCAGAAGTTATTGCTAATACACAAGATGTAGCAGATTTGGAAGAGGGCTGTTTGAGTTTTCCCGGAATTTATGTTAATATTAAAAGACCAAAAGCTGTAAAAGTAAGATGGCAAAACAGTTCAGGCGAATTTATGGAAGGTGAATTCGAAGATTATCAATGTAAAGTTTTTCTTCATGAGTTAGATCATTTAGAAGGCATTGTGTTTTCAGATCGAGTAAGCCAACTTAAATGGGCAATGGCAATTAAAAAATTGAAATCAAGTAAAAGGAAATATTGATGTTAAATCCAAGTACAGATCTTGAAAGCATTTTTGAACGTGCAATTCAAATCGCAGTAGCACACAAGCACGAATACATAACACTCGAGCATTTCCTATATGGTCTTTTGTTAGATGAGAAATTTAGTAAAAAAATGACAGACTTTGGCAGTGATGCTAAGAAGCTGGCAGATGAAGTTGGCGAATATATTAAAAATGAGCTAACACCTATTAGTTTACCCGAAGGACAAAAACCTAAGAAAACACATTCAATGGAACGTATGTTAAATCGTGCGTTTACACAAGTTCTTTTCGGTGGGCGTTCTACTATTGAACCTGTTGACTGCTTCCTAAGCATGTTCTCAGAGAAGAAAAGTTATGCAGTATATATTTTACGCAAAGCAAAGATTGATAAAGATAAATTTTTAGATTTTATTAACAGCGAAATTGAGGAAGAAGAATTGGCAGAAGGCGAAAAAGGTGTTCCACCACAGCTGGAAAAAATGCTCAGCCAATACTGTGTTAATCTTAGCAAACGTGCTAAAGAGAAAAAGATCGATCCTGTTATTGGACGTGATAAAGAAATTGAAGAAATTCAACTTGTTCTTGCTCGACGTACTAAGTCAAACGTAATGATGATCGGTGATCCAGGTGTAGGTAAGACTGCAATCGCAGAAGGACTTGCTAAAAAGATCCTAGAAGGTACTGTACCTAAGTATATCAAAGATCATGTAGTTTATAGTTTAGATATCTCAGCTATGCTTGCTGGCAGTAAGTACCGCGGTGACTTTGAAGAACGCCTAAAGATGGTTATTACAGCATTAGAGCGCAAGAAGAATGCTATCTTGTTTATTGACGAAGCACATATGATGAATGGCGCCGGTGCAGTAAGCGGTGGATCCAATGATATGGCCAATATGTTAAAGCCAGCACTAGGTAAAGGCACACTAAAAGTTATCGCTTCAACTACATGGGAAGAATTCCGTAAACACTTTGAAAAGGATCGTGCATTGATGCGTCGATTCCAACGTGTTACTGTTGACGAGCCATCTGAAGCAGTTGCAATCAAGATCCTTAAGGGTCTTAAAAAGTATTATGAAAAGCATCACTTGGTTAAGATTACCAATCAAGCAGTTATCGATGCTGTCAAATATTCTAACAAGTATATTTCAGATCGTAAGTTGCCAGACAAGGCTATTGATTTAATCGACTGCGCATGTGCTCGTTTTAAAGTACGTGATGAAGAAGGCGGTATTGTCGACCACGATGAGATCGTATTTGAAGTTAGTAAGATCACAAACTTGCCACTTGAACAAGTTTCTAGTAAAGAAAACAAGAATCTTAAAGAACTTGACAAGAACATGCGAGCAAAAGTATTTGGTCAAGAAAAAGCCATCGATTTATTGCTAGATAAAATTTATATCAGTCAAGCAGGACTTAAAGCTATTAATAAACCAGTTGGTTCATTCTTGTTTGTTGGTCCTACAGGATGTGGTAAAACAGAAACAGCTAAAGTACTTGCAGAACAGATGGGTGTACAGTTAGTCCGCTTTGATATGAGTGAATATCAAGAGCAACATTCTGTAGCAAAGTTGATTGGTGCTCCTCCTGGCTATGTTGGCTTCGAAGACGATGCCGGACAGTTGATTACCAAGCTACAAGAACATCCTAACTGCATCTTGTTGCTAGATGAAATTGAAAAAGCACATCCAAGCGTCAGCAATGTATTGCTACAGTTAATGGATAACGGATTTGTAACAGGATCTAATGGTAAGAAAGCAGATGCACGTCAAGCTATCTTGATCCTAACATCTAATTTAGGTGCCGCAGATGCTGATAAGAATGCTATCGGATTTGGTAAGATGGAAAAAGAATACGATAACAAAGATGCAGTTAACCGCTTCTTTGCTCCGGAATTCCGTAACCGTTTAGATGGTATCATACAATTTAACAAACTTGATCATGTAACTATGATTAAGATTGTTAAGAAATTCATCGACGAGCTTAACAGTCTTATCAAAGATAAAAATATCCACGTTAAACCAAGCGTCGAAGCAGTTGAGTATTTGGTTAAGAAAGGCTTTAACACTAAGATGGGTGCAAGACCTTTATTCAGGATCATTGAAGAAGAAATCAAGCGTCCTTTAAGTAAAGAAATCCTATTTGGCAAACTAACCAACGGTGGTGTAGTTAACTTGACTATGTCTGAATACAAATTTATATTTGATCTAGTTGAGATATTGCCTGTAGAAGTTAAATCAACACCAGAGCTCGAAGATGAAGAAGCTGTCAACTAAAAAACTATTCTTCGGAAAATGGCCTTACAAGATTGAGTGCAACGTTTCTGGCGCACATCTTGTAAGGTTAAACGGAATAGAATGGGTTAAGAAGTTCTGTGCCGACGATGATTCTATACGATTACCCAAGAATAACTATCGGTACGATTCATACAAGAAAATAGACAAAGCAGATTTAATGAAATTTGCTCTTGCCGCAGAGCCCTATCTTATTAACGAAAATGTCAAGATTCGCAATGAAGGTAGGATCTTTAACTTTTATACTGATAGTATTGACATAGTAAACGAGATAGAGAAGAAACTATCCTGGTGCATTGATTGTGTGCATTATCCAGATAATCCGGAAGAAGCTGAATTCTTAACAAATAATAAAAACAAAGTTATTTGCGATGCTATACCATACGGAAAGTATACACACAAGGTTATATTTAAAGAAAGAATTCCTAGAGATAAACGACTACAGTTCTGGTCTTGGATTACAAAGTATGACGAAGAAACTGTAAAAATAGGCAGAAGCACAGAGCAATTTATGATAGGAACTAAGCAGTATACTCCGGGCCCGTTTTGCTACGTCTCAAACGCTAAGTTTTTAACTATGTTAAGCCTAGTAATAGGCGAATATGTACAAAGAATAGAGGAATTTGTTCCCAGGTCTACCTTGCTCCTGTAATAAATACAGGGCGTAAGGAAAAACTATGCCGGCACAAAGCACAACTCTAAGTTTCTATACAGATATATATACTACTGGTACAACATCGGTCTTAACAACGACCAGCGTGTTGAGTATGCCAGCGTATTATCACAATCAAAGCACATTCAATCCTCCATACAATGTATTAACATTTCCTAGCAATCCTGAAAAAGGATGCGGATATTATGGAATAAGTAGCGGTTTACACACCGTTACATACAAAACTACACAGGATTATGTAGGAACTGTAACAATGCAGGCCACACTGGCATCGACTCCTGTAGAAACTGATTGGTTTACAGTAGATAATACTGCTCAAACCTATCGTTATAATCCAAATTTACAAACAACATCAACAGTCGCTCTAACCTTTGTAGGAAACTTTACATGGGTACGTGCTAATGTTAATATCAGCCAAGGCGCTTTATTGGCTATCAATTATAATTTTTAATCATGAAACTATTTGAATTTTTTAGCACATTAGACGTTAACTTAGATCATACTAAGGAAAAGACCGCCGACGACAAATATGAAATGAGTCTTGAAGAAAGAGATCATTTTAAAAACGATCTATTTTTTTACATCTTAGATCACGATGATATACATCGTAAACACTTTCACGATATCGCAGAACATATTACAGCTGAATCAAAAGCAGATGTATGGATGCCGATCGTTAAAAAAGGCTGTATGGAATTCCATAAGCAAAACAAATTCTTAGCACACCCTAAAGATCTCTACGATAAAGAAATGATGGAAGAGCTTTGCCATATGCTCGATGATCATTATCGAGATGATATCAAGAAAGGCGAATACCGTCCATGAATTTACTAGAGTTGTTTTCTAGACCAAGCCCCTTATTAGAAGGTGGTAACTTAGAATTAGATAACCCTAATGATCCATCCGCACCTTATCAGGCAGACGAGATTGATCTTAAGGTACATAATCGCACCTTTATGGTTGGGTTATTAGATAAACTGTTACATGATATCAACATTGCATTTTATAAGAAAAATAAAAAACCATTGTGGAATCCACAGTTGTTACAATCAAAAGAGTTCTTAGGCGGAAGCAGTTTACATTTCTTTAATACCAAAGATATTAGCGATAAAGAATTTGCTAAACATAAACCGAAAGTTGGAGATATTGATACACAATGTAACAAAGAACTCGAGCCGGCGGTCGAGCAATTTTTAACAATGTACGATCACAAACAAATAGGTGATACAACATTATTAGGATTCAGTAGAGGAAGCGAACAATACAATACTCTATTCCAATTTCAAGATCCCCCCATTAAGATACAAATAGACTTTGAGTTTGGAAAGTATGACGAAAAGACAGACATGCCAGATGAGTGGTATCGTTTCAGCCATAGTTCAGAATGGAATGATATACAAGCGGGCATCAAGGGTGTATTCCACAAATACATATATCGTGCATTAACTTCTGCACACAGTAGTATCAAACATCAAGTTGATGTTAAGAAAACAAAAACAAATATTAAATCAAACGTTGCCGATAATGATTTATCATTTGCTGTAGCCAGCGGGCAAGGTGGCGGACTAAGTCACAAGTACGAACCATATATTCATACAGATCCAGAAACAGGTCAAAAGAAAACTCACGATCAAGGAGTTCCTTACAAACGACTAATTCCATCTGGCGAAAGAAAGTACATACAAAAGCTAGATCAACAATTCTTTTTCTTCTTTGGTGCAAAGCCTGAGGGCAATGATAGCCAACTACAAAAAAGTTTCTTAGGCACATTAGAGCTAATCAACAAATATATCAAAGACGAATCGGCTAAAGAAAATGTCTTTAGAGCATTTTTAACATTATGTTTCGAACCTGGTGGGCAAATGATTACTAAGAACGATCCAGAGAGAGATCAAGAGATCAAATTTGCGGCTATTGATAACTTTATACAAAAATGTAAACTTAAGAATCTAAGACCCGAAGCTATAAAGATGGGTAAAGAATACATAGACGATTTTAAAGAAGTCCAAGATTATAAAGCAAAGAATCCTAACGAAAAACAACCACGTGCCGCTCTAAAGCGTATGAAGGCAGGCCTAAACGAAGCCGAAGTAAAAGCACAACTACGTAAGGGCATGCCTCATTTGCATGATCTAAAAGCTGTAGATTTTTTAGATCTGATCGATGAACTACACGACGGTAATGGCAAATTTAAATTAGAAAACATTCCATTAAATGTTAAGGTAGATGGATTTGGTGGTCGCTTTGGTAAGAATGCCGAAGGCAAACCTTTCATGGGAACAAGCCGTACTGAGCCAAGATATGAGCCAGGCTTTGTAGCATATCACGAAAAGAAGGGCACAACTGACCCAGAAATTCTAGGCCGTGCTCAAAAGTTCGATGACTTATTCCATGAGATGATGGAGGCTATTAAATTAGTTGATGCTAAACTAGGTCCAGACTTTTTAGTAAACAAACAAGTAACCTGTGAAGTATTGTTTCTTCCATTTGCTACAGAAACAGACGAAGGCAAATTAAAATTTGTTGGTATACACTATGATAAACTACCAAAAGGTGTTCAATTAGCTTTAGTTCCGTTCCATGCTGTAGAAGCAGACACTGGCGAACCTGTACAAGATCCTAAATTTATAGATAAGTTATTGCGAGTTGGACAACAAGGTAGTGTTATGTTTATTAATAATAGACTAACACAAAAGCAAGGCCTTGATGTAACTGAGATTATTAATCCATTAGACAACATTGAAGAACTTAAATCTATCGTATCTGCTACAGCAGGCAAACGTGATCGTGCAAGTATACAATTAAGAAATGAAGTAGAAGAAAAGCTACAACCAATCAAAGACAAACTAGAACAAGCTATCATTAAAGATCCTAACATTATTGGTAAAGACATGTTGGGTAAGAACTATGAAGGCATTGTTATTAACAGCCGCCTTGGCCCTATCAAAGTAACAAGCCAGGAACAACGCAATGTTATCCAAGCTAAAAAAGATGCAATGGCAAGTGCTAGGGCAGAAAGACCACGTGGTGAAAACAAAACTGCGGTAGTTGCTATAGGTAGTTTTGTTGGACACGTTGGACACGAACAGCTATTTGATTACACAATCAAGAAGGCCGCACAAGTAGGTGGTGACCCTTATTTGTTTATTGGCAATGCACAAGGTAAGGATGATCCTATTCCTCCTGCTGTTAAAGTAGAAACATGGCATAAGATGTATCCTCAGTATGCTAAAAATATTAGTACTGTTACACAAGAAGGTGGAACACTCATGCAGAAGATTAAACATGAGTTGATCAATCCATTACCAGGCAAACCTCCACGTTATGATAATATCATTATTATGGTTGGAGAGGATCAAGCTAAGATGCCAATAGCACAAGCATTGATGAAAGCCGTTAACAAATTCCAAGGATACGAACATGTTAAAGTTCATTTAGAAACCACTCCGCGTGGCACAGGAATGAGCTTTACTAAACTACGCAATATACTAAAAGATCCTAACGCTACTCCCCAACAACAGTTACAAGTTTGGGAACAAGGATTTGATGTTAAAAAATTAGGGAGAGAATGGATTATGAGATTAATGGACCTAACTCGCAAGGGCATGGGCTTACAACCAACTAAAGAAACCATGGCAGGTGTAGGTATGCAAGATGATCCAGAACACAATGCAGTTGCTTACGAAGCTAAACAACGCTTAGACCCCCACTGCTGGAAGGGATATCGTAAAGCCGGAACTAAGATGAAGGGCGGAAAACGTGTAAATAACTGTGTTCCGGTCGGAGAAGATATCGAAAAGCTAATGGCTGGATATATTAAGATATTAGAAAGCAAATGAAACAGTTTAGGATAACATCAGAAAATATTGCACCCATCGATCAAGATGGCGATACATATCTCGCACCTGATGATCCTGCACAGGAAATTCGCCGCTTGCAATTCTTGGGTGGACTAGGCGCACAACAACGTCTAGCAGAGTACAAGAACAGTTTAAAACAAGGTAGTAACATAAGTGTTACTGCCGCAGAAAATGCACGTATCATGCGTGAGCAAAATATACAACCAGGGACTCCAGAATGGTTTAAGTTATGGTTTAGTTTACCGTACATGACCGGAGAGAAAAAAGAATGAGAATCTCAGAATTAGTATCAGAATCCGCTACAGCAGGTGCTACCAGCGTCGGTGCAATAGGTACTGGAAATGGACATCAGCTACAGCGTAAGGCATTTAATAAAGGCTATACAGGTAGTATGACTTCTGGTACAGGAAAGAAATCACCAAAGCAACCTGTTATGAAAAGACAAAAGCCTGGAACAAACGCTTTAGACGGGAATAGTTTAGTAGTATGATGAACGAAGGCAAAAAAGGATTCAAGGTCCGTCACAAAAGAAAAGTTGCTTCTATCGAACCAACTAAGCCACGTAACTATGTAGCCAAGAATGCTATCAATAGTGGAGCGGGCGCACACAAAGATAAGAAGAAAGCTATGAAACAAGGCGACACAAAACACAAGAAATCTTACGCTGAGGGTATGGAAGAAAAATATCTCCAGCAATTAGCAGAGCTAAAACAATCTACAAAAGATTCTTACAAAGAAAAAGCATCTGCACAAGTAAAAGAATTAGAACCACATGCTAAGAAAGGCGAATACAAAGATATCGCCCAACGTGCTATTGATAGGCGTAAGAAAGGCCTAAAGCGTGTAGAGGAAGTCACAGGTGACCCCAAGTTTGACAAAATGCTTAAAGGTGTAACTGGTAAAAAAGCAGTAGCTAAACAACGAAAAGCAGATTCTCAACAACAAGCACGTCACGCTATAGACAGCATGTTTGGCGGAGGTAATCCTGCTGATAAACTCAGTATACGAAAGAAAGGTGTGGCGGAAGGTGCTAAAGGTGCAGTAGCAGGTGGGGTGGCCGGCGCATTTGCTGGCCCAGAAGCTATTCCGGTTGGAATGGAAATTGGAGATAAGGTAGGCGATATGTTTGAAAATACAGATACAGAAGGCGGAATGGCCAGACAACAATTGATCACTGCGGCTAAGTTAGCTATTAAATTAGCTGAGCAGATGGATGAAAATACTCAACTAGATGCTTGGGTGCAAACTAAAATCAGTCTAGCATCTGATTACATTGAAACAGTATTTGATTTCCTAGTCAACGGTCAACAAGATGTAGATAAAGAAGTAGAAACAGATGAAGAAGTTGCTCCTGGTATTACACATCAACATCGCCACGGTACTATGAAATCAACATCAACCGCTATGGAAGGTGCTAAAGTAGATCGTCAAGCAAAACACATTACTAAGAGCATGATGAAAGCACATCCTGGTATGAGCAAGGAAGAAGCAGAAGGTGCGGCTTGGGCGCATATCAAACATCCAAAGAAAAAGAAGATGAAGGAAGATGCTTACCAAATCTATCTTGATGTTCTATTAGAAAAATCATTGAAAAAATGAAAATAGTAGATTTATTCGAGGGCATGAAGCCTGAACATGTTTCAGGCGAAGAACACGCTCACGCCGTCGAAGAATTAGAAAACCGATTATTGGCGGCAAAATCAGATGGCTCAAAGCTAGACTACGATGCCATCGATAAGATGATGCAGAATGTCTGTAGCGAATTTAATCTTACAGGCCAAAAACTGCACGACGAATTTGTAGCCAAACACCATCAGTGGCCCGATAATTGGATCAAACAGCAAGTTAGTGAAAATTTTGCAGATGGTAAACATCCAGGTCGCAAGGGCCTAGCCAAACGCAGTGGGGTTAATACCAAAGCCTCAGTAAGCAGTTTACGCAATACCGCCAAACATAGCACCGGTGAAAAAGCCCGCATGGCACACTGGTTAGCCAATATGAAAGCCGGCAAGAAAAAACACTCAAAATAAAATCAATAGTTGACACAAGTAATATTTCTGTGTATAATTAACAACACAGGAGATCAATTATGAGTAAAGCATTCGGTGCCCCAGAACAAGCAAAAATTAAACAACTTATTTCTGAGGGTGTAACAGTACTTCAAGAGATTGAAGATTTAAATGAAGGCCTCAACGACACTATTAAAGCTGTCGCAGAAGAACTAGAGGTAAAACCTAGCATTATTAAAAAAGCTATCAAGATCGCACAAAAAGGTGATTGGGAACGTGTATTCACTGAGTTTGATGATTTGGAAACAATCGTTGATATTAGTGGCCATGCAATCCGCCAAAGTGATTATGATCAGATGAACCCAAACCGAACAGGCGACAATGATTGATGCAGTTTTTGGACCAACCCTAAAATGGATACGTGATGATTACTCTTCTAATCCTTTTCGGTTCTGTATTGAGTTGCTGGCTTGGGCTATCAGCATTGGCTGTAGCATTACAATGGCGCTCACTGTACCCAACCCTCCGCTTATTATTTTGTATCCCATTTGGATTAGCGGTTGCAGTATGTACGCTTGGTCTGCTTATACTAGGAAATCATTTGGCATGTTGGCTAACTACATCTTGTTAGTAAGCATCGATAGTGTTGGCCTAGTTAGAATGTTAGCTAAATATTTTTGAGAAAGGCTCAGCGAGCCATAAGTCGCTATTGAATAAGGTTGCCGGCCATAAGCGGTAAGGAGAATTATGAGTTATATCGATGCCATTTGGGATCGTGATAACGACCAAGTACGAGTCGTTGAGCGTGATCCTAAGAAAGGTCGAATCTATGTCGACTATCCAGCAAAGTACGTGTTCTATTATCCAGATAATAGAGGAAAGTATAGATCAATTTATGGCGAAAGCCTATCAAAAGTTTCTTGTAAGACATTCAAGGAATTTATCAAAGAACAAAAAATCCACTCAGGACACAAGCTATACGAAAGTGATATTAATGCATCTTTCCGTATCCTAGAAGAAAACTATCTAGGCAAAGATGCTCCTAAACTACATATTGCCTTTTTCGATATTGAGGTGGACTTTGATCCAGAGCGGGGTTATGCATCGCCAGAAGATGCATTCATGCCAATTACTGCGATTTCAGTTCACCTACAATGGTTAGATACTTTAGTAACTTTGGCTATTCCTCCAAAGGGACTCAAGATGGAAGATGCAGAAAAGTTAGTTGAAGAGTTTCCAAATACACATTTGTTTGATAACGAAGGAGAAATGTTAGATACGTTTCTCAAACTAATCGAAGATGCAGATATTATTAGCGGTTGGAACAGTGAAGGTTATGATATCCCTTATACCGTTAATCGCGTAACCAAAGTATTAAGCAAAGAAGATACTAGACGTTTCTGTCTTTGGGATCAAATGCCCAAGAAACGTGAATATGAAAAATACGGCAAGACCGCTGTCACATATGACTTTGTAGGTCGTGTGCATTTGGACAGTCTCGAACTTTATCGCAAATACACATATGAAGAACGCCATACATATCGACTAGATGCTATTGGCGAAATGGAAGTAGGCGAAAACAAAACTGTTTATGAAGGTACGTTGGATCAACTATATAACAACGACTTCCGCAAGTTTATTGAATATAACAGACAAGATACTGCACTACTTGACAAGCTAGATAAGAAATTAAAGTTTATTGATCTTGCAAACACGCTGGCACATGAATGTACTGTATTATTGCAGACTACAATGGGTGCTGTGGCTGTTACAGAACAGGCGATTGTTAATGAAGCTCATCATAGAGGACTGATTGTTCCTAGTCGTCCAAAGCGTGATGAAAATGCAGATAATCAAGCCGCTGGTGCGTATGTTGCATATCCAAAGAAAGGACTTCATGATTGGATTGGATCAGTGGATATTAACTCACTTTATCCTAGTGCGATTAGAGCACTTAACATGGGTCCAGAAACTATTATCGGACAGTTGCGTCAAGATTATACACAAGCTGAAATCGAAGCCAAACAGGCCAAAGGAGATTCGTTTGCCGCGGCATGGGAAGGCAAGTTTGGTAGCAATGAATATGAACTTGTTATGAACAAAGATAAAGCCCATGACATTACTATTGATTGGGAAAGCGGAGAAACTGATGTCCTATCGGGCGCACAGATCTATGATTTAATATTTGAATCAAATCAGCCGTGGATGTTGAGTGCTAATGGTACAATTTTTACATACGAGCATGAAGGTATTATTCCTGGCTTGCTAAAACGCTGGTATGCAGAACGTAAAGAAATGCAGGCAAAACTAAAGGAAGCAATTAATGCCGGAAACAAAATTGAAGAAGAATACTGGGACAAGCGACAACTGGTTAAGAAAATTAACCTCAATAGTTTATATGGTGCTATTCTTAACGCTGGTTGTAGGTTCTTTGATAAGCGTATTGGCCAATCCACAACTCTTACAGGTCGATGCATTGCTCGTCACATGGCCGCTAAAATAAATGAGATTATCTGCGGTGAGTATGATCACAGAGGTCGCAGTATTATCTATGGTGATACTGACTCTGCATATTTCAGTGCGTATAATACATTAAAAAGCGATATTGAAAAAGGTAAACTGCAATGGGATAAAGATACTGTTATCCAACTGTATAACCAAATCGCAGATGAGGTCAATGCTACATTCCCGCAGATGATGTTTGATAGCTTCCATGTTCCAAAGAATCGCGGAGAAGTTATCAAAGCAGGACGTGAAATTGTTGCTATCAAAGGACTATTCATTACTAAGAAGCGTTATGCTGTATTGTATTATGACAAAGAAGGCAAGCGTACAGACGTAGATGGCAAACCAGGTAAGATCAAGGCCATGGGCTTAGATCTGAAACGATCAGATACTCCTGAATTTATGCAGAAGTTCTTAGAAGAGATTTTGACTCGAGTGCTTAACGGTGCGGAGGAAAAAGAGATCTTAGATCGTATTGGAGAATTCCGTACTGAGTTTAAGGTGCGCCCAGGCTGGGAAAAGGGTTCGCCGAAGCGTGCCAACAATATCACAGAGTATAGAGAGAAAGAACGTAAAGCAGGTAAAGCTAACATGCCTGGACATGTACGTGCAAGTATCAATTGGAACGTACTGCGTGATATGAATGGTGACAAATACTCTATGCAAATCGTTGACGGTATGAAAGTTATCATTTGCAAGGTAAAAGACAATCCACTCGGATATACCAGTGTTGCATATCCAGTAGATGAATTACGATTGCCCAAGTGGTTTCAGGAATTACCATTTGATCATTCGGAAATGGAAGCAACAATTATCAATAACAAACTTGATAATTTAATTGGTGTGTTGGAATGGGACTTAAACTCAACTACACAAAATAATACGTTTGGTAATTTATTCACGTTTGATTAATTTACTTGACATTGATTCAAAATCTAAATATAATATAGAAAAGGACTTTAACATGAAAGACATTTTACAAGATATCGTATCACATACACATAACCTAGGCTTTTTGAGCATGGTTAAAATTACAGGTACAGAAGATAAAACAGCAATTGATTCTGTAGCAGAAGATCGCTCAATTATTCTTAGCGCATCTACAGCTGATCCACAACCAGAGATGATCGGTATCTTTGGTATGCCACAACTTAACAAACTAAAAATTCATTTAGATTGTCCAGAATACAAAGAAAATGCAAAGATCGATCTTGTAAAGGGTCAACGAAACGGAGAAGAAATTCCTGTAGGTTTGCATTTTGAAAACAAATCAGGTGACTTTAAAAACGATTATCGTTTTATGAATCAATCTGTTATTGAAGAAAAACTAAAGATTCCACGCTTCAAAGGTGTTAATTGGGATATCAATTTTACTCCAAGTGTTGCCAGCGTACAGAGATTTAATCTGCAAGCGACTGCAAACAATGAGCATTCTACATTTGTTGCAAAAACAGATGGCGACAAATTGAAGTTTACATTTGGTGATGTAAACACACACGCAGGTGAATTTGTGTTTGCTGATGGAATCACAGGCAAGATTACTGCAAATTTAAGTTGGCCTGTTGCACAAGTGTTGAGCATCTTAAAAATCGCAGATGTTAACAACACAACAATGAGCATTAGTAACCAAGGCGCATTAAAGATTGTTTTAGACAGCGGCATTGCAACTTACGAATATATTTTACCAGCACAGGCATAATATGATTAAAGGATTAATGGGAAGTGGCGGAATAATTGTTGACGGTGGCAATACCAGCTTGCCTTGGACAAGCTCGAATGACGGTGATAGCTATCAAGGTATGTTACGCATCAGAGGCAGTGATATCCAATACTATGATAAAGGTGTTTGGAATACGCTGTCTACAAGTTATGCTACCGTAAGACTTGACGCAAGTACTGAAAATCTGTTACAATGGGTAAGACTGAAACAACAAGAAGAGTCTGAATTCAAATCAATTCTTGCAAATCACGATCACCCGGCTGTACAGATTGCACAAGAAAACCTAAATAAAGCCATACAAGCAGTAAAACAAGCAGAATTACAACTAAAAATAACCAGCAAACTGGCCGAAGATACATACGAAGGCAATGAAGCAGAGGAATTACAGGCACCATGAGAGAACCAGTAAATTTAACACCATTACAAAAAGACTACGCTGTCTACTTGCCAGCTATCAGTAGTTTCTATAGCACATATATCGCTAAACAGAGATTAGAAGAATTCGTTCCAAAGGATCGTATTCCTAAAGGATTTGATCGTGGTATCGAGGGAATGAACTTTCTTAATCCAGAAGAAGGTTACTTTACTTACAAATATGGTTTGTATTCAGCAGGCCATGCACAATTAGACTTAAACAAAAGTCTAACACAAGAGTCAATGATCCAACAGCGTGATCGTGCTAACACAATGATCTTAGGTGACTCCGGCGGATACCAAATTGGTAAGGGTGTTCTTAAATTTGACTGGGCAGACTTTGAAGGCGCCAGTGCTAACAAGACACGCCAACAGATCTTAGAATGGTTAGAATTAACTGCTGACTGGTCTATGATGCTTGACGTTCCTACATGGGCCTGTGACCACGTACACAGTCCGAAGACAGGTCTTAAAACAGTAGAAGATTGTTTAGAAAAGACCAAGTTCAATAACAAATACTTCCTAGAAAATCGTTTAGGACAAACTAAGTTTTTGAACGTTCTACAAGGTTGGGATTGGGACTCAGCAGAAGATTGGTATCAGGGTGTTAAAGAATTTAGTGATCCTGTTATTTGGGGAGACAAAGCCGCAGAAGGTTGGGCATTTGGTGGCGCTAACATGTGTAAGATGGACATTACTCTTAAGCGTCTAATGACCCTGCGTGAAGATGGTTTACTAAAAGGCAAGAATTGGATTCACTTCCTGGGTACAGCACAACTTGACTGGGCTTGTTACTTAACTTCTATCCAACGTCAAATCCGTAAGCATATCAATCCAGAACTTACAATTAGTTTTGACTGTGCAAGTCCTTTTATTGCAACAGCACATGGATTAGTTTATACTAACGCACAACATACAACCAAACGTTGGTCAGTTATTATGGACAAGGCATTTGACAACAAAGCACTCGCAGGAAGCGATATGCCATTTCCGTTTGAAAGCGAAATTGGTCGCAGACTTACTGTAGGCGATATCTGCCACTATGCTCCAGGCATGTTAAACAAGATTGGTAAAGAAGGTAAGACTTCTTGGGATAGTTTTGCTTATGCTCTAATGATGGGTCATAATGTATACTGTCATATTGTTGCTGTACAACGTGCTAATCAACTAATGGATATCGAATCAGCAAAGGCCAAGCCAGATTGGAGACATTGGAGAAAACTTAAAGATTCTGATACAGGAACTGACCAATATAGTGATTGGGTTCCACGTAACATTCTTTACTTCAATCGTTTCGTAGAAGAACTGTTTGAAACAAAGACCAAAGCAGAAGCTTTCCAAATGATCGATGATGCTAAACCAATGCTATCTAACATGATGGGTATGCGTCTACGTGGTGGCAATGCAGAAAATAATTTTAGCAAATTATATGAACTTGATGATGTTGTCTTAGATAAGACTGTATCCCCTGTGACTGCTATGCCAGAACTAGATGAAGATAAACTTGACGCACTAGAAATTGAAGCATGAAAGACTTTATAGTTGAGTATCAATTATCAGATTTAACTATCTGTGACCGGATGCTCGATCTGTTTAGGTTGGCCAACGAACGCGGGTTAACCAGTGCCGGTGTCACAGGAGTAGATGACCAAGTGCGTCCAGAATATAAGGATAGCACTGAGTTCTACCTCGGTGATGCTGGTCCATTAGGTAAACCTGAACAATTCAAATATCCAGAATATCACAAAGAATTATCCGGATTCATTGACAATTACTGTACAGATGCTAAACTATACGAATACGTTGGCAAGTTTACCATGCAACGATTACCACAGATCCAATGGTATAAACCTGGAGCAGGTTATCATTCTTGGCATATTGATGGTGGTCATGAGCTGTGTGATCGTGCTATCACTTTTTTAACTTACCTAAATACTGTTCCAAATGGTGGTACAGAATTTATGCATCAAGAGAGAATTATAGAAGCAGTGAAAGGCAAGACCGTAATTTTTCCTGCAGGCTATACACATATTCATCGAGGACAGATTTCAGCCAACCTCGACAAATATATCTTAACAGGCTGGATTTGGTGGGATAACAGAAGATGAAACGTGAATATGTATCAGGTACCAGTGAAGATGTAACGTTCTTTATAGGTACAGAAATTGAACGTACTCCTGCGTTTGGCATGAAAACGCTATTTGTTGTAGGCACTCATGATGAGCAGATTATTATTAGCCTAGCTCAAAATAATGATTGCACACACATTTATTTTGGTGCTAATCAAAGTTTCAAGACAAATGGTGTAAATGATATCGAAGGATGGCGTCCTTGGGAAGATATGATCCAGGGCTGTTTAGATGCAGGATTTTGGTGTACCTTAGACTTTGATGTAAGAGAACATGAAGGTGTATTAGAAAGCGGACTTACAGAGTATCGCAGATTTATTCCACAGATTTCGGTTAAATTGCCCTATTTACAACAGCTGGGCTATAATGCTACAATTAAGATAGACGACAAAGATTTCGACGCCACAAATCCCGGCGTTTGGTGTGTACCTATCGGTGCAATCACTCAAAGGAAATATTTTACCAATTGGGATGAATATACTAACGATGAAATTATCAAATGAGTATAGAAACAATTAAAGAAGCCGCTCAAAGACAAATTTGGGTTACTTTTCAAAAGGAAGGCATTCACTGCTACCCAGCCGCGGCAACTGATCCAGCATTAGCTACAGGAGATGAATATGATGTATCGTTTTTGGGTACTCCTCATCGCCATATCTTTCACTTCAGGGTGTCAATCGATGTGTTCCACAATGACCGGGATATCGAATTCATCCAGTTCAAGCGATGGCTCATTGCGTTGTATTCAGGTCAAAATTCCGTTTTAGAACTTAACTACAAATCCTGCGAAATGATTGCAGATGATTTGTACGACCAGATTGCGTCACGATATCCCAATCGTAACGTAGTAATTGATGTATCCGAGGACGGCGAGAACGGATGTGTCATTCATTATAATCTTACTCGCCCGTCACAATCCATTGTAATTTAAGGAACTTAAAAAATGGCACAGCCAAAGTGGCTCGACAAATATCTGACTATGAAGCCTGAAGTCAGCAAGATTTTTGATGATCTTGAGGCATGGCACGATCATTGCCGTTTTGAAATGATCGATTTCAACCCAGCAGACTTATATAAGTCCAAGGCCTATAAGGACTGGAGTTATTACAAGTCAAGAGGCAAGCGTCCTTATAATGGCGAACGTAAACCTTATCTAGGTAAAAACCCACGTCCTTACAATGAACGTATTTCTAATTGATCTAGAAGCTGTCGAGACAAGGTACACTGGCCAATGGAAAAGCCATGTACCTAATCTCTTACGAAAGGCAGGACACAATGTTCAAATTCTATCTGGGCCTACGGATATTCCTACAGCCACTACTCCTGGTGCTTTTCTTAATTTTGGTGGCACCAATATATACAAGTCTAGTCAAGTTGAACAAATGGGGCGTCTATTTTGCTCCGGATCAGTACAACCTGGCGATCACTTCTTGTTTACCGATGCTTGGCATCCTGGCATCATAAACTTAAAGTACATGAGTGAACTACTGAATATTCCAGTAGTTACACATGGCTTGTGGCATGCCGGCAGTTATGATCCTCAAGATTTTCTCGGACGGTTAGTCGGAGATAAGCCTTGGGTCAGACACGCTGAGAAAAGTTATTTTCACGCATTTGATCATAACTACTTTGCTACAGACTTTCATATTGAAATGTTTTTTACTAACTTGCTTAACAATGGTATTCAATCCAGCACTCCTGTGCCAGAACGTGCCGATGTTAAACAATGGCTA
>Ga0214166_1000272_pt1 | contig 27487 bp, 23 predicted proteins | sample TroBogepilimnion_27_FD_153005 | JGI IMG/M metagenome (GOLD analysis project Ga0214166, IMG submission 153005) | Freshwater microbial communities from Trout Bog Lake, WI - Practice 18AUG2009 epilimnion v3 | ecosystem: Environmental > Aquatic > Freshwater > Lake > Epilimnion/Euphotic zone ...
ATTGTCTTGAAATAATTGACTATGTTATATTAAATCAAATTAGTAAAAAGCATCCTTGGAAAGTTGCGTGGCCCATGATGGATCAGGTGCGCTTAGATAATTCAATGCCAATCGGAATTCCCGACGGTATTCCAAACGAACCAAGAAATTTGGAGCGTACTGAAACATGGGGCGCCACACCTCATGAAACAGCATATCACATCGATGACACCGACGATGAAGATTTTGTGCTAGATTCAATTTGCCCCGTAACAGCCGAAGACGCAGCAAAACTAGCACCGTGGGACGAGTTGCATGACGGTCATCCAACACACTCTGCATCCGTTGCTAAATTTGAAGAAGTTCGTCAGAGTTTAATTGACAGCAACCCTGACATTAGTTTAACTACTGAAATGGTACAAGCGGCTTATACACAGCAACTGGCGCAAGAAGCAGCAACAACTTCAACTGTTGGCACTACAGGAACCACAGGTACTACAGGAACCACAGGTACTACAGGAACCACTGGCACTACAGGAACCACAGGTACCACTGGTACTACCGGAACCACTGGTACAACAGGCACGACCGGTACAACAGGAACCACTGGTACTACCGGAACTACTGGAACAACAGGAACAACTTCAACTGTTGGCACTACCGGTACTACTGCAACAACTTCAACATAATCAAGTTAAATTAAATTTGAGTCATATTTGCCTTGACTAGCTGATTAAATGCATATATAATTGCATTATCAGCTAGGAGAGGCATTTTTCATGAGTTCAAAAAGAGCAAAAGCATTCTTTATCAATGGCGGAGCAGGTAGAGTAATATGCTCTGTTCCTGCATTAGAATTATATGCAGAGGATCATCCAGATGAAAAATTTCTAATCATCTGCGAAGGCGGCACAGACTTCTTTAAAGCCCATCCAAAATTGCACAACCGTGTATACGATAATTGGCATAAAAACTTATTTCATGACAAGTTAGTTGATATGACTATTGTAACTCCTGAACCTTATAGAGTTTGGGAATACTATAATCAAAAATGCAGTCTAAGCCAAGCATTTGATATTGAAATCAATAACAAAGGCATTAGAGATCTGCCACGTCCAACTCTAAAACTAACACAAGATGAAATTACCAACGGAAAAGTTGGAGTAAAAGATGTATTAGCCAGAGCTGGAAAAACTAAAACAGTTGTTTTTCAACCATTCGGCCGTGGTGTGAATATGAAAGGCGATATAGTTACAGATCCATCAGGTAGAAGTTTTGAATTAGGTAATGTAATCAATATTATTAACAAACTACAAAAAGATTTTGCTGTTATTGTTATGACAGAATTGCCATTGAATTTTCAAACACTTGGTTGTAAAGACCCAGTTGCGGTTCCTACAAACATACCTTTACGACAATGGGCAGGCATTATCAAATCTGCAGATATATTATTATCTTGCGACAGTGTTGCCCAGCATGTTGCATACGCACTAAACAAACCTGCAGTATCAGTTATGGGATCTACATTTCCTGTAAATGTATCATACCCCAACTGTGAAAATATTAAAATATTAGACATGGGCGAAGGCGCAAGAATTTATAGCCCTATCAGGATAGCACCAGATGAATATGCTGATATGAACAACGATGGCATCATGGCCATGAATGACAAAGTAGAAAATATTGTAGTAGAGTCAGTATTAGAGCTTTACAACACATTTATTAAAAAATAATAGAGGAACAACATGACAGAACAAAAAAGAAGTATTTGGATAGCAGGTATCACTCGAGGGCATAATGCTGGAGTTTGCTTACTAAAAGATGGAGAAATTGTTTTCAGTATTGAAGAAGAACGTATTACTCGTCAAAAATATGACGGGGGTCCGTTAGCAAGTATGCTGAAAATCCTTGATTATACTGACAAACTGGATTATCTTGTTATTGCGCATACTACTCCTAAAGAAACAGCTGGAAAAATTGACTTTAGTGGCGAAGACATGTATACCGGGTTTGCTCGTAAATTAGGGTTAATAGATAGAAAGGGCGATAGATTCAATCATCATCAGGTGATTGATCTCAGTTTTGTTCATCATAAATTACATGCAGCCTGCGCATTTTATCGTTCAGGATTTGAAGATGCTGTTTCAGTTATTGTAGACGGTGCAGGAACATTCTTGGATTTAGAGTTCCAAGGAGAACATTTAACAGGCTGGGAAACTGAGTCAATTTTTGAGTGTGCCTATCCAGCCGAATTCAGAACTTTGTACAAACATATCGGTATCAAAGAACCTCGCCTAGGCGCAATTGTTAAGAATTTTTCAGGCGATCGATATAAAGAAAATACAACACACGAAGCTAGAATTGGAGACCATGCCGGTATTGTTAAAGTGTACGAAGCAGTTACAGAGTACTGTGGATTTACCGCAATCGAAGCTGGCAAAACCATGGGCTTGTTTCCTTACGGAAAAGAATCAGACCGAATACCAAAATTGTTTGATACAACCGGTACATACCCAACTTCTAATAGAAATTTAGTAATTCCCCGTTATCCTAACGGTGCAGTTATTAACGAAGATCTATTTGAATATCTAGCCGATAAAAATGCTCAAGACCTCAGCACAATGGAGAATCGTAGAGATTTGGCATATGCTTGTCAAACTCAAACTCAAGAACAAGTTCTACAATTGATATTGAAAGCAGTGGAAATTTCTGGAAAAAATAATGTTGTAATAAGTGGCGGGTACGGATTAAATTGCGTGGCAAACTATTTTTATCTAAACACCCTAAGGGAAAAAGGCATCAATTTGTATGTTGAACCAATTAGCAATGATGCCGGTACTGCAATGGGAGCAGCAATGATAGTGCACCGTATGTTGTACAACGATTCTACAATCACTAAATTTACAGATAATTTATATTTAGGGTTTGAATATCAATATTCAATGGATGATATTGAATCTGCTTGTGCCGCATACGAAGCAGAATATATTGATGCTACTTGTGCAGATATTGCAACATTAATTAAAAATAAAAATATTGTTGCAATGTTTCAAGGACGCAGCGAAAACGGCCCCCGTGCACTGGGCAATAGAAGCATATTATTTGACCCAACTGTTATAGACGGTAAAGATTTTGTTAACAATGTAAAACATCGAGAGTATTTCCGTCCATTTGCCGGAAGTATATTGCAAGAACATGTGCACGAATGGTTTGACCTACGAGGCATGGAAGAAAGTCCTAGCATGATGTATGCTGTAAATTGTCAACCAGGAGTTGTTGAAAAAGTACCCAGTATTATTCACGTGGACGGCACATGCAGAATACAAACAGTTACACCTGATCAGAATAAACATTTTTACAATTTGATTAAAGAATTTTACAATGTGTCTGGTGTTCCTATTTTGTTTAATACCAGTTTTAATCTAGGCGGCGATCCATTGGTTGAGACATTGGAAGATGCATTAGAGACTCTATCACGAAGTGAAATAGAATATCTGTATCTTCCAGAGTACAACAAATTAATTAGAATTCTCAATGAAGAATAAACCTATGAATAAAACAATAAGAATTGGAGGGGCACAGATTCCTGTTACTCCTTCAATCCAAACAAATGCCGATACCATTAAACAAGCCATTGATTGGGCAAGTGAAAACAATGTTGACTACTTAGTAACACCCGAGGCATCATTAAGTGGATATAGTATCAATTGTCTTGATAAAAAGCTACCCGATTTAATATTAGCACTTGGTGAAATTGAAGCGTATGCTAAAGAAAAAACAGTTGGATTATGCCTAGGCACAATATGGCAAGAAATCTATAAAACAGATACCGGCGAGCTGTCTACTGTCAACAAAAATCAAATTAGATATTATACACCAGACGGAATATATTTAGGGTCAAGCGGCAAAACAGTAATGACTGAGTTAGACACTGCAATTGGCGTAGCCCCTGATATTGTGCTATCTGGTATAGCCGTACCTTTTAAAGATAATATTATTCCTACAGCTGGTCTCATTTGTGCAGATATCTACGGTTGGGGTGGCGCCAAGGGCGGTTTACCTCAACAATATCATGATATGGGTGTAAAGTTATTCATTCATGCTACCAACGGAGAACGTAATACAGATCCAGTCAAAAATGAAATTGAAGAAATTTGGGTAGAAGCATGGTTGCGAAGAGTATCCATGTATCAACGTTGCCCTATCATTGTTGTGGATAACTGTTATATGATGGATGGTACAGAATATCACGGAAATACCTTGACACAAAGTGGAGTATTGATCAACGGAGTATGGGTTACTAGTGTTCCAAGAACAGATACTCAATACTTTTATCATGACCTTGAATTAGATGACATAATTTTAAAAGAACCTATAGAATGAAAACAAATATAAGACTAGCAGGCGCACAAATCCCAGTTACTCCATACACACAAACCAATGTTATGGAAATAAGAAGGGCCATCGATTGGGCAAGTGAAAACAATGTTGACTACTTAGTAACACCCGAAGCATCTCTAAGCGGTTATACAGCTGATTTTAATAACGATTTCAACAGAACTGTTGACGGCTTGGCTGAAATAGAAAAATATGCAGCTGCAAAAAATGTTGGGTTGTGTTTAGGAACATTATGGGATGAGAATGAGGATGGGAACTCCGTAAGACGCAATCAAATTCGATTTTATCAAAATAATGGAAATTTTTTAGGGTATGTTAATAAGCATTATGCTATAGAAAGAGATCAAGAAATTGGAGTTATCGGTGATTATAGAACACATGCGTTACCTTTAATAGTGGACAGCTCTAGATTTGTTCCCGTTGGCGGACTAATATGTATAGACATGTACGGTATCGACGGTCAGCCCTGTGTTCCTGGAGAATTGAGGAAATTAGGAGCAAACTTGTTAATACATGCTACTAACGGACATAGAAATGTTGCTCCGCAAAACGGCCTCAGCATGGAATTAGATAAAGAAATACAAGAAACTTGGCACGACATTAATCTAAGAAGATTTTCGTTTATAAACAAGATGGCCATTATTACAGTAGATAATTGCTATATGATGGACGGTTCCGAGTACCATGGAGACACATCCAGTCAAAGCGGAGTAGTCATTAATGGTGAGTGGGTAACCTCAGTTCCTAGAACCGGAACTCAGTATTTTTACTACGATTTTCCTTTGGAAGAAATTGTACTGGATATACCAGAAGAATTTAGATCAGCTTAAACTTTCAGCGAAATCCATTAAGCTATCAAAAACCTGTGTGCGTTTACGCAAGTCTTTATTAGCAAATGTGCCTAATTTTTTAACAGTCTCTTCCCAGTCGCCTGTCTTGATCAGTACAGGCTTAGATTTAATATTTTCAGCCGCTTTGAGATCGCTGATTTTATCTCCTACAAACCAGCCCTCTTTGAACTTAACCGGATGTTCACGCTCAGCACGATGAAACATGCCGATATTAGGCAAAGCAAACATGTCTTCTTTCATTCGACTGGTAGAATAGTACATGGCATCGATGCTGGGACAACCGGCTTCACCAAATAGTTCAAGCATACGTTGATTGACCATATCAACTTCAACAGGAGTTAACTTTCCTTCACTGATACCATACTGATTTGACAATATAATAATCCTATATCCTTTTCGACGTATTTCAGCAACCGCGGCCGCAACACCCGGAATTATTTCAAATTCGTCAGGGCGAGTAACATGTGACGTTTTAGGGTAATTGATTACACCATCCCTAGAAATACCAACTACTGGTTTAGTGTAGGCAGATCCAAAATTGGGTATAGTCTGCAATGCTGCAACATCAATATCGTCGTCTAGTAGTTTTCTAAGGTTCATGGGCAAAATTAAAAGTTTTTATAAGTTTAACATCTTCATACTAAAAAGTACAGTTAAACGAACCGCTATACTAGTTATCTACAATAAAGCATGTGCTCGAAATTTTGAAACAATAACAGCTAAATACTACATCTAGGATCTAAAGATGACTCAAATTATAAATTCGTTCTTTTCCCGCGGCAACAACTCTACGGTTCAATTGTCACGAGGAACTAATTTATCATACCAAAGCACTGGCACAGCCATTTACAACAGCACAGTTATTGATTCTTGGTATGTTGGCGACTTTATTTCAGCTGAATATATTATTAACGCAGAGTATGGTTTAAACGAAAGAGAAACAATCCATGCTACATTAGTAGCTATGCCTGGTCAAAGCACTATAACAGTTTATGGTAGAACTAGTCTTACTAGACCCCTATTAAATATTAGAAGCGTTTCGAACAACAGCCAAGCACAACTAGTAGTAGAGCCTGCAACTGTTGCAGTGCAAGGCACCATAGTTACTTTCTTTGCCAATTATGCAAAGACCAGTCAAACAATTAAGCCAATAAACGCTGCGGCAATTGCAACAGGAGCATCTTGGTCTAGCATTACTAATGTTACTACATTAACTATTACAATTCCTACAGCACAGATAACTGGTAATATTCTAGTTGGTCAACGTGTGAGCGGCACAGGTATACCATCATTGGCAACAGTTCAATCCTGGACAGCTGGATTAGGAAGATTGGTAATTGGCGGATTCTTTTCTACTTCTATTACAGCCCACACAAATGTTAACTTAACTTTTAACACAAGTGCAAAACAACTTAATAATCTTACCAACACTATCGAGCCTGTACGCAGTATCAGTAGTATTATTGTGCCAGGTCAAACTACTATCGATGCTAAAGTAGCCGACGACTACATAAATTTGAAAGCTGCAAATGGTATTGTTATTACTACAGCCCAAACAGATAGAAGTATTGTTATCAAGAATCAAGGTATTACACAGGTCAGTGTACTTGGACAAAATGATATTAACCCAGCAAAAAATCTTGGATCAACTACACTAAATGTATTTGCTGGCGATCATATCACATTAACTACAGACAGTACTAAAAATCGTTTGACTATTATTAATAACGGCCAAACCATTACCACAGACGATTCAACAACCAAAACTCAAACAACTAATATCATAGCTGGCGCCAATGGTATCTCAACAAGCCAAAGCGGGACCAATACAATTACCATTACAAATAATGTTAGTGTATATAATAAGTTGTATGGCGACTCTAATCCAGTGGCAGGTTTTGCATCTGCTACCAGTATTGCCAGCACATTTCAAATATTAGGTACAGGCGCTGGCTATACAGGACCAGGTGGTCGTGTTCCAGGTATTAGTACACAAGTCGTATCTCGAGATCCAACTTATGGCGATTATGTACAGATCGTTAATACAGGTGTTTTAGGCCTATATAACGGAACTAGCTTAACAACAGGAACAGCGGGTAATTTACAACCCAGTGATATTATTACAGCAATAAATTCTCAACAGACTGTACTAACAACGATTCCTGGAGTTGCACCCACTACAAATCCAGGCTTACGACCTGGTTTAACTATGGCAGCTATGATGTTCTTTATGTCTGCTCACATTTAACATAAATATACTGAAGGAATTTTATAATGGCAAATTTAGCTAGTCCGTTTACTGTAGATCCGTTATCATCAGCCACAGGCTTTAGCAGCCCAGGGTTTGCTGTTGATTCAACTGGTAATATCAGCATGAACGGAAACCTAGTGCTGACAGCGGGTAATATCACAAACGGTTCAACAATACTATTAACTCCAACTACACTTGGATCAGGTATTACTGGCAGTAGTTTGACCAGTTTGGGAACACTAACTAGTTTAACAGTAACAAATCCAATAAGTGGAAGTATTTTAGGATACTCTGGAAGTATTTTTTCACAAAATAGCACACTAACGGTGGATGGATCCAATAACATAAGTATAGTTAGTAATGCAACATATACTTGGAGCTTTCAAGCAAGCGGTATAACTAATTTTCCAAATTACAGATTTCCGCTGGCACACGGAGCTGTTGGACAAGTACTAGTAGATGACGGTGCAGGAAATTTAGGCTGGACTACACTTAATACAGGCGGTGGTGGTGCTGTTATTACAGCAGGTAATATTACAGGTACAACATTGGCAAGTAATGTTGTGTTTAGTAGTTTAACCAGTGTGGGTGTGCTAAGTGCGTTAACAGTTAGTGGAAGTTCTAGTTTTGCTGGAGCATCATTTTCTGCAAATGTCACACACACAACTGGATCATTTTCAGGAAACATAACAGCCGCGACCGCCCCAACACTAGCAAGTCATTTGACTAATAAACAATATGTGGATTCGATATCGGCAGCGTTAGCAATCGGATTAAGTTAATACTATAAATGGAAACGAAATAAAATGGCAAAACAGCTTTTAAAAACATACGTGTTTACACCAGGAACTGCAGGAGCAGGTACAGTTATTGTACCTGGATTTTATCAACTAAATCAATTGTTGTTGATAACCAATACTACAAGTAATGCAATCATTTACAATTTTGCCAATGTTGGAAATACCGGCACTACAGCAACTTTTTCAAGAACTGCGTACGCTACTTTCCCGCAAGAAATAGGTGTTACCGACGGATACACAACATTTACACTAGCTGCAAATACTAGCACAATGAGTGCAACTGATAACATTCAGATATTCATTGATACTCCTCAACAGCTAATGAAAATTGGTGGAGCGGTAGGACACGATGCTTTTGAACGTATTCGTGTAAGTAATCCACAATCCATGCTGGACGCTGACTTTGAATATGGACTACAACCTACTAAGTGGCAAACTGTAGACTTGATGAATAACTATCCATCAATTTATGAAATTCCTGGTAGTGATTTAAATATTAGTTATGTAACAACTGATGCATCCACTGGGTCAGGCGGTACAGGTGAAAGTTTAATTACTGTTAATACTGTCGCTGTCCACCAACTTATAGCAGGACAACCTATTACAGTTAAAGGTTATTTAAATACTATTTTGGGATTCAGTCGTGCTGAAGGATCTTTCATTGTTAACAGTGTCACAACTTCAACTAGTTTTACGTACTATGCAAAATCTAAAATCGGCGTAAACAATGGCGATGTTATTAGTTCTGCATATACTATTGTACGTAAAGGTGGATTTTATACAGGTGCAAGTATTGGTAGTCCATCATTTAGTGCTAGCAATGCTAGTAGTCCTGCAACCGTTACAGTTACATTTGCTAGCAATCACGGCTTGGTTCCTGGACAAACTGTACTAGTTGCAATTTCAAGCACTGGTAGTAATCATGCATTTGCACAAGGTCCGTTCTTTGTTGAAACAGTTACTAGTTTAACATCATTTACATACACAGCAAGGGCGTCGGGAACAATTGATACTGGTACCACACTAGTGGGTGTAGTATATGCTAGACCCGACGCATTCTATATCCACAGACCGTTTGACGGTGGTGTAATGTTGGGCACTGGCGGCCCAGCATATGGCACACAAGCAATACGTATGAGTAAAAAATACATACGTTATCAATCTGGTAAAGCTATTAACTACAATACTGGTTTGTTAATGGCTCCTAGTTATAATTTACGTAGTTTAACAGCAAGTCCCAGCACTGCTTACGGAACCGTTACCGGATGTTCTGGTAGTACACAAACTATTACAGTTGGCAGTACATCAGGACTAGTAAATGGGCAATCAGTTATTGTATCTGGAGGAACGGGTGCATTCGCATTAGGAACAACTATTACCAATGTCGGACCTAGCACAATTACTGTTAGTGTAGCTCCTACTACTGCCTTAGTTAATGCAACAATAACGTATGGTGCAACAATTACAGTAGTAACTGACGATGTTGACCATGGATTTCAAGTAGGCGCATATGTAAATATCTATGGTTGCACAACTACTGGTTATAATGGTTATTATTATGTTACTAGCATTAGTGATGAACGTACATTTACCGTTGCAGCAACGAGTGTTTTAGGTACAACTCCAGCAGCATTTACAGATCCTTGTCAGGTTAGTTTAGTAAATTGGTATGGATCTACAGTACGTGCTGGAACATTTGACGAACAAAACGGACAATATTGGCAATATGACGGTCAGACTATTGGTATCGGCTATAGAACCAGTACATTTCAAATTGCAGGAACAATTAGTGTAACTCCAGATAGTAATACAATTACTGGATCTAATACAAGATTCACTACACAATTAGCATCTGGCGACAGAATTGTTATTAAAGGCATGACACATAAAGTTATGGATGTAGCAAGTGATACATTAATGTATGTGACGCCAGACTATCGCGGAGTAAGTTCAAACAGCGGTATTAAAGCTGCTAAAACTATTGAAAAATTTGTTCCGCAAAGTCAATGGAACATGGATCGCATGGACGGGTCAAGCGGAGTGTACAATCCAAGCGGATATCAAATCAACGTAAGCAAAATGCAGATGGTAGGTATTCAATGGACTTGGTATGGTGCTGGATTTATTGATTGGATGTTGCGAGGCCCAGACGGTAATTATGTCACAGTACATCGTCAGAAAAACGGTAATGTCAACACCGAAGCGTATATGCGTTCAGGTAACCAACCAGTACGCTATGAAGTTCTCAACGAAGGTCCTCGCACATATTTGACTGCGGCTGCCGGTAACAATGACACTACATTAATAGTTAACGATGCTAGCTTGTTCCCTACAGTAGGTACTATATACATAGAAGGTGAAATTGTCAATTACTCTGGCAAAACAAATCAGAGTTTGTTAAACTGTGTTCGAGGATCAACCTACAGTTTGTTTTACGCAGGTATCAACAGAACATTTACTGGCACAACAGCTGCTGCACACAATCAACAAACAGGACTGTATCTAGTTAATCAAACAGCCACACCAAGTATTAGTCATTGGGGATCAGCATTCTTAACAGACGGCGGATTTGATAACGACCGCGGCTATTTGTTTAACTATGTAGGTACAAACATCAGTGTTAGTACAACTATTCAAACAGCTTTCTTAATTCGACTAGCACCCAGTGTGAGTAATGCTACTGTGGGAGATTTAGGCGATAGAGAATTGTTAAATCGCGCTCAATTGTTGTTACAAAATATTGATGTTACTATCGATAGCGGATCAACTGGCGGTATTGTTATTCAAGGTATTTTGAATCCAAGCAACTATCCTACTAACCCAAGTAATATTACATGGAACGGTTTAAGTAGTCAAGCAGCAGGCGGACAACCTAGCTTTGCACAAATTGCCCCAGGCGGTAGTGTAACCTGGAGTACAGGAGCTGTAGTTACCACAACAGCAATTGCAACCAATGCATTTCCTACGGGATCAATTACAGCTCGTGCAGCACCACTTGGTTCAAACAGTGTCAATAACGGTATAAACTACATATATGTAAGTGCTGCAGATTATGCAACCTATCAAGCAGCTGGTCTAGCTGTAGGTGATTACTTGTCAGGCTCTAATGTACCAAGCGCTGGTAATCAGATTCAAAATATTTTTGTTAACGGTTCTTACTACGGTCTACAAATTAGTAGTAATTTCACAGGTAATACTTCAGGAGATACTACGCTAACAGTTACTAGAAAGTATAACACATCTAATTCATCTGTGTTGTTCTTTAATGCAACTGCATGGGCAGCTACAACAGCTACTATTGGTACCCAAGTGTCTAGCACAGATACCAATTTTCCTGCAGGCACTAACGTTAATAACGTTACATCTGCTACTTATTTTAGTACAAGTTACTACAAAGTATCATTTACACAAAGTACAAACTCAGGTGTTACGATTACTCCAGGATCGACATTGGTTACATTCCAATTTGGACAACCTCCATATGCATTGCCTGGTGAAACTGTATTCTCGTTTATTGGAACATCGGGTGCATTAAGTAGTTTGGACTTGTCAGGATTGAAAGAAATGACAAATACCACAATTGGTGGCCGTGGTACATTCCCTAATGGTCCAGACGTATTAGCTATTAACATTTATAAAACATCAGGAACTGCAATTCCAGCAAACGTTGTTTTAAGATGGGGCGAAGCTCAAGCGTAAAAACAAAAAAGCCGCATATAGCGGCTTTTTTATTATATCAATTCAACTAAGTCAAATACAGTTTGCAGTTTAGTGCGAATAATTTTACTTGAAAAACTATTACGTAACCCTTGATGTAAGGGTTTAGGTGCCCGATCAATAGTTGCCCAAGCCCAGCCTTGATGCTCATCACTTAGTGTAGGAACAAATTCTGAATCAATTACGCATAGATACGTGTGAAAGTTAAACACACGATCGTTACTGACAAATGTTTCTAATGGTATTGTTTTAACAATTGTAGGGATAAATCCAATTTCTTCTTGAATTTCTCTTGTTAATCCTTCCCAAGGACGCTCTCCGGCAATATTAGTGCCGCCTACTAAGCCCCAAGTACCTTCGTGTTTGCCGTGTGCTTTTTGTAGTAATAAAAATCTTCGTGTAGACTTGGCGTAGAATAATGCTCCGCTACAAACTATCGATTCTTTTACAATACTATTTTCCATAATTCAGGCAAATACTCTCCTTCAAAGCTCTTCTTCCATTGGACACCGTCCCATAGATACTGAACTCCAGTATATATATTTGTCTGCCATATCATGGTAGTTGTTTCGTGATTAGTATTAAGAATCACATGCCACTCAGTTCCTGTCCATTCGATTATGTCATTAGCAACAGCCACTAGTGCACCCCATGCTAGAGTATTGTTTTCAATACCAGGTGCGCCTATATCTTCTATAATAAGATATCTAGTGCCTACTGTAGGTGCGCCAGATGCTGTAGGATTAAAACTCTGGGGATTAATAATAGCATCAAATGTGCCAGGGCTATTAGGCCTGTAACCAGCAGATGGATTATAACCAGGATAGCCTTCTAGTTTTCCAGCACTATCTATTCCAGTGTTACTAGTCAGTGTATCTGAATTCCACTCTACGGTTAAAATTGTTTCGTCTAATGCATTGATAGCAAATGTTCCTACAACATAAGTTCCATTTGGCTGAGTAAGATATATCATACTGGCGCCTGCAACATATTTGCCAGGACTTGATGCTAAAAATGTCAACCAACTTAAAGGCGTGCCTCGTCTCACAGGTTCTGCATCCAGAGTAGATTCATTTGGATATACACTTTCACCACGATTTAATAGTATAATTTGATTAGAGTACACTTCAATACTGTTTCCATCTTTAGTTCCAGTTACAGTTGTGATAATATTGCTAAACAGTTGTGTAGGACCTATTGGATCAAAGGCCAGACCTTCAATATACGAGTCGTTACTTTGCTTCGTAGTATTCCATACATTTGCAACAATTTTAGTCATGACTCCTAGGCGTTTGACCTTAACTGGGGGACTAATCCACGCAGGAGCTTCTACTGTTAATGTAGCTACCTCAATAGGACTATCGTTGCCCACAGGCACTTGTCTGCTGCTCCAAGCTATGTCGTTAAGATTTAACACACTCAAACTGGTCCAATCGATGTAATTGTCAGTAGTTTGTATTTCTAAACTAGGATTAAACAGCACTAGTATTTGTTCAAGCAACTGCAATTTTTGTTCAGTACTACTAGACCAAATGTCCACTTTCATGGTTAGTTTAAATGGAGTAGGCATTAATCTTTCAACAGTATAATTACGACCTTGATCTTGATTATAAACGGGCTGACCGTATGTAGGACTACCTGGTGTGTTATCTACTTGTATGTCACGCTCACGCACATGTATCTTACTAATAAATGTTGCATCTGATAATCGTTCTCTATCTAAAGCAAAACTAGTAACATACACACTGATTCGAGGTATACTATTAACTTTGTTGCCCATACTGTTGTTGGCCATAATATTGGCAACTTGTCTATCAGGGTCTCCGTATAATACAGGTACACGAACTAAACGTCCATCACCGTACTGTACTACAAAGTTACTGAATACACGAATAGTCTGTGCAATGTAACGTCTTATTTGGCCATCGTAAAAAAATTCCAATTTCTTTATCCTTAAAAATCTGCTTTAGGACGCAGTGCTTTGCTAAGACTTTGTCTCTGAGCTTCTCTGTAATTGTATAATGTAATCGTCCATTGACCTGCATACGGTAATATTTGTTGAATTTGATCAATTACGGGTAAATTAATTTGTAATTTATTACTAGTAATACCATTACCATCTGTGTATACATACGTTGAAAACAATGTTTGATATAATGCAGTTTCAAAATCTATCAATGTTACACCAGGAACCGATGAGTCGAGTTTAAACACAAGATACGGTGCTGTAATACCGCTATCAATTTGTGTGCTAATTATAGTTTGACCTGCGGTAGCAATTACAAAGTCCGTAGCAACCACATCATTAAATGTCCATGATGTATTATTAATAAAGCCAGTTTTTTGTGTAGCTCTAGTATCAGTCTGTGTCATGGTCATACGAACCGCATCTTCTACAGCAATCCATGTATTCAGCGTGCCATCGAATCTAAATAGTCTGTTAGGTAAAAAATCTAATCTTAAAAAGAAATCGTCGGGTCCGGGATTGGCTGGAAAGTTTACGCCAAATCCAAAATCTAAACCATTAATAGGATAACCGTCGCCTACTAAGTATCCTTGGTAACCTGTTTTTTGTCCTGTACCGTATGTACCTGAAGCTAACTGGCTTGCAACGCTGGCATCTATGGTATCTTGATCAGCCGTTTGAATAACAGTCTTGCCGTTGGTATCGTCAACAGCAATAGTATAAAATTGACGAGTCTCATAACCGCTCTTAGCCGCATCGGACTCTGCCTGCGCAACAACTTGGTCATTGATGGCTAATTCTTGATTATACATGCTCAATACATCGCGTAGAGATTGATTAGTAGGATCGCCATTTTCATCAGTGGCAGCTGCGTCAAAAATTTGTGAAAATTGCTGGCTATCAAATACACGTTTAATTTTTAATCTATATATGTGTGCAAACCAAGTACTACTAAATCCATTACTAGCACGACCTACATCTTCTACTACATAGTAACGGGGTAAGGCAATGTTATAATCATTTAGTGCAAACTCATCACGCAAATGGGGTAATTCTATAACATCGCCTGTTATAGGTTTACGCCCAACATATTTGATAAAATCATTAATATGTATTTCCATATACAATGTATCATTGTCGATGAACAAGCCAAACTGACTTAGATTAAAATCAATATTTTGTACATTGTAAATGCCACGAATACGATAAATTTCTTTATCGTAGGTTCTGTCTCTATTTTCTAACAGTAATAGATCCTGAATATTCGCAGGATTAGTATTGGCATATGCAGGCTTATCTGCAGTAGCCATGGATGGATCATTGTTAGATCCAAGATATTTGTGCCAATAGAGGTCAGTTCCTCCGGCTTGGAACATTTCAGATATTTGTCTATCTACAAATTTGTAGTCTGACCCTTTTTCTGGCCTGTATAAACTTAAGCGTGGAATTTTAATTCTCCTTGGATGTGTTTACAATTGCTACCGTGCCATCTTTTATAGTTTCCTTTAGTTGTTGAAAACTGACAATGTTCACAAACAATTGTTGGCATCTTTAATATTGCTTGTTTAATTTTTTCTTTTGATTCAGTAGAATGTGTTTTACCTGGTTGAATTCGTTTGGCAATATGTTCTGCTGATTGCTTTCTACCTTTTGTTTTTTCAGATTGTTTTTTTCGAGATTCTAAACTTCTAGTTAATCCTTTGTGCGACTCTGAAGAATTTTTGCGCATTTCGTTAGTCCACTGTATACCAAATGATGGATGATCTTTCCCACATTTTCCGTACATAGGATTATTTTCTCCTGAAAAATTAATACTTTTAATATATGCTCCTTCTTTTTTGATATTATCAAAAATTTTTGAGCTAATTTTATATCGCTCCTGATTAGAGTTTTCTCGATATAACATACAACTAAACGCATTCCACATTTGGTATCTGTGTTTAATATTTGATACCATTTTAGTTAATAACCAGTGGCAAATAAAATGCTCTCTTGCCGTTAAATTAACTAGATTTTCTTTTTTGTTATTTCCGCCTAAACTTTTAGGCATAATATGATGTTTTTCAACATAGCCAATGATATCTCTTTTTTGAGCATTACTAACGATGTCAAAATACCATTTTGTATATTTGTTATCTAGAAAATTGATGGCCATATGATATTTATCAGTAGCTAAATATGTAAGGAGAACAAAAAATGGCCGATTCCTTACCGTCAACAACCCAATCAAACAGCACTATCGAGCGTAATGCAGTGTTTGAATATGTAAAAACCATGCTGGGCGACGGCATGATTGATCTAGAGCTAGATCCTATACACGTAGAAACAGCACTAGATCGCGCACTAAACCGTTATCGTCAACGAAGCCCAAATGCCGTAGAAGAAAGCTATATGTTTCTTGAACTAATACAGGATCAAAATGAATACAGATTGCCCGATGAAGTTATCGAAGTGCGTCAAGTATTTCGTAGAGCCATTGGCTCAAGAAGTGGAATTGGTGCAGGAGGTACGCTATTTGAACCTTTTAACTTAGCTTATACTAACACTTACCTAATGAGTGGAAGCATGATGGGAGGGCTAGCCACATACGATGCTTTTGCTGGTTATCAAAAACTAGTCGGCAGAATGTTTGGTAGTTATATTGAATTTAAATGGAAACCTACCAGCCATATCTTAACTATACTACAACGTCCGTTTGCCCAAGGCGAACAAATACTAGTACAATGCTACAACTTCCGCCCAGACTGGGTATTATTGCAAGATGTTTATGCCAAACAGTGGCTTAAAGATTACACATTAGCAACTACTAAACTAATTTTAGGCGAAGCACGTAGCAAGTTTGCCAGTATAGCAGGCCCCCAAAGCCCAATTACTTTGAACGGCACAGCACTACTATCTGCCGGAAAAGAAGAAATTGAAAAGTTAGACAAAGAATTAATGGACTATACCGCTGGCGGTTCGGGCTATTATTTTGTATTAGGATAAGAAATTTCTTGACCTTGTAATAAAATAAGATTATCTTACCCACTTCATATAAATATGTGTGGAGAATAGGATATGTTTTTAAACAACAAATATTCAAGATGGTATAGCGCAATTATTAAACATGCCAAGACCAGAGTATTAGAAGGTTATATTGAAAATCATCATATAATACCTAGGAGTCTTAACGGTTTAGATGTAATTGATAACATAGTTTCGTTAACTGCTAAAGAACACTTTATTTGTCATCTGCTTTTGACCAAAATGGTAACCGGGTCTGCAAAATACAAAATGCATAAAGCGGCCCTGTTAATGGCCAGCTGTGTGGGTCCTGGCCAACAACGATACAAGATAACAAGTCGTGTTTACAAAATATTAAAAGAATCTAGCCCAGGTATGCCAACTGAAACTAGAAAGAAACTTAGTATTGCACAACAAAATCGTTTTAAAGACATTTCAGGAACATTCTTAGGAAAAACTCATTCAAAAGAAACAAAAGAAAAAATGTCAATTTCAGCCTCTAAACCAAAATCAGCGTTGTGGAAAGAATCTGCTTCAAAGAATAGGAAAGGTAAAATTCCATATAATAAAGGAAAATCGTTTGAAGAGATGTATGGTGAAGAAAAAGCCAATCAGATAAAAGCAAAACAAAAACATATTGGCACAGCAAATGGTTTTTTTGGTAAACAACATTCACCTGAACAACGAGCTAAAAAGAGTAAAGAAAAACTTGAATCTCCTAAAAAAATATGTTACTATTGTGCTATGGAAGTAGATGCTATGAACTATGGGAGGTGGCATGGAGACAAATGTAAATCGAAAAAATAAAAGAATTATTGGCATTTGCGGGCTGATAGGGGCAGGAAAAGACACAATAGCGGACTACCTTGTCACTTTTCACGGTTACAGACGAGAAAGTTTTGCCAACAGTTTAAAAGACGCAGTTAGTATGGTGTTTGGTTGGGATAGAACCATGTTAGAAGGTCGTACTAAACAAGCCCGTGAATGGCGTGAACAAGTGGACCCTTGGTGGGCAGAACGATTAGACATGCCAAATCTCACACCACGCTGGGTCTTACAATACTGGGGTACAGAAGTTTGCCGCAAAGGTTTCCACGACGATGTGTGGATTGCCAGTTTAGAAAACAAATTGCGTAACAGTAAGGATGATATTGTTATCAGTGATTGTCGGTTTCCTAACGAAATTAAATCAATCAAAGATGCGGGTGGTATTGTTATCCGTGTAAAAAGAAGTCCAGAACCCGACTGGTATCAAGATGCTGTAGACATGAATGCTGGCGATCATCATATCAACTGGATGTTGGCCAAGACTAGAATGGACAAACTAAAGATTCATGCTAGCGAAACTGCATGGGTTGGTACTAAATTTGACCATGTGCTAACCAATGATACAAGTATCGATGACTTGTATACCAAAGTACAAGCAATTATAAATCCGGAACAAGATCTCCCTGTCGCCATTTAATACCTTCCTTATGCAGAACACGAGCACAGTTTGCACATACGGTTTTTAAGTTAGCAGGACGGCAATTATTCAGATCGCCGTCTACGTGAAATACAGTAAACACTTCTCTATGCGGACTTTTAAATCCGCATTTATCACATTGGCTCTTGGGCCTATACCCTGACAAAAACCATTTAGGCACTCCAGCATTAGCACCTTGCTTTAAACAAGTGTTGCACATACTTCTGTAGAATGTTTTTCCATTCTTTTTGTAGTTAACAGCGGTAGGGCGCATACCGCAACTGCATAGTGGTCTCATGCATATATTTAACGAAAACCTGGCCTTTTAAAACCTTTTCATAGGTGTATAACACACCAGAAAATTCAAAATGCTATAAATACATTAAGAACATGCACTCATGGAGATTACAATATGGCTCAACTTAGTTCACCCGGCGTAAGCGTAACAGTAGTAGATGAATCCTTCTATACACCTGGCGCCCCAGGAACCGTTCCTTTAATCGTTGTTGCTAGTCAACAAGATAAACAAAACACAGCTGGCACCGGTACTGCACCAGGCACGCTTAAAGCTAATGCAGGCAACGTATATTTGCTCACAAGTCAGATGGATCTTGGAAATACTTTTGGTATTCCATATTTCCAAACTGATGCAGAAAACAACCCAGTCAACGCTGGCGAGTTAAACGAATATGGCTTGCAAGCTGCTTACAGCTACTTAGGCGTAAGTAACAGAGCATACGTTGTACGTGCTGATTTAGATACTAAACAACTAATCGGTAGTGCAAACATTCCAACAGGATTGCCAACAGATGGTACTTGGTGGTTAGATGTTGGTGCTACTAACTTTGGTGTTTTTGAATGGAACAGCAATTCCGTTAAAGTTAAAGGCGGACAAACATTTTCACATCAAACAGTAACAACTATTACAGATACAGCACTAGTTGCCGTTGAAGGCGGCACTTATGCTCCATTGGATAGTGTTGGTGCTGTTGGCGATTACGCAATGGTTAGCGTTACTACACTAAACATTTTATGGTACAAAAAACCACAAACAGATACACCTGCAGGTACATGGGTTAAAGTAGGTAGTCCAGGGTGGGCATTGAGTCAACCAGCAGCAACTGGTTCAATCGCAAATCCAACGCTAATAGCAGGATCCGGATCACCGTTGTCATTTACTGGTTATATCGACGGTACTCCAGGTACTGGCGGTTGGGCTGGTTCAGGTAATACAGGAACCACCTTACACATTACTAGTGGTAACTATGCTAGCATGTATAATGGCTCTAGTTTGTTAATTCAAAACTGGGTTGTCACTGGTACTGGTACAGCATTAGACGGATATACAATTACAGGACAGAACGGTCCTAACGGATTGATTGTATCAGGAGCAACAGATCTTTCATTAAACGGTCTTTCAGGAACATTAACTCCTGCAGGCGATTATTTGTTTATTAATGGTGTTCCAGTTGGTAATGTAACAAATATTACAGATTTAGCCACAGCAATTAATGCTGCAAATATTGGTGGTTCAGCAGGTTTAATCACAGCAGCTGCTATTAATGGTTATTTGAATTTATATTCTGATGGCACAGCAACAGGTTATAACAGTAATCCAACAGGAAGTATTACACTTTCTGGTTCAAGTGTAGCTAAATTAGGTTTACTATCTAAATTCTACATGCCACTTGAACTAACAATTAGTCCGCACTATCAACCACCAGAGTATGGCACATTTGCAACAGCAGGTTCAGCAAATGGTCAACCATCTGGCAGCGTTTGGGTTAAAACAACTCCTGTAAACTTAGGTGCTGATTGGATTGTTAAACTTTACAATGCTACATCCGAAACATGGGTATCACAACCTGTTAAATTGTTTTCAACTACATATGAAGCATTGGCTGCATTAGATCCTATCGGCGGCGGTATTAATTTACCTACTAATACAGTATTTGTAAAATACAACGATGACGAGCATCCAGATTCACCATATGCAGACTTTAAATTATATCGTCGTGTAACTACTGGCGAAACAGCTATCACTAGTGCTATTATTCATAATGATACATTTACAGCTGAAACAGAATATCAATTCTTTATTGCTAGCACAGAAACTGGTTCTAAAACATTAACTCCGGCAGAATTTGTTAACGGCGATCCTGGCTCTCCAGGTATTGTTACATTTACAGCAGTAGGTAATGCTCAAGCTGACTCACAAGCATTAGTAGCAGCTATTTTACAAACAGTAGCTGGTACAGCGGTTACAGCAGTACGTAATGCTAACAATTCTATCACTATTACTCACACTAACGGCGGTGATATATATTTCTATGATAACAATACACTAAGTTTATTATTTACTGTAGGAACAACAGCTTACTATAATGCTACAGCAGCAATTATAGATATGGGTGAAGAAAGTGGAATTACATGGGGTAACGAAGATTCATTCGTTGCAAGTCTATGGTCTAGTACTGTAGGCACAACTGGAATGGGTTTTGCAACTCCATCGGCAAGCGCTCCAAGTACAACACCCGCAGACGGTACATTATGGTATGATACATTCTTAGAAGAAATTGATATCATGTTTAATAATGGTACCGAATGGGTAGGTTACAACGATACTACAGCAGCTGCTTATTACCAACAAATTTATGCAGTTGGTGGTGCACTAGCTACAGATCCTAATGGTCCAATCATTAGCGCAAGTATGCCTACACTACAAAGTGGTGGCGGACAGTTGGCTAACGGAGACCTATGGATTGATCCACAAGATACTGAAAACTTCCCAACAATTTACAAATACAATGGTGTAACTGGTAAGTGGGTATTAGTTGACAATACAGATCATTTAACAAGCGATGGCATCATTTTTGCTGACGCACGTTGGAGTGACCAAAGTTTACTAGGCGCAGAACAAACTGGTTTAGGTGCTCCTGACACAATCCAATCGTTACTATCAAGCAACTTTGTTGATTTTGATGCTCCAGATCCTGCACTATATCCAAAAGGTACATTGTTATGGAACTTACGTCGTAGCGGATTTAACGTTAAGAAATATGTTGCCGGTTATGTAGATACTGGCGCTAATGATATTCGTTACACAGCCGGCGGCGTATATCCAGAAGGTCAACCGATGACTAACTTCTATCCAGACCTTTGGGTAAGCGATGCCCCTAACGATTTAAATGGAGTTGGACAATTTGGACGTAAAGCTCAACGTGCTGTTGTATTGAAAGCATTGTTATCAACAATTAACGAAAATCAAAATATCCGTCAACCTGACACAGTTATTTTCAACTTGTTAAGTTGCCCAGGATATTTAGAAACAACAAGTGCATTAATTAGCTTGAACACAGACAACGGCGAGTCAGCATTCATTGTTGCTGATACTCCAGCTCGTTTAACACCAGATGCTACAACACTAAGCAACTGGGGTAATAATACTGCAGGTGCTGCTGTCGACGGTGAAGTTGGCCTAATTGAAAATTACGCTTACAGTGCTGTTTACTATCCTTGGGCATACACAAGCGATTTGTTAGGTAACTACATTGTTGTTCCTCCAAGTCATGTAATGTTGCGTACAATTGCTCTAAGTGATAATGTTTCTTATCCATGGTTTGCACCAGCAGGTGTACGTCGTGGTGGAGTAACAAATGCAAGTTCAGTTGGTTATGTTGATGGTGCAACAGGTGAGTTCAAAACAGTTGCTCTAAACGGCGGACAGCGCGATACACTAGCAGCTGTTCATGTTAATCCAATCACATATCTAGCTGGAACAGGTCTAGTTGCATACGGACAATATACACGTCAATTAGTTGCTAGCAGTTTAGATCGTATCAACGTGGCACGTCTAGTAATTTACATGCGTTATCAATTAAATGTAATTGCTAAACCGTTTATCTTTGAACCAAACGATACCATTACACGTAATGAGATCAAACAACAAATTGAGAAGTTCTTATTAGAACTAGTTGGTCAACGTGCTTTGTACGACTACTTAGTAGTTTGTGACTCGAGCAACAACACGCCAGCCAGAATTGATGCGAACGAACTCTATGTCGATATAGCTATTGAACCAGTGAAAGCTGTTGAATTTATCTATATTCCATTGCGTTTAGAAAACACTGGCGCAATTAAAGGTCTTGGAAATTAATTAGGAGAATATAAATGGCAATCGCAGCTCTATCAAATTTTACAGTACCATTAGCATCTGACCAAAGCGCAAGCAGTCAGGGTATGCTAATGCCTAAACTGAAGTATCGCTTCAGAATCAGCTTTGAAAACTTTGGAACAAGCGGCAGCACTACTGAACTAACAAAACAAGTTCAAGAAGCTGTTCGCCCTCAAGTTAAGTTTGCAAATCAAGTAATTGAAATTTACAATAGTAAAATCAACTACGCAGGCAAACCAAGCTGGGAACCAATCATAGTTAAACTACGTGATGATGCTACTAATGCCGTAGCTACACTAGTCGGTGAACAAATTCAGAAGCAATTTGACTTCTTTGAACAAAGTTCAGCGGCCAGCGGCTTAGATTATAAGTTCACTATGCGTATTGAAATGTTGGATGGTGGTAACGGTTCTACAACTCCTACTAGCTTAGAAGTGTGGGAATGTTATGGTTGCTATCTTGAAGCAACTAACTATAATGATATTAAATACAGTGAAAACGGTCCTGCAATGATTGATTTGACTATCAGATTTGACAATGCTGTACAAACAACTCCAAGTAACGGAGTTGGTGCTGCACAAACAGTACAAAAATTCCCAGGCGGAACTAGCGTACTAGGTAGTTAATACTAAAACCCACTTCGGTGGGTTTTATTATCTCAATTCGTTAACTACGTACTTTATTTTTATCGATAAATAAAGTTATGGCCTCATACAATTTTAATAATACAGGATCAACTATTTTACGAGATCAGCAACATGCTGATCATTTGTTTAATGTTGACCAGTTTAGACTAGCACCTAAACATAATTTTTTATTCCATGTAGCTTTTGGAATAAACCGTGCAGCTTTACAAAATGCACAGCTAGTGCAAGCATATGGTGAAGAAATAGGTATGTTGGTTAAAAGTGTAGACTTGCCAAGCTATCGAGTAGAAACACAAACACTTAATCAGTACAACAGAAGAAAAGTCACACAATTTCGTCACAACGGCGGCGAAATAGGCATAAAATTTATTGATGATAACATGGGGTTAATTAATCAGTTGTGGCAAGCATACTACAGTTATTACTATGCCGATCCTCTAAGTGCAAATGCACCGGGTGCGTATGCAAGAAATGCAACTAGATCGTATAGCATGGCAATGCCAGTTCCGTACGGATTAGACAACGGTAGTACCCAACCATTTTTTAATTATATAAAAGTTTATCAAATGGCCCGTCATGAATATATCATGTATCAAATATGGAACCCTATTATAAAAAGTTTTAATCATAATAGAGTTGATTATTACAATTCCGGTGTTCATGATATGGATATGAAAATTGAATACGAAGCAATCAGTTATGCATCTGGTGCGGTCGAAGACGGAGACCCAGAAGGATTTGCTCAAAGTCATTATGATCACACACCTAGCCCGTTAGGCGGTGGAAGTTCAGGCAATAATCCTAGTCTTGCAGGAATTGGTCCAGGCAATTTATTAGGACCAGGAATACTAAGCAATGCTCTTAATACAGTAAACAATTATCAAAGTGCAAACGGTCTGGTAGTGGGTGCAGCTGTGGGCGCGGCCGCTGCTCCATTGATAGGTGCAGCAATTAAAGGTGTTGCTAGTCTAATAGGCAGTGCTGTCAGCGGACTTTCAGGATTCTCCTTCCCAGGCGCTAATAAAACTGATTCTAGCAATACTGAAGCTGGCACAACTGGAACAGATTCAGCTAACGAAGGAGACGATCCATCATCTGAAGAAGAGGATACAACACAATCTACTGAAGATGCAAATCAACAAGCTGTTGAAGATGCAAACACACAAGATCAAATTGCTGCGGCACAGTCAGAAAATAATGCTGGCGGATTTGATGAAGCAGGGCCATGGAATCAAGACGCAGGCACGGGCACTGATAACAATCCTAGCAGCGATTTTGATTCCGGTAGCACAGACGATTACAGTTTTGACTTTTAAATATGACTACAACTAATTTACCAAATACAACTAAAAATAATACAACAGAAAGTGTAAAATCTTTTTTTTATAAAAGTAATGCACATCCTGTGAGTTTTCCTGCAGCTCAGATTGATGCGACAATAGCATTTTTTACAAAACGCGGTTTTGACCAGTTAGGTGCAGGCAGTGTCGCTGTAGTAATGCTAAACCAAGCAAGACAAGAAAACGTCGATGTATTTACTTTACTAGATACACTAAAAAGTCTTACGGATGTACAACTTAGCCAAGTGGTTGCACAGGTATTAAATTCAAGTAGAGACAAAACAAGTTTACTAGGATATAGGACAGCACCTGTAGCCAATACATTTGAAGCTAGAAATATTCTAATCTAATATGGCTAAATTTGCTCGTGGAAAATATGTAATGAAGAATCCTGCAAAATATGTAGGCACTAAACAGCCAACATATCGTTCCAGTTGGGAATTAACATTCATGAATTTTTGCGACACTAATAAAAGCATACTCAAATGGGCTAGCGAAGCTATACAAATTCCTTATCGAGATCCACTTACAGGTAGACAAACTGTTTATGTTCCAGATTTTTTTATACAGTATCTTGATAAAAATAACAAAATATTAACAGAGCTAATTGAAATAAAACCGGCAAGTCAAAGTATATTAGAACGTGTAGGCAAGAACAAATATAATCAAGCACAGTTCGTTAAGAATCAAGCTAAATGGAAAGCGGCTAATTTCTGGTGCCAACAACAAGGCCTAAAATTTAGAGTTCTTAACGAAAATGATATATTCAGCCAAGTATAAGCATAAGTATTATTATGACCAAACGACTTGAAGAAATATTAAACTTACCCGAAAGCAAGAAGATTGTCAAGGAAGAAGAAAAGAAGGCTAAAAAAGCCGAACTTGCTCAGCCTTTTATTCGTGACATATCTGAATACGATAAAATAGCGGCAGCATTGCCTCAAGTAAAAGGACTGGGTGATGCTGGCGATAACGAGCTAGATGAATTGGCTAAAAAAGCTACAGACGCTTACGATGATATCATGGACTTGGGAATGAATGTCGAAGCCAGATACAGTGCTAGAATGTTTGAAGTTGCGGCAAGTATGCTTAAAAATGCCATCGATGCAAAAAGTGCAAAACTAGATAAAAAGTTAAAAATGATCGATTTGCAACTTAAAAAACAAAAATTAGATCAAGATGCTGTTAATTCTGATGAAGGAATTAACATACAAGGCGACGGTGTAATCATTACAGATCGCAATAGTCTGCTAGAAAAACTCAAGCAGATGAAATAAATACAATACTGGGATTACATTATGAAATCATTTAAAGAATACTTAACAGAAAGCAAAAAAGTTTACGAATTTAAAGTAAAGATTGCTGGCGAATGCCCTAAAGATTGTCAAGCACAAATTAAAGGCGCATTAGCTGAATTTCACGTGGCTAGTGTTAGTGCTGCACGTCGCACACCAATTCAAGAACGTCATAACGAATTTCCTGAACACAAAAATATTAGCATGACAATTTTTGATGTTGTGACTAATTATCCAGCTAACAGCATGCAAGTTCGTGAACGTGTTGCTAGCGGACTGGGTATGGCACAAGCCAACGTTAAAGTAAAAACACTTGGCGAAGAAGCAGAACACGTAATTAATCATCAACATGACGAACGTACACACGAAGCGATTGTAGGAACTGATTACGAACCTAGTGACAATAGCGACATGTACGGTGAAAAGTACAACATGAGTTTTTTGAAAGAGTTGAATAAAGAACAACATCACGGTACACAAGTAAAAGGCATCAACGATGAGTTATTAGCTGACAGTGTACCAGGCGCCGCAAAAGAATATAAAACTAAGACCATAGGAACAAAATTTGGTACAACCAGTGCAATTGGTACACACCATAACAAACTTCCAGACCCAATGCACGGAGCAAGATAATGAATTTTAATGACCTATATAAAACAATCAGAGCAATAGATGAAAACGCACAGCCAGTTGCTCCTGTGCACACAGATGGTCCTGCCAAAGAAGAAGGTATTGAAATTATCGGCGGCCCAATGGGCTTGCCAGGTATGGTGGGTCATCAAGAACCGCCTAAGCAACAAGACAATGTTACAATGAACGTTAGCCTAAATGGTTCGGGATCAGGCGGCGTTCGTAGTCTAATGAATATTCTTAAAGACATTGAAGACGGCGAAGTGGGTGATGCAGATCACGGTGCTGATAAATTATTTGGCGAACCTCATCACGGCGATGTAGAAGAACCTATTATGGGCGATATGATCGCACGTATGGCAGGCGAACAAATGATGGAGCCACAAGATAAAGAATTAGAAGAAATGGGCGATGACGGCGAAACTTGGGGCAACAGTGCTCACGGTGATATAGGTCATCATACGCACGGTATTGATGCTGTTACATTCAGCGGCGATGATATGAATAGTAAAGGCAAAGTAAGTCCATTAGCTCGTGCTCCTGGCACAAACGCACTACAACATCCAATGCATGAGTCTTTAGTTGATAGATTAACAGCAATGTATGAAACAATTAAAGAAAACGATCATCACGAGGACGACGAAGAGAAAAAAATTCGACACTTAATGCGAAAATACGGTTGGAGTCGTCAAGAGGCATTAGAGCACTATCACTATGAAGAACATGATCCTAAAGATTATGAAGATATGGAAGAATCTGCTAAATGGCGCGATCCTAAATACAAAGGCCAATTGTTTACTCAAAAGAAAGGCGACAGTGACGATTACGACAGCATAGATTATGGATACGGTATAAAAGAAAGACCTAAAAAAGATCCAGGACAAAAACGCTCTACATTTGACAGAGATACTGTATGGACGGATCCATTAGATACTAGAAGTAATTTACCTAAGCATCACAATGATCCTGCG
>Ga0214166_1000275_pt1 | contig 27352 bp, 19 predicted proteins | sample TroBogepilimnion_27_FD_153005 | JGI IMG/M metagenome (GOLD analysis project Ga0214166, IMG submission 153005) | Freshwater microbial communities from Trout Bog Lake, WI - Practice 18AUG2009 epilimnion v3 | ecosystem: Environmental > Aquatic > Freshwater > Lake > Epilimnion/Euphotic zone ...
CCTGTTGCTATTGTACTCATTGTTATTCCTTAGATAATAATCCAACGAGCACCATTGCCCAAAGACACGTTCGCACCATTAGAAATCTGCAATGGACCAACCGATAGTGCAGAGTAACCAGCAGGTATGGCATAACTTGATTGTACGTTCTGGCTGTTCAACAATAGACCATTTGATGCCACGATTTCTGGACCAGACAAGGCACCAGAGAAAGCAAACGTACTGAGTGTGGTCGTACCAGTTACTGTCAAGTTACCGGCTGTAATATTACCTGGTACTGTAACTGTTGTTGATGTGACTAGAGAAGAAGTAATATTTGTTGCGGTAATATTACTACTGTATAAGTTACTTGTTGCCACATTGGTTGCTGTGGTAGTACCAGTAAATATCAGGTTAGATTGTAACTTAGTAGATGATATAGAACTGTCCGCAATCGCACCTTGAGTCACCGTATTGGCGCCAGGTGCAATGCCTGTCTGTACGAACTGTCTGTATACAACCGAGATATTATTGGCACCAATAGATGGTGTACCAATAAACTGTAGGTTGTTTAGGTTATACACATAGTATGCAACACCAGGATCCTGTATAACGTTGTTGACTACCACCTGTATGTCGGAGTTGGCTGTTACGTTACGAGATAGGAAAAATAAAGACGTTACACCATCGCCAGAGAAATGGTCGTATGCTGTTGATGAAACCCCTAAAGCGTCCGGGCGTTGGCCTATGTAAGAAATTTTATCACCTCACCTAGGATATTTGTAATATGGACGCAATCGCATCCGCTGAACCATTAACAGAAGAAACTACCTGAATAGAATCATTAGCTTTGATAACCAATTTCTGGTCACCACCAACCACCACTAATGTACCACCAATCGGTACAGTTGCATTAGTAACAATGTTAGTTGCTACGTAGTTGTTTGCCGAGTCTAAGATATAGGCCGATACTTGAATAGTATTAGCTGTTGTTCTATTTGCTATAGAAAGACCAATAACCGTAGATTGGGTCGCATTTGGTCCTTGGTATACCGTTGTGTTTGCGGTACCAATACCTGGTTTTAGACTGTTTGTAAATACGTTTGGCATTTCTTTTTCTTATTGTTATGGTCTATTTATTAGAATACTTTTTCTTTATCCCAAGGTCTATGGTACCTATTTCCTGTAAAGATATCAAATGCTGGTGCAGGAGGCATCAACATTTTACCGGTAGTTTTTCTGTATTCTTCTATGGTTATTGGTAAAGGAGTTGGTACTGGGAACATACTAGGGTCTATAATTTCTTCATCATTGTCCCTCAGCGCATGAATACAACAAACTTCTGTATTATCTTCTAAAGAAGTAATTTGGTGTACCTTACCTTTGGCAATAAAAATCATAGCCGGTGCTTTGAATTCTTTAGGCGGTGCCATCTCACGAGTTTCTTCATCATAGACTTGTACATTTACTGAACCTGAACCTACAAAACTAACATGGTCATAGATATGTGTATGGCCCAATTCAATAATACCTTTCTTTTTAAAACTCATACGTCTAATATAAACATTTGAGCAACAAGATATTTGTACTTCTGGTCCTAAATCGGTTTGAGAAGCTTGTTTATTATAATATGTGGTTTCATTATTCATAATATATTTTATAATTAATTTGATTGTACAAAATCTTTAGGCAATGCGGGGCCCAATATCTTTGCAACTGCTGGTGTTATGGTTGGAAAAACATCTTGCCATTGTATATCTCTAGTTATACCACCATTGTGTGGCATAATATCTACGTGCCATTGTTTAAATGTTGCTGCTGATTGTAGTGCAGAATGTTTAGTGAAGTCCCTGAGACCTTGTCTAAAAGTCACCACTTCGGCCTTGACCGTCGGATCAATTGTACTACTATTCTCAACCCAATCTGTTGCTTGCAACATCTGAGCTCTCAATGGTTTCCATTTCATACTGATGGATTGATTTAAAAAACCAGTCCAGTTTGGTTCCCAATTCACAACACTAAATGTCTTGGTGTCATAGTTGTATTCTAATATTTGACTAGAGTAACCTCTTTCAATATTATTTAATCTAAATGTTAAATGTTCATCCGGAAATGGTACCTTGGATATTTGTGTCCTATCCGCACTATAATATACATTAGCTTCATCTTCGGTAGAATGGTTAACCACTACACCGGGGTCATTCATAACCCAAGCTAAATTAATCAATGCCATGTTAAAAACTCCTTGTTAAACTATTAGGTTGCTTCTTGGTAAAAATAACCTTGAATTGCGTGTGGTCCGCAATTACCGTATTGGCTATATATACTGAAGCATAAAAAGGTAGCTCCACCGCCAGAGTTACAACCTTTTCCAACCGAAATTACTGTGCCACCACCGTGAGGAATTTGTCCTCCATTACCTGCCGAGTTAGCAAGACCCCAAAATGATGTAAAGTTTCCACCCCAACCTGTCCAATAATCTTGGTTACAAGCTACGATACCCATTTGAGTATCAGCACCATAATAATCAGTACCTCCAATACCAACAACAAAGTCATACCAAAAAGCAGTTTGACCAGAATTGATTGGTGTTGTGTATACTCCTGTAGTTAATGCTCTGTAAGGTATACCACCTGGTTTTGATGAAACATTACTCCACGATACACTACCTGCACTAGATGCATAATTAGCATTGCTAGCATTAGTGGCATTAGTAGCATTAGTGGCATTAGTGGCATTTGCAACCGAGCCTGAACTTGTTTGATAACCAGGTCCATTAGTAAATTGATTTAGGTTTGTTGGTGTACCAGACAAATCACCATATGCACCTGAGTGTGCAACTGTAGATAGACCACTAACTTGCGTATAAGCAATTGCTGGTGTAGCTGCACCTGCGGATGTAATACGACCTTGTTGGTCTACTGTAACAGTAGGAATAGAATTGGATCCACCATACGAACCTGGTGTTACTGCTGTATTTGATAATACTGACGCACTTACCTTTGTTGTCATTTATTATTTCCTTTTAATGATTCAATTTCTTGTTTTAATTCTTTGATTGCTTCAACGATTAAAGGAATCATTCTGTCATAATGAATGGTTAAATATTTTGGATCAATCGGTGCAGGTACAACAATCTCTGGCATAACCTTTTGAGTTTGTTGTGCAGACAATCCAACTTGACGATGTTTCTTATAACCTAAAGACTCTGCTAATGGACTTTCTTCATAATAAAAACCATCTAAAGTCATTATTTTATCTAAGGCATTTTCAATTTTACCTAAACGAATCTTCAAATTGTCGTCAGAGTAATAAGATGTGATTGCATTAGTTGCACGAATCTCACCTGTAGTACCTGAACCAGCAGTACCAATACCAATTGAATTGAATTGTACATCACTACTTGTAGCAACGGCCTGATTCATTGAGTATTGTAGTCTAGATGCAGACAAAGTACCTGAAGTAATATTACTTGCACTTGTTGTATCTGTTGTTGCAGATGTTGCTAAGCCAGATACGTTAGCTGCAGGTATTGTGCCTGTAATTTTTGTAGAAGCAAGACTTGTAATCCATGTTGGATTAGAATATGATACTAATGTGTTTGCATAATTTGTAACAACTTTACTGGTCAAACCATCAATTGCCAACTGAATTGTATTTGCACTTGAACCAATGTTGGAGTTAACTGTGTATGCAATGTTGTTTGCATAGTATGGATTGATAATGTACCCATCAACTTCAGCAAGAATAGATATACCAGAAGGTACTGCTGAACTAAATGTTACAATACCATAACCACTTGAACCGCCAGTATTACCAGTTGTTTCTGTGTATTGGCCTGGATGTTGACGAACACCATCAAAGTAAATCTTTAATTGGTCTGTACCAGCAACATATACGGGAGTTGTATAAGAAACACCTGAACCGTTTGCTGTATATTGGTTGTATGTAGAACTAATTGTTGTACCTGGTGTAGCACCACCGCCACCACCTGTACCGCCTGCAGCCCAATAGAAACTACCTGGACCACCAGTTGCAAGAACATAACCTGCGGTTGTACCTGTTGGTAATAAATTTGTTAGTGCCTGACCGGCTGATGTTGCACCTGTACCACCTTGAGTGATTGCTAAAGGTGCAGTTAAAGATAACCCTGCAAAAGTTGGTGATGCGGTTGTTCGAACATCTTGTGGTGTATTATATGTAAATGTATTACCTGAACCAACGATTGTTACACCATTTGTACTTGTAAATGTAATTATACCTGAGTTAGGTGTTACGGTACCTGATGTACCAATAAATGAATTGGCTGCTGTATTGGCTTGATTATATGCTGAAGTAACGGCTGCATACAATGTAGTTGCATTAGAAGATATCTGTGATTGTAATGATGCAACATTAGCTGTCAAGTAAGTGTATAATGTATTGGCCGCTTTCTGTGAAGCTACATAAGGTGTAGATAACGTGGAACTTAAACTATCACTAATTAAGTTTGCAGTAACAATCTGAGAGTAATTATTACCATTGTTTACATCTAAGATATCCCAATACTTTGATGATTCATTCCATCTGATAGATGCATTTGCACCAGATGAACCTCTGTTGACTGCAAAGGTACTGTTTATACCTGTACTAGATCCAGCATTAATAACAAATGTGTTTGCATTATATACTGTAGAACCATTTAAAACAAAGTTACCACCAACAACAAATTGGCCAGTTGTTTGTACAGTATTGAAAAAGGAAGGACCAATAACTGTTAATGATCCACTTAATGTTTCATTGACCGCAGTAATATCATTACCAACTGACAAGTAATGTGTTATTGCTGTGTTCTGTGTTACTGTTAAGTTGTTTGATACTGTAGTTGCACCAGATATACTTACAGTATTTGAAATGGTTGTGGCACCATTAACTGTTGTTGCACCAGTAACACTTAAAGTATTAGAGATGTTTGTATTACCACCAACAGTCAAATAACCACCCATCGTGGTATTATTTGCTACAGCCAAACCTGTAGAAGGTGCAAGAGCGTATATGATACCGCCAATATTTGCTTGACCAGTATTCGTAATACCTAGTATAGTATTTGTAAAGTATACTTGACCATCAACTCTTAAATTATTTTGTACATACCCAGCTGAACCTACACCAGTTACTTGAAAATAGCCTTGAACGTTTGTGTTTGAAGTCTGTAGTGCAAGTGTTGGGTCTGAAAGGTACAAAGTACCTGCACTTTTTACATAGTTATTAGAAGCAAAATTATTATGGTCCAATACCAAATTATTGGTCGTAGATACCCATTGACCAAAAGTATTTGAATAACTAATGTTAGGAATTGGTGAGCTTGTAAAAATTGACATTTTAACCTTTGTCCAGTAATTGCTTCATCATCTGTTTAATTTCTCCCAAATCATCCTTGAGTGAATTAATTTCAGAATTTATTTTATTTATTTCTTCTTTCTGTGTTTTCATCATACGAATTTTGGAATAATACTCATTCTTTTCATTAATATCTGTGTTCATTAAAGCCATAGAACGAGTATCTCTCACCAGATTTGTGCCGGTAACTCTAACTAAACTCATAATTAAATACCTGTACCTGGTGGTAATGCCAATGCACGAATGTCTGTTAAGAAAGGTGGGTTCGTTTTATCGCTTGTAGCCAATATAACCTTGATTGCAAACTGACTAAACGTTGTAAATGTTTGGCCATTATTGTTTGTGTATGCAATAGTGTTATTAGCCGCACCACTTCCATAAACACCTGGAGCCACCTCATATTCAATTAAATTATCCATTGATGTGGAATATACCGTTTGGTTGGTAACAGGTGCCATTAATTGCCACTTACCATCTTCAAATTTCTGTGTATCGTTTCGGTTTAGAATCTTATAGTATACCAGAACCTTGGTGCCTAGTGGTTGATATGCTGTATAGAATACTCTCAAGTCACCAGAATCATTTCCTGGTGTCAATATGACCTTCTTGGTGAAGTATCTTGCGTATGAATTACCACCAGAAGATGATGTTTCTCCAGATACCACAACAGAAGCATTGGCTATACCAGTTGTTCTTGTAGTTGGATCGGAGATGGTAATCTTAGGTGTTGTTAAGTAACCAGAACCTGTGTATGTTGTGTATACAGATGTAATATTACCTGTGGCTGTATTGGTTGAGAAACCTAGTACAGGGTAATCTGAACCTACATCAGGTGGTGTGATAGAAATTGTTGCTGTCTGTACGTTATAACCAGTACCTGTATTGGCTAGAGATATACAGTTATTACCAATACCCATGTTGTTAATAATATATCTGATAGCATACAATGAAACACCGTCATCAGAAATAATAGGACTTACATTAGGGTCTGTTGATGTTAGTGTTGCATATAATGAGAATGAACTAGAAGAATTCTTCAACAAAATTCTTTCGCCTTGATTGTCATTCAAGTATACATTCTCAGGTGTTGGTGAACCATATTTGCCTGGATTAATTGGTGATAATCCTGCAGGTAAGTTACCGTTAGCTAGTGTAGCATTGTATGAATAACTTGTTCCTGTTCCTGATGGTACAAAGTCTGTTGTTGTTACATTGATTGCATCAACAAACATATTCTTAGAGAAATTACCGTGTAGGTTTGATACAGAATTTGCTGACAACTTAAACAGAATATCATCTTTACCTAATTTTCTATATGGTAAATTCTGTGGTACTACAAAACTAATTTGTGGTGATTGTGTAGTATCAAATACACAACGGTCAATAACGAACATCAAATCTTTAGATTGATCCGCAGTCCATGTAATTGCGTTTTGTGATTCAAACAATGCACCAACATATGGAGCCGCACCAATCTTGGATGGATTAGATGGGTTTGGATCTGTTGGTTGAGCTTTAGCTGTAGATGGTACTGCTATTTGATTTTGCTGTGCATAATATAATTGATAGTCAGTTGAACTCGCTTGAACCATAAATGCATACAAAACACCAGGTTGAATATAAACTGGTGCAGGGAACATAAACTCGGTATATGTGGCCGGATCTAAGTAGTGTGGATTACTAGATGTTATAACTTGATTTGGATTTAATACAACAGTTGAGTAATCTAATACTTGGCCGTTTGGATAACCATTCAAAGTACCAACAATAGACAATTTGATTGGTATATTTGTACTTGGTTTTGAATAGAAAAATAATTTAACGGAACTTAAAAAGATACCGTTTGGATAATTATCTTTAGATACAATAAATGTTTGTGCAACAGGATCATATGGTGTATATGTCGTAATTGTACTAATTAATTGATTACTTACTTGATTTACTTGAGTAAATGTAGTTGCAGAAGCATCTACTGAAGGTGCAAAATCTAATGCCTGTGAGTTTGTTTGCAAACCAGATGCAGTAAATGTTGCTTCAGAATATGTTGTTGCAGTAGTTGGGTCTGTTGCAACACTTCTATTGTCAACACGAAATATTCTTTGGCCTGTTTGAAATTTACCTGACGGTACATTAAAGATACCTACAAAATTACCACCTTCATCCGTAGATAATTTAGGTGGTGCTGTACCGTTTGTTATGGCTGTTGCAATGTTGGTTACTGTACCGTCAATACTATATTCAGATGTAACTCCACCAAAATTATCGTTTGTTCCCAAAGATAAATTAACAGGCGTAGCTAGATAGGCAATCTTGTTGGTTGCATCATAAGATGTGATGACTGCCTTGTAGTTGTAAATACTTGATAGAACTTGTGTTGTCATTTATTTTTCCAATATTAACTATTTATCGTCTTAGATTGGAAGGTATCCTTAAACCAACCTTTGATTTTATTTACAACCGCATTTGCTGTGGATATTGTTGTGATTGTGACCAACAACACAGTTGTAATACCCCAAATAGATAGGATCTTAACAGGCATTGCCATCTTTGTATTACTTTGCCAACGGCCAATTGTACGACACATTGGTAAACCAATATCCATCACCAACTTACCAGCAAAGTTTGACTTCTCATAACCTTTTGCACCCATTCTGAAGGCCATTTCTTCTGCCCATGGTTTTGCAAGAATGTTAATGTATGTAGTGGTAATATTCTTTTGCATTTCAATACGCTTCTCAGCATTTCTTTCCCAGAAGAATACAACCTTACGTAGACCTTCAGAACCTTTACCTTCCATCAGGTCAACAACTGTTCTTGCCCAACGCAGATAGCCTGCATATGCATCACGGTCATTCTTTTGTAGTTCTAATCCGAATCTTTGGTCGGCTTCATTCATTTGTGTATCAAAGTAACCTAGCTCAGATAGTTTCTGGCAAATAATCTTACCGCCACCGCCACCACCTGATGGTGCAGGAGGAGGTGGAACATATGTGGCTGCATATGTATGGTTGTAAACATAATTTGATGTGATATTTATTGTAGATCCTGCATAATAGTTTGGTACAGAAGATGCAGAAGCTTCTAACTTAATAGCAGTAACTCCTGTGAACCATGCACCACCGCCAGGCATAACAATCTCAGATGATGAGTTACCATAAGATAAATTTGGTGGAGCTGCCGTATCAAACATATTGGCACCACTTGGATCTCTAATCGTCAATGCAAATGCAGGACCTCCTGTAGCAGACCACTTAACATAATGGTAACCAGCAGTAACAGTTTCTAGTTGTACTATTGGTAGTGTAGGATCTGTTACAGATGAGAAGACTGTTGTTGTGTCTAATGTTACTGAAGCAGTACCTTGGCAAGCAGCTGTAAATGTGTATGTTCCGGTAGTTGCAAAATAAACAGGTAAGTTTGCACTAAAAGGAGCTGCATATGTTGTATCACCCCAAACACCATATTGATTTAAGAACGAACAAAATGCCTGATTAGTTTGTGAGAAATACAAATTACCAATGCCTGTGTTTGCGGAGATAGGTGTGTAAGCACCACCAACACCTGCAATTTGACCGGATTGGTGTACAGAATTGATTGCACTGCTTGAAATAGTACCACTTGCAGTTGAACTTACATAGTTACCATTGGAATCAAATGTAGCATTGATTAATGTTGTAGTTGCAACTGTTGTTGGTGGGTTAACAATCTTAGCCACATACAGACGAACATTTCCGTTCGAATAATTGTATACGGAAACTACACGAGCAACAGGATAGAATTGACCAATGTTGGCCACATAGAAACCGACAACATCGTCTTCATTGAATGTACCAGATACGCCAGATAACTCAATTGTATTTGGTGATGTGATGTATTGGTCTACATTTTGACCATCGAACCAAGTAGATACTGGTGTGTTGACCAATAGACCTTTAGACTTAACAATAATTTGTTGTGGTCTAATGTAAGGTAGAACAGCAATGTTAGTTAAGTAACCGTTGTTTGTACCAAATGTAGATGATACCTGTGATGTACCAGCTGTTGTTGTAATGTTTTGTAACTGACTACCATATGTTTGTGTAGTTGTTGCAGTATAACCTACAACAGAACCGTATGGACTGTTAGATAGTGTGCCGTGATTTACAAAACTTTGTGATGGACCAGAAACTGTTGTTGTGGTACCTGGAATAGTTTGGAAGTCACCCGCATTTGTCAAATTAACACCAGATGTTTGCTGGTAAATTTGCATATTAGGATCAGTAATCAACAATGAAGGAGCCTGAACGTTATCTACCCAATTGTCCATCGGAGGATTTAACTGTTCAACACCTTGTACAATCGTAACTTGGAATGGATTAACTGATACTGTTGAACTTGCCAATGGCTGAACAATAGTATTAGAAGTTGTATAAGGCAATGTATAAATGTTTGTTTGTGTACCATTTATACTGTTGATAGCATATGCTGATGTTGCTGGTAATGTACCTAATGAATTCAGTACAACCGGATTCTGCAATTGGAAATTATCAACAATAGAAATAGGACCTAAACGACCTTTTCTGATATTGATATTAGCACCATAGTCGGCATTTTGTGTATCAGCCGCAGCGAATGAACTGAAGTCATCAACTAAAATACCGTTTTTGAAACGATTCAAACCGTTTTGGTCTGGTACTTGTAATGATTGTGCATTTTGTTCCAATAAATTCAATGAAGTATAATACTCCATATTATTAACACGAGTCTCTAGGTCGGTGATATCACTCTTGACCCAACGCTTGTGTATAACTTTATTGATGGATAAGTTTGAAGGTATACCAGGTTGACCTTCACCTGGTACAAATGCTGTATATGGATCTAATGTCAAGTCAGCAATGACCAATGAACCATTTGGTTCAACTGGTGGAACTGGAGTAACAGCTGGTGTACCTTCTACGATTGAGAACTGTTTATCTTTAGTTAAGACTAATTTATCTTTTCTTCCCAAATAATAGTAATAGTTACTAATAAAGTTGGTCAAGTTTGTAGGTATTAATACACCTTCATTTGCATCACCTGAATGGTAATCCCAAACGTAGGCTGTTTGTGCATTAGTTCTTGTTGGTCTAAAGTCAATACTATCTGATAACTTATACACAGTACCTGCACTTGAAGTGTAGATTGGTATCTGTGAATATGTTTCAGGTGATGAAGACTTTGGTGACAAGTAAGACATCACAGAGAAGTAACCATCACCAGAACTTGAGTGTGAATAGTAATCGTATACAATTAAAATATTACCAGTAGGTAATGGTGCACCAGGAATTAATGTAATGCCTGCGTGGTCATAGTAGTTATCTTTTTGGCCGTTATCAAACTTGAATGATGTTGTGATATCGTATTGTGAAGATGTCAATATACCAGAAATGGCTGCAGGTGCCAAAGCTGGATTCTGTGTATCAACAATCTTCTTAATTTTCTTAACGTCAGAAACATATAATGATAAACGTGAAGAAGAAATACCTGCAGCTGTAATGTATGCCTGGCCTTTAGTCAAGTCTAATGATACGTTTGTACCACTAACGTTTGTCAATGATGCACTTACATTACCTGTATCACCAGTTACAAGGTTCTTAATCTTTAATACTTGGCCAGAATCAGTTAAGTTATCACCGTTTGATACAAATACTTTTGCAATAACGTTAACTGTTTTACCTGAGTATGCTGATGTTGCAAAGTTAACTGTTGTACCACCTGTTACGGTCACGGTAGTTGCAGTCATATCTAAAACATTACCTGTCGCATTATCAATAACTGTAAAGTTTTGTTGTACAGCATTGTTAGCCAATGTACCATTACCAATAAACTTTAATGGTCCAGATGTAATACTCAATGATAAACCAGAACCTGAGAATGTTTGACTACGGAATATTTTAGTAGAGTAGTAATCAGAATTTGAAATGCTTGCTACATATGGATAACCAACAGTAAACAATAGTTCAGGAGAACCTGGAACATTTAGTATCGTATCACCAGTCACCAAATTGTTTTGTTTACCAGATAAACTGATGTTAGCATTAGCGGTAAAAGAACTACCACTTGGTCTAACAATAGATTCTACATCAAATGTTTGGAACAATATTGTAAATTGTGTTGTAGAATCTGGTACTACTGTGAAAGCTATGTCAGTTGTAATTGTTTTTACACCACCAGCAACTGTATAAGATACAATGTTTCTAATATCACCGATGCTTGTACCACCAGTTACTTTGACTGTGGCATTGAAGTATGCATTGGCTGATGTTGAGAATGTATCTGTTGGATCATTGATAATGATTGTGTTTGTTGTACCAGATAATGCAGAACCAGACAATGTAGTTGTATTGATATCAGAAACGTATGCATTAAACACATATGATTTTGTGTTTGAATTGGTTGTACTTGAAACAAAATCTAAGTTTCTTAAGAAACCAGAACCAACTTTTGTAGAATTGTATGTGGTTGTATTGGCCGTATTAATACTTACAGCAGGCACACAATGGAAATCAACTTGTGGTACTGAAGTAGGATCAAAACCTGTAGAAGAACTACCACCTACAGTATCAACAATGAAATAGTTTCCGTAATCCATGTATACGGAATTTGTGGATATATTACCTGTTGCTTGTGCTCTATCACTTGTCAATACTTGGTTAGATTGGTTCTCTACTCTATAACCGTGTACATATGCAACACCAGGACCTACAGATAGGTCATACTTGGCTGAATTTCCACCCGCATTTGATGATGGTGTTAATTTAAAATCTTCAACAATATAATCACCGTTGGTTTCATAATCACGCTTTGCAAAGTAATCATCAATTGTGGAGTATACTGTACCATCTACTTGCTTAACGACTGAACCATTTTCAATGCGAAGAAGTTCAATAAATTGGTCATCATTACCTAATGTCAATGGCAATGTAGTTAGTGTTAATAAAATTGTATAACGGTCTGCACCTGGTGCCTGATAGTTGGAAGCACCAACAGCTGGATCTAATAGTGTTGCATCAGCCACATAATCAGTTACTGTTTCAGTAATAGAAAGACCAACACGATAAGATGGACTATTACTATACTTGTTTAAGATAACTGTTTGTGGTTGAACCGCAACAAAATTACCAATAGAATATGTTGTGAAAGAACCGTCTGCGTTTTGTGTGGATGATTTAGAATAACCATTAACAACATAGAAAACACCATCAGAGATAGATGCAACAGAAGAATAACCTGTTGATGGGTTTAATGTTGTTGATGTGGCTACTGTGGCACCAATGTTTGTACCATCAGTTGGTGTTACAGCCATGTTGTCGGTGAATTGTGGACCAGATAAGTAAGTCACAATCAATGTTGGAGGATCACCTGCAACAGAACCAGAACCAGTTGCCTCAGCTGTTGCAATAACTTTTGCAAGAACAGTACCGTCTGCGTTTGTGATTGTCTTATTTAAAAATGAACTGGCTGTAACTACGACATTGTTGTACTGTGTATTTAATCTGATGTAGTAACAGTATAAGTTTGTTGTTACTTTACCGCCAGAAACTGGTGTATTCTGTGTAAAGATATTACCAGCAAACTTGGAGATTTGGTCTTGTAATATTGTTTGAGATTGTGTTAACTCTCTTGCCTGTACAGCTGCACCCGGTTTAAATAAAATGCGATGGAAGTTCTTTGATGGATCAAAGTCATCATAGTATGGTGATACATTAAAATTCAGAGACATTTTATTCCTTTTAGTAACCTAATACAACTTTAAATTGTTCAATACCATCCGCACTTCTATTAATACCTACTCGGTTTTCAATGTAAGCCATGAAACCAGTAAATAAAACAAATTTTGGTGTACTGTATGACAGTAAAGTTCTTGTTGTTTTTGATGAGTTTCCGAAAACCGAACCGTTAATCGTTGGAGTTCCTGTTATATTTATCAAGTTCACCACATTGGTTGCTTGATTAAAACTCAATACTGTGGCAGTAAATGTTGCAGTTGCTAAACTTGAACCTTGATATATCACTTCATCGTTTGTAAAAGCACCAAAACCTGGAGCCACAATAAAGTCTGTAGTCGTTTTATAGACTGCACTATTGGCCGGGTATGGATTGGTATCGTAACTGCTTGGGTTGATTATAATACCAAATTGTCTGTACTCAATGTTGGTAGGTATATTACCACCTTCAGAACCATCAAACTCCATAGAATACATGACATGAGATGGTGCCAAATCAATGGTTGGATCCCACCCGTGACCAAAAATAGGAGAAGTTGGTGCAATTGCTTGAGCACCAGAACCTATTGTAGAAGATATAGATACATTGGCATAAGTATAGTTTTGACCAGGGTTTGTAACAAGAACATCTGTAACAGTACCATTGTTAATCACAGCAGTTCCTGTTGCACCGGTTCCATCACCAGTTACAGTAACAACAATGGCTGCATTAGCTGGATCATAACCGCTACCTGTATTCGTTACATTAATTACATCAATTGAACCGACACCTGCAGCTGATTGTAATGGATCTTCTGCAAGAGGTGCAAGAGGTACTGGCATCCATGTGGTGTCCATGAATTTAACTTTTGAACCTGTGTCAATTGTGTATAAGTATTTCCACTTATAACCATCACCACCAATATAGAGGTTGTTTGTAGTGTATGAGCCTGGTTGGAAGTATGGTTCGTATACAGACTGAACGCCTCCACCATTCCATAAACACTTGAACACTTGGTCGTAACGATTCTTTACATAGAAATTATAGACCAAGAAACCATTAGAATCTGTTTGAAACATATCCACATCATCACGATACGGATCATATACAGAATTTGGTTCCCAATCTATTCTCTGTACGACAGGTGAAATGTCATTAGATGTAAACAATTTAACCGCAAATATATTTTTATATACATTCTTAATATATTTGGTATCTTGTGTAGGTGTAGGTGGATTATTTTCGTCAGCCCATGGGTCAGTTCTAGCTATAAAAGCATAAGTTGTACTTAACGGTATGTTATAGTATGGTGGTAGAGCCGCCACAGGAGCATAGTATTGCTCCGCAACTTGAACTACCTTAGAATTATATGTAAGTAATGATTGATTAGCCATAATATGTATTTATTAAGAGTGTGTAACAGATACAAAAGTATTTGCAAGTGTTCCATCAATACACATATATCTTACCAAGATTGTTGATGTTCCCGGTATTGCATAATTGGTTGCATTGAGTGTTGAATTTGTTGCAGATAGTCCGTGTGTAAATGTTTGGTTAGTTCCAGAAGTGTTAGTAATCCATGCTACAACTTCTTTACCTGCCAATAAATTCGATAATGTTACTGTTAAACCTGTTGCGGTCTGAGCACGAACCAATGAATTGTTTGTAAAATCAATTGTGATAGCCGTTTGAGAACTTGGATATACTGTTGGTGTATATACAAATCCTTTTTGTGGGTTAACATATCCATAAAACTGAGCATCTACTGCATTAAATGTTGCAATATTAATTAATGTGTTTGTTCCGACCTGTGTATTCCAGAATTGAATCTGCGAACCTTTTGATGAGTCTGTATAATTTTCTGTAGCAACAATATCAATACGACCAACACCAAGCGGACTAAATCCTGTAGAACCCCATCCATTACCAGATAATCTCATTAATATATCACCATTTGCTGATGATGCTGGTGCAGCTGCAGAACCTCTAGCACTACGACCTGCCAATACACCATAAGTATTGGCACCAAATGAATCAAATATTACTCTGGTTGATGTGTTTGCAACACCAGTGATTTGCATCATGTAACCTTGTTGTAAAGGTGGTTGTACAATAAAATTATTTGATCCTGTAATTTTAATAGCTGGCACATTTGAGATTGGTGCAACTGTATTTGCAGATATTGTACCTACAGAATTAAGATTACCGGTTATTGCAAAATTACCAGCCGTAATTATGTTTGTTGTATTTTGTAGTGATGTATTAGCTTCATTCCATGCTGATTGAATCCATGTATTCTGTATTGCATTGACACCAGTTTGATAGATAGTATTTGCAGCTGCTGAGTTTGCTTGTGCAAAAGCGGCCGCAATATATGCAGAATTTGAACTTCTGTGAATTGAACCGTCTGGGTATTGAATGTAACTATTTGCAGGTAATACAATACCGTTTGCAGTAATATAAGCGGAAATATTACTAGATAGATAACCACCAACCGCAAACACCACATTCGTACCTGGATTTGCAGTACCAATCACCAAATTACCTGTTGCAGTAGAACCAGGACCATCAACAATTAAGTAACCATCTAATGGATACTGAGATGTTTGGCCGTTTGTTACTGGGTTCCATTGTGAGTTGTTGATACCCAAATCAACATAACCACCTGTATCTGTGCCAGTATCAGCCGTCAAAATGAAATCAGATGTGCCAACAGAATTAAAGTTCTGCTGATTAATTTGCATATAACTTGCAACATTACCCGAGAACTGAGCTACTGTATTAGGTAACTGTATATTATTATTACCAACAGCCAATGAATTATTTAAATATAATTGGTTAGCAATAGTGGTTGCTGAATATTGGCCAGTTGTATTTAATGTAGTATCAACACCGATAAAAACAACATTTGATGTATTGTAATTATCTAGTGTTGTAAACTTTGGTAGTTGGGAAATCTTTGTCGTTGCCATTTATTATCCTATTCTATGAGGAGTATGTTGTTTGATTCATCGGTTATTGAAGTTATACCATCTTCTGCAACAAGTTCTACCAGATATGGTATACCAATTGAATTGAAAATCTGTATCTGTGGTGCATTAGCTGTATAACTTCTATTAACAGACATTAGACTATTTGTAATGGTTGATGTTAAGTTTGAAGTAAAGTATACAATATTATTAATTGTATCAACATTGTTTACAACATATGTATTTGCACCAGTAAATCTTACATTGTCACCAGTTCTTACGATATCACCTAGAGTAATATTTGGTGATAGGTTATAGTATAGACCATCCGCACCACCTTTAACTAGACCGTAACTGTTGGTTATGTTCGTGATATTTATGTGGTTTTGGCCAGAATTACCAGAAGCATACGCCACATTTCCAAATACAACCCATGTGTTACTGGTTAAAGTAATTGTATTAGATACATCGTTGGCTGAGTTTACAAATCCACCTAGTTTATCACCTTGTGGTGTAGTAAATCTAATGGTACTTCCGACAGGCACTAATGTACTCATTGTTTCACCTGAAGGTATATTGGTAAAACTAATTACATTTGTACTTGGATTACTGAAACTACCATTCAACAACAGTCTTGGGTTGTTTGTGCCGGCATAATCAGAGAAGTTATTACCTGTGTATAATGTATCAACAATACTAAAATTGTTATTCGCCTGTGATTTTAAAGAGTATCTACCGATAACTTTAGTTCCGGCTGGGTGTAATAGGTTCAATAGTATATCACGGTACTTCTCAATCTCTTTTTCGACCGTGATTTGGTATGTGTAATTATTATAGTTTTCACTTTGCAACACGTCAAAAGAACTTGGTTGACCTTTGTTGTTTAAGTATTGGCCTTGACCAATAACCAAACCGTTTAAGAATTTGGCAGAACCTTTTGCTGTTCCGTCACCATAATTTCTAATACCATTAGAATTGTAGTTAGAATTAAATGCCGAATTAGCCATCACCATATTGATATTGTTGTTTGCAACTTTCAATACCAAACTTGGATTTGGATTAGAACTATAATTAAATACTCTTAGGTTATATAAAGAGTTACCTGCTAATGCATTAGGTTGTAGTAATGTTATTGATGATACTGTTGAAGTATAAGTGGCATTACCAATGTTGGCGCCTTGGTATACTTGTTGGCCACTTTGTGGTAAAGAAGAAATGAATACATTTGACACCACAATATCTTGTACCTTCAATGATACATTCGGTGTTGCTATGTAATCTTCACCAGGATCGGTCAGGTTAATAGAAGTAATAGAACCAACTCTGTCAGTAACTACAGAGAATTGTGCGCCTTGGCCAAGTATACCTGGTACAAATAGACTTGCATTAGCTGCCTGGTTATTTGCAGATGACACAGACAATGTTGGTAAATTACCTAATGTATAACCTAATCCACCTAATGGAAATAATTGAGGACCATATACATAGGCCACGTTTGCGATTGCACCATTACTTGTTACATTAATAACGTTTGCGTATGCACCGTAACCTGAACCACCAGAAATTATAATCTTGTCATTGGCTCTATAACCTAAACCACCATTACTGATTTGTATAGGCGCTAAGATGCCTAAAGAACCCAGGTCATTTAAGTTGCCAGTATTGTCCACATATACAGACTCTGGTGAAACGGTAGGTAATTGTGAAATTCCTCCGCCACCATTGTTAACATACACGGAAGAAATTGGGTATGTTGTAAATGATGTGAAATTAAAAGCATTAGCCAAAGTTGTATTGGCATTTGCACTCATGTTGTGTGAGAAGAATGAGTATACACTATTACCAATGGTTGTGCTCTGAGACAACACAATAGAATCAATTGGTATTAATGTTACATTAGCAGAAGTTTTTGGAGTAGGATCAATACTGGCTACTGTTGCATTGGCTTTAGATACATCAGAACCAGAAATATTAATAACAGTATAGTCACTACCTGCCGGTTCTGCTTGACCTAAAGTAGGCGACAATGAGTAACCATATCCACCACTAATAACATTGATACGTTGAATTGAACCAGCAGTAACTGAACCTACAGATGCTTGTGCACCTACCGGGAATTGAATTTCTGGATTCAAACCACCATAAACAATTACAGGGTCACCAACTTGATATGTTAGTCCACGATTTAGTGGATCAATATTGACTTGACTTAATTGACCAACCAATTTGGCTCTGAGTACTTCAGCACCATTTGTTCCAGCTGGAACTTGTTGTTCATTTAGAAAGTATACATCTTGATTATTACTATCAACAATACGAACAAACTCACCAGATTGGAATAGTCTTTCAATATTTGAGATGAAAATTTCTGTCTTAACACCAGCCAATACTGAAGTTTCTATTGTTGCAATAGATTTAGTTGTCTCGCCGAATACTCTTAAGTTGGCAATATTTAAGAAGTTTGGATCTGTTGTCGCCAACTTTAAACTCTTAGCAACATACCAATTACCTGAAGAAGCCTTTAGTACGGCATCACCAGTATTGAACAAATCAAATTCAGAATTATATAATATTCTAAACAGGAATTGGTAAGATGCCAATGTACCTTTAGATTGGTATAATTGCCTTGCGGCTTTGACTGCTGTTTCTTTACTGATTAATGAATTCTGTGGAAAGTATTGTAGAAAATCATTAATAAAGTACTGTAGAAATTGATCCGTTGTGGTGTCAATATCTTTATATGCGAGTAGGTTTTTGGCCGCATCTGATACGTTACCTGTTTCCTCCATCCACTCATAGTAAGCCTTTAGAAACAGGACAAAATTGGCGTAGTCTGGGTTCTCAGTTACAAATGCAGGTAACTGAGACGCTACTAATAGTGAATTCTTATTTGGTGTCATTTACTTTGTGCAGTAACATTAACATTAACAGCTAATGAATCATACGGATCAACTGTAATGATTCTATTAAAAGAAGATGAAATGATTGTGGTTGTTGGACTAGCTGTGATTGTTAATTCACCTAATGGGTTATCAATATTTTCTGGTGCAAAACTGTTTAGAGTAACAATACCATTAACGTAATCTATAGTACCTACATTATTGTTGTATATAGTTTTAACATTTTGTGCATTGTTATAATAAGACCTTAGTTGTCCGTATTGACCTTCTAATATAACAACTGCAGCTGCAAGTTGACCCGTAGTATCGTTAGCCGCATTAGTTATAACTGCCAATGCACTTGTATAACCTGTACCAGCATTTGTTATTACAATTGATTTAACTTGACCGTTACCACTCAATACAGCTTCTGCGGTTGCGCCTGTACCATCACCAAGTATTGTTACTACTGGTGGGTATTGATAACCAAAACCTGGATTAATAACTGATACTGAAGCAACACCAACAGATTGGACTGGAACTTCTTCAATATAAACACCATCAATTGTATTTGTAGGTGTTACCGGGTCTTTAAATACTGCACCAGGAGAACTATTAACACCACTTAATAATATACCTCTTTGCAATGGTGTATTGTAATAAAGGTTATATGTTGTTGCGTTAACTAAGTTTGGATAAAACTTCTTCTGTAGTTGTATATCAAATTCTGCGGTCGTAATTGATGGATCTGCATTAATAATGGCCGTATTCAATGCAGACGAACTGAATGTTGAATTGAATGTGTTTAATGTACTTGATGAAAAATTATTGATTGCATTAACAACTAATGATTGTATCTGTGTTGCAGTATAGTTAGTTTTCTTAGGATCATACTGTACATTGGCTGTAATTTTTATGTAAGTATAATCTGGGTCCACAATAATTGGTCGAACTGTCATTACCGAAATTGGTGTAATGACTTCATCAACGATTCTTTGTTTCTGTGTATCGGTTAAAGTATAACCACCAGAAGGTTTCAAAGCCACATAGACTGAACCGTATACTGGTGGGTTGTTTTCTTGTCCACCCCATACACTAACTGCATCAAATTTAATACCTAAACTATTCTGATTGATTAAAGTAATGTAATCATCTTTGGTTACTGCACGATTCTGTGCCGCAAAAGCCTTAGGTGCTTGAAATTTAATTGATGCAATAGATTCTTTTGAACCACCTTGACTTGTGGCTATCTGAGAATAAGTGGATGTGTTTGAGTAACCAGAAATAGAATCTAGCAATACAAAATTATTGGCACCCGCAGCTGCCGATCCTGATGTAACAAGGTATGATATGTTTACCAAATTACCATCAGTCAATTGATTGCCTAATATACCATCACCAAAATATATTTGGTAAGTTCCGTTTAAACCTTCTTGTAAGAAATAAACTGTAGAAGAACCATCTAAATTCAAATAACTATCAGACTGTGTATAGACTTGGTAACTTGTGTTTGTACTACTTTGTTGTACTGCAACTCTTAATGTGGTAGTATCTACATTAGCATCTGGTATAGTAAAAACATAATTAGGATTAGTAGCCGAATCTACCAGAAAGGTCTGTGTTGTTGGTGTACCTTGTTTAATTACAACATTTGTAAATAAAGCCGTATTGTTTGAAACATTTACAGTATAAGAATCTGTTGTTACAAAATTATAATTTGTACCATTAATTGCTTCAGATAAAAAGTTTGTAAATTTAGGCAGAGTCAATGAACTTGAAGTAACTTGATTGACTTTAAGATTAATAGTAGCCGCAGGTGCAATTGCAGATTGTGGTATATAATCTAACAATTTGGCTTGAGATACTACAGAGTTACGATTCAATGCGGTGTCCAAGAACATTTCATTGGCAACCATATTCAAATAGAACGCATTATATTGTGTATTATATGCTAATACATCTAATAGGGTTGATAGTGCAGAACCATCATAGTTATAATCCTGTAGGACAGGTTGTGATTGCAGGAACGTTTTTAGATTTGTCTTAATTGAATTAAAATCTAAGTCTGCTATTTGAATATTACTATTAGCACCTGCCATGTTATCTGTCTCTCTCTAGTAAAAGTGTTACTGTTGTAGGTAATGTTGCGTTGACCAAATAATATGTCAGAGTGACATAATAACCATTTTCTTGTGGTGATGGAGTAACATTGACCGTTGTAAGTGTGGCTCTTGGTTCATAATTCTTAATCATATTCAAAATTTCTAATTCCAATATTGATGCCGAAACAGGACTAACATTCTCAAATAAAATGGCATCTAAACTAGAACCAATATCAGGATTAAACAACCTGTCAAAATGTTTTGTCTGTAAAAGATTACGAATAGAACGTGTTACGGCCGTAGAATCATAACTCAAAGCAACATCATTCGTTACCGGTTTCTTGGTAAACGTGAAGTCTAGGTCGGAATAGATTTTGTTTAAGGTTGCCATTGTTTATTTATAGTAGGAGTAAAAACGCTTTTTTAGTTCCTTGGATTCGTCTCCAAAATTTCTAGCCCCGGACAAGGATTTCGAAATTTTAGGAATTGATTCTACTTTGCAGTTTTGGTGTTCCAATGAAATTATTGAGTAAATATGATTGAGATTCACCTAAATTACTAAATTGTTTGACACTATTGTATTGTGTAATAAAGTTTTGCACATTATTGAAGAAAGTCACATCTTTTGATTGTTGGCCGAATAAATTAGCAGCCGTTGAAAAATCTTGAGTGATTTGTATTATTTGAGCCGAAGTTAAATTACTTGTTAGTGTTCCGGTATTAATACTATGTATAATGGTATTCGCATCAGCGAGCAAAGTATTCGCACTATTACTTAACTGCGGACCTATTAAAATACTACCAAAACTACCCATAACAGGAGAAGTATTTGATATTCCGTCTGTCTGATTCGTAACATATAAGGCAATTCTACCAACAGATGTGGCACTTTGGTAATAAGGTACCGTATTATCTCCTGTCCAAGAATTGACTCCGGAAAGATTATTTGTATGTGTTAGAAAAGAGAAAACTTCTGATGAAATTGTATTGGCTATAGCGACAATTGCATTTAATGATACTACCGAATTGGCGGATAAAAGTACACTATTTGCAGAATTTCCAATAGAAATAATTGAATTGGCTACTGGATTTTGAAAATAACCACCAACATTATTGTTTAATATGTCTTGTGCCTGCCATGTTTCTATAAATGGAGGCATTGAATTTAGATGCGATAATGTATTATTTGAAAGAGGTTGTACATAACCATTAGGGTCACTAAAATTATATCCTAAAGTATTATATACACCTACTGCATTATTAACTGTTGTCATGTTTACCTTTCATAATTAAGCGCTCAAAAATTTATCAGGTGTTGGACCAGAAGGTCCCATTGGAGTAGGATGCCAATGTAATATATATTGTAAAGTATTCACCACATCGAACATTAATACCGCATCCATAACACCAAAATTTCCTATTGGTGAAATAACTGATGTTGTAGCTATAACTGTTCCCGGTACTGCCACAGGTGGACCACCAACTGATAAACCACCAGTCTGAGATACAAAACCTGCAAGACCAGCAGATACACCACCTAGTGCTTCTGTACCGATTCTAGATTCGGCAGTAATTACGTCAGCTTTTATAGTACCTGCAACGACCAAATCTGAATTCAAATAAAAATGGTCGCCAGCTGTTAGTGACATTGTACCACCAAATCCTGGGTTACAAGAGATGTCCATATCATTGTCAGATATCAAAGACATCCCTTGAACACCTTTGCATCGAGCAATCATATTACCAGTCACTTGTATGTTATAATCACCATCAATGACTTCATTCTTATTGCCAGCCACATGAAGGTTGTAATCTCCTAAAACTTCGACCGTACATTTACCTTGAACCTGTATATGTTTGTCTTTTACGGTGATTTCATAACCATCACCATAGACTTTGTGTACCTCATCACCATTAGGATGCATCTCAATAAATGTTCCTGTACGGTGGTTCAACCTGATTCGTTCCCTAGTGGGAGTGTCATCCATTTCAAAAGTATGACCAGATTCAGTTTGTTGTATATTATTATATGGATAAACTGGTTGGTAATTTGTATTGGCGGCCGATTCTGGTTCCAACCATATATTTGCGCCTGATGGTAAAGTACTCATAATTTAAGGTATATTTTTATTTTGACTTGAAGATTGTGCTGAACTTGCCGTTGAATTTGCACTAGGTAAAAGACTTCCGACATTAGAAACACTTGATGTTGCTACTCCAATTGTTGCAGCCGTGGCAATCGTACCAGCACTAGATACCACGGAAACTAATTGTTGTGGTACTTGTAATCCTTGTCCTGCCAATTGCACAGTAGATTGTGCTGACGAAAGAACTGTTTGTGCACCACCAATAGCGGTTATTGTAGTTTGTGCTAGACTTTGACCTAAACTGACTACATCTTTAGCGGCCGACACCAAATCACCAAAACCACTTCCGCCACCTGTGCTCACTTGTGAAATAACATCAGAAAGTACATTCTTAATACCTTGTATTAATTTATATAGACACTCTGCCAATAGGGCTTGCAACTGTGCAGGAAGACTTAAAATCCATTGAATAATTTTTTGTATTTCCGCAATATATTGCAAAACATATTTTTCAAAATCCACAATTCTTTGTATTAATTTTTGTAAGAATTTTAATGTTCTTGCAATTTCTTTTAACTGATTGGTTAATGTTGTAAGTGTACCACTTGTATCACTAAGTCCAAGTGCTTTCATAACTGCACGAATTGCGTTTCTAATCGCTTGTGCACCAGCAATTAAGAATTCTTTCAGTTTGTTATTCTTCAATAGGTCTGTAACAAAATCACAAGTATGTGCACGATTTGCATTAGTGTATGCAATATTAGTGTTTTGTATCTGTCCTCTTGCCAAAGCCGGAGTTGTTGGTTGACCATCAGTATATCTTATCTGGCCAGCAGGCATTTGTGGTCCAGCAGCTTTTTGCTCATCGGTCCTAACATCTTGGAAACCTTTATCACCACCAGACGACCTAAAAATTCCTGGCATTACACCAGTCATAATAGGCATTTGCGCTGATAAACCATCACCAAAGAAACCAGTTACATATTCACCAAAGTTGGGTACTGACCATTTGTTTGATCCATTAGGTGAGAAACTTGCCTGAGCCCAAGGCAACTCGGTAGTAGGAATATCTTGTTTGTTTTCTGAATGCCAGCCAAATATACGAACTTGGCATCTACCCAATTGTAATGGATCATTATTGTTTTCTACGACACCGACCCACCAAACATAATTATCTTTTCCTAAAAAATTATTCATAATTAACCTTGATTGATAATAGTATCAGCTTGTTTACTTGAAACACCACCAGTAAATTGAGTTGGTGATGAATTTTTAGCAATTTCTAAAACAGTTATAAAGTCACCGCCAGGATGTATAACGTGTCTGACTGACGTTACCAAATAATTACCTGAATAGAATTTATCCAAATCTTTTGCTGAATTATCTTTATTTAAACTGTATAGATTAAAAGCGATTACACACCCTGCAATTACACTAGAATCGCCAGGTATTGTTAATTTCAATACGGTGTAATTGGCTAAAGATAGTTGCGCTGTCCTAGATGGAACATAGGTTTCAATGTATATATCCTGAGCTGCACCGGCTTCTGCTTCTTTGACAAAAGGATCTCTTTTTTCGTCTGCATTACCAAAAGCAACTTTGATTACACTATCGTATGCCTGGTTTTGTGTGAATCCTAATCTATTTTGTACCTTATTTAATACACCATAAGGATTTGATGAACCCATTTGTGATGTAAATGCATCATAATCAAAAACTGTTACCTTGTATTGTCTTGTTAAAGGGTCAACCGAGATTAATTTGTTTGCATATGTACCTGCACTAATTTCATTTAAAGTATCAAATACCTTAACAAATTCATACTTCAATACAGTAGAAGTTTTGTCTTCAAATGTGGTCTCAGTTAAGTTTTTAACTTGATATTTGTATGTTCTATAGACATTTCCTGTGAACATAGATTGCAAAGACCTAAAATTAAATCCAAATTTTGTTTTAAAGAACAACATATCGGCACCCATAGGTGCAGCTGTTGGTCTTGCATATGTTGATAACCAACTAATTGCTTCAAGTGGTTTAAGTCTAGGTATTATAAAATCATATACACCATAGGTACTTTCTAAGTATAATAAACTAGGGTCTATTTTTAGGTTATTAACCAATATATCATTGATGATATAATTAATTGCTTTACCTTTGTATGACTTTGATATTTTGATTTGTTCTGAAAGTAACATTTCTTCCGAACAAAAGTGTAACTTATATGTTTCAGCCATCAAGTTACCTGTAGGTTTTCTTTCAGATATCTTATATAATTTAAATGTCTGTGTATTAAAATTGTTTATTGGTGCATTGGATGTTTTACTAAATTGTATTTCAAGTGTTTCAGTACCATTCAATCTAAAGGCTTCAATATAACCTTCAGAATCTTTAATTGTTATATAACCAGAAACAATTGGTCGATAGATATCTTCAAACAAACAAAATTCAACCATCAGGTCTTTTAAATAAAATACCTGGCCAGCATTGGTTACAATATGTAATTTTTCAAAGCTATAATCTTGTGGATTATATGCTCCGGAATTTTGTACGGGTTGTGCTAAAACGTCAGTTGCCATATTATTGTGTCATCAATTTAAAAAATTCACCTTCAATTTGACTTACATATTGGTTATTTAATAAACTAATATTTCTTTTTGATTCGTTTACACTTACCTCATAATCATAGTAACTGATAGCATTTACTGTTTTAGTGACGGACACATTACCTGTCGGTAATGTTACTGTTTTTGAGTATGGAACAAAATTGTTATATGTATTTTGACTGATACTAACGGTGTTTACCGTTGTGGTTTGTGTATTAAAATCGTATTGTGTTGTTGTTTCAGAATACCCTTGTATTGTATTATACGGATTAAAATCTTGATATTTGTCAACAATATAGTCTTGAAAAGTTCTAGAATCTAATGGCCAATCCCATTGTGGATCTATAATTTCATTAGAAAATAATACAATCCAATAACGATATACATCACCGTAATACTTGTATGCAACAGTTTCTGGTGTATCACCGTCTTGTATATCATACTTATAAAATACCAAAGAATTTTGCAAAAGACTCTGTACAATACTGGATCTGGCCAGTAAATTGGTCATTACAGAAGAATTGCCGTCTTTTGTTAATAATAATTTGGGAAGCGTACTAAAATATTGCATTTTTAATAACCACTTTCTATATCTGCTCTTGTGACAAGTTCCATTTCTTGGAATTTTAAAGTCATTTTTGTCTGTACTGGTTGTCCATCAACATATGCGGACCAACCATTTGGTGCATAATCTACAGTTACGCTTGTCAAAACACTTCTCTTTAATTGGTTAATATTTGGATTAGTTTTGCCATTAAACATAAAACTAATATTAAAAACCGAAGGAGGAATGAAAAACATACCTTTTGTAGCAGTTACTAGTTGTGGTGCAGCTGCTCGTCTAAATTCTTTAATGATATTATTTACTGTTTGTGCTTCTTGTGCGGAATATGGAGTAAATGTAAAATCTAATTGATACTCACGGAAATCTATACCTTTAAATAACAATTGTTGTTGTGGATTAAAAGCATAACCTAACTTATTTAAAAGTGCGTTTGTTGCTGGGTTATCCACAGCTTTAACTATGTTTTCCATAACACCACCAACCAAAGGCAAACTTGTTGCAACTTCTTTTGTGTTTAATGTGGTATAGGCCGCATCATAGGAAAAGTTTACAGTTTCAGGCATATACAGAGAAATATATCGTGCGTTTGTAGTGGTTGGTGCACTAAGATTTAATCCTTGCGGAGTAAATGCACTAGATACTACACCTAATAAATTTTTACCAAATTCAACAGCACTATTACCAAAACTTGCAAGCGAAGGCTGTATATCAGTCGCAGCCGTCTTAAGAGCATTTACATCTGTTGTGATTCCACCCTCAGTTAATGGGTTTGTGGATCCAATCGTAGCACCTGCTTGAATACCTGACTGTAATAGTTGTGAAGTTAATCCTACTGTTGAAGAAGCAACATTCGTTAAAGCAGTTACTGTTGCTTCCGAAGGTTTAATATCATAAATTGCAAACTGTACCACATGACCTTTGGATGCACTGGTCAAATCTCTAGGATACTGGTAAACATTTGATTGAAAACTGTTACTATACAATGAGGACAATGGACCACCTGGTGAATTGGGTGATACACCAGGTACAGATACGCCAGCAATTGAGGTTGGAATCGAAATAAT
>Ga0214166_1000276_pt1 | contig 27300 bp, 28 predicted proteins | sample TroBogepilimnion_27_FD_153005 | JGI IMG/M metagenome (GOLD analysis project Ga0214166, IMG submission 153005) | Freshwater microbial communities from Trout Bog Lake, WI - Practice 18AUG2009 epilimnion v3 | ecosystem: Environmental > Aquatic > Freshwater > Lake > Epilimnion/Euphotic zone ...
TATGTTAATGCACACTATAATTCACATTCGGGTCATGGCAGCCAAGGATACGTTCATCGAGATACTCCTTTAGAATACAATGATAGCAAAACTGTAACCATGTTATACATTGCCAATACCGAATGGTACCCATCGTGGAGTGGGGAACTAAAATACTATCCCGAAGACTTAAATGGGGAGGCAGGTGACCGACAACAGTTTAATAAAGGTATTGAACAACAACGTGGTTACCAAATTGGGTGGTTGGATCAAGGGCGTGTTGTAAGCCCAGTTCCCGGAAGATTGGTTGTATATGATGGTAGATGTTTACACTCAACTACATTACCATCGGCTGCATTGGAAACTCCAATTATTAAAATAGCCTTTCGAGCTCGATTAAAATAATGCCAAGGAAAAAGGAGAATTTATTTCTCCTTTTTGTTTTGCCAAATTTTGGGTTTATATTATTTCTTCATTACAGGCAGTTTATTTGTTTGCGCTTGATTTTGTCTAGCTTGTGGGATTGTGGCCTGCCCTGACCCCATTGCATTTTGACTGTCCACCCAAGATGACATTGTGCCTTTATAACCAAGCGCTCTATTTTGTCGTTCAATTGATGATTCTTCATCAACTCCTTGCTCTGATCCGGGAATGTTGCCTTTGGTAAATGTACTCAACAATATACCAAGACCTATCAGGGCTATTGATGTGGCTAGCATGGGTAGGGCAAAGGTCGTGGCTTGTGCCGATGTTAGTAACGGATCAAGCAATTTTGCGCAAATACTCGAAAACGGGGTGGCCACCGCACCAATGCCGCCCACCGCACCTGCTGCTACACCTGCGGCTTGTGAAAATGCATTTTCATTTGCGGGAGCCTTGGCCAGTTGTTGTATACGGCCCATTGCTTCTTCTCCAGATTTAGAAGTTTTTAAAATCGCTTGAACCTGTGGTGTCATTGTTTTGGCTTTTTGGTATGCTTGAGAGAAACCCGGCATTGCCTTTGCTTTGTTAAACAACGCCATGGCTTGTGTTTTGATGTCGTTGAGCATGCCTTCGGTAAGCACTGGTTTATTGTTTTCTGCAGATTCTATCAGGTCTGCATATTTTCTAAAAAACTTTGGATCCATGGTAATTCCTTAATATCTTTTATTTATTTAGCTTTTATGCCCGCCAAAAAACGGATAAAGTCCAAACTGTCTTCTTGCATGGCAGTTGGTATGTTGGGATCGGTAACAGGATCATCCAAACTGGCATTGGCTGCACCATATTCATCATTGGGATGTGCAGATTTTGGACTTGTTTGTGGCATCCAATTGGTGTGCGCATCATCCACATTGTTTTCGCCAAACTGTAGTTCACCAGCCCATTCGGGCATGTTTTGTTGTGCCCAAGACTTGATCAAGCTTCTTACATCTGCATCCGAACCGCGTCCGGTAGTGGTGTCGGCCAGTTCGCTTATGTTGGACAACAACTCGTCTGCGCCAGGCAAATTATTGACAATAGGTTCTAGATCAGTTTTGGCATCTATACCATTTATACCAGCAGTCAGTGGTGCTTTGCACAATTCTTGTAGGGCACGTAGTTTATCATCTAATACATCGTTTTCACCATCGTCTTCAACAATGGTGTCGGCCCATTCTTCCAATTGGTTGCCCAAACTGTTTTGTTGGCGTCGGTATTCTCTATACACGATTGGCAATGCTTCGTCAAAACGTGCATCATATACTTTTTTAACAAAGCGTTCTTTTAGCGCATCAACATCAAACTCGTTTTCTATTGGTGCAGGAGCAATAAAGTCTTCTACAAATTCATCATAGTACTTTTTTTGACTGAGATGACGTAATGTGTTTTGTAAATGATAATAATGTTTTACCGCTGCCTGCGCCATGTCCGAAGTCTCAGCATCTTCAAACTGTTTGTTTTTACAACTGCGAACAAAATGTCGCATGGAGGTCATTTCGCGCACCATGTTGTTGATGCATTCGGCTATTTCATCGTAAGGTGTTCCACCGTTGTTCAAATGCTCGGCCAGTGCTCGTGCCGCATGTACGTTGTTGTGCTCGCAACGAAAACGCTCACCCAGGGGAGTTTCTAAAAATATACTTTCAATTTTTCTACTTCGTGCTCCACGCACTTCGTCAACAATGGGTTCAGAGTGTGTGATTTTTAATCTAACGTTGCCGTGTTCGCCAACGCTCTGTCTGGGACGTCCCGGTGTTCCGTACAGTCTACTTTCAGTAACTCGAACATCATCACTGTCGGCTACATCATCCACACGTGCCTGTTGTTTTACATCCTTGATGTTCAATCCGCTCTTGGCCAAATCTCTAACATCAAATTTCAATAAACTGCGCTTGGCAAATGATCTCATGTTGCGTAAGAAATCATACCATTCTTGTCGCTGATGGCGATCCATGTCACGAGTAATATCCTCGCCATAAGCAATCTTTAAACTGGTTTCATCAATCAAGCTGATTGTGATTTTGCCAAACTTGTTGCCGTTGCTGTCCGAATAAAGAAAGTTAAAAAATCTTGCTTGTTTGGGATCATCGGTGGGCTTGGCTTTGTCTGTGCCTAGTGTAATGGGGCTGAACCGACTTCGTATCTTGTCAAAGAGGGCTACTGTTACGCTTTCAATTTCTGTACTCATATAGCTATTTAGTCTTGTAGTTCGCAAAATGTGTGTAACTTGATACACGATAATGCCCGGGCGGTACCGGATTCTGCATGCCGTGCCACTGTAACGGTTGACTTCCATCCAAATTCAGTTGGTTCAGCATGAGATATCCTGAGTTTGGCACGAATTTGAACGGATACAACACATCATGACTGTTTTTGCTATTGTAGAACACAGTGCCATGCTCGGGACCAACCCCGTGCCAATACAGTTGCATGGCAGCTGCAAGATGCCCATCGGTGTGTATTGCTACATCAAATCCCGGCTCATCGACCCACCAATTGGTGTCAGGCCATGACAACTCTACCGAAATTTGTTCCCCAATCTGTGCAATATTGTCTATGAGATACTGATTGGCAACCTTTATCTCGGACGTGTTGTCAAACTCCAATTGCCTTCGGGGCCAATGTTGTTGATGCTGATTTTTCTTCCATGCTATTGCAGTCCAGTCTAGCGCCTGCAATTGCGACACTATCTCGTATGGAAATACATCTTCAACATGAAACAGTCTATCAGTTATGGCAGTTAGTTTCAAAGTCCGCTACTCATTATAAAAGGCATGGGTTCTACAAATTCATCTATAGTGTCTCGCATCTCGGCGTCGAGATTGGCATCAAAGTCCTGTATGTATTGTATCATGCGTATAACCAACAGTGTGGCCATCACCAAGTCATCTTGTTGACCAAGTTTGGCTTCATAACTGTGTCCCTTGGCCACAAAGTTTTTTAACTCGCTTATCAACATTTTGCTGGCAATTCGCATGCGTTTGGTTTCAATAAGACTTTTCAATTTGGCACAAGCAGCCAACTTGCTTTTATTAGACGTTGTAAATCCTCGTCTCATACGTGATCCAGCCACACGTTTTGGCTCACTCAAGAATACTCCAGGAATATTCTCTTCGCCCATTTGTGCAATAACCACCAAAGCAGCTTCGCCAAGAGTATTATTTTCCACGCTCCAATACACACTGTCATTGCCCACTGTTTCTGTTAGGTATTTGCAAATTTCTTGCATGATGACAACTTGTCGTTGAATGATGGTTTTGTTGTGACTCCACTCGGCCACTTGTTTGAGTCCTGGTAATTCATACACCTGTATAGCAGCCGGATCACCGCCAGTGCCGAGACTGGGATCGAGTGCTACGACATAGGTGCAATTTTTTTCAGGTTTCTTGTACCAACGTATTTGTCCTTGTTTTTCAATAGGCTCTATGCCCGCCATCTCCACTAGGTGCAACGGATTGATCAAGGTCTCGTCAAAGATAATGAATTCGCAGTTTGAGCATAAAATGCCATTTGCATAAAATCTATGATTATTTTTTACGTTTAATAAATCATATACTGTTTCTATTTCAAGAATTGTGACCGAGACAACTTTTTGTATACCCAATGTAGTGTGTATTTTAACTCCGGGTTTCAATTGTTTAACCATTAGAGCAACAAAATTATCTGTAAAGATTTTATGATCAAGTGTTGCTCTAATAGACGCCTGCTCTAGTTGCACCAATGCTACTTGTCGTTGGCCTTTGTTGAGTACTCCATCAAAGTCGCTCCATCCGGTATCTGTTAATACTTGTAAGCCTAATTTATTTTTTATTAATTCTTCCACGAACGTATCCTTCAGGTTGTTGGCCTAATGTATAATATTTTTCTTCTATGCCGTTATTGAACCAAACTTTACCATTTGCGGCACCAAGTTTACCTTTTCGTCCTTTTGCTATTTTTTCATTGCGAGTCGGATCAGTGTAAACTTTACTCATTTTTTCTTTATGCTCTTTAGATTTATGCATTTTCATTTTTGATTTGCGTTCTTCCTCAGACCACGTTGTCCCTTTCTTTCTGCCACCAACCCCAGGACGTTTGATTCCACGATTAGGGGCCGGCTTTCCGTACATTGGATTTAGTTCGCCCTTCATCCTATTAGAATTTAATTCATACATTAAATCTGCATGTGGTGCTAAATTTGCTAGCCCCATCCAAGCAACTTTATCTTGTACTCTTCCATATTGTTCATACAATTTTTTATGTGCTTCTGCATGTTCCGCTACAGTTAATTCTATAACATTAGAGAGATCGTCTGTGCCACCTGCATGCCTAGGAATAATATGATGTTTATGTGTTTTCATATTATTATTTAGTGTCGTAAATGATGAACTTATGAACTTAACGTAATAATTGTTCAAGATCACCAATGGTTGCATTAAAAATTTTACCCGAGTTATCGCGTAGAGTTAAAATTGAATCTTGCGTAATGCACTCCATCTCACGTCTAAAACGTTCTTCACCCAATTGTGCTCGCATTTGTTGTGCCCAGGCATCATCACGTCCGGGAGTTTCTTGCCATTTACTGCTAAAGGCCTTGAATCCGTTTTTACCTAATGCGGTGGTGTTGCCGTACTCGTCAAAGCAGTCGTTAGCGGCACGCCATATCTGTGCAAACTGATCTTCATCACTGTTGGGAGTTGATGTAATAATACATTTACCACCTGTTGACAATGTAGGTGTAATCGAAGTCCAAAATTCTGAGGCAATAGTGGGCCGTACGAACGCAAACTCGTCACAGTATAAGAGTGATATAGACATACCACGACCGGTGTTTTCTGTTGTTGTTTGACTTACTATGCGACTACCGTTTTCAAAGTCCAACGATCCTTTGTTGTAACTGGTAACACCGGCACGTATAAAGTCTGGGCAGTTTTCATAACTGTAGCGTATACGTTGCATAATCTCCTGTGCACCCAAATACTTGTGCGCCGCAACAAGAATAGTCGAGTCCGGAACAAACATAGCATACCAAAGCAAATAACCTGCGGCACTGATAGTCTTACCAGTTTGTCTGGGCATTAACGAGATCGAGAATCTATTGTTATGATACGCATCAATCAAGCGTATTTGATATTCGTAGGGCTTGTACTGTATGCTACCTCTTGTGGGATGCTGAATGTAAAAGTAATTGGTCATGAAGTATTCAGGACCGGTAACAGGATCGGCACAACGAGCAAACTCAAGAATCTGCTCCTCGGTCATGCTCATTTTCTGATACGGATTGCGTATAATTGCGGTTTCTAAATCTTTGCTCATTATGTATTTACTCGTCTTGCTCTGTGGGACGCAGACATTTTCTTTTTAGTCTCTTCGCTTATTACCTGTTTTGCTCTTGCTTCTCTAATTTTTTGTTTCGTTTCTTCAGACAGAGGACCGCGTCGCCTATTAGCTTCTCCTATTTTTCTTCTATGCTCTTCAGAATATTTTCTTCCTTTCATCATTGCCGATTGGTGTTTCTTTTGTTCAATAGTTTTAGGAGTCCCAGACTTACCTCTATTAGATTCTGCTATTTTCTTTTTAGTCTCTTCAGAATGAGTATAACCAAAGGTTTTACCTTTTCTTGATTCTGATAACTTTCTTTTATGTTCTTCAGATTTTGGCTTTCGAAGTTTTTGCTTGTGTTCTTCGGATTTTGGTGTTGTATTTTTGCCTTTCAAGGATGCAGATAGTTTTGCCTTTTGTTCTTCGGACATTGTTTTGCCAAGATTTGGGCCTGGACGTTCCTTATTTGCCAGTGATAAATTTCGTTTAGCTAAGTCGTACATACGTGCCGAAGGACGATATCTGTTAGTTCCCCGCATCATCATGTAGTGGGCATACCACATTTTATGTCTGCTAGGGCCTTCGACCATTTTTGTCAATAATAAGTGACAAATATAATGTGCTTTTGGGGTTAGTTTAACTAAGTTTACTGCTTCGTTAGTGCCACCAAGGGATTTGGGTATAATGTGATGTTTTTCTCTGAAATTTCCATCATTGACTTGTAATGATGCTTTTGCTATAATAGCAAAATACCAATTGGTATATTTGTTATGTAAATACATTTTGCTGATGCTCCTTATAAGCGTTAGAGTAGTTGGATATTTGCAGTATCGCGAACTACAATAATATTTATCAAAAATTTTTAATATGGATACCTTACTCTTGAATGCAAATTTTGAGCCCATTTCTATATTACCACTTAGTGTAATAGATTGGCGTCACGCAATAAAATTAATGTTTCTTGGAAGAATCACGGTCATCGAAACCTATCCCGATTGGATAATCCGTAGTGAAAAACTAGCAATTAATGTACCGTCGGTATGTGTAACCAAGGACTACTTTCACTTCAAAAAAGGTGTACGCTTTAGTCGCTACAACATGTACCTACGTGACCTGTTTCAATGTCAGTACTGTAATGATGTATTTGATTTTGAAGACTTGACTATCGATCATGTAGTACCGCGTGTGAGTGGAGGCAAAACTAACTGGACCAACTGTGTGACTGCTTGTAAAACCTGTAACTTTAACAAGGGCAGTAAAACCAATATCCTGCCCCGGATCAAGCCCTACAAGCCCGACTACTATGCACTAGTTAAGAAGTGGAAGGAGATGCCGTTCACTGTTCGACAAGAGTCATGGAACCAATACTTAGGAACCGATAAGAAGGTGGCTAATCGTTAATCTGCGTCGTTGGCGCCAGTGCCCGGAGGTAGCTGAGGTCTATACTCCGGGTTCTTCTTGAGATAGGCTTCAACATAACTTTTTAAATCTCTACCCTGTTGTGGCATTGTGAAATTGATCAAGAACCATAAATCAGTTCCAGGCTGAACTGCATACTCTTGTTCTAGTTGTCTACGCTCTTTGCTTATATTTCTCTGAGTGCTTCCCACCGGACTTTGAATTCCAGTTTCTTGCGCTTGTGGTACATTGTCTAAATTACCACCAACTATGCCAGCACCTCTTGGCTCACCATCTTCAGCAATGGGCATGCCTGCTAGGCGTTTGAGTTCATTGAGTTCTCGCGGGTCTATGTAGGCATCGGCCTCGCCAGTTTCTCCTAGCGGAACAAAATTGGCACTGGTTATTCTATATTGCTTCATTGTGTATTTATTTTAATTTTTTAATAAAGTAGTTGGCAATGGCACGATGAGTTTTTGGCCCTAGGCTGCTGTAAACATTGTAATAAATCAAATCTAATGGTATTTTTTTATCATCTCGATTGATATAGAGATCTTGATACAGAATTGAAAATTTAGCACATACTGATTCTATTAGAATTTTGTTTTTGTTGAAGTTGTAATTGTTGCTTTTCCAATCAATGTGTTCCCACCAATCGGCATAGGGCAAATTGTCATTTCTATGTGTATGCACCCCGCCACTGAATTTTTTACTGACAAATTCGCGTAGACTCATTGAGGGATACAACATGAATACAGCAACAATTTGCGGGCTCAATAATTGAATGGTTTGCGTGGCTATACGAGCCAAGCCATCTGTGCTTATGCCCAATACACTGAGATTTAGCACTGTTGCGCCAGTTTGTTGTTCAACAAGATAAGGCCAAGTCATATCTTGTTCAATGCCTATACCAAATGTATCGCTGTCGCCCAAACAAATTATAAGTTTTTTGTTTGCCAGTGTTTCAGCAGTGTAGTCTTGACTGGCACGATAGCCAAGATTGTTGTAACGATACACAGTGTCGTCGCCAGGATATCTAAATTCTTCGGCATCAATTCTGGCCGGTATTGATGATGCTGCGGGTATTTTCTTATTGAAATACAAATTGCGTAAATGGTCTTTACCTAGATAGCTTTCTATGTCGTCAACATCAACTCCCAAGTCAAAGTATTCCAATTTTGGTGCAAAAGTTTTTTCTTGCACTATGTCGGCAACTGTTTGTGTTGTGGCATAGGGTTTTAGTGTGACCCTGGCAATTTGTTTGTGTTTGATTGGCAAGTTGTGCCATTCTCCTTGAGTGGCAAAATCAGTTTTTTCAATACATTGTTGAACTGGTATAAGTTGTGTATAGTCAGGCGAAGTGGGTGCAAAAAACAATATAACAATGTCGGGGTCATGAACACTGACCGAAATGTTAAATTCAAGATCAACATTGCTTCTCACATCATCCACCTTGACCATGTCGTCGGCAATTTGACTATGCCAGGTTCGCGTCATGAGATTGAACTCGGTAGTGGTAGATGAATTGTTGCCAAATATAGTTATCGTGCCGATGGCTGACTTTATTATTCCTGCATTAGAAATCGCACAGAAAGGAAATAGGTATCTAGCACTCATGTAGATTATTTAATACAATTTTGGATTGGATGTAAAAATCGCTACCTAAGTAGCGATTTGGTTTACTTTTTAATACTTTCGTATTCGGCTAGTAACTGTGCTTCAAGTTCAAGTATGCTTTCTTGTACTTTACCATCAATTGGCATACCACGTGCGGGTTGAGTCATGGCATTGTCTCCGTCGGGTGCTTTTGGATACATGCGTTTCTCACCAGGATCGCCTTCGCCTGGGCCCATTGTGCTGCCCTTCATGCTTTGGTATTTGACTTTGTGAGCAGTATTCATTGGCTCTTCTTCGGGCTCGTCTACAGGCGCATCGGCTTCGTCTAAATGATCATGTCCGTGAACTGGACAATTTTCCTCGCCTTTGTCATCGCAGCAACATGTATCCTCGGCCTCGTTCATTTCATTTACTTGTAATCCGGCCAATTTAGCTAGTTCGTGTAAAGCAGCATTTTCTTTCTTGATCTCACCAGTAGGCTTGCCATCAATTTTGATTTCCTCGCCAGGCGGAGTCTGTTGTACTGCTAGGCCAAATGCGTTACCTTCGTCTATGCCCAAATCTTCAGCGAAACGTTGAGAAATAAACTCAGATGCATCAGCATCATAGTTACGAATTTCGCCTTTGTTGAAATAGTATTCCCATAAATCACTTTCTAAATCATAATCCATTTCACCGCCTTGTTTGAAATGTTCAACTGCGGCAGAATTGTTCTGTATAATATTAGCCAATTCATCGTCGAAATTTTCTTTTACCGGAAAAGTTTTGCCACCTAAGGTAAAATGATCTTCGCCAGCTTCTTTAGCCTTCTCATCTTTATAGTGCATTACTCCTGCACCTTCATCAGTTAAGCCTGCCAATTTAGCAATCTCGTCTAACTCGTCGTGGACTGCAGGCTTAGGTGCGTCTAATTTAGTCATACCAGGGTGCATACTGCGTTCTGCATCCTGTTGCTCTACATCTTTCAAACTCAATGGGGCGGCCCCAGAGGCCTTGCGTTGTATTGTTGGTATTTCGTATTGTACTGGTTTTGATTCATCCATATGATGTTTGTGTAGTGCTAAAGCGCTGTTTAACAAATCACTGCACTCTCCGGTCATTTTGTATTTGTTGTAGTGATCGTTAAGAGTATTCATGCACTCGTCCATGCCCATACCATGTTTCTTGGCCAAGGCTTGAAAGTTCATGCTTTCGTTAACTGTGTCAATGTTGCCTTTGCCTGATATCTTGGTACCTTTTTTACCTTTTGGTACTTCACCTGTGGTGCGACCAAATGGATCTGCAGGTACGCTTGCTTTCATGGGTGCATCTTTCTTGGGACGACCTTTTTGTCCTGTTCGAGGAACGTGTTTTGTTTTGGTTTTCTTTTCTTCGTCGCTAGGATCATAACTGGTACCGTATGTGCCTTTGTGCACACGTACATTATCCTTAGCGGCTTTTTTCATTAACTCTTTTTCATTACCGTCATGATCTAAATCAAGGAAGTCGGGCTTTGAGCCTTCCGCCACACCTGGTCCGTTTACTAGTTTGAATTTTCGTTCCCATACACTATAGTCTTTACCAGATTGTTCACCGGCTTGTTTTAATACCCAACCTATTCCTTTAGGGCGCTGACCATTTGGCATTTTGACCTTTTCGGATCGCAGGCCTTCTGCCACACCGTGTTCAGTACATGTACCGGCTTCGCACATGGCACATTCACCCATGTTGCCCATTCCGCCATCCAGTGACTCATTGGCTTTTTTCTTACCAGCAACACTACGGCGTGTCATTTCTTTTTGTCCCAGCTTTTCACGACCAATAGTGGCTGCAATGGCCTTGGCAGATTCTTTGCTCTTGCCTGACTTTTCTATTGCCTTAGTGGTTTTATCAAATTTGCTTTCTTCAAACATCTTTGCTAGGCGTTGTTCTGTTGTGCTTACGTCACGTAGGCCAGCAAGGATACTGCCCTGTGCTTCTACGCTTTCGCGAATCACTTGTGCTTTGTCTTTGATGACTTCTGCAGGCGTTGGCTCAAGAGCTTGCAACTTACCTAATATACTATAAATGTTATCGTGTGGGTGATTTTGGCTCATCGTTATTGTCCTCTTTTGCCTTGCAGTTTATTTTTTGTTGTACCAATTGGTGCAGTGTCGCCTTGTGGTACTCGTTTACTGTTTGTTGTTTCGCCTTTGGTAGTGCCTTTTTCAAACACTCGATCGCTATTAGAGTCACTACCAGCAGTTTCAAATTTGCGTGTATGTTTTTCTAATTCAGCAATCAAACTTGTAATACGACCAGGACCAACTAACTCTTGTGCGCCTTTAACGTCTTTTAATTCTGGATCGTCAAGCAATGCCGTTTTTTCTACATTGTTGACGCCACGCATTTCAGCCTCTTCAGTGAATTCAGCCTCTTGCAAATTGCGCACATTTAACCAATTGGGATTGATTTTGGCACGCTCTTTAATTATCTGTGCTATAGCAACATTGGTAGTGGGATAGGCCACTTGAACATCAAACATCCAGCAGTCACAAGGACCGCCCCAATTTGGAAACTCTCTGTGCTCTTGTATTGGCAAATGTTTTACTGCACTAATGCTTTCCAATTGATAAGTTTCAAGAGCATTTTTAATTGCTTCCATCACTTCCTTGGTGGGCTCAGTACCGGCTAGTTTAATGCGAAATTCGTATGGCTTGGTAAGCTCAAATACGTAAGTCTGAAATGGTTTCATCGTAATAGTCCTATATTGTATATTTAGTCTTGATTAATTATTTGCTCTGCTTGCTCAGGATCTGTTTCAACAGTTCATTACGATCAAGTACTATGCCTTTACCATCAATTGGTTCTTCAACAGCGTCGGAATCACCGCTTTTGGCATCTTTTCGAATTTGATGATCCAAACGTGCCTTGGCCAACTGTAGATTAATCATGCGCAATTTCTTGTCCATTTTGGCAGTTTTGGCAGTGATGGCGTGTCCCAACATGGTGCCGGCAGTCTGCATGATTACCCCAGCAAAACGTGGATCAATGTTCATGCCCAAATCCATTAAGTCTATTGCTTTGTCTCTAGCCAAATCTGCTAGTTCATCAAGCTCTTGGTCAGCAGTGTCTAGGTCACGCACAGTGGGCAGAGCAATATCAATTTTGCTGATGGCACTGTCTACTTCGGCAATGGTGGCTAGATTTTCATCAATGAATTGTTGCGCTTCTTCGGTGGTGGGATCGTCGGGGTTGGATGCTAGATTCAGCAACTCTTCAAGTTTTTTAGTCATACCTTATTTATTTTGCTCGGCCTTGATGGAACAAATCATTTTCGGTAAGAATTCTAAACTTTATGTTTTGATTGGCACAGTATTGTCGTGCTGCTTGCCACTTGGCCATATTCAATATGGCGGCGGCTTTGTCACGCTGGCTTCTTGCTGCCTCCAGTGTGGTTTCTTTGGCAGGCTTGATTTCCCACAACTCGGCGTGAGTTCTTTGGGCTGCATCAATAAAAGTTACAAAAAAGTCGGGCACATAAATTGTGTTCTTGCCAGTGAAGGGGTTGCGGTAGTTTATGTGTATGGCTTCATTGGCCCAGTTCAGTATTGCGGGATTGTTGTCGCACATGCGCATCACCGCATGCTCCCAACTGCTGCGATAGTGTGGTCGCTTTTTGCCCACATACTTGTTGGGGTTTAGCATCTGAAACTCGCCGTTGGCGTATTTGCTCATAGTAGTATTGTTCTAGTAACGTAGGGACTGGTCTTTGTACCTTTTTTCACTCCCAACACACTGGTGGGTACGCGATTACTGTTTAAGAATGCTATAAGATAATTGCTCAATTCACCTTTGGGTAAACTTTGAAATTGTCCCAATATTTGCAAAGGATTTAAATTTTGTGCCTTGGCCGAATAGGTCAAAGTTGCTGCAAGATTTTGCGCAGTGATTTTGTTGTTGCAATACTCTTCAAAAAATGCCACTATGGCATCATTGGTTTCGGCGGCCACATTAAATGGCACCGACATGAGATTGTTAAAGTATTTGGGCTTGGCAGCTGTTTGTACATTTAACGGAGCATTGGGGCCAGTTTGAGTAACCGGTGCTGGCACCACTGTGACTGGACCAGTAATGTTGGTTGCGGTCGAATATTGCGTAGTTGCCATCATTATACTCCTGGTAGACTTAGATCAATAGAAGAAGGTATGCTAAAGAAAGGACTTGCAGTACTGTTGGGATTAAGGAAACTGGTAAAGCTACTCCAACTTGAAGTCAATGCAGTTCCAATACCGGTACTAGATACCAAGCTACTGATACCAGGTACCAGATAAGTTGAGATTGCAGTATTGATTGCTGCTCCAGCAGCCTTGGTGGCATACGAGATGGCAAGGTTTTCGGCAGTTTGGATTGCATTTTTGGGATTGGCAATTGCTGTAGCCACCAAAGTAACAATGCTGGGGCTGACGCCAGCTCCTTGTGCAATACCTTTGATTACACCATTTACAATTTGTGTTTGTGCGTTGTTTACAATACTGCTCAATGCCAATTGTGCATTTTGACTTGGAGGTAAACCGTACTTGGCGCCAAGTTGGAATGCTGCTGATGACTGTGCAAAACTTGTAAATCCTGGAAGACTCAAGCCGCCACCGTTGACACTGGCACTGGCGTTTACTGTGGTAGCAGTGGCCATGCCGCCTGCTGGTCCAGTTGCATATATACTGAGATCTGCTTGGGCAGCAGCAGTTGCCTGTATGGCTCCAGCGGGATTTATACCTACTCCACCAGTGGCCAAATCAGTAATGGTACTGGGCACATTGGTGGCACCGCCTTGTCCGTTGTCAATCAAGTTTACTCCGGCATAGGGGCTAATAACACTTGGCGATGTATCATAATTCAGTGTTGTGTATCCGCCAACTGTGTTCGGTGTTGTGTATCCGGTCAAGTACTTTACTGTTTCAAATTGCAAAGTCATGTCGTGTTCAAGTAAACCGCCTTCACCATTCACATGCTCGCCGTGTTTGAAACTGGTGATTATGGGATTGACTAGTTCGTATTCACTAAAATACTTTTGATACAAACTATAGATACGTATTGCTTGTATGTATTGATACTCTTGGAAATTGTCACTGGAAGCGCCTGCGGCTCCGGCATTGGCTCTAGGTGTGTATCCCCAATTGAATGTGGCACGTGTGTTGTATTTGGTGGGTATTTGATATGTGGCATCTGCATAATCAGGATCACGATAATAGTAACTGTAGTAGTCGTACCAAAAATTTCTAATTAGGTCAGACTGGTCATCGTGAAATTTTATAGTAACAGGATCATACTTGATGTTGTTCTGCACATAATTTTTACGGTTATAGGCATTGTGTTCTTTGACGCCTATAGTGAATTTTGGTAAGTTGACGCTTTTAACTATCATGCCCATTTGTTGGGCGCTGAGAGTACTCACATTAGATACCGCAGGATTAAGATCAAATTCTACATAGAATAAAAAATTATATTTTGGACTCAGTTTGTAGTCGTTGTCGATAAAGATCTTTTTGGCGTGTGTGTAGTCGCGCAGAATCACAGTGCCTTCAGTGTCGTTATCTAAAATGTTTACGGTGCGACTGGGTCGCAGATATCTATTAATACTCATAGTAATATTTAGTCAATAAAAAACCCGGTCAAAACCGGGTTAATCGTGTGAGGGTCTATTAACCTGTTATAGTTAGACCTGGAGTCTGTGTAGTTACTGTTGTACCAACACCGCCGCCAAATGTTTGAATTGCATTGTCAAACTTGATTGTTAGTGCAATTTGAACTGGGTCACTGCTGTTGTACGCCATGTCACCATAGTCAACTTGGCTCAAGAAGCAACCATCCAATTCCCAACTTTCAAGAATGCTAGGAGTTGTGTTTCCATTACCACCATCCAGTATGTCATAAACCACAGAGAATTTATAATCAATGCCGCTTGGAGCACTGGCTTGCTCTAGGAAGTCAAATTGTTTCTGAATTTGCTCACCAACCAATTGACTGACTTGACCTGTGGTGTCGTCACGTACATTGATTGTGGTGTCTTGCCACTCAGGTTTGCCTTGTAAATGAACTTTACTGTTATAAACGTCAATAGTAATTGGGTTAAAATTTACGTTGGGACGCTTGATATCAACCACTTGTTTGGTTAATTCAGTAGTTGGACTGGTTACGCCAAAGTTGATGAATGTCGCACGGAAGCGATACTTCAACTTGGGCATCAACAAACCCTGCGAGCTTGCACTCTGGTTTGTTGATAGCGGTACTGTAAACTTACTCAACGATGCGATTGCCATATTATTCTCCTATATTCTTATTTATCCAATTCTTTAGGTTGAAGTCTTACCTAATGCTGCGATTGTTCCTGGATTATATAAAGCAATCGGTATGTAGATATACTCAACATCTTTCACTGGCTCAATTGCAACATCAACATAAAGTTGGTTGTTTGCAATAGTGCTTGGAGTATTGTTGCTTGTATCACAAATTACCAAATAGTCGTATATACCACGTTGTGCCACCAAGTTATTCAATGCGCTTTCAATTTGAGTCGCAATTGTTTTTCTTGTAATAGTGTCGTTTGGTTCAAACAAGAATCCATTAGCAATAGTTGCCAATATGGTTCTTAGATAGTTTTCTAAACGAACAACGTTTACACGATTACGTGAGCTGGTATCGCCACTGCGTGTTTCTTGGCCCCAAATTACCAATCCCACACCTGGTAGGTTTGTAATTGGGTTGATGTTGATGCTAGATAGTAAATCACGTAGGCCTTGGTTGATACCGTTATGAATAAATGATCCGCTGTTTGCGTCAAGATAACCAATGTCACTGAATGTGCTTACCAGTCCACGATGTGTTCCGGCTGGGGCAAACCATGGATGACTCACTTGGTCATTGTACAAATATGTGTACAGAGCCGCGTGGCTGGCTGGCATAACAATTTGATTCCCGGCTAGGTCATTTGTCAATCCAGCAGGATAGTACACTGCCAAATATGGACTTGCAGTTGATAGTCCTGTACCATTGGTGTTATTACTCCAAGCGGTCAACACTGTTGATGTTGGTGTCAATGTCATTGGGGTATCACCAATAACAAACGCAGTATCACCACGATTGCTGTTTAGTGTTATCATGTCTGGGATCAGCTCAGGATAATTAGGAGCAGTAATCAGATTGAACTGATATATCTGTTCTAGTATATCTGTGTTGCTGCTGATTGCAGATTCCATTGCATCTACAATCAGTGCACGTTGAGCAGCACTTCCACCGTACATAACACCTTGCTCGTTGTTGCCACTTGCACTCACCCAAGCATTTGCAATAGATGGTAATGTGCCAGCAGTTCCTGGCGTTGTGCCAGGTGATGGGAAACTGGTGCTATTGAAATAGTTGGCCACAAACTTCTTGACATTAAATCCGCTACGGCGTGTGTTGAACAACAATGTTCCGCGTGGATATAGTCTAGGATCTGGAACGTCTTGATCAACATAGTTACTTGTTAACAATGTTGTAATAGATGGTAAAGTTCCGCTGATTGGATCTGTTGTTCCAGTTGAATCCCAACGTGCATCTGCAAAAATAATACCGTTGTTGCTTACATGATCAGTATTGTCAATTGCTACCCATGCAGTTCCTGTATAGCGATATAGGCTTGGGAAGTTGATCAAGTTACCACTGTCTAACCATAGATCACCTTTCACTAATGCTGTACCATCACTTTGACTTGTTGGTGCAGTGTTTGGTGTTATAATAACGCCGCCTGGACTGGTTTGGCTTAGGTTGTATCCACGAATATCTTGTGTTACATTTTGGTAACCGTGCCATGTGCCGTTGTAGTTGATCATGATGTCAATGTCGGCTGGATTACTGTAGTACCAGTAGGTTCCTGTTGCAGGATTTCCTTGTGGTTGTGTCTTAGAATAAACAATGTTTTGTGTTTCTGGTGTAAAGTTACTGATATACACATAACCGGTAGCTGAACCAATTATAAAGCCAGTACCTTGTCCACTCACAAAGCCAGCTGAAGTCAATGGTTGAGTACCAGTGTTGCCAGAGGCATTTTGAATTTGGATTTGTCCGCCAGCTGTGTGTGTAATAGTAATTGTGTTGCTTGTAGCGTTGTATGTCGCAGTAACAAACGGAATGTTTTTAGCCAATATTGCTGCTACAAAGCCGGCTGCTGATGTATCTGCCCCAACAGTAATGGTGTACTGATTAAAGGATGATGACGATTGCGCAGTTGCATTTAGCAATATTGAGTTGCCGGTAACGAATGTTGTTGCAGGCCCGCCAGTTGCTGATACTGGACCAGTGCTGGTTGCTTCGTTGAATCTAAGTTGATTGTATGAAGAATCGCCAACAATATAACCAGCGTACCATGTGCCGATTGGAATGTTCAAACCGCCACCAGTGTAATCAAATGCATTGATAGTTGTAATGGTGTTGTAGTACATGGGGACGGACAATGGATTCCAAGAGTCCTGGCTTGCACTATACTGTTTTAGTACCGGATTAAATCCGCCACCGGTGGCTGTTGTTTTCCACCATATACTGCCACTAGGTCGCGGTTGCGAATCAGTTGAGAACCAACCTCCACTAGGTGCTTGAGCATAACTACCATAGAATACTGTTGGGCAATAGTATGTGCCAGCCGAAATACCACACTTGGTTAAAGGTGTACCTGTTCCTTCTGTTATAGTCAATGTACCAGCACCGCTGGCTGCTGCACTAGTTACAAAAAGTTGTAGCACACCAGTTGCTGCTGACGCTTTAACGCCAGTGATTGCAGCGTTGTTAATATCGCTAGCCAATTGAGTCACTGTAGTACCAGTGGTAGTAACGTTACTACCGTTAATATAAACATTTGACCCAATTGACAAATTGCTTGGATTGCTTACGTTTCCTGCTACTGCTGGAACTGAATACTGCCAATTTGGTGATGATGGGCCAACTTGGATCCATTGATTGTTGAATCCGCCTTGTGTTGATCCATTGATAGAACTTGTTGTTGCTTTGTAGTACAAACGTACTGACTGTGGGGTTGTACCATCTGCATTTACAAACACCATGGCGTATTGTCCTGGATTACCCACACTGCTAATTGGTGCAGGAACTGTGTATGCAAATGTAGCACTCACTGTATCTTGTGTGACTTGATTGGCACTGGTAATCAGCAACAAGTTACTGTCGATGCTGGTAAACGAACTGGTTGTGGCATTTAAAGTATAAACTCCAAACTCAGTGTTTGCAAGATCAAGCCATAATGTACCATCAGCTTCGGTACCAATTGGGCGAACACTTGTGCCCACCAGCTGGTTTAAATCAATATCGGCACGAATAGCATACAATTGATTGGTGATGCCAAGCGCACTGTAAGATGTCATCAAACCATACTCGTTAAGTTCGCTACCGTTTAACGAAGTTCCGTTGGTGCTGGTTTGAAAATTAGGAGTTCCCATTGCAGTTACTAGTTCGCGCTGACTAGTGAACGACTGCAATTTTCCTGCATAGGCTTTTGATGTACCTACTGCTGCTGCTCCATTATATGTTTTATCTTGTGCAGTTGCGAGTAAAACTAGTGGTACTGAACCTACGTTACTGTTTACATACTGACTTTGATCATTTATACTGATCGATACTCCTGGGGATACTAATGCCATGGTAAAAATCCTTTTTAAGACTGTTATGAATATTTAGTTATAATGGCAAAATTCCATGGGTTAACAGGAGCCTTTGCAAAGCCTATGTATAAATATCAGTATGAAAAAACGTGAGTTGTGCAAGGTTTGTAATACAAACGCTAGAGCCATTAACTATGTCAAGGAAGGGGTATATCACTACCGTTCTCGATGCTCGGCGTGTATAAGAAAAGGACACAAAATTAAATTGGTGCCGGCATGGGCCAAGTCAGGATATGCGAAAAAGCCGCAATGTGACAAGTGCGGCTTCAAGTTCAAGTTCCCGGTGGAACAGAGTGCGGTGTTTTATGTAGACGGCAATTTGAAAAACAACAACTGGGTCAACCTCAAGACACTGTGTCTCAATTGTGTGCAAGAGGTGTATAAGAGCCGAGTACATTGGCGACCTGCGGAGATTGTACCAGACTTTTGAGTTGTGTAAACAATTCGTCAATTGTGTCGTTGTTGTCTATTTCAGCATCAAATTCAGTTCCGGCCCAAGCAGTCTCTGAGGGATGTATGCCCAGGGTTTTCAAGTTTTCCTTGAACATTGGGTCTCCACTATTTGCCCGTGTTGCCACTGGATACCATTCGGGCAAGGCGCCACGCTGAATCCAAATTATCTTGCCGCCCTGTTTGCGTATGGCTGCGATCTCGTTGGGAAATCTGCAGTCAGTGATCACAATGTTGTCTCGACTGTTGCGTATCTTGTTTTCCAAGCTGGCAATCCACATATCATCGTGGAAATTGTCGCGTATGACTTCGGTTCCCCATTGTTGCAACACATGTCTTGGAGTAATTGTTTGTCCCAGGCGCTGGCTCCACCAATCATCTGGTTGTTCGCGCCAAGCTCGACTTTGAGTAGTTCTACCCTCGAGCAAGGTGCGATCCCAGCCAAACACACTTGCAACAGCATCCTTTAAACTTGCGGCAAAACTTTCTCTTCGAAATCCATGAAAGTTAACCAAATAATCAGCGGCAGTGTCTTTGCCTGAACCTATAAAACCACATATTCCTATAATCATAAAAAATGCTCCCGTAAGAGCATTTTAACGTAATTGTAACACAAGGTCAAGTTATTTGCGTCGCAATGTCACCGGTTCACGTGCCTTTACCGGACTTACACTGTGAACTTCTGCAGGCTCACTGCTGTCATTAGGTGTTAGTCTGTGCGATTTGACTCCAAATGCTTTTTCTGCTTGATCCAGTATTTGGTGTTCTCCTTCACTGTAGGCCACGGTGACTAGAGCTTGTCCGGTGGGGCCTTCTTTTTCAGGTACATGTTCATATTTGCCATCTGGAGCGCCAGCACCACCCAAGAAGTGAGCCGAAAAACGCCAGGGTGCATAAGGACTTGAGTTATCCAATTTGGGATGATTTTTCATTCCTGGAGTAGCAGCAATATGGCTATCAGGCATTTGACTTTCTTCTGTGATGATTTCTGTAATTTTCATAAGTGTATTTATCCCATTATCCAAGTCAAAGGCTGGCTTCCATCAACATACAGTTTCAAGTCCTCTTCGAGCTTTTCCATTTCGGCCACTGCTTCTGTTTTTAATGCATCACCATTGAGATTGGCTCCACCTTGCGGTCCGGCAATTTGACTAAATTTACTTCTAGCTTCGCCTAGGATTCTTTTGCAGAAACTGTACGCATAGTCTTGAACCCAGGGGAACGATTGCGGATCATTCAAGATCATTGAATCGGGTTTGGTATTAAAAATCCAAAGCAGAACACTTTCGTTTTGCACTGGATCGGGGTTGGCGCCTTGGAACGGCATTTTACGTACCAAGGTCAATTTCTTTGTGACCGGATTGAATGTATAATTCATGTAGCCGCCAAACATGGTCATGGCCAGCTTTTGATAGTCCACAAACAATTCGTAGTTGGTAAGTCCGCCCACACGTCCTGCCACCAACATGTAAGTGTTCAAGTATCCCGATGCAAACGGCTCAAATTGGCTTGCTGTAGTTCCTGTCACACTTCCAATACCGCGTCTAAAAACTGCTCGGACGTTTTGTATTTCTCGAGGAAGAATATATTCTTGTGTTTCGGGCAGCAGGCTTAAAAATGCATAGCTTTCTTCATAGGCATTTTGTGCCTTTTGACGATACTTGATTAGGGCTTGATTAATGCCCATTTCATAATGCTCTTTTTCAAGTTCTACATCAACAATGCCATCGGCCAAGCGCATGCGAATGTAGTCAATGATTGCGGCACGCATGGAATCATTGGTGTTACCATAGGCCCAATTGGGATCTTGCACTCCGGGAAAAGTTGTTGTGCTTGATCCATCAAAAGCGATGTGAGCGCCCGACTGTGAGCCGGTGTTGGCATTGAACAGGCTCTTTGCGTTGATGTTGTTTTGTGCGTCGAACCCTGGTTCGACAGTGACATTGCTGGTAAATGGTGTAGCCATGAAAAATCCCGTATAGTGTATTTATTAAAAACATTACTAAATAATAGTGTAGTTCGCGGAATTGGCGTTCCCAACTACTCTAACGCTTACAAGGAGCACCAGCAAATGTATTTACCCAACAAGTACACTCGTACATACTATAACATCATCAATCGTGCTAGAGCACGTATCGTTACCGGATATACTGAATCTCATCATATCATTCCTCGTAGTCTGGGCGGTGATGATTCAAAAGAAAATCTTGTAACATTAACCGCAAGAGAACACTTTGTTTGCCATCTTTTACTTACTAAGATGACTGAAGGTTTGTTTAGACAAAAAATGTTATACGCAGTCTTTTGTTTAATGAATTTTAAAAACGAATTTACAAAAGAACGATACATTCCAACATCAAGGACCTTTGCTAGACTACGAGAATTATATATCAAAACTGTTAGCGATAGGCTCACTGGTAGAAAACGATCAATTGAATCGAGAGCGAAACAATCTGCTACTATGACTGGCAGAAAACTGAGTCCAGGCCATGCAGAGAAGGTTGCCCGTTCTAATAGGATACGTAATCTTGCTAATAAAGGTAAGCCAGCACATAACAAAGGCATTTCAGGTCCTATGAAAGGTGTGCCCAAAACTGAAGCGCATAAAGCAAATATGCGTAAGCCCAAATCCAAATTGGAATGCCCCCACTGTCATAAACAAGGGGGCAGTAGTCAGATGAAACGTTGGCACTTTGCTAACTGTAAGATGTTCACTCTACCTTTAGAAGAACAACATCTTGGCTGATACGTCCATTCATTTTAGACTCTGTTGCTTTAACATCATCTAAGAACTTACGCAAGGCCACTTTGCCTGCTTTGGCAAATTCTTTAAGTTTCTCATCGGGTTTTCTTAAAGTCTTACATACACTCTTGTCAGTATCAAAGTTAACAATCGATGTACCTTTGACATTGAGCGTTTGGTATGCGGCTGCTGTATAGCGTCCAAGTTTCCTAGTCTTAATATTATACACCCACAAAGCCGAAGCACCAATAATGTCTGCGGGGTTGATACTGACTAGTTTAAGTACTGGGTCTGTCTTTGCATACTTAATTTTAGCCACTACCTTTTCGCGACTTGGAGCCTTTTTAACTCTAGCTTTCTTTGTGGCCTTTTTAACTCCGCGATACTGTTCAATCGCTGCCATCAAGTTATCGATCCAAGCAATCATGCGTTTGAAGTCTGCGGCTTTGTAATGTGCATAACCTTCTTTCAAGTCTGCATCTTTTTTGGCCATTGCCGCTTCAAGTTCTGCTTTACGAGCAGTGTAAACTGCCTCGTACTTGCCTAGCTGACTTTGTACCACATTCCGAGCAACTAAAAAATCATAGGGTTTAAAATCAGTTTTGATTGCTCGTGTAACATCATCATAAACACCTTCAATGTCACCAATGATCTCGCTGGTCTTTTCGTTTAAACGATCTTGAATTGTAGGAGCTCGATACACTTCTTTGACTTCTGCTACAACCGCTTGCACTTCGGGCTCGGCACCATCAATGGCTTCTAGTATGCACTGGTCCAAAAACTCAATGTGTCTGGGCTTGAACGGCATGTTGGCGCGAATGTGTGCCATAATCAAACAACATGCAGTCATTGGAATACTGCGATCGCCAGTGCGTTCAAATGTTCGTATTTGTTCTCGTGTGAATCGTTTGGTTTGTAATCGCAACCATTCGATGACATTTTTGCGGGCGTCTTTTTGACTGTAGTAATAGTTGTAATAGTAGAAACTTTTTCTCAGTTTATGGTCAAAGTCTGCATCACTTAACTCAATATCACTGGCTTCCCAATCGGGCTCGCCTCCGGTGTACTTTTCATCGTGAAAAGCCGGATTACGAACTTTGGTTTGTTTGGTCTTGATCTTGATGCCTGCAACTGTTGCCATATTTTCTCCCGTAAAACTATATTATACTACATCTTTAGCAAAGTGCCAAATGTCAGGTGTTGCTCTAATACAACAAGAGCTTCATCCAATTGGCGAGCCAATTCTTCATATCGAACAGTATATCGATTTCGGCGTCTGCATTCCACAAATTCCCCATCCAATTTTGCCCAATATGCAACACAATTTTGAAACATCAAATGTAATTTGGCATCGCCCAATCGTATTACGATGGGACGAGCATCTGCTATTCTGTTGTAAAGAGCGGGGCTATGTGACTGCATAACTGTAATTATACTAGATAAATCATTCCCAGTCAAATTGGGTAAATACACAATAATCTAGGAAAACACAGTGGCAAGACTAAGTTTATGGCAAAACGGCCGACACAGTAACGACTACAAGTTCCTTGACCGTCGAATTTCAGAAATGTTTACCATTGGCGGTACAGGAGTATTGCTTAATAAGTATCTGGGACCTGCCACTCAGGGTGTGCAATTGACCACGAGTGCAAGTCAGTCCGTGAATACTGATCCCTTGGTGTTTAGCAACACCAACGGTGTTCAAGTAAACGATTTTGTATTTGGCACTGGAATTCCTGCAAATGCACGAGTCAGCGCAATCAGCACAACTTCCATCACACTCAATGTTACCACTACTAGCCTAATAGGAACAGGTGTCACAGTGGGCTTCAGCAGTGATGCTACCCAACCCAGCTACACCAATCAAAGTGCCTTAAACATACAAGACTTGTTGTGGACTGAGAATAGAGATAGAAAATACGATACCTCAGTTTACAAAATGCGCGGTATCTATCAACGTGCTGACCAAGACTTTGATTTGAGTCAGTTTGGTTTATTCTTGCAGACTGGCACCATCTTTATGGTGTTTCATTTGCGTGACATGGTGGATACTATTGGACGTAAACTGTTGAGCGGTGATGTCTTAGAGCTAGAACACTTGAAAGACTACGACAGTCTGGACCAAGATGTGCCGGCTGCGTTAAAACGTTTTTATGTTGTGGGCGATGCCAGCTGGGCTGCTGAGGGCTTTAGTCCCACATGGTGGCCACACCTATGGCGTGTGAAATTGAATCCCTTAGTGGACTCACAAGAATACAAAGATATATTGAACAAGATTGCTGCTGGTTCAAGCACAACAACTCCAGTGGGACAAGTTTTAAGTACCTATCAAAAGTATCTCAATATCAATCAAGCCATTGTGGCACAGGCTGAATTTGATGTTCCCGAGTCAGGATACAACACTCAAAACCTTTACACAGTTCCTGTGGATTCAACAATGACCACCGCAGTTGGCGATGTGCTTGCTGCCACTGCCGACCTCACCACAATCACCGCTGACTCATCTTTAGTGACTGCGGATTCAGGTGTACCCAGTCCCGACTACAAGATAGGCGGCTACTTAGTGGGCGATGGGGCTGCTCCCAACAGTTTGACCACCAATGCTGGTATTGCGTTTCCAACCAATCCCGCAAACGGAGAGTTTTTCTTGCGGTTGGACTATTTGCCAAATCGCTTGTTTAGATTCAATGGTACATATTGGCAGAAAATTGAAGATGTACAACGCACCAATATAACTCCAGGAGCTGCAAATAATCAGACCCAACGTGCAAGTTATGTAAATAATACAGATACTTACATTGGTCCAGATGGCACTACACAAAATTCATTGCAACCACTGAGCCGTGTATTATCTCCCCGAGCAGACAACAATGAAAGTTAATAATGGCTAATATAGTACAGTTTACCTATGATGGGCAACTAAGACGTTTTGTGACTCAGTTTATCCGTATGTTTTCCAATTTTCAAGTGGAATTTGGTCTAGACAGTAACGGCAATAGAACACTACAAACTGTTCCAGTGTACTACGGTATTCCCAGTCACCAAGCTGACACTATACTTAGACTCAACAGTGAGAATCCACTCAATGCAGTTCCTGCAATGGCTGCATACATTGATGGCTTGCGTTACGATCGAGACCGTGTGCAAAATCCCTACTTTGAAAGTTATGCTCGAGTACAGGAACAAACATTTGATCCGGACACACAAACCTACACCGGTGGGTATGGCGGCAATTACAGTGTAGAGCGTTTGATGCCGGCTCCGTACACTCTGAAAATGAAATTGGATATTTGGACTAGCAGCACCGATCAAAAACATCAGTTGCTAGAACAACTGGTGCCGTTGTTCAATCCCGGCTTTGAAATACAAAGCACCGACAACTATCTGGATTGGACCAGCTTGAGTGTTGTGCTGTTGACCGATGTCAGTTACACCAATAGAACTGTGCCTTTGGGCGGAGATGACAACATCGATATTGCCAGCCTCAGTTTTGATATTCCCATATGGATCACGTTGCCGGCCAAGGTGAAAAAAGCCGGAGTTGTCACACAAATTATTGCCAACATATACAATGCCACTGGCGAACTGAGCGAGGATTTGTTGAGTGGCATGCAAGCCACACAGGCAAGATTTACTCCATTGAATTATGATTTGGTGTATGTGGGCAACACTCTAACGTTGTACAAGCCACTGTCAGGCGACGGGGAAGGCACTGCTGTGGCCTGGCAAAACTTGGTGAGCAGCTATGGCAAGTTGGTAAATGGTGTCAGTCAAGTGCGTTTGGATTTTGAGTTTCCAGATGGTGCTCACGAGATTGTGGGCACAGTGGCCTACAATCCCAGCAATCCCACACAGTTGTTGTATACTCCTGACTCAGCCACACTGCCAGCAAATACTTTGCCCGCAGTCACTGCAATCATTGATCCCTACACTGTAGCAGTCAATAGCACACTGCTCAATCCCACAACCGGCACAAGATACCTGATACTCAATCCCATTGGCGATGCCAACAGTGACAGTGCAGTGGCCTGGGCCGGTGCGCCGGGTACACAACTGATTGCTCGCGCCAACGACATCATTGAGTGGAATGGCACGTATTGGACTGTGAGTTTTGACAGCGTGAATACGCAAGTTGAGTATGTGACCAATCTCAATACCACTACACAGTACTGTTGGACCGGTAGCACATGGGTCAAGAGCTATCAAGGCGTTTACAAGGCCGGCACATGGAGTCTGGTGCTGTAATGACCGAAACTGCATCAGAAGGTTGTGGCGCACTGGTTTACGCCAAACGAACCAATCGTTACTTGTTCTTGTTACGCAACAAAAGCAAACATGCAGGTTCTTGGGGCATTGTGGGCGGTAAAATAGATGCTGGCGAGACTGTGATACAGGGCCTGGTACGCGAAATACAAGAAGAAATTGGTGCGGATTTTGCTACGAAAAAATTTATTCCATTAGAAACATTCACCGCAGACAATCATAAATTTATCTACTATACATTTGTGGTCAATGTTGACGACGAATTTGTGCCTGAGCTAAATGACGAGCATCGCGGTTACTGTTGGGTTGAGTTGGATGACTATCCTCGCCCGTTGCATCCGGGCTTGTGGCGCAGTTTCAACTTTGATATTGTGCGCAAAAAAATTCGAACGCTTGAATCTATATTACGCTGATATCAAGCCAATGTCGGCCTCTAGTACAAAATCTCTATAATCAATTTGTCTAAAATTTGGCAATGAACTGTGTGCATCGTGTACCCAATGCGTGTCGTAAGGCATGACACGAATAAACTCGGTGTTGTAATAGGTGCTCATTACCGCATGTAGACTTTTGGTAAAATAAGTATTGTCTTGCTCGTGTTGAGTACTCAAATAGCCATTGGTGTTCTTGTACACATTGTTGTAGGGACCTTTGGAGTCGTAACTGTCAAATCCCAACAAAAACACTTTGCTATGTCCATCAAATGCTGCCATGTAAGCCGCCACAGCACCTGCATCAAAATAGATATTTTGCGGTATTAGGTAAAACTTGCCCGGATACTCAAGCAAGTAGTCACCGTTGGTATAAACAATGTGATTGTCGCAATAGCCCGATTCGGCTATTTCTTTGATGATGGTGTCGCCCACTGCAATCAAAAAATCTGTCTCGTAGTCTCTATAAAATGCATTACACCCATAAGTTTGCAAACTGTTGACCCCGCCCAGGCCCGACACATGACTCATGATCAAGCGCATGTCAACATTCAACTCTAAGCGACTTTCACCATTACCAATTACTGCGGCCTGTGTTGTGGTGTGCGAGTTGAACACACTGTTGGGCACCACCTCGACCTCGGGAGTCCAAGTTTGGTTCTCGTATGTGAGGTTTTTGACAACGCCTTCTCCACTGTAATTGCTGCGATAAAGTTGTTTAATTTTTTGCATTTGATGTCCTAATTAGAATCTGCCTACCACTACTTCAATAGTTTCTATTGCATTGGTATTTATCGCTTGTAGGGATTTGCCTATGACACATCCTGGTAAAAATTTGCCATTGTCAATGGCTTGGGCGACGCCAGGGGTGTTGCTGGTTACTAGTACTTGACCTTTTACAACTGGTCCTTGTACTCGACAAGGAACTCGTCCAGTTAATGCAACTGGTAATCCTTGATTATTGTCGTTCATTAGATATGCAGGGTTTGTA
>Ga0214166_1000279_pt1 | contig 27273 bp, 16 predicted proteins | sample TroBogepilimnion_27_FD_153005 | JGI IMG/M metagenome (GOLD analysis project Ga0214166, IMG submission 153005) | Freshwater microbial communities from Trout Bog Lake, WI - Practice 18AUG2009 epilimnion v3 | ecosystem: Environmental > Aquatic > Freshwater > Lake > Epilimnion/Euphotic zone ...
CACCTGGTCAAACAACTCAAGCAGGTCCTACTGGGGCAACTCCATCACCTGGTCAAACAACTCAAGCAGGTCCTACTGGGGCAACAACAACTCCGAATACGCCAACAGGAATTACAGGGCCTGCGGGAACAACCCCACCGCCGCCTGGTCAAACAACTCAGCCTGCTACAACTACAGCAGCAAATTCTGCAGCAGGACTTAATATGCCAAAAAGTGGGATTATGTCTAAAGCTGTTGGCAAAATTGCTACCGGTCTCGGAAAAGCAGTCGGAGGAGTTCAAGGTGCTGCTCAAGGTGCTAAATTAGCATTTAATCGAGGACAAAGTGCTGCGAGTGCTGCTGCAACTAGAAATGTTGCTCAAGCAGGTGGAATGAGTCCTGGTCAAATACGTTCAGCGCTTAATACACCGAAAGGATCAGCAACTCCTGGAGGTACTGCACCTAGTGCTAGTGGTACTAGAGGCGCAGCTGGTACAGCAGGAATAGGTAGTGGCGGAAGAGGATCTGGTGCTGCAGGTGCTGCAAGCGCCGGAGGTGCTTCAACTAATACTAGAACTGCCGGTACATCTGGTCCAGCAGGACGTAGCCCATTTCCGAATTTAGTAGGACAAGATTTTGATAGCACACACAATGTACCAGTCACTGCTGCAGGCGCTGCAAAATGGAATGCAGAAAAAACTAAAACTCAACAAAACCTTGATTGGTTTACTCAAAAAGAAACTGCTGCTACTAGAGCAGGATATTTGCCGAATAAAAACACAGGAGTATGGACAGCACCGGCAGCTTCTGGAACACAACCTACTGCCGAATCGGTAGAAGACATAATTAGATTAGCTAAACAACTAGCGGCTCGTTAAAAGAACGGCATCCCGCTTTTTTGAGTGGTTTCTAGATTAGATTCTATAATGTTACCGATAATTTTTCGATCATCTATATCCATATTATAAGCTTCGGAAATAGTAACACCTCCTCTCATAAACCAACATATCTTATATAGTTCATCTTTAAGGGCTTTTGAATCATTTTCCATATCTAGAACCAGTTGGTTTATCTCTTCTAGATCAAGAGACAAAAGCCTTATCCGAAAAAAGTTGAAGGATCGAATGTTAATGGAACTTCAACTTCCTCTGCAGAGCCAGCAGCAACCATTTCATCAGTGGCTTTAACACGTAATGGCTTAATCGCAATATCATCTTTAAGCTTATCTAGATGATTTTTCACAGCATTGAAGATATTTTTATCGCAATTTTGCATAAATTCTGAAATAAATTCACGTTCTGTTACAGAACCTGCAGTAGTATCAATACGATATATAGTATTTGATACTAGATCTAAAGTCATTTTTGTTAATTTATTGAAACTGTCCGCAAATAATTCTAATTTTTTATCTTCATCTATAGCTTTATCGTTAACTAAATTAATTATTCGTTGAGTTTCAAAGGATTCTGCACTAGCTTTTGATAGTTCTCTATAATTTAAAGGTCTTACATATATAACGAGATTAGAAGCTATTTCGATTCTTTCGTCCCATGCAGGCGCAGACACTAATTGTGCAAGAATATCTTTAAGATCTATACCGTATGTAGCATCTACGCCTTTAACTGTAACAGTTGTATCCATAAATTCGCCATAAGTTGCTAGCCTGATTGCAATTAATATAGCATCAATGTCTGTCTGAGGACATTGCCACCCATCGAGTATGTTAGGAACACAGCTTTGAATCACATCAGCAACTGCTTGCCCATTAAGTAATGCATCTGGAGTTTTTAAAATCAACTCATCTCTAGCAGTCATAGAATATACAGGATATTCGTTTGTAGGGGTACGTTGCAAAGACCCGTCGGGCCAATACTTTCCTTGACTAGGTAAAGTAATATAAATCTTAGGTTGTCTCATTAATCCTAATAATGGATTAGTTTTTTGTGGAGGAATCTGCATATTTTTAACTCCGATAAATAATTAATAGCGTGCATATTATTTATATGCACAGATAACTGAGGCCTTACGATGGCAAATGTAACCGGTTCTATTGGCGATCAACATGTTGTTTTAGAAAATGCAGCTACAGAAGCTACATTAAAGGCTTTATTACAGGCCTTTTTAGCTAAAAATGCGGGAGATGCATCTACACTTAAAAAAATTGCCGAAAAAGTTAATCTTAATACTGAAGAAGTTGAAGAACAATTAGAAGATTTAGGTGAAGAAGCTGAAAAAACCGGTACTGAATTTAAACGAACTACCGAAGATATATCAAGATCACGCAAAGGTTTCATTAACGCTTTTGATAGTTACACAAAAGAGTTCACTGCAGGCACCGCAAAAGCTAGCCAATTATTCGAGGCATTCGGCACTCTTAACAATACATTCGGTGTATTAGCCACTGTATCTGCCAAACTGCTAGCTATTCAAGAGCAGTATCTAGTAACATACCAGCAGATTTCCGGAGCAGGTGCTAATTTTGCAGGTAGTTTGACAGATATGAAAATGGCTTCTGCTGAATCTTATCTATCTTTAGAACAATTCGGACGACTTGTAACAGAAAATTCTGGTTCTTTTGCTAGAATGGGTAATAGTGTTGATGGTGGTGTTAGAGCATTTACAAAATTATCTCACGAATTGATTAACGGTACGACAGGAAAAAGTTTATTAGGGCTAGGCTATACTACTGACGAATTAAATCAACAAATGGTCGACTATATAGCGAATACCGGCGGTAGAACTCGAGAAGAAATGGCTAATACTAAGGAAATTTCTAATTCAACTAAAGAATACCTAACAGAATTAGATGCTTTATCTACAATTACAGGTAAATCTAGAAAAGAACAAGAAGCAGCAGCTAAAGAAGCAGCAGCTAATCAAGCTGTACAAGCAAAACTGCAAACTATGAGCGTAGAAGAACGCAAGAAATATGAAATTGCTAGAGCTGAAGCATTTGCAAGAGGCGGAAAAGGTGCGGAAGAAGCATTGCAAAGCGCATTACTAGGCTTTCCGCCTATGACTAAAGCTGCACAAGAATATACCGCAGTAGCAGGTAACATGAATGATGTTACAATGGAACAGGCTAAAGCAATTACTGATAGTACAAAAAGCGTTAAAGATATGAAAAATGGCGCAGCAGCGTACAACGAAGCAGCCATTAAAGATAAAAAAAATCTAGGTACTGCAGGCGATGCTATGATAATGAGAGGCGGAACTATGGCAAGTACTGCTGCTTCGATATATCAAACCGCTAATAGAGCAGTAGCGCAAGGTGCTGAAACTACTGCTAAATCATTAAAACAAGTAACTGACGTTTCTGATGAACAAGCTAAACGAGCAGAATCACAAGCTGCAGATGCTGCAGAGTCGAGCAAAGCTATGCAAGACCTTGCTGCAAATCTTAATACTTTCTTAAATCCGATAATAAAATACGGAGCAGGTGCTATTAATGCATTAATAAGCGGGTTTAACAAGCTTCCTCATTGGCTTCAGTTAACTGTAGAAGGTTTAGCAGCAGCCTATTTGGCAATTAGAGGTTATAAAGCTATGGTCGGCGTAAAAAGTGTTGCCGGCGGCATAGCAAGTAACATGGCAAAAGGTGCTGGAGGAGGACCGGGCGGAGTATTAGGTGAGGTTGAAAAAGCAGGTCCGGGAACTGGCGGTGTTTTACAAAGTTTAGCAGGAGGACTTAAATCTTTTGCTAATCCGCAGATTTTACTAGGCGCTACAATTTTAGCTGGCTCAATCGCAATCATTATTACAGGAATCGGTGCTGGAATTGCAGCAGCTTCGTGGTTAATGGGCAAAGCTTTACCTACTTTAGCTGAAGGATTAAGCAAGTTTGCTAACATTAATGGCGATAATCTCAAGAAAACCGGCGCAGGATTAGGTGTTCTCGGCCTGGGACTAATGGCATTTATACCATTCGGTATTGCAGGGATGCCTGCTGTACTAGCAGTAAACTTAATGGCCAATGGTTTAGAAAAGATGGCCGCCGTAGATCCTAGTAAATTAGAGCGTGTTGCCGGTGCTATGAAATCTATAAAAGATAATACTCCTGGTATAGGTGCTAGCATATCTGCAGGTATATTCGGCCTTGTTAGCAAGGTTACTGGCGGAGGATCAGCAACTGCTACACCTGCAACAGCTACCGCAGGTATTGATGTCTCACAGAATTCGCTCTACAATGCCGTAAAAGAGTTAAATAACACATCAAATGGTATGCTTGAAGTGTTAAACGAAATAGCAGGACACAGCAAACGCACCGGTGATGCAGTTAAACGACTGAATAACAACAATTGGGCCAATTAATATGACATGGAAACGCTTTTTTTCACCTGTATCTTCCGGGGCAATGAGCCCGTTAAGTCAAAGCGGCCGTGCAAATCCTACACGTACTAACTATTCATCATATCTTCCGGATGTTTATAGCGGGCATCCTAACCGTTTAGAGCGTTATAGCCAGTATGATACTATGGATATGGATCCGGAAGTTAATGCTGCATTTGACATTTTAGCTGAATTCTGCACTCAAATGAACGATGAAAATGGTACACCATTCCAAACATTCTTCAAAGAACAAGCTACTTCTACTGAAATTAAGATTATTAAGAAATACATGCAGCAATGGACTAAGTTAAACAAGTTCGGAACACGTATTTTTAAGATTATTCGCAATACTTTTAAGTATGGTGATTGCTTTTTCATTAGAGATCCTGAAACTTTAGCTTGGTTTTATATAGATCCTAGTAAGATTGATAAGATTATTGTTAACGAAAGTGAAGGTAAAGAACCCGAACAATATGTTATTCGTGATATGAATATCAATTTTCAAAATTTAACAGTAACACAGATCAACCCAACTAATCAAAATAGTACTCCGGGCGGTACTGCTTATGTAACAGGCGGCGCACAACAACGAGGTATGGTCGGGGCATATCCTCAAGCTACCGGAAGTCGATTCACTCAAAACCAAAATCAATGGGCTATTGATGCTAAACATGTAATACATCTTAGCTTAAGTGAAGGATTAGATAATAATTTTCCATTTGGCAATAGTTTAATGGAAACAATTTTTAAAGTTTATAAGCAAAAAGAGTTATTAGAAGACGCAATTATTATCTATCGCGTACAGCGTGCACCAGAACGTCGTGTATTTTATATCGACGTAGGTAATATGCCTAGTCATTTGGCTATGAGCTTTGTTGAACGTGTTAAAAATGAAGTAAATCAACGTAGAATTCCTAGTGTATCAGGAGGCGGGCAGAGCATTATCGATGCTAGCTATAACCCTTTAAGCATTAACGAAGACTATTTCTTCCCACAAACTGCTGAAGGACGTGGCAGCAAAGTAGAAACATTACCGGGCGGTACTAATTTAGGTGAAATTAGTGACTTGTTATTCTTTACACAGAAGTTAATGCGTGCATTACGCATACCTAGCAGTTACTTACCAACCGGCGCAGCCGATGATCAAACCCCGTTTAACGATGGGAGAGTCGGTACTGCATATATTCAAGAGTTGCGTTTTAACAACTATTGCGAACGTTTACAGAGTTTGATTAACGAACAGTTTGATACTGAATTTAAATTCTATCTATATAGCAAAGGTATTAATATCGATCCTAACTTATTCGATGTTAAGTTTAATCCTCCGCAAAACTTTGCTGCACATCGTCAAGCAGAAATGGATCAAGCTAGAGTTAGTACATTTGGTAGTGTATCGGAGATTCCATATTTGAGTAAACGTTTTGCATTGAAACGTTTCTTAGGATTAACTGCAGAAGAAATTGCAGAAAACGAGCAGATGTGGAGAGAAGAAAACGTAGATACAGAAACTCCATTAAATGCACAAGGAGAAATGCGTTCAGCAGGTATTACTACTTCAGGATTAGGTAGCGATATGGCAAGTTTAGGACAAAGTGATGCAGGCACTGAAGAATTACAAAATATAGGTAGCGAAGCAGCTGGAGGGTCACCATTAGGAGGACAACCGGCTTCAGGCGGTGCTCCTCCTCCGCCATCCGGTGGTGCTGCTCCTCCGGCATAATTGGTAAATAACAGTATGTTATTGAAAGAGTTTATATATTTTAGTCAAGATGATGCAGAAATGCGTAACAATGATCGTTACGACATCGGGCACGATTCTAGTGTACTTGATTTGAAAGATACCCGTAAAAGTCGTCTTACATTAAGCGCGTTGAATAGATTAAGGAAAGCAGGCGATGCTCGTCAGCAAGAAAAAAGAGCCGAACTCGAATTAGTAAGGAAAATGTACGCAGCACCTAAACCAGAAGCTTCGCCTCTATAAATCTACATTTTTCCAAAATAGACCGTTTTTGGCCTATTTCGCATAAGTATTCTACAATGGCTGTAAATATTACTCGACAGCCTTGCCGATTTTTTATTATTAAGGAGAACCCGCAATGTCTAACAAATTTGAAAAATTACTAGACTATCTAGTAAATGAAGAAATGGACAAAGCCAATGAGCTTTTCCATGAAATTGTTGTTGAAAAATCAAGAACAATTTATGAAAATTTAATTTCTGAAGAAGCACGTGAAGAAGATGAAGAAGATGATGAATCTATGGAAGAAGCACGTGAAGAAGATGAATCTATGGAAGAAGCACGTGAAGAAGATGAAGAAGATGAATCTATGGAAGAGTCATGGATGAGCGACGAAAGCGTCTATGAAATCGGCGGCGATCCTGCCGATGATCTCGAACATGATACTGTAGACCATGATGCACCGGGTACATTCGGTATGGGCGGTGAAGAAGATCATGACAGCTTCGGAGATGACGACATGGGCGGCGATCATGATATGATGGGCGACGACGACATGGGCGGCGATCATGATATGATGGGCGGCGATGACGAACCAGTTACAAAAGGTGATCTAGAAGCTATCGAAGATAGTATTGTAGATAAAGTTGTTAGCGCTCTAAAAAATACCAAAGGAGCTGAAGTAGATTTCGGCGATGACGATATGGGCGATGACGATATGGGCGATGACTTCGGTGGAGAAGACGGAGAAGATGATTCATTCGACTTTGATGACGAAGATGATGAAGAAGACGAAGGGGAAATGAACCTCGACGAAAGTTTTCTAAGAGAATATAGCAAAGTTGTAAGAGGTCAACAAAAAGATTGGACTTCTGGTAGCCCAAATGAAGAAGGTGGAGTGAACAAGAAGAGCTCTATCGCAACAGGCGGCCCGGGAATCAATACTAAAGCCAATGCTAAAAATATCGCTCAAAATAGCAAAGGTGCTGACGAAGATGGAGAGAAACCACGTGGTAAAGTCGGCGGTCTTGTTAAACAAGGCGGCAAATTTACCGACGGAGTTGAACAAAACATCGACGGAAAAGAAACCAAAGGGTATAACAAGTCTGCGAAAGTTCACAAGAAAGGCGAAAGCAGTGTGAACAAGAAAGATATTTTACCAAATCGATAAGAGAAATAGATGAAACTATCTTACCTAAGAGAGAACCTAAGTTTTGATCAGGCTCGTGTAGAATTACATGAGTCTACAGATGAAAAAGGAGGCAAGAACCTTTATCTTAAAGGTATTGCCATCCAAGGTGGTATTCGCAACGCTAACCAGCGGGTTTATCCTGTAGGCGAAATCACCAATGCTGTCAAAACTCTGAACGATCAAATACAGAATGGTTACTCTGTATTAGGTGAAGTAGATCATCCAGATGACCTAAAGGTAAATTTAGACCGTGTTAGCCATATGATCACTGATATGTGGATGGACGGTCCTAACGGATATGGGAAGATGAAAATTCTTCCCACTCCAATGGGCAATTTAATTCGTACTATGCTCGAAAGTGGCGTAAAACTAGGTGTCAGTAGCAGAGGCAGCGGTAACGTTGATGAACGCTCTGGTGAAGTAGCTGATTTCGAGATAATCACAGTTGATATAGTAGCCCAACCCTCAGCGCCAGGAGCTTATCCTACACCAGTTTATGAACACCTAATGAACGCAAGAGGTGGAAACAGAGCATTTAGGGTAGCGCAAGAGAGTAAACAAGATCCAAAAACTCAACAGTATCTCCGTGAGGCGATGCTGAATATTATTAAAGGTTTGAAATAACCTTAAAGGGAGAAGTGATGTTGGACGCATTCAAACAATTAGTAGAATCAGGCGTAATGACAGAAGAAACTAAATCAATGGTCGAATCTGCTTTTGCTGCTAAAATTCAAGAGAATCGCGATCAAATCACCGCTGAACTTCGTGAAGAATTCGCACAAAAATATACACATGATAAAAGTGTTATGGTTGAAGCAATTGATCGGATGTTGAGCGAGAGATTGGCCGCCGAAATGGCTGAACTTGCTGAAGATAAGCAATCACTAGTTAATGCTCGTGTTGCTTACGAAGGCAAAATGAAGAAAGATGCTAAGGTATTAGAATCATTCATCATGCGTCAGCTAGGAAAAGAATTAGTTGAATTCCAAAGCGATCGTAAAAAAGTTGCTGAGAATTTTTCTAAGTTAGAACAGTTCATCGTACACGCATTGGCAAAAGAAATTACTGAGTTCTCTCAGGATAAACGTGATTTAGCTGCAACGAAAGTTAAGTTAATGAAGGAAGCTAAAGCTAAGTTCGATGATATTAAAGTTAAGTTTATTAAACGTAGTGCTCAAGTTGTTGAAAGTACAGTTAATAAGAAATTAAAATCCGAAATCAAGCAATTGAAGGAAGATATTTCAAACGCTCGAAACAATGACTTTGGTCGTCGTTTATTTGAAGCATTTGCAACAGAATATTCTACATCTTATCTAAATGAAAAATCTGAAACAAGTAAATTGTTGAAGATTATCCAGAAGAAAGATTTAGCACTTGCTGAAGCAAAATCTGCTTTAAATGAAAAAGCAGCGTTGGTTGAATCTAAGGAACGTGAAATTCGCGTTGCAAAAGATTCTGCAGAACGTAAAGCTATGTTAAGTGAAATGTTAGCTCCATTAGGTGCTGACAAGAGAGAATTAATGCGCAGCTTATTAGAAAGTGTACAAACTTCCAAATTATCTGCAGCATTTGACAAATACCTACCCGCCGTAATGGAAGGTGCTGTAAAGAAAAAAGAAACTTCAAAAGAGACTTTAACTGAAAGCACAATTGTTACAGGCGATCGCGAAGTGAAGACTCAGCCCCAGGTAGGCTTAGATAATATCTTAGATATCCGCAAGTTAGCGGGTCTAAAATAACTATAATTCAAGGAGACATAAATGTCACAGTTATTAAATGAAAGATGGTCCGAGACAAAGGAAGCTCTGCTTGAAGGCCTATCGGGTAATCGTCGTGCTTCTATGCAGGTTTGCTTAGAAAATACTCGTCGTTACTTGGCTGAAAGCGCAACAGCAGGAGCAACAAGTGCTGGTAACGTAGCAACACTTAATCGTGTAATTCTACCAGTTATCAGACGTGTAATGCCAACAGTTATTGCCAACGAAATCATCGGCGTACAGCCAATGACAGGCCCTGTTGGTCAGATCCACACACTACGTGTACGTTATGCTGATTCAAGCTCAGGTGACAATATTGTAGCAGGCGAAGAAGCACTAAGCCCGTTCAAGATTGCTGCTGCTTACTCTGGTAACAATGTTGATGCAACTCCAAAAGCTGCTGCAACAAGCGTACTTGAAGGTACACCAGGTAAGAGAATGAGCATCCAGATCCTCAAGGCTCCAGTAGAAGCCAAGTCACGCAAGCTATCAGCTCGTTGGACATTTGAGGCTGCACAGGATGCACAGGCTCAGCAAGGTATTGATATCGAAGCAGAAATCATGGCAGCATTAGCTCAGGAAATCACAGTTGAAATCGACCAGGAAATCCTAGCTTCACTACGTGGATTGGCTTCAGTAGAACAGTCATATGACCAGAGTTTAGTTTCTGGTACAGCAACATTCGTCGGCGACGAACATGCTGCACTAGCAATCCAGATCAACCGCGTAAGCAACCTAATTGCACAGCGTACACGTCGTGGCGCAGGCAACTGGGCAGTTGTATCAAACCAGGCTCTAACAATTCTACAGAGCGCAACAACTTCGGCATTTGCTCGTACAACTGAAGGTTCATTCGAAGCTCCAACAAATACTAAGTTTGTTGGTACATTGAACGGCGCTATGAAGATTTTCGTAGACAGCTACTTAGCTGACAATATCGATAACAACCAGGTTCTTATTGGTTATAAAGGCACAAGCGAAGCCGACGCACCAGCTTTCTACTGCCCATACATTCCTCTAATGAGCTCAGGCGTTGTTCTAGATCCAGCAACCTTCGAACCAGTCGTAGGCTTCCTAACACGCTACGGTTATGTTGAACTCAGCAACACCGCAAGCAGCTTAGGTAACGCAGCCGACTACCTCGGTAAGGTCGCTATCGTAAGCGCAAACGTAAGCTTCAAGTAATAGAATTACTTGTAAATTTACACAGAAAGCCCGCCCTGTGCGGGCTTTTTGCTGATTACAAGATAAATATTATCAGTTCGCTCATAAAGAGAGTTTATGCAGTACCCACTGCGTAGATCCTAGAACGATCTTAATATAAGGAGAAACAAATGGGACGTCCAATTAAAAAGAGATTTTTTGCAGGAACCGCTGTAGTTGCTGATACTGCAGGTATGGGAGTTGTTACGCCAAACGGTGTAACTATTGTTACTAGCGGAACGAATTATTCTTCTGCACCTACAGTTGTATTCAGCCAACCAGATATATTCGGCGGCACAGTTGCTACTGGTCACGTTACTGTTAGCGGCGGAAACATTACTAGTTTTGTAGTAGATAATGGGGGATCCGGATATATGTCCGATCCTGCAATTGCATTAACAAACACTACAGGAACCGGCGCAACATTTACAGTTGCACTTGCTCCGATTAGTAATACAGGTAAAATTACGGTAACTGCTTACTTACCGTCACCTAACGGATTAAGTTCTAAAACTTCAAATATTCTAAAACAAGAATCAAGTCATCGTTATCTAGTACAAAATGCAGACGGCGACGGACAATGCAAGTTAGTTGCTTCGGGTAGTTTGACTGCAGGCCAAATGAATCTTGTTGCTACTGATAGTGCAGGTGGTACTTACTATGTAACGAAGTTGACTAGCCGTAAAGCTTATCTAACATCGATTAATGGTTCGCAATTTACTAACGGTGTTGCATCATGGTTGCTTGCTAGTGCAGGATCACCACAAGCTAATGTTAGTGTAACAATTCCTGTTTCTTAATAGGTAATTGATTAATTAAAAAATAGCTGCCTAGTGCAGCTATTTTTTTGGGTAAATAAAGTATGCCTTTCTATTCAAGTAACATAATTCAATATGGCGAAGTTCCTCAACATATCCCTTGGAATGATGATGGTTCGGGGTTTTATAATGCTAGATTTCCTGACGGAAAATTTGTAGATACTGTTTTACCATTGCTACATATAGCTAATTCATTGGTTAATGATATTAAAAATAAAACATATTATATATCATTTTCTGGGTTCAATATCAACAATATTCCTACTACTATATCCGGTATTGAAGTAGAATTATCTATGAATAGAAGTGGAAGAATTACCGATGAAACTATACAATTAACTTATAATAATCAATTAATTGGAGAGAATAAAGCAGACGGTGATTTAGGTATTGATAAAATATATGGTGGTTCTAATGATTTATGGGGTACAAATTTAACACCTGCAATAGTTGCAGATCCGACATTCGGAGTAACTTTACGTTTTCAAAGTCATCCCAGCTGGCCACATAAGTCTATTCCTTTAATAGAATACGTTTCAATAAGTGTCTATTAAAGAATAAATACAGTAAAGGAAAAAGTAATGACCACTAATGTCTTGAAATTACCCGGCGATTATCTTATAAACACTCCAAGTGGTAATATTACTCTCGACGCCACTGGGGTGAGTTCTGGTACTGCAGTGACCGGTACTGTAAGAATCATTGGTAATTTAGATATTATCGGCAATCAGACATTAATTGAAAGTACAAGTAGTTTAATTAAAGATAATATTATCATTTTAAATGCAGAAGAAACTAATGCATATGTTACTTTAGGTAATAGTGGTATTGTAATTGATAGAGGTAGTTATGCAACATTAACAAACGCCGCTACATTATTATATGTAGATTCGATCGGTATTAGTCCTGTTACCTGGACAGATAGTTCCGGAACAGTATATCAAGGATTATTTGATTTTCGTTCAGCAGGAACCGGCACTGCAATACAAGCAGCCGCGTTAAGAACTAACGGACCAAATGGCACAATTAACTTTTTAGGTGTTGAAAATCCATATGGAATGCTTAATGTTAAAGGTACGATCAATTATGCATCTAGAGTTTTAGATAACGATGACATTCCTAACAAATATTATGTAGATAATAGGATTTACACCGGTACTAATTTTGCTCAGAAATTACAGGTAGGAAATACTTTTGTACAACTTGGTGATAATTCAATACCACCTAATCAACAATACTTTTCATCAATTAATACAATGTTTGTCGGACTCGGTTCTACTAGTAACGTTGTCTTTAAATTAATTGGAACCAGTGCAGTATTTTCCGGAATCAGTTTAAACAATAATGTTATACAAGCTAATACCGGATCTGATTTGATTTTACAAGCAGGCGGAAACGGATCTATTGATCTTAATTCTGCTTTAAGGCTACAAGATCAAACTTCAATACCTCTTCCATTAGTTAATCAAACAGTTTTATATGCGTCGACAACAACCGGCGGCGGCGGCACTGGGATATATTTTACAAATACAAATAAATCCGACGAACTAGTTAGCCGCAGAAAAGCAATAATTTATAGCATCATATTTTAAGGTATAAAAAATGTCAATAAAAAATACATTAGTTCATTCTACGACAACACAAATATTTTCCGCAGTTAGTGCAGAACAAGCTGTAACTACTATGTTTTTCTGCAATACTTCGTTAACATCTAGTACAAATGTTAATGTATTCTTAGTTCCTATTGGCGGAGCTGCCGGTAATTCAAATTTAGTTATAAATGCTCTTCCAATACCAGCAACTGAAACATTTGTATTCGATGCTGAAAAAGTTATACTCGAAAGTGGAGAAAGCATCTGGGCACAATCAACTGTAGATAATATTTTAATTGCAACTGTAAGCTCAGTACAAACATCATGAGATATATTAAAAAACTTGCATTATATTCTAAAAGTCCTATGGATGATAAATTTTCTGTTCTTCAGGACAATCGAATTGTAACAACTAGTAAAACTACTTTAGAAGTTCCTACCGGCGCAAAAACTGATAGACCTTCCACTATTGTCGACGGTACTGTAAGATATAATACTACCTTAAATGAATTTGAAGTATATAATAGTATGGGAGGATTGAATACAAACCCACTTAATACTAATTGGGAAATTATCAGAACTATTAGACAGGCTACAATTACTCCTCAAAATTTAGGATATGGCAATTATAATGATATCTATTTCGGTCCTCTAGCATATGATGTCGATATAACAAAACCACAAAATGTTTTAGTATTTGTTGATAATGTTTATCAAGTGCCGACTACAAATTATACTTTGGTTAAAAATCCTACAGCAGCGATTGCAACAGCAACTATAGCTGTAAGCAATACCTTTACTATCTATCTTAATACCTTGACAAATATTGATGTAGGTGAATCGGGAATATGGAGAACAATTTCAGGCACTGGGATACAATTAGGTACTACGATCACTTCAATTACTACCAACCTCAGTGTACCAAATAATGGCTATCCTGTAGGTATAAGTTTATCCGCGACATTATCTCAAGGAACACAAGTCACAGTTCAATATGGTTCGTATCCTGTATCCGGTGCAGCTACTTACATTAAATTTACAGGTCCGGTTCCGGCTAAACCGGTCTTTAGTTTATTAGGATTCGATGGCTATTTCCCAGCTGGGCCAAATCGTAACCTTTTTGAATCCTAACAACCCCATTTAATAAAACAATAATAAATATAACGATGTCGAGAATGTTCCCGACAGGAACAAACTGTGGCAAACCCGCAATGTAAGGTGGTTACCCGTGAAAATCGGTGATGACAAGGAGCCACAATGGCTATTGGTCGTATTTCAGGTCCGTTATTATCTTCTAATCTATTACGCGATGGTGTAAACCTAGCCTTTGAAACTAATTTATTATATCTTGACGTCAATAATGGACGTATTGGTATACGTAACAGTAATCCGGCATACGAATTAGATGTCAATGGAACTATCAATGCTAATAATTTAAAAGTTTTATATACTGGGCCGAATACAGGTGTAGCTCAATTAGGTAATCTTGTAATACAAAATGGAGTTATCACCACTAATGTTGGGCCAATCACTATACAACCTAGCGGTAATGAATCTGTAAATATTGTCGGCGATACTATTGTTACAGGAAACTTGCATGCTACCGGTAATATTACTGCAGATGGTAATATTGTTTTAGGAAATAATACTGTTACAGATACAGTTATATTTGAATCGGAAATTGGTTCAAATATCGTTCCGACAATTAACGACGCATTTAATTTAGGTAGTCCTGAAAGAAATTGGCTCAATGCATATGTTGATACGTTAGTTACTAATCAGGTTACTAGCACTAATACATTAAACATCGGCTCGACTGCCGGTTTAGTACAAATTAATGCTGAATTAAGAGCATTAGGATCAAATCCGATTGGTACTGCACCGGTAATCACTAACGTTCTCCATGTTACAGTAGACGGTAATGATACCAATGATGGGCGAGCAGCTGATCCTAGTCGAGCATGTCGCACGGTTAGCGGAGCTGTCCGTAGTCCATATTATCGTCCGGGAACATTAATTAAAGTTTATAGCGGACATTATTTAGAAAATAATCCTATATTATTACAGCCAAATACTGCTGTAGTAGGAGATGATTTAAGAACTACTAGTTTAGAACCGATTAATAAAACACAAGATCTTTTCCATGTTCAAAGTGGATGCTATCTTGCACAGATGCAGTTTTTTAATGGCAGAAGCGGATTATTACCTGGTCCATATGTTAATGGAACTAATCGAGGTGCTTATTGTACTGCGTTCCCACCGCAAGTTAACGGAGCTAAGATCGACCTTTATCAATCGCCATATGTACAGAATTGCACTAATCAAAGCGGTCCTTGGTTAGTTGATGGAACAATGTTTGTTCCGAACCAAACAGTACAAGTTCCTCAAGGTGTAGGCATTGCTACATTTGAAGCAAATACAACAACACTAACAGTACAATTAACAAACGGATCGATCGTTCCGGGATTAAACGTTATTAGTGGACCACAAGATCCGGGATTTTTTAGTGCTAGAACCTTAATATTAGCTAATATTACATTTATTCAAGAACAAGTGGTTGCATTCGTTAATCAACAAGTTGCTGCTGCTACTCCGGGGTCTGCTTTTTACAATTTTACATATAACCAAGCTAAGTGTTTCAGAGATGTTGGATTAATTGTACAAAATATTTCCTATGATGTTACTTTTGGTGGTAATGAAAAAGCAGTTGAAGCAGGATTAGCCTATTGGAATGGCGTTATTAATCTTATCGAAGGTCAACAAATACAAACTACTGCAGCGATTGAATACATCGATACATTATGTCAGTCTATTATTGTTAACCAGACAGCTCCTGTGATTACGACAGGTACCTCTCAAATAATTAATACTTCGATGATCGGTGGAGGAATCGCTAGCCAAGAAATTACCAATGCTGTTAATATCATTACTACGATTATTAATGAAGGGCCGAGTGCAGCTCCGACTAGCTTTAATAGTTGCGGACCCGAAGCTCCTTTAGTTAGCGCTGAATTATTATTACAAGCTAATAGAAATTTTCTACAAAACGAAGTAGTAGCATATGTAAATGCAACTTATCCGACTTTTGTTTATAAACAAGATTATTGTTTTAGAGATACTGGATTAATTGTTGATGCAGTAACACAAGACATTATCCTCGGCGGGAACACCAAGAGCATTGAATGCGGTTTGAGCTATTATACCGGAGCAAAGGATGATAGTAGCGTAGCCGAAACTGTTATTATCAATAACTTTAACTTAATTAAAAATATAATTCAAAATGGTCCAAGTGTTGCTCCTCCTTCTATTAGCGGACCGAATTTAGGAGGAGGATTCTCAAATGCACAAAATATTTTACTTAAGAACTTATTATTTGTTCAATCAGAAGTAAGTGCATATGTTCGTAGCCTGTTTAATAATAATTTTAGATTAACGCAGATACAACAAAATAAATGTTACCGAGACATTGGTACAATATTAACTGCAATCGCTAATGATGCTGCAGCCGGCGGTAATGTTAATACATTACAATCCGCATTAGCATATTACAATAACGGAGTAATTATTCTCCCTGGCAATCAGCCTGCAGAAACATTAAATGCATTAGATTATATGCAATATATTGCGGTTAACATTATTAAAAATAACAAGTTAACCAATCTTTATCAGAATTATATATCTCAAACATTCAATCCGATTGCAGGTACTGCGATTCAAATCAATAATATCAATTCTAATATTGATAGAATTACTACAATTATTAATAATGGTCCTAACACATTAATTAACGGATTCCCGATTACACCTAGCCCGATCGGATTAAAAGCTTTAGGAGATGCATATACACAAACTGCAGCTACTTTACTAAATGCCAATCGATACTTTGTTCAATCCGAAGTGGTAGCCTATATTGACAATTATATCTATAGTAACTCTTCATATTATCAAAATTATAGTAGAACGAAATGCTTAAGAGATACCGGGTTAATTGTTGATGCTCTCGTGTTAGATCTGTTATTTGGCGGAACTAGTCAGAGCGATTTTGCTGGATTACAATATTGGAATCAAAATGGATACGTTGGGTTAATACCTTCGGAGTTAACAACAACAACCGCTGCTATAAATTTTATTAGTAGTTTATCACAACAGATTGTACAAAATAGTACGAACGGTACAAGATATACTGCTACATATTATAATGGAGCATCGCCTAGTACACAAAATATTAGTTTAACTGCTGCAACCACTAATGAAGCTACATTAATTGCTAATGACTTTTCTGTAATTACAAATATTCTAAACAATGGAACCACTGGAGTGACAGATCTAATCATTCCTAATGGCATTAATCCTGCAACAGGTAACATACTTAATGCAGTAAATTTATTGCAAGCAAATAAAGTTTATATACAAGAACAGACAGTTGCATTTGTAGAAAATACAAAAACTGCAGGGTTTACATATAGTCAGGCTAAGTGTTATCGAGATGCAGGGTATATGGTTGATAGCGTATGCTTTGACTTATTATATGGCGGTAATAAACAAGCTGTTCAAAGTGGCGTTTATTATTATTCATTCTCAACCATAGCCGGAGCTATTGCCACTAACGAAGTAGCTCAAACTACATTAGCATATAATTATATTAAAACACTGGTCTCCTCTATTGTTAGGGGTAAACTTATAACAAATACATATCAGACCGCTGTTATGCAGGTACTTCCCGGCGAGACTGGATCATCATTAGAAGTTGAACAGATAAATTCTAATATCGATTTAATTACAGATATTATTACAGTAGGCCCTAGTATTGCTCCTCCTCCAACTCCGATTAGTAATCAATTAACCTATAACTATAATGCTATTAATGCATTTAACTTATTAACCTCAAATAGAGATTTCTTAGCAGCAGAGTTGACTGGATGGGTTGATGATACTTTTAGCGTAGGATTTAATTATAATGCTGCGAATTGTTATAGAGATACCGGGTTAATTATTGATAGTATTGCATTTGATATTTTACAAAAAGATAATAGTCAAGCAATCTTTGCTGGATTACAGTATTGGAATCAAAAAGGATATACAGGAGCAATTAGTAAAGAATTAACAACAACTACCGCCGCAATTAATTATGCAAGTTGGTTAGCACAGAAAGTTATTACTAATACAACTGTTACTTCTTTACAAACAGCAACTACACAGATCTTTAATTTTGCAGCAAGCGGATCTACTACTGCAAGCGGTATAGTTTCTTCATTATTCTCGACAATTACGAATATTTTAACTAACGGAACTGTCGGAGTTACTAATATTATTACTCCGAATGGTACTGCAACATCCAATACATTAATTCATAATGCTTATAACCTATTGCAGGCAAATAAAACATTTATCGAAAATGAAGTAGTTGCTTATGTTGATTTAGGTTTATCAAATTATTATTATGATAAAACAAAATGTTCACGAGATACCGGATTAATAGTCGACGCTATTGCATTAGATTTATTATATGGTGGAACAAGTCAAAGTGATTTTGCCGGATTGCAGTATTGGAATCAAGCAGGATATACTGGGCAAATTACAGTTGAATTAAATCAGACAGTAGATGCAATTAACTTTGCTAGCTCTCTTGCACAACAAGTAGTACAAAATATCACTAACGGCACAAGATATAATCCTATATATTATCCATCGGGCCCGACTGCTCAGCAGACAGGAACTGCAGCAACTTCAGTAGAAGCTGAAATAATTGCAAATGATTTTTCTGTAATTACAAATATTTTAACAAACGGAACAGCCGGTGTAACTGATCTTATTATACCTAATGGATATACTCCAGTTAGTACTGCTACTACAAATGCATACAATCTATTACAAAATAATAGAACATTTATTCAAGAACAAACAGTTGCATATGTTGAGGCAACTAAGCCCTCGTGGTTCGTTTATAGCACAGCAACATGTTACCGTGATGTTGGATATATAGTCGATAGTATTAGTTTTGACTTATTATATGGCGGTAATAAACAAGCTGTTCAAAGTGGCGTTTATTATTATTCATTCTCTCCGACAGCAAGTGCAATTGCTCCGACAGAAAAAAATCAAATAACCGCAGCATATAATTATATACAAACACTGACGAATTATATTGTACAAGGTATTGCTGTGCCGAATCCGTATCAAACTGCAATATCTCAAAGTGGAGTCGGCGGATCGGCCGGTACAAGTGTTCAAGTTTCTGCGCTTGATAATAGTATTAATAGAATTACAACTATTATCAATAATGGACCTACAGTCACTATAGGCGGATCGCTTATAACACCGACACCGATATCATTAACACAGAGTTCGGTATCTGCTGTGAAAAATGCTGTTTCTCAATTAGAATCTAATAGAGATTTCATAAGAGCTGAAGTTATTGCTTATCTTGATAATTTTATATATAGTCAAGCAAAACCAGGTTTTGTTTATGATCAAACTAAGTGTGCAAGAGATGTAGGATTAATTGTAGATTCTCTAGCTGAAGATTTATTATTCGGCGGCAGCAGTCAAAGCAATTTCTCCGGATTGCAATACTGGGCACAATCTGGATATACAGGTTCAATTGCAACTGAATTAACTACAACTACTGCTGCTATTTCTTATATTAGAGATTTAGCAATTAAAGTTATCACTAATGATACTACCGGAATCAGATATCAAACATCTACGGTTCAAACCACAGTTTCCGGGATTGTTGTAACAAATAGCGAAAAACAAAAGATCTATGATGAGTTTAACTTAATAGTCGATATTATTAATAATGGAACAGTTGGAGTTACTGATTTAATTATACCTAACAGTTTGACTTCTAGTACAAATGCATTTGTTGCCGGAGCTTATACTTTATTAGAAGCTAATAAAGCATATCTACAATCGGAAGCTGTTGCATTTGTAGAAGCTACTAAAACATATGGATATGTATATAATTCAAGCAAATGCTATCGTGATATCGGCTATATGGTCGATAGTGTAAGTTTTGATTTATTATATAACGGCAATAGACAAGCAGTACATAGCGGAGTTTATTATTATGGTTTTAGTAATATAACCGCTATACCTAATGAACAACCTCAAGTAACTGCAGCATATAACTTTATTCAAAATATTAGTTCATATATCATAACAGGACAACGTGTACCGACTCAATATCAATCAAATGTTGCACAAGTTCTAAGTCCTAATGTTGGAACAACTGCACAAGTAGTTGCAGTTTCTAATAATATTAGTTTAATTACTAGTATTATCAATACAGGAACAAGCGCAGCATTAGCACCTACTCCAATTTCTGTTATTCCTAGTGTAGTACCTGCTGTAATTAATGCAGCTAATTTATTGTCTGCTAATCGCGCATTTATTCAAGCAGAAACAGTAGCTTATATTAACAAAATATATCCTGTAGGATTTAATTATAATAGAGATACTTGCAGACGAGATGTTGGATATATTATCGATAGCGTGAGTTTTGATTTGTTGCATAACGGTAATAGACAGAGTATACAAAGTGGTGTCTATTATTATAATTATGATAGCAATAATAGTGTTATTACCTATGAATTAGCACAAGTTACCGCTGCTTATAATAGAATTAAACAAGTCGCACGAGGTGTTATAACAAATAATACCGTAACGACTACTATCGGAAATACATCCACTCAGATCTTTATATCAACAGCAACTCATGCTTCAAGTTCGCAAATAGCATATATTGAAAATGAAGTTGATATCATCACAGACATTATTAATAATGGTCCTAGCCCGTATTATCCAAAGAAACCGATTAATTTATCATCGAGTAATGTACAAGGGGATATTGACGCCTACAACTTATTGCTAGCGAACCGTACATTCATACAAAATGAATTAATTGCTTATATTAACTATTGGTTTGCAAAACCATTTAATTACGATAGAAACAAATGTGAAAGAGACACCGGATTAATAGTCGATGCAATAGCTCAAGATTTGTTATTCGGTGGAACCAGTCAAAGCGATTTTGCAGCTATTCAATATTGGAATCAAAATGGTTATACTGGAAACATCACAGTTGAATCGGCACAAACAATCGAAGCTATTACATATCTTAAAAATTTAGCAAAAGAAATAGTACAAAATTCTACTGGGCCGACAACAAGATATTCCACGACTGCAACGCAAACCATCTACAACGGTTCTCCAGGAACTATTAATGATGCTGCCGCAATAGAAACAGATTTTAATTATATAATTAATATCTTAACTAATGGTACTACAGGTGTAACTGATGAAATAGTACCAAATAGTTTAAGTGCTAACGGAACCACCGCTAATGCAGTATCATTATTAAAAGCTAATAGAACCTATTTGCAACAACAAGTAGTAGCGCATGTTAATGCAACATATTCTAATACTACATTTAATAATTCAACTCCATTACAAAGCAAATGTAAAAGAGATACTGGTTTAATTGTTGATGCATTGGCTCAAGATTTATATTTCCCCGGAACTAGCGGAAACAGTCAGATCGTATTTTCAGCATTACAATATTGGGCACAAGGCGGTAATTTAAATATTCAAGGATCAGAACTTGTAGCCACCGAATATGCAATTAATCAATTAAGTATAGCAGCAGCCTCAGTTATTACAACTACGTTAGAAAAAAACTTTGTAACAAATGAATTCAATTTAATTATCGGGTTATTAAACGGAACAATCAATCCGTCTACTATTACAGATTCTATTGTACCAAATTCAATAACTGCAGGTACAGGAGTGGTACTTGCTGCATATAATGCATTGCAATCGAATAGAGATACCATTATTTCGACTGTAGCTAGCGAGTTACAAACCACATATCCGTATGTTTGGGGAACAATTGATCAAGCAATTTGTCGTAGAGACATGGGTTTCATTATTGATAGTATCAGTTATGATTTATTATATAATGCAGATCCAACTTATACATCTCCTTCTAATAGACAAGCTATTCAAAGCGGTATCTATTATTTAGGGTTCTCGAATACAACTAATATTCCGAATGAACTACCACAAACTGTTGCTGCATATACATATTTAAAGAAAGTAGTCAGCTATGTTATTTCTGCAAAATCATTAAATGGTTATGCTTCTGGACAAGTTACTAATTTACCAGCTGGAACAAATGCGGATATTTCTGCAGTTGTTAATAATATCAATTTATTATTAAATGTTGTCCAAAATGGGCCGGCAGCGGCAGGAGGGATATACACTCCGATTGGGTTAACACCGAATTCTGTATCATATAATGCATTCTTGCTCTTGCATAGTAATAGAAGCTTTATACAAAATGAAATAGTCAATTATATCAAAAATTGGTCATACACAACTAGCACATGTCTTAGAGATGCTGGATATATAATCGATAGTGTAACATTTGATTTAACATATGGCGGTAATAGACAAGCTATACAAAGTGGAGTTTATTATTATACAAATACCGGTACAAATAGTGTATTACCATCTAATGAAATACCACAAACTACGGCTGCATACAATTATATTCAAACATTAGCAAATTATGTTATACAAGGGATTCAATTACCGAATCCATATCAAACAGCAGTCGCTCAGGTTATTAGCGGATCAGTCGGTACTACCAATGAAGTAACTGCTATTGATTCTAATATTAATAGAATCACAACTATAATTAATAATGGTCCTGGAGTATTAATCGGTGGAAATCCTGTTACCCCAACCCCGATAGGGTTAACCCCGAGCTCTACAGCAGCAGTTGTTAATGCTGCTAATTTATTAGAAGCCAATCGTTCATTTATACAAGCAGAAGTAACTGCTTATATCGATGCAACATATTCGAGTGTGTTTATCTATGATAAGATCAAATGTGAAAGAGACACGAAATTAATTGTTGATAGCGTAGCATTAGATTTAATTTATGGTGGAAACTCACAAAGTGCTTTTGCAGGACTACAATATTGGTCACAAGGTGATTATACAGGTTCAATTGGTAGAGAAGTAACTACAACAACTAATGCTATTGAATATGCACAATCTCTAGTAACAGCAACTATTGCTAGCTTCCCATCTGCTATAACTAGTGTTAATGCAAATTTCAATGAAATTATAACTATTATTAATTCTGGTACCAATGGAATAACAGATATTATTATTCCTAATGGATTACCATCGACAAATACATCAACGGTAGCAGCATACACTGCAATTCAAGCTGCTAAAACAACAATTCAACAACAGACAGTCAATTGGGTAACTGCAAATAATCCAGGGTTTGTCTATAATACATCAACATGCTATCGTGATGTTGGATATATTATTGATTGTGTTAGCTTTGATTTATTAAATGGGGGTAATCGACAAAGTATTCAAGCAGGTGCATATTATTATGCATCGAGTTATACTACGACTAATATTCCTAATGAAATTCCTCAGGTAGTAGGGGCCTTTAATCAACTTAAATATCTAATTAATCTGGTTATTCAAAGTCAACCTCTTCCGACGTCACATCAAAAGAATTATAATCAAGTCATTATTCCTTCATATGCAGGAGTACAGAGTGCTATCTACGGTGAAGAAACTATAACCTCTGATGCAATAGCATATCTCAATAATATTAGTCAAAATATAATAAGTAACACACCTGTTCCGGTTGTAAGATCTACAGCAACACAAGTGTTTATTAATACTTTAGAAGGGGGAATACATGCAGCCTCGGCTATTAATAGATGTTATACAATTATATCTGATATAATAAAAAATGGTCCGGATGCTGCACCATTGCCATTCACTGGATCAGGATTATTTGCAACTACTGGAGTAAGTTCGGATGACGTAAGAAACAGTCCTACAATTATTTCTATTACTTCTCAGACAAATAATGTTTATACGATCACATTATCCGGTCCGACTGTAGGCGATGCACAAAATGGAACTTTATATTTCGGCAATACTTTAGTTTTCCCTGCTACAGATGCACAAGTTGAGGAATTAAGTTTAAAATATACCGGAAATACCAGTACATGGGATAGTCGTAAAGTTGATCAGATCGGCGCGATGGGCGGTACATTGATCGACGGTGCTGTAATTAGCGATCGAAGCCCAATTCAATCGTATGTATTCGACGCATTTACTCAAATTAATCAAGGCGGAAGAGGTATACACATCACCAATAATGGTTATGCGCAGCTTGTATCGGTGTTTACAATCTTCTGTAGCGTTGGTGTACAAACTGATAACGGAGGAATCGCATCTATTGTTAATAGTAATGCTAACTTCGGTAATATATGCTTATTATCTAATGGGTTTGGCAAATTAGAATTTAGTGGAACTATATATAATCCTCCGAATCCGACATATCAGGTTAATGGTGAATATTATCCATTAGGATATTATCCACAAAATGGACAAGTTGAAATCTATATACCGGATACAGCATTTCGACCCCATATTGCATTAATTATGGAAGTAGAACCTCCATTAACTACTGTCGATTATCAAGGAAATATAGTTCCTTATATTAATAATCAAGGGTATCCGGGGTTCTTAAATGCTACTCCGAGTCTCGCATCATTAACTACCGGTAGTCTTACTATATCCGGTATCGATACTACAGGTATTGCTGTGGGAAATACGGTATATATTCAAGACCAATTCGGTAATACAGGAACTACTGTTAATGGAGTATTTTCTCCATATATTATACCTGGAACCATTGTAACAGATGTTAGTTATCAAACTATTACATTAAACTATGGATTAGGTAGTGGCGGATCTGATCCTACAAATACTGTACAATTAGTTAATAGTAACTACTTTAATTTATATTTCTGCGGAAATGCATATTATACTGTATTGTCAAGCGATGTAAGTGACGCATTTGCAACTAAAATTAATCCAGATGGAAGTACAAGTCAAAAATATGAATTAGGTAGTAATATATTAAGCGCTGCTAATACAGCACAGCAAAACAGCCAAATAGGATATGAAATTGATATATTATTTGAATTACAAGCTATTTTATGTTCAAATGGTAACATTTTAACAAATGCACATGTTAACGGCGAATCTATTAGTTTTATATATAATCGACTTAATTTAATTATAGGCATAATTGATGCTGCTAATATAACATTAGCAACAAATTATGCTGTTCCCACAAAAGTAGGAACACCGCCGGCGGGAGCAAGTGTAGCAATATCGACAATAAATGCCCAAACGGAATACTTAGTATCTTACTTAATTTCATTCATCGAAGGGGATCCTTATTTCTTTACTAGCTTTAATGTAGAGAAATGTAAGAGAGATATTCGACTTACATTAAGGCAATTAACATATGATCTCGAAACTGGCGGAAATTATTATAGTTATTATTCAGGACTAAGTTACTGGTATCGTTCAGGAACTCATCATATTGTGTCCTTAGAAGAAAATGTAACTGATGCATCTCTCTTCCCAGATGGCGCTATTGTAAACTTTTATCAAAGAAGCTATCAATCTGCTTCTGGATATACGTTTGAGTATGTAGGTGCTGGTGTAACATACAGTGCATTGCCACAGCGTGGAGTTAAAGATCCTGTTCAAGGACAGGAAGTAGTTCAATTAAATAATGGTAAGGTCTTCTATACTTCAACCGACCAGAATGGTGATTTTAGAATTGGCCCTTCACTTGTTATTAGCCAGGCCACTGGTGTATTAAGTGGTAGAACGTTTACAAAGAGCTTGTTTGCTAATATGACACCGTTCATTTTAGCAATTGAAGGCGGAGGTTAAAAGATTTATGGCATTATTACCGTTAAATGTATTCAAAACTAAAACAGCAAAATTACAAAGTACCTGGACTACCGGAACTACAGCAACGGTATATACCGCTCCTGTTGGGGTTACGGCAATTATTCTAATGACGCAGGTGGCAAATATTGATCCGATTAATCCTCATGCTGTCACATTTGCACATTATAGAAATTTACCTATTTTAAAAAATGCACAAGGATTTGGAGGACAAGATCCTCATGTAGTGACACCATTAGTTGTGGGATACCAAATTCCACCAAATGATGCTGCTAGTATGACTACAGGAAAAATGATTGTCGAGCAATTAGATAGTGTTTATTGTTATACCGATGCAGATAATGCCTGTGTGATAACTTTAAGTGTATTAGAAACGGCGAATAGCTAATGAATAATTTTAATTATAAAACGGAGAAATTTTAATGCCAGGTCTTATTAGCGGTCGTACACTTGTTAATCCTACAGGTACGTTAAGCCCGACACGTTATCAATTTTTAAACTTAGCCAATGCGCAGCCTGCATTGGGTCCTTCTCCTACCACAGGTACTGGGTATACATTAATATCTTATGCCACCGGTACTGTATTTTCTAGCAGTTTAGGTAATTTAAACTTTAATTATGGAGTTATATCTCCCAATACTCCTAGTTTATCTACTATTACGTTACAAGTAAGTACAATAACTGGAAATATAAGTTTAGTTACTCAATTAGTTAGTATTACCGGTAATTTAACTTTTACTAATACTGTTTCTAGTTTTATTAATCTAGGTGGTAGAGAAAGTGTAAGAATTCCCAATTATTACGAAGGAGTCACTCCTCCTACAAATACAACGTTTTGGGCAGGTGATCATTGGTATGAACCAACTAATCAAGTATTATATGAATATGTATTAGATGATATCGGCGAAAGATGGGTAGATATTACAGGACCTTTCTTTAGTACTGATGTAGCACAATTTGGGTATGTTGGTAGTATCGGCGGAATTGGATACTCTGGAAGTCGAGGAGATAAAGGTGATGCAGGAGGATATACCGGAAGTCAAGGCTTATTAGGGTATTATGGTAGCCAAGGAATATCCGGATATCTCGGGTCAATCGGGTATATAGGAAGTGCCGGTGTCGGGTATATCGGATCAAAAGGATATACTGGAAGTAGCGGATTAGGATATACCGGTTCACTCGGATACGTCGGCAGTGCCGGCTCGGGATATACCGGTTCACTCGGATTACAAGGGTACACCGGTTCACTCGGATACGTCGGCAGTGCCGGTTCGGGATATACCGGGTCAGTGGGCCTTTTAGGTTATGTCGGTAGCAGTGGGTTAGGGTATTCTGGATCTTTTGGGTCGTTGGGATATTTTGGATCGAAAGGGTATACCGGATCATTCGGATTACAAGGATATACTGGTTCACTTGGGTATATCGGTAGTGCTGGTTCGGGATATACAGGATCTTTTGGATATACTGGTAGTAGCGGATTAGGATATAATGGATCAGTTGGTTACACTGGTTCACAAGGACTAGGTAGTCCTGGTTATTTCGGTAGTCAGGGTAATATCGGATATACTGGTTCACTTGGGTATATCGGTAGTGCTGGTTCGGGATATACAGGATCTTTTGGATATACTGG
>Ga0214166_1000282_pt1 | contig 26784 bp, 44 predicted proteins | sample TroBogepilimnion_27_FD_153005 | JGI IMG/M metagenome (GOLD analysis project Ga0214166, IMG submission 153005) | Freshwater microbial communities from Trout Bog Lake, WI - Practice 18AUG2009 epilimnion v3 | ecosystem: Environmental > Aquatic > Freshwater > Lake > Epilimnion/Euphotic zone ...
TGGATTTGAAACGTAGCCAGAATACATTGTCATATTATTATTAAAATAAGTGTTAAAGTCAAATATATATATACTTTCATTCTTGATCAATTGAAGTTACAATAAATAGACACATAATGTTTACAAGAGTCTCATCATCTCCATATTGCTTTCGCCAAAAGAACGATAGAACTAAAAAACTCTATCTCAGTTCAGGCATCCATGGAAATGAGACATCTGGTCCCTATACCCTCATGAGGTTATTGGAACAACCTGACTTCTTTCGTGGAATTGATACTACTGTATTTCCTATTCTAAACCCTTATGGAAGAGATCATAATCAAAGACATAATGAGAATGATGTGGATTTGAATAGAGATTATAAAGACCAAAAAGAGATCGAGACTCAGAATCACGTAAAGCTTTTGTCATTTGATTACGATTTAGCGATCTGTTTTCATGAGGCAGATGAGGCCGATGGTGCATACATCTATAAGCCTAATGCTAATAAGAATTTTACAGTCCTTGAAAAGATACTTAATGCAATGCACGCAACGATGCCTATTGATTCAAGACATAAAGATTTGTTTATAGAACCAGGAATTGCTCGTGAAGTAAGATATAAAGAAGAGCACGAGACCGAAGCTATATTCTTAGCCAACCATGGAGTAGATGCTTTTACAATTGAGGTCCCTCATAGGCTTCCAATGTATCAAAGAGAAGCTACAATACGAGCAGCTATCACTGAAGCAATCAATATACTCAAGTCTCCTTCGACTTAACGTATTCGTAGATCTGCTTCCAGGAAGTAACCTTAGGAACATCTAGAACCGCATTGTGATTATGAGGTTGAGATAGGAAGAGAGCATCTAAACCTAGATTCTTTCCTTCAATTGCGTTCTCTGGTTTATCCTCAATCCATATTAATCCTGAGTCTTTATATGGAGAAAGAGCCGCATGTTTTGTAGATCCCATTGGTAAACAATAGATATCCGAAAACACGTCTTCTCCAAAAACATGATTCAAGTTGCGCTTTCTAAAGTATGTTGTAAGCCTATAATTTCCAACAGTACTAATTACGATGAATTTATAATTGAGCTCGCTATGAATCTTTTTTACATAGTACTGAGCGTCAAGTAAAGGATCCAAGAATCCGATATCGATAGATTCATTAAATTCTTTAACTAATTGCGTGGCTTCATCCTTTGTGATATCAAACCTTTTATCGATATCATAGTGTCCACTATCTCTTACGTGGTATCCTTTTATGTTCAGCATCCAATTTGCGAACGCGTCGTTCCAATTTAATAGTACGCCATCGCAATCGGTCAAAATTATCTTTTCATTAGTGTGCATGATCTATTTATGGCTACTGAAATCGAAGGTCGTAATTCCACGATCGAATTCTTTATGATGGTTAGGACATAGAAATACGAGATTCTGAACTGAATTGACTTCCTCAACTCTTGCCTCTGAAGGAAAATCAGCTATCGCTTTGATATGACAAGCCTCAACGTATGTAGCATAACCACACACCTTACAAGAATAAGGAATATTGTTATCTTTCATTACCTTTCTGGCATTGATCCTTATATTATGGAATTTGCCTCGAGAACTATTTGCTGGATATTTGGACGTATATTCGCCTAATGTCATTTTAGCTATTTGCATGATCTACCTCTTATTTCAACGTTGTTTCTTTTTAAAAATTTCAATATAGTTCCACAGCATACATTATACTTTGCTCCTATTTGAGAAGCGGTTCTACGTCTACCATATGCTGCAATAATATCAGCTTTTTGTTCTTCAGTTGGAGAAAAAACTGTATAGCGATTGGCTTTAATATTATTCTTTTTCAGATGAAGACGAACTGCGGCATCGCTAATCAGGTATCTTGAGCATATCGTCTGCCAAGATTCACCTTTTAAATAGTCGTTTACCACACCAATTTTTTGTTGATGAGTAAGACGACCATGAGGTTTTTTACCTCCTGGATATACTATCTTCATGTACCTGAAGTCGGGCGTCTCTTATCAGAAGCTTTGTTTAGCATATCGACAACTTCTTCCATTGACTCCATGACTTCCCATGTACCATGAGGAGGACAATGAACGAATGTGACTTCATCTATTGTACCATCTTCTCTGACGGCAATGTTGTGGTGAACACTGACTACCATCTTAGCATTCAGAGCGATAGGTTTAGTTTTGTGTATAGGAGCTGCGTTAGTGAGTGTGATGAACATAAAGGTTTGAGAAATTAAAAATTCGATCTAGCATTTCGACGGCTTGAGAATCTATGCACCAGCCGATGCTGTCTTCAGTTTCGACACGAGCAAAGTACTTCCATTGACCATTCTCGAACATGTTTTGATCATAGAACCAAGCCTGGTCTTGGTGATACTCCACCTCTCCTCGTGGAATGAATTTGTTACTAATTGGATCCGTGGTAAGTATGATGTATTTTTTAGTAGCGGCATTCATGTTAGTGTTTTTGGTGGATATAGACGTCAAAACGAGCGGCATCTTTCATACGAATACCACCCATTTGAAAGTAATGGTAATTAACTGAGGCTGGATTATTCTTGCCTAAACGACCTTTTACACTGACACGATAAAGCTTTGGTTTTGTATTGGTATAAGCTGCAGTCTTTTTGGCAATCGCATTTGCAGCTGATATTGATTTACGAACTAACTCGATACGGAACATGTCGTCTGCGCAGAGAGGATCTGCGGTAAATACATAAGCTAGAGTACGGCGTTTATTGGTTAATTTCATGACTACATTATACTTTATTCCACGAAATAAGTACACAAATATAGTCTAGTATAAGTTGTTGATTACCAATTACTTACACAACTCGAGTATTTTTATACTCTTTTAGGCTGTTTTTTCTGCTCTGCCTGACGCTTCTTGAGTCTTTTATTTAGACGATCCACCACTTCTTTTGCGGATAACCATATATCCTTATTATCTAATATGGATTTAATCTCTAATGGATCTAAGAAATCCTCATAGATCTCTTCAAATAAGTTTTCTGACCATTTTCTTTCATGCTTAATCTGGTCAATCATTTCTCCACCTTTACCAACGGTTCCACCTGAATAGTTATGGAACATGAACATTGAATGCGGTGATATCTCATATTGATCTGACATGAGGAATATAATCGTTGCAGCTGACATACAAGCACCTTCAACAGAAGCCACGATTTGACCCTTACATTCTTTCATAACTCTCATGAATTGAATGGCAGTCCATAGATCTCCTCCACATGAATTAATGTATATCTTAATCGTATCATTTGAGGACGCATGGCGTATATGATTAAACCATTCAGTATATTTTGAAGCCTCCTCAATCTCTCCAACGATATAGAATTCGTGGAGATATCCCAATGGCTTTTCAATAAAGGAATCTGCAGGCTTCTTTCCGGTGTTTAATAAATCCGAAAAAGGATTGCTCAGCGTCTTTTGATTTTTCATGTAGTATTATGTATACGATTAAATGTTCCCAAAAACTTTTCTTTTCCGATATTCTTCGATTGTATTTAGAAGATCCTTTGTCCAATCATCTCGATGTTCTATGAATACGAGTGGCTCTTGATAATCCACAGACATAAGAGTTACAAGTTGCGTAATAGGTATTCCGGTTCTTTCCTCAAACATGATAGCGTATGCCGCTTCTTGCATGAAGTAATTGGTGATGTCCAATCTATTCTTCTTTTTCTTTGAGGTCTTTATATCAACGATTGATAACTTTCCATCGAATTTACCAATAATATCAACTCGACCTGCAACTCCAAGATGATCAGAATATAAAGGTTTTTCCTGAAGATATATGTTATTGAGTCGGGCGTCTAGTATAGGAGCCAATGATTTAAAGTTCTGAAGTACATCTGGCATGACTCCTTGTTTAGGAATATCCTCATTATTAATATACTTCTCTACAAGAGTATGAACTGCAGTGCCACGTGCACACGCTTTTCGGCTTATTCGGTTTGCTTCTTCCTCTCCTACACGACTCCTCCAAGCTTGTATATGAGCCTCTGAGAGTATTCCAAGTACAGTCGTTATGGAAGGATATTTCTTTCCTTCGGGTGTCGCGTAGGTTCTACCAGTTTCCTTTGTTTCACAAAGTAAATCTTCATAATCTAACTTGACTGGTTCATGTTTGAAAATCATTATCGTCGTCGTCAATAATATCAGTTATATCGTCTAGATGGATGTGTCGCTTTTCCATCAAGCGATCCTCTGGTATTCTTTGAGGCTTAGGCAACTTTTTATTATGCTTAGGCTTCTTTTTTGAGAGCTCGAGTTCATTCTCCTCGTGCTTTTTAGTGTTCATGTTTTGTTTTCCTTTTGTACGATTTCTTTTGTCATGATATAGTCTCTCACAAGTCCAGATCTGACTATGTCTTGCCAACCAAATTCAGCACAATAGAAGTACTTCATCTTCTCTACAATCTCCATGAAATCGAGTATACCTGACTTATCCTTGGTTCTTTCAAGGTCAGTCTGGTAATAATCACCACACATGATAAGTCTGCAATTTTCACCCAGACGAGTGATGATGGAGTCTAATTCATGGAAGGTTAGATTCTGCATTTCATCGATGATCACGATTGAGTTTCGAAGAGTAATACCTCTTACAAAGGATGTCGTTAAAAATTCTACCTGATGCTTTGCCATAAGTTTACCCCAAGCTCCAGCATCTCCAAATAACTCTGAACATATTGCGATATAAGGATAAAGATAGGTTGCTTCCTTCTCCTCTCGATCTCCAGGTAAGAATCCGATGTCACGTGTCGGAACAATCGATCTTACTATAATAATCTTTTCTGCTTTAGATTCTCCTTTTAAGATTTCCTCAAAAGCAAGATACATCGCAATAAATGTCTTACCTGTACCTGCACTTCCTGAAAGACAAAGATTGTTATTCTTCTTATAAGCGTTAAAAACCTTTTTCTGAGTGTCGGTAAGAGGACTTATTTCTTTAAGATTCTCAAGACGAAAACCCGTCGGCTGAAGTTTGACCTTTTGTTGTTTTGATTTAGCCATTATATTATTTTGTTCTGATCGTATGATTTTTTCCTGCACCAGCCTTTATTCTATCCTGGACTTCTTTCCAGCCATCTCCAGCTCTTTTGAATGGAGATATACCATGGTCATAATGGAAAGCTCCAACTGCAACTCCTCTTTCTAGCTTTTTCTTCTTGCAAACTGGGCAAGGAGTCTTCTTTGTAAAATTATCTCGATCAATGATCGAAACACATTCTTCGAATGTATAGCCGCATGCTTTGCAGCTGTAATCATAGGTTGGCATAGTAGTATTGTATTATAAATTTTTTACAAACCAATCTGGCGTATCTCTCTTGGTCCATGTCATTTTAAATCTCGCTTGTTTGGTTTGATAAAAGGATTTATATGACGCAACTGGATCATCTGGATTCATACACTCAGGGTTCGATTTCATTGCTAATGGAAATTGTGTAATACCAAGATCTTCGATATTTCTTGGAGCTTCGTCAAGTATGAATCGAAGCATTGTATCGGTCTTATGAACTTTACCATACCGATATGTATATTCGTCGCATAATGCCACAAAGTGCTGGTAATGCCAGAGATAATTACCCAGAGATTCCATTGTCCATTTCGTACATGGGTGACCAGTATGAACTGCTCGATAAAGGGCTTGATCCATAGCTGCGTCTGGTATAATCCAACTTTTTACTTTACGACCTTTGTCATTCTTGGTTTCTCTGATAACGCCATCGAGTAGTCGATGGGTGGTCGAAAGCATCTGAGCTGATTCGACCACCATCTTTACTACATGCTTATCGCACTGAGACTTGGCTGCTAAAACTGGATCTGTATCTAACACGAAGATGTTCATATCAATAACCTACACTATTCAATGTAGGCTGTACATATTAAATTGCTACTGCTTCTTGCTGCTGATAGGGCTGAAGACTTTGGATATAGTCTAAAAGGAACTGTCGTTTTTTCTGAATTAAGACTGCTTTCTTTATATCGCCTTCTTTTTCAAGACGTTGGATATAATAATCTAATTCTACTGAATCTTGTTTTAACCGTTCGATTTGTGATTCTATCATTTAGCTACGTGTATATTGTTTTAACGAGCATAATGTAGTGAAGCAGTGTTGCTCCTCAAGAAATTTGTTTTTTAGGTTCGTCCTTGATAAGATTTGGCCAAACCTCTTGAACTAATGCCTTCGTGATTCCTTTATATCTTCCGGAAAACTTTTTATCCTTCATGGCAAATAGCATCTCGGCATCTTTTGGATCAACGCCTTCAACGACTCCCATGAATAAGCTTTCTCTCTTCTGTGGAGATAGCTTTTCACCTGGACCACCTTTTACAAAGTAGGAGAATTCTACAGTCCTACGTTTCAGGTCTGATGGAGGCATTCCTTCCTCTGATAATTGAGAAGTGTACTTTGGAGTACCCTTTGGTAAAATGAAAACAATTGAATCGTCAAATGCTGCCTTCAAGACGTCCCTGAGGCCTAGACAATTATATTGTTTGAGTATTGCGATTTTTTCTGCTCGTGAAGAGGCATTGCCTGCTTTTTCAAGAATTTCGTGAATAGTTAAGTTTAGCATAGTTAGTTGAACTCCTCAGCACATTCAATGAGTTGAGCACATCGTTTAGAAATAAGATAGTTTAGTATATTAGAATTCGTTTTCACGGACTCAAAGGTATTTATAATCTCCGTCTTCTTATCTTCAGGGATTTGAGATAGGTCGATCATTGTCCTATTTCTTAGGAAATTTTTATAGGTATCGGAATCCATAATATTGGACAGGTTGTCCCATTGTTTGATCCATTCCTCGATCTTCTTTGATGTTAAAGGCTTCTGACGTATTCCATCGACAAAAGTATTATCTGCATTTAACACATTTGGAACACCATCGCCTGAATCGCCTCTCAATACCTTTTCTTGTAAGGCACGAACAGGATCGGCTTCCTTCATGATTTGTTTCGTCATAGGCGAAAATTGTTTCACATTCTTGTAACGATGCAGCTGGATAAAATCTTTATCCGAAGAGATGATCATGACAGGTTCGTTCTTTCCAAATTCTTGAGTTGATTCAACTAGAGTCGCAATCACATCATCAGCCTCAATTGTTTGGAGGTGAACGACTTTGTATGGTAAATTCTGAGAGATCTCATCTCGAACTAAACCAATGATTCGAAAGAACTCTTCCCAGTCCAAACCAGATTCTTCACGGTTCTTTTTGCGATTTGCTTTATACTGAGGATAAACTTTCTTTCTCCAGTTAGATCCACCATCACAAGCAAGTATCATTTTTCCATACTCATCACGGTACTTAACGTTATACATTCGAAGCGTATTCAGAATGAGATGACGTATAAACCCCTCGTTCACTTGAACGTTCTGAGAAGAAAATACACTTGATATGGCAACACCTGAATAGTCAACGATGATCATGATTTAAGAATACTATATTGGTATCCTTATAATGTAAATACTAAAATTGGAGAGCCTTTAAGTGCTTTCTATTGATTCTTACCCAAATGAGATCGTTATAATAGTTTGAGTCCAGAATCGCTTTTCGAGTAATTTGTTCATATAACTCATAGTATGAGCACTCACTCTTCGAGGAACATATGTGAAGTATGGTCCTTTCAAACTGTTCAGTACCAATAGTTTGCACATCTTCTTTTAAGACATTATTGGATCCAAAATAGTCTTTCCAATCAGATTCAACGAAAGTTCTCTTTTTCTTTCCCTTGACTTTCTTGAATCCTTTGAAAAAAAAGAGTTTTTTTCCTATATAAAGTTTTCCGGTTTGTTTATTTCGAATTAGATAGACAAACCCAATATCTTTCTTCGGATCTAGATCGGTAGGCTCAAAAGGCAAATTATTATAATACCACATAAAGTGGTATTTATTATGTCTCTTCTTCATCTAAAATATCATCTGCGGAGTCAGCTTCATGACTTCCGCAGAATGGACAATACTCTGGATAATTATCATAGTCAGTGTCGCTATCTCCGTTCTCACTCTCTTCGGGCCACTCGATGGGATCATCGGATACACGAAAAGCGACTACGTAGATAGCGCCACAACATGAACATTCTTTATCGAGCTTCTGAATCATGCTTCACAAGAGACGCAGTTGAGTAGATTCCTACTTAACTCTTGGGCAGGATGAGTTCCACGCTGATAGTACAGAGTTTTGATTCCTTGCTCCCAGGCAAAGATCAAGAGTTGATTGACTTCCTTTGGCGGAGTCTTTGGGTGAACCATCATATTAATGGATTGACCCTGATCGATAAACTTCTGACGAGCCGCAGCTTGAATAATGATCTCTTTCTGCGATAATTCACCGAAGGTCTTGAAGACTTCTTTCTCGGCGTCCGTCAAGAATTTCAAGTGCTGAACAGAACCACCATGAACAAGGATTGTTTTCCATGTATCATCATCGTTCTTGTCATACTTCTTGAGTACTTCCTTGAGGTATGGATTCTTATAAGTGAATGAACCTTTTGCAAGCTTCTTTACAAAGTAGTTTGAATTTAATGGTTCGATGCTTGGAGAAACTTGACCTAGGATAAAGCTTGAGGAGGTTGTAGGAGCAACTGCAAGAGTAGTTACATTACGCCTTCCTGTTCCTTTTAAGAACTCTGGTTCACCTAGCTTTATTGCTAGCTCTTCGGTTGCTTTATCAGCCCGTTCACGAATTGTTTTCCAGATACTTGTGTTCAAGAGTTTAGCCTCAAATGATTCAAAGCCAATGCTCTTGGATTGAAGAAGCGAATGCCAACCTAGAACACCTAGACCTAGTGCTCTCTGGTTTTTGGCGAAGTTATGTGGGTGATCCATGAACTTCATTCCCTCAGTCTTACGAACGAATTCTTCATTCACAGAATCAAGGAAATAGATCATCGTCTCAACTGCATCAGTCTCTTTAATTTCGTCCCAATGAAGTAGATTTAATGAAGAAAGAACACAAACAAAGCTTTCGGTCTCATTTGAACTGAGCATGATCTCAGAACAAAGATTACTTGCATTGATCTTACGTCCTTTGTCTTTATAGACTTTAGGCGCAGCCTTATTTACGTTATCAGTAAAGAATATGTAAGGATAGCCAGTTTCAAAACGTTTCTGAATCACTTTACCCCAGATCGCACGCTTATCTTTATCACCGTCTAACATAGCCTTCATCCATTTGTCAGTGATGGTGATACCGATACTCATGTTTTGAATCGCATGACCGTCGCTTCGAATCTGCAAGAATTCTAATACGTCTGGGTGTTCGATTGGTAAGTATGCGGCAAATGAACCACGACGAGCTGATCCTTGAGAGATCACGTCTGCAATCGTATCGAATAACTCCATGAAATGAACTGGTCCAGACGATTCACCTCCAACTGAGATAGCGGTACCTCTGGCACGAAGATCTCCAAAGTATCCAGAAGTTCCACCGCCGTGTTTGGACATGATTCCAACTTCAGCTGCTTTGTATAGAATATCTTCCATTCTATCGGAGATATGAGAATTGAAACAAGAGACGGGTAAGCCTCTCTTGTTTCCAAAGTTGGTCCAGACTGGAGTTGCAAGTGAGTAGAAGCCGCGAGACATATAGTCCTCAAACTTCTTTGCGAATCCTTCTATTCCTAGAATCTTTTCTGCGTTCTGAGCTATCTGATGAATTCTTTTCTCAGGAGTGACTCCTTCTTCTAAGTATCCTCGCTCTAAATAGAGTCTTGAATGATTGTTAAGCCAATAGTATTTCTCTGTATTTGTCGACATTACGTGTATTAAAATAAATCTGTTTCTGCAAAGCTCTGGGACTTCTTGGAATATTCGATTGGACGGCTATGGAAGAAATCGGTCATATTGTTACCGAGTATCTGTTCATCGAACCATGTCGTCTTCTTGATCATCTCTGGATCTACATCAAAGATCTTACGGTATCCAATTTGGACAAGGGAATCATTCATACGATTCATGATGAATTGATTCAATAGCTCAGAGTTTAGCTTCTCTGCGCCGTATCCATTCACGATCCATTCAATGATTTTACCCTCGTACTTGATGGCTTCTTTTGCTTCTGAAAGAATCTTATCCTCAAGCTCTTGATCGAAGATCTCTGGGTGTTCTTCACGAATCACATTCACGATCTTGATGCCAATCATTGCATGAAGGTTCTCTTCACGTGAGGTGTACTCAACTTGCTTATTGGTATCCTTTAACAAATTCTTATAACGACCAAAGTACCCAATTGTGTAAAATTGAGAGAACAATGCAATATTCTCGACGAAGAGAGTAAAAAGGATCAGGCTATAAACGAATTGCTTCTTATTGTCTGTATGAAAATGATGCAGGTATTTGCGTAAGTAATTGACGCGTCCACGAATGATAGGTAATTCAAGGATCTTATCAAAGGAATCTGAGATACCTAGAACCTCAAGTAGGCGCTCATAGGCATCTCCATGAATTACCTCCGAATTGGCCATCACGTATCCTAGGTCATTGATCGTTGGATGAGGTAGGTTCTCTCCAAGTTTTGCCCAGAACTTCTTTACAGAAATTTCGAGTTGACCAATTGTGGATAGTGCGCGAACAATGATTTCTTTTTCTTGTTCGGTTAAAGATACGCGAAAGTCCTGATTATCGCTCTGGAAATTAAATTCCCTATGAGTCCAGAAGCCATTTTGCATGGCCTCGATATATTCTTGTGTCCACGGATAGTGGTCAGGTTTACGAGATATCTGTTCTTCGAAGATCATAGTAGGATGTTTAAAAGATTGACATTAATTAAAGTATCAAAAGAGATACTCTATCAAGCTTCCTGCAAGTGTACACTCTAAAAATTAGAATGGTTGCAGTATCCTATCTATAACGAATTATTTTTCCAGAAGGAAAAATTTAAAACTATTTTTACATCCCGTCAACAGACCTGCGGCGTATCGCCCTCATTGCACCTGTGGTAGAATCCTTTAATACCACTACATGCTTCCGGTATCGAGTTGCATAGTCATATATGGCTTTATGCTTCTCGTTGTTCATATCCAGATTGCGTGCCCATCTCTCAAATTTCATTCTTCCTGTCTGAAACTTCTTGAATAGCTCAGGTTCTACCTCAAAAGACTTGTACTTACGGCGCATGAGACCACCTGAATTTGGCGGCATAGCCATTGTCGAGCTATCTCCAGTTACATTTGCTGCAACTGAGCCAGTTCCGCCTGAAGCCCCAGCAGCACCTCCGGCACCACCTGCTCCGCCTCCGTCTTCTGTGAATGTTTTAAATGATTTGATCATCGAGTTATGTCTTCGGTTGAGATACAGATCATCTGTTGAGTTTCACTGTGTTTTACTTTAAAAACTGGTACACCTAGAACATATCCAGCAGGCGTGACTGCTTCTGTGACATGAATACGTGAATGAGGATAAGCTCTAAATTCTGCGTTACTTACAATTGGACAATGAGAAGTGAGACTATATGTTCCAGGTTGGAGTTGTCCTTTTTCATTCAAGAACCAAGTGTTCTCATTCAGAGACATATCAACCTTTACATCCAACTTCTCAAATACTTTTTGAATGCCTTTATCAGTCATTCCTGTCTGTTCCTTAATAAGATATAAGGCAGCTGCATATGATGCAAGACGAGTTCTTCCAAGAGGTAACTTATTCAAGAGTCTCTTGATGTTGAAGACAAGACGATTGAAAACACTATACGCGTCTCTTTCCTGAGGCGTCTTTAACTCTGAAGCTTTCTTGAGTAGATTTCCATCTTTATCGACGATCTTAAGCTTATACGCGTCAGTGTTTTCCCATGGAGTCACTAAGAGTTTTAGGAACTTATAGGTATAAACTACATCTGCTGCTTGGCCAATGATGTTCATATCTTTCGAAGTATTTCTGCTATTTTAAGATCTACTGGTATTTCTACTTTTTCTGTTTCTGATAGGTAATCTAAGTATATGAGGAAGGTTTTAACTGAGGGCCAGAGCTCTGGTTCGATCTTGAAGAAGATCATCTTGTTTGCCGCTGGGATTCCAAATACATTATAGAGAACAATAAGGTGGTTAAGGACTAGTCTTTCTTGAATCTCTCCAGATTGTTTGTATCTCCGGAGTAAGCGTTTGATATATTTAATTCTTGCAAGATCTGAATAGAACTCTGCGACATCTATACATTGAGGATTGTTATAGTGTTTCGAGGCGAAGATCAAGAAATTCTCATCATTTAATTCATCGAATACTTTCATAATATAGAAACTATTTATTAGGTAGTTTCAGAGGGCGGTACCGGTCCATCCTTTTTTGAACAAGAACAGATCTGATCATAATCCACCATGGTCAATACACCACGATCCTTTATTTTAATGATGTTTTCTACAAGCTCGTGAAGTTCGACATCAGTCTTGATATCTTCTCTCGCCGCTTCAAGAATACGAATCAGCAATGGTACGTTAAGGGATATGACATCCCCTAACGATTCATTTGCACAATCGTATTCAACAAGCATCTGACGATAAGCATCGAATTGATTACTCATTTAAGATTCCTATCTTTACAGATCTTACGAACAAGTGACTGTTTGTTGTCCTTCTTTGTGACCTTAAGATTTAATAACTCAGCAATCTCGACAAGATCTTTCTTCTTCAGCTTCTTGACTGATTCCTTTGTAAGAATCAGTTCTTCTTCCTCAAAGAAATCGTCTGAACCAGTACTCTCTATTGGATTTTCTGGTTCAAACTCTTCTCTTGATAATTCAGAAAGATAGCTTTTCTCCTGTTTATGATAACCGAGAAAGCTACTGATTGCAGATAAGATCTTTTCGAGTGCGTTCATTATTATTATTACGCTTTTTTGCGTTTACCTGCCATTGATATAGCCTTCATCCATTTCAGTAGATTCATCAGTCTTTGTTGTGTATCCTTTAAAGATTTCTGGATGAAGATCTTCTACAGGAGGGCTTCCATATCTACTTGCCTGTTGATTGTAGTAGTGGTGCATGTGTACAGCTTTTGCTACAGCGTGTCTTGGTCCAGAATAACTTACAGCGTGATCTGGATCTCCTTCATGACGGTGAACTTTTACTTCAGGATGACGCACTTTATACTCGGCTTTATGGCCCCCAAAGTCATCGGAATGAAATCCATGGTTGTCGATTGCTCTACTATGAACATGGTCATCATGTTTTGGCTTAGGAGTAGGCTTTGTCGCATGCTCGTGATCTGAAACATAACCGCCATGCCAATCTGGGTCATCGCCTTCTTCGTCTTCTTCATCTTCTTTTAAGGTTGATTCCTTTAACTTTGGAATCACTGCATCTTCTGGTTTAGCTGCTGGCAAATCTGATTGCTTTAAAGCATCTGCGCCATCTTGAGCTGCACCAACTTCAGCCGAATCATCGACGTTTACGTTTTTAACATGGGCATCACGCATCTTCTGCGTTGTTGGATCCATTACTTCTGGACCTGCAACGGCATTGTCTGGACCACCGTCTTTCTTTGGATTATCGGCGACTGGGAATGCATTGGTCGATTCGTTAACAGAAACCTTTTGCATTTGAGCATATGCTTCAGCTACACTCAAAAGATTCTTTGTGCTGTTAACTTGAACTGATTCTTTTTGAGCAGAATAGTATGCTCCAAGAGCCATTTTCTGGCGCATTTCTTTGGATTTACCAGCAAACTTTGGGTTCTTGCTGTGAACGAAATCGTGGATCCATTTTGATGCTGGATCACTTGGATTGAGTACTTCATCTAAATGCTTCTCTTCTTCCCAAGCATCTTGAGTTGATTCATTTTCGACTGGGAACTTTTCACCGCCAACTTCAAAAGAAGTTTTTCCAGCAGCTTGTGCTTGCTGTTTCTTGAGATGGAAAGTACCTACGTTCTCGTCTTCTTGTTTAGCTTCTTCAGTCGTATAAAGTCCTTCCTCTAAAGCTTTTGCATGATGTTCTTTTGCTTTTGTAGCATGATGTGCAGCAAGAGTATCATTAAGTCCTTGAGCGTATCTTTGAATTCTTCTGTGAGCATTTTCTACATCGCCATGTTCGTCACGTCCCATTGCTTTTTTAGAAGCTTCATTTGCATGATGAGAAGCCATGTTTAAGTGATGATCACTCATTTTTAAATGATGTTTGTTATGGATATCACTATTAGCATTAACTGCAGCATGTTTATGAGATGAATGCGCATTTAAATGATTTATAGAAGCATCTATATGAGAGTGCGTTTTTGAATCTGGATGATGATCAGCATGACCTGTACTTGCATTAGCTCTCTGAGTATCTAAATTTGCCTGCTTTGATTCTGTATTTTCTTCATCCATCATTTTTTCATTATAAGCTTCTTCGGCCATTGCTGGGAGCATCATGCTTGCAGCTGAATCTTGTGTTTCTTTGTCGTCTTTATTTGCGACTTGGATCTTCTTTGAGAGATCTACATTAGCTGGTTCATTTCCAGCGTCACAGCAAGCTTCTTCTTGTTGTGTAGGAGCTGGTTTCATTGGCTCGTTATAAGCTGCAGCGATTGACTTTGCTTGCATCTCTTTTTCATTTCCAAGTTCAGGAAATACTGCTTCTTTGATCTTATATTGCTTACCTTCGAAAGTAGCGATAGAAGTATTATTTGCACGAGCTTCGAAGATTGCTTTCGTGAAAGCTTCTACCTGTTCGTTCTTAATGGATGCTGGGACCCATTTAGGACGGTTTGTGTTTGTTGCTGGTGCTTGCATTGAGCGGTAAGACTCTGCAAGAGATTGAGCTGAGCTTGTTTGTTTTTCCATGACGGGTTCCTTAATTAATTAGTAAGTTAGTTTTTTTTTTGAGTAAGATAAAGTTTTATTAGTTTAGCAGTTCCATTTTCTAAGTGCAAGAGCTTTACGAGTTGGTTTACCATGCTCGTCTTTCATAGGTCCTTTTACTCCACTCATTCTAGCACAGAACGAGTGACGGCGTGCCGCAGCTTTGCCATGTGGATCTAATTCACTTGGTGGAGTTGTGACTGCCATTTTTAAATGATGTCCAGGGTTCTCACGATTATACTTATCTACGCCGGCCTTAGTGAGTCCACCTGTTTCAGACTTGTACTTGTCTTCTTCGAGTCTTTTCTTTGAGGATGGTTTCTTCTGAGTCATCGCATCGTGAACTGCATTGCGATGGTGTTCCCAGTGTTGAGTGTGTACTTCCTCAGCTTTACCATGACCTGCATGAGCTGGGTGACCTTTACCATGAGCTTCTCCTGCAATCGCATGTAACTCTGCTGCGTGATAATGTGCGGCTTGAGCATCGTGGTGCAAGTTTGGATTTGATTCGGCGTCAGCGGATTTAGCATGAGCAATTTTTGTCGCTTTCCATGCTTTTGCTGATAAGTGATGAGCGGTTAATCCTGCTTCATCATCGAGTAAATATTGTCCTGGATGGTTGTCCAAGGGGCTATTGCATTCCTCATCGAATAAGTGAGGGTGCTTTGTGTGTGCTTCGTACTCGTCGTCGTGATGGTTGATCACTGCTTTACGAACATTAGGTTTTGTACCGTGAAAAGTAATTGTCTTATCAGAGTGAAAGTTGGTATCGACATTATGTGCCCTTTTATTATAGTCCTTGTAATCGCTCTGGATGCCTTTGCGAGTGTGACCCACCCATATCGGATTCGATTCGATATCAGCGGACGATTCATTGCGCATCGAGAGATAAGTTTCTGCGACGGCTTTTGTTTTATCCATTAGCTCTTTTTTCTCGTCTGAGATTGCGGTGGGTACTGAGTCCATGTGATTATTTATTTTCTACCTTTGTAAGGGATCTGTCTGAGAGTGTGTCTAAACGGTTAAAGATACGATCTTGTCCTGATCTTAATGCTTCGAGAACTGCTCTCTGAGATGCTTGTTCACGAATGATCGATTGAAGAGTTTCATTGATTGCGCTTTGCTGCGCTTCGGATCTTACGCGGAATTCCTCAAGAGAACCGATCCGGACCTTGTATTCTGAGATATGGTCTCGAACAGTTCCATTTAAAGCATCAAACTCTTGATGACTTGGGAATTGTGTATGGAAATATGCGAGTACTCCAGCAATTACAAATGGAGTTACCCAGGCTAAGATCTTTCCGACTGCATGCCAGGATAGACCCTTCTTTTGAAGGGTAATATTTGCCTTAGATTCGTGCATTGGAGGAATCATTATGCTTTCTCGTTCTTTTCTTCCTCTTCTTCGTACTTCTTGTCTGCGTCTTGAGGATTTGAGAACATTACATTACTGAATACCTCATCAATTTTGTCAGAAGCAATTGCGATCTTGGATTGCATCCAAGCCTGAAGCGCTTCATCATCATTCATGAGTTTATTCTCGATAGACATTGCCATGACTGCGATCTTACGCAGTTGACGGCATGCCATACCGACTTCTTCGGATTCATCTTCTTTATAGTCCATAGCTTCGTAGATTCCTCTCTCAAGTTTTGTGGCTTTTGATAAGTGCCATTTGTGCATCGAGTGATCTCCACGCTTCTGAGCGTCAAGAGCCATCTTCTTACGAAGAGTGATGCGTTCGTTCTTTCTATCAAATGGGTCAGCTTCTTCTTTCATGGATTTAGCTGCCATTGCTGCATGTTTTGCTGCTTGATCTAAATGTTGTCCAGCTTCCGAAGATTTCTTATCAATCGTATGAGCCGTATATGCTGCGGTGTGAGCTTTTGAAGCTGCTTCGTGATCAGCTTTTGTATTTGAAGCATTTGCTTTCTGAGAAGCTGCATGAGCCTTTGCTGAATAATCTGAAAGGTGATCTTCTTCCATCGTCTCTTCTTTTGGAACACAGTTAGGAACAGTCTTACCGTCCTTCTGTTTTGTTCCAATCGCTTCATAACCTTTCCAGCAAGCGTCTTCTAATCCTTCTTTCCTTAGAAGAGAATCTGAAGCGCCAAATTTTCGTGCTCTATCTGCATGATATTTTGCTTCACTCTTGTGCCATCCAGAGTTCTGTGGATCGTTCTTTATGCCGGCCTTATGATGTTTTAAATGTTGAAGATGATGAGCGAGTTGTTTCTCGATGTATTGAGTGATCGTTTCTTCAGTCATCGATTTTGCTGCAGTTGCGTGCTCTTTTGCCTTTGAATCATGATAAGCAACTGCTCCACCCTGCGAGACTGCATGAGCCATCTGGTGAGCTTGCATCGCCTTCAAGTGATTGTCGCGAGAAGGAAATTTAAGAGCTTTTGCAGTAGCTTGAGCCGCATGATAAGAAAGGTGTCCTAATGATCTTAAATTCTGTGCATCTGGACTCATTCCAGCCGCTTCATCATAAGTTGTAGGATATCCACACAACTCGTTCGTTTGGATCTTATCAGGATTTACATCTTGTCCTGGAGTTCCTTGCTTATATTTGTTTATAAGCTCGGGTGTACCCCATTCTCCTGCTCCGAGTTCTTCTCTGATTGCTTTAAGATTCTTCATGATGCTTTATTGAGAGTGCGTATTTTGCTAATTGAAATTCCTTCGCGAGTTGGCGTGCGAACTTGGATTGGTTTTGCTGTTGGCATTGGAGCAGGATCCAACTTTTCATTTGGGATCACCTTGTTCTCAACGAGTTCAACGGCATTCAACCATTTGCGAACCTTGCGTCCATCACTTAGGCTCACAAGAAGATAGTTAGGTCCACAGTGAGTGATGCTACCAACTTCTTCCGATTCTTTGATTACAACTTGATCTCCAACTTCAAAGAGCTGTCCAGCTACATATGCTTCGCGACGTTCTGAAACGGTCTCAAGTTGAATATGCTTTCTAAAATTCTTCGATTCCTTTAATCCAAGACCATTACGAACTGCATTGAACAGTTCCTCGATCTCAGTGAAGCTTGAAGGAAGTCCTTTTGCAAATGTATTAAAATCGTTTGCCGCTGCAGCAAGTCTCATTCTATCCTCGAGGTCATTGCTTTCAGTGATTGATACAGCACGGATCTTTTTAAAGTTAAAGAACTTATTTGCTTCTCCTTCAAGGAATACACCATTGTTTGCTTTTAGGACTGTGTCATATTGTATCGATCTTACATCATCTGCACAGATCTCAACTGAAGTAAATTTTTGCTCATAGAGCTTATAGCAGATATCTTTAATATCTGATACACTATCTGCTACGATGTTTCTGGCGTGCTTTGGAAACATCTTACGCATCCACTTTACTTTTTCCTCGAGAGGAAGTGGGTTGTTTTTCGTATCAACACTATTTGATACGTAGATACGATAGGGTCTTCCTTTTGCCTGTTCAAATATCTTATTCAGGAACTTCTCATGATGAAGTGTCGGAGGATTGAACTTCTCAAAGACGATAACGATCTCCTTTGGTGCATCCTCAACGATGAACTGAGAGAAGGATTTGATCATGGCTGATTTGCTTTGCCATGAAGGCTCTCAATGTTCTTCTTCTGTTTTGCCCGGCTATCTTCACGGTGCTTCTCGATTGCCTCTTGAGGCGATCCTTCTTCAGGAAGTAGGCCATGATGACGTTTCCACGCATAGAGATCTTGCATCTCTGTCTGGCCATTCGTATAATTGACTGTGATGAAATCCTTGAAAGAATACATTGTTTCGAGTTGCCCATCGAGCGAGAAGATGTATCCCACTCGTAATATAGTATGACTATTTATACTAAATCAAGATTTTGTAAATAGCCGAAAGGCGACTTTTCTGATATCGTTTTCAAGGTTTCAAGGTCTTTTATGCCATGAGAGGCAAATGCGCCTCCTTTTATGGCGGCAATACACTCCTGGACACGAAACGGATGTCTAGCACAGGATATATTTTCCCAAGAATATGATAATCCAGCCTCCAGGAGGTTGAAAACAGGGATTCCAGCCCTCTCTGATGCCATTCCGATGTACCGATCGGTATATCCATACTCGGCATCCCAGGGAGTCAATCTCTCCATTGAATCAGTGATCTTTTCAAGTGACTCCTTTGTATAGATCTGAGGGTAATGAAGGTAATAATTGGCTAGAAACTTCTTTCCAGGAACAGGGGATACCGGTTCATTCATGAACTTGGTCGCCGATATCCATCCTTCTAAGGGGATTGCCCGATCTGGTATTGGTGCCCAACATAGGCTATCATATTCGAAAAGCATCACATACTGATAATCTTTATAAGAATCCCTTGCCAGTTTCAGGCATTCATAGACTCTCATGTTTGTTTCCTTGGAATAAGAGCTTACATTATTCACCCTCTGGAATAGCTCGATCTCTGGATGCTTGATGTTAAGCTTATGTTCCAGAGGAGTCACTATAAGTAGACGCCCACAAGTCTTCAACCAATAAGGGATATGACGAAGGACGGTATCCCTTACAGAGACATGTGCCATAACAATCCCTAGAACTTTAGATCTATCAAGCATAATAATAGGCTTTATACTTGTGAGAGATTTCTCCTGATGGTTCTCTATGGGCATCCTTGACTCGATTCCATTTCTGAGGACCATGCTCGTGCAGGATATAAGTTTCGTTTGTATTCCTACCCCAGATGTATGACCAGTTTAATTGTCTTGGGAGTTGAATGGCTCGATTCTGCTTCATGAGTATATGACCGACCATTGTCCAAGCGATCTGCTCAAGCATGGTGTTATTATTTCTTTCCTTACAGAATCCATATTGGATCTCGTATAAGGAAGCAATGTCCTTTCGATCCTGAGAATTATCTGTTCCAAAATAAAGTACTCCGGCATTACATTCTCGAACATACTCATTGAGTCCAGAGATCTGTCTCACGTTTGGATCATCGCCAATTCCAAATGCAACTTTTGGAAGACCCTCAATGATCCGAGTAGGATCCTTGACGAAGAAAGCATCTGCATCGAGTATGATGCACCTTCCTAGAACTTGAATCGATTGACAAAGGAGAGTTCCTTTTATGTCAAAGTTCTTACCCTTTCGAACGATCGAGGGTATCGCATTTGTATAAAATCGAAGGTATGAGAGAGGAGCAGTTCCATCTTTCTCATAAGGTACTGCATCAGGAGGAACTGGAACATCCAAGTCGCAAATGATTACGACTCGGTATTTGCATCCGGATTTTTTATATTGTTCAATCCAGGCATTAAGAAGTGGTAAGAAAGCGGGATCCCCGAAGTGTGTAATTCCGATAATCATTCTGCAAATAATATAATTGGTGAAGATAAACTTTCGGCTTTGTACTGAAGACAGATACTCATGATATAGGTTTTTCCAGCTTCAACACAAATACAATCGTCTTTAAGAAGTGATATGTTTATGCCATATTTAGATATAGCTTCTGCTTTTAAATTTCTTATTGGCTCATGTACCATTACTTCAAATGGGTACTCGTCTCCTTTTGCAATCACATTCACGTATGGTGGATAAGCAATATCAGTATTCAACCACTCATCAATGATATGAGCTAAAAGTTTATCAGATTTCATTCTGCTATAGCATTCAAACAAGTCATCACGAAGTTCATTCAAGAGCTTAGTTCCTATTTCGTTCGCTTGTTTCCGGATTCCTGGATTCAATTTTAGATATTGCTTTCTCTTCTCAATTGATTCCGGAAGTCCTAATTTTTTAACAGCTTCTTTTGTCAATCTCAAAGCACTCTTCTCAAGATTCAGCTTGAGAATCTTATCAATACTTGAAAGAGTCTGATTCTTAAAAACGATTTCTTTTTTCTTTGTTGGTATATTACGAGTTGAGATACCGATGAATCCATTTGCAGGACCAGAAGTAAATTCAACTAATATGTTTGTAGGATTATCAGTATTTGGAATACCTTGTCCTATCACTTGATGGATCTCTGATATATTTGAAACCCAAAAAACACCCTTCACTGAACCAGAGTATCTATTTTTATAACACCATTTTAAGAACTCTTGAGCCATCTTTTCGGCTCTTCCAATACCAACTTCGGCTTCTTTATTTGAAAGGCTAGCTATGGTTTTATTATATTTGGCTTGAGCCGCAGCTCCTACTTTTCCCCAATTTCGGTTCGCGAGTACGAAAGCAAGATGCAATTCAGATACATGAGAAATAGGGGCATTGGTTGTCATTTGGTCTTATTTATTCGACCAAATGACAAACCTTTACTTTCTTATATAGTCTGGATCATACTTGTTCCAGGAAGCATTCTTAAACTTCTTTTGCTGCGAGAATTTAGCATGAAGTCCTACTTCTCTACCATAAGCATCAAACTCCCATGGTAAATCGTAGTAGTCTATCTTTCGAGTATCGTATTTCTTTTTCTTCCAGACTATGACATGTAGGCTGCTCGTATCTCTTAATTCTCCGAGTACGTACTGCTTTACGTGAGCGCACTCATGAGCAAGTGCGCGAAGCAACCCATGTATCTGCATACTGGCATCAATGTTTATTTCAAATTCTCTGGGTTCGTCCTCATCGTCTTCCCACATGACATCGGCACGGCACCCGCATCTTTTGTAATAGTCCTTCCTTAACTTAATAACTAGCATCACCTCATAGTAATTATGAGGTAATAACTTTTTCAAATAAAAGCTGGCCGCTTCCGCGACCAGCTCTCTTTGAAGTTTTGATCCGCCTGAGACTGCTATCTCACTGTCCATTGATGGCCGCAATTTTTCTGTCTTCGTCGGATAAAAGGGCAAAAAGTAAATTACTGCCTGAAAGCATCAATTCCACGAATGCTGCGTTATAACGGTGGTCAAAGGCATTATGAATGGCAAAGCCAATCATCATTCCTGATGACATGTAACTAAGGCGATATAAGTAGTTTTCTGCGAATTTTACAAATCGGTTCATATAGTAGTAATAATTTATTCTTCTAGTTTGTTGATGTAGTTGTCTGCGTTGTATTTAGTAATCTCTCTGGCCTCTTGCTCGATCTCTCGCTGAGAGACAGGGATTACTCCAAGAGCTATCGTTTCTTGCCTAGCTCCGAAAAGTTTTAATAATTTCTGAATAACTGCGGGTTTGTTTACCTTATATCTTCCATCTGGAAGAAGGGATAATAAATTCATGAACTGTCACTCTAACAATTTGTTGACTGAAAAAGAACGAAAAAATAAGGGTCAAGCTGGTCAGGGGGTTTTTTATATCCGTAAGTTAGGTCAGTTATTGTCTTGTTTGTTGTTTAGTTGATCCTAACCAGCTCGACCCTAAAGTGAGAAAAAGGCGTATTATTTCTTAATATTGCCTTTGATAGTATCTACTGCATTTTTGATGGTGTCTTCTGTGGCATTGATTTCACCCTGGAGTTTGGTTCCAGAGAAATATCCTGCATAGAAAGAAATACCACAAAGAACTATGATAAAAAATAAGGTCATTTTACGAATTGGTATAGTTGTGGATGTTTGCCACGAATACCAGGACGCTTTGGAGATTGTCCTAGATTCTTAGCGTTTTTCTTTACGTACTCGATAAGATACCAGTGACAAATACCAGTAGCTTCAAAAATCTGTTCGAAAGTAAATGGAGTCGTAGGAAAGTTAAACTTTTCAACGATTGCCACTGCTTCCGCCTTCTTCAAACCACGACGGTAAGAAGGAGTTTTAACTGGTTTTGAAGCTACAGCTGAAGTAGTTGTAGCTGGTTTAGCAGCTGCATGACCAGCTGCGATAGTTGTTGTTGACGATTGCATATATTACTCTTATTGGTTATTATATTTGGTTAGGAGATTAATCCTTCACTGATAGTACAAAATATACTCAGATTTGTACATTAAAAAAGGCAATCTTTAAATGTTATAAGTTATTGATTCCCAACGGCTTATGTCCAGAACATTTCTCGATTATCAATTATCCAACGACATAGCTTTGTGTCAGCATCTTTTAATTTCTTTTCTGCCTCTATAACATCTTTATAGACAACAAGATAAGGTCCATTGCTGTTTAGATCCACTAGATCATAGGCGATCGATAACTTTCTTACAAGTTCGGCTCTTCCAGTCTTTGCATAGTCATAATATTGCTTAATGAGTTTTGCCATCTTCTTGTGTTCTTTCGTGGAATCCCAATCAATGACCTCAAAGCATTTCTTACGCTCCACGAATTCAATCATACATTGAATATGGAAATTCATGATGATCTCAAATAGATCTGTTTTCTTTGGAGGAAATACGATATCTCTCATTTCCTTGTGAGGATTAAAGAGCTTCAATTTTACATTATGAAAAGGCTTTGAGATCTTTTTGCAGATCTCATCTACAAAAGACCAAAAGGTATTACGAACAAAGTATTGAATTGGATAGTACTCTTTTACGTACTTATTGAACTTATCCCATTCGCTTTCCTTCTTAGACTTTTTCGTGTCGTATCTCATTGCAAACGGTTCTAGATATATCGGACACGGCCAGAACCATACACGGGTTTCACGTTTATTGAAAGCTAGATTCAAATAAGAATCTAGTGTATCAACTGAAAAGTCATCAACTTGATATTTTGAAACAAATTGTCTACGCATCTGTGGAATCTATTTCTTCTTGAATTGGTGTATAATCACTAGCATTCTTTTGTGCATATTCTGGATTTAGAACCTTGATCCATCCATTATGGCTATGAAGAACTCCGACGGATCCTGTCATTTCACAGGTATGAATCGACATGGTCTCTGCCATGTGTACAATCCCGTTAAAATAACTCCTATAACCATTTAGAATCTCTTGAGCCTTTTCAGGCCATTTCTGTATGATGATTTGAGTATTAGGGGTATACTCTTGATGGAAATAGAATCGAAGACTTCCATACTTCTCTTTGACTTGATCTGCCACAATCTGAGGAGGATCTAATCGAATATAGTTGTTTTCAACTTCATCATGAACTACGAACCCAGTACTATACGTATTCTGTAATGCTTCGCAAAGTACATCTATAAGATGGTACCAACCGTCCTCACACTCAAATCCCCAGCACATAGCAGTTGTACGCGGATCTCCATTTCGATTCACGAAGATCTTTGGGTACTTCTTGCAGAGTGAGGAATCGAGTTCAGGACTCATGAATTAGCTTTCTTGGTTTGAGGAACGTTGGTGTATGTCGTAGGGTTGAGCAAACCAATGGATTGTATCTGAGGACAATCTTTTATTTTCACGGTCTGACCAATTTGCACGTTCATTCGCAGTGGCATTTGCCTTTAATTGCGGTGCTGGACGTTGGTATTCGGTTATTCCTCTACAAGTTTTTACCATCTCGGTCATAGCTTTTACCTTTCTACGGTAATTGTATGAATCAAAAAGACGATAATGCTTAGGATTAAAGTCGAATTTAGGTTCTGAACTGATTTTATGTTTTTCCATGGTGTATTATCTAGTTATTGTAAATGCTAAATCTTGAAATTTGTGTCCAATATAGATTAAAACGTTGGCGATTCTTTTTGTAACTATCCTGTATGGTCTGGTATTGAATAAGTACTTGTTCTTCCATTTCGCGTTCTCGATCTCTTGATCTCTCTTCCATCTCTCTAATGATTCTTTCCTGGGACCATTGTCTTCTGCGGTGAACTCTGCAAGTTTAACTTTTTTAAGTACGCCATTATTAAAGGTGAACATCCACTCGCTGAAGCAATCCCACTTGTCATTGACGTCTCTCGTGTAGTCATATCCGAATACTTCACCTGTGAATTTTACTTTTTTTAAGTATTCACCATCGTGCTCGAGATGGCCTAGATCATCAAGAGGACTTTCCGACTTATCTTTTTCTGGAACTATCCATCTTGAGTTCTTATATCTTTTGACATAAAGCATCTTGTTTTTGATAACATAATTGCTCATTTCGTTGTCAAAGTCTTTCGTCTGGAGTTGCCAAGACTTCTTTTTATCAAGGTCTAGCAGACGCATCTCATCATTGAGAGGAAGCTTTTCAGCGTGTAAGTAGTCGAACATTCCCATTGTAGTAATTTGTTGAGTTTAATATATCAAGTCTGTACAGATTGTAAATCCGAAAGTACATCAGATGAATTAAATAATTCATTTTGAATCTCTAATTCGAAGATTGGAATTGTCTTTTCGACGTATGGTTCGAATGCTTCAGAAATATCTGCAAAAGTCATTTGTTTAGTTTTCATAAGTTATTATTCTACTTGGAATCCTGCAAAGTTATGGTCTTTCTTTGGAGTGAATTTTGAATTTAAATTATCTTTCGTGAGTGTTTGAGCTTTATCTTCTACATCATATAACTTCATTTTTGCTCGATCTACGCCAATTACAAATCTCTTATTTTTAACAATATCATTGTAACGGTTCTTTAATTGCTTTACCATGATTTGTCCCATCTTCTCAAGTTCTTCAGTTGAGATCAAAGCAAACATTAAATCAGCAGTCGCTGGAAGACCGAATGATTCAGATGTATCAGTAAGTTCTACATCACTATTACCGAATCCAGATCTGGTTGTTTGCGTCGCAGAGAAGATAGGAACATCAAACTCTACAGCCAATCCTCTTATCTCCTCCGCGATCGCTTTTACCAATGAGTATGTATTTACGCCGCCACTAAGTCCTCGTATTCTTTCTGAGGAGCAAATATTTAAATAGTCAATAAAGATTACATCTGGAGCAAAGTCCTTCTTCAATTTTAATTCATTCAAGAGCGCTCTAAAATGGCCTGAATGAGCCGAAGCAGTTGGATATTCTTTAATGATAAGTTTTCCAGTGGTATTGGCTGCAATCTTTGTGATCTTATTGTCAAACATCTCACGAGGGAGTGTTTCTAATTGATCGATGGCAATATTCATTAGGTTTGCATCGATACGTTCTGCAATCCTTTCCTCAGACATTTCCATCGTGATATAAAGGACATTCTTTCCTTGTGATAAGGCAGAAGATGCAACATGACACATGAAGAGTGATTTACCGACACCGGTTCCTGCAAGAGCAATATTAAGAGTCTTCTTTGGAACTCCTCCTTTTGTGATGGTATTAAATTTCTCTAGGTCGAATGGTAAACGATCCTCAACTTTATGATAGAAGTCAAACCGGTCATCTGCATCGATGATGTAATCATGACCGACACTATTATCAAAGTTAATGCTTAAAGCCTTCTGGAGAATATCAGGAATGGCGGTTTGAGTCTTTGTTTTACTCTTTCCATCAATAATTTGAATCGCTTCCATGATGGCTAGATACACTGCACGGTCCTTGCACCATTTTTCAGTATTTTCCTCTAACCATTTTTCCTCGACAACTGGATTCTCGTTTAAAGATTCGACAATCTTTACGGCCTGAGGATACGATTCCTCAGAAAGCTCTGCCCCATCTAACTCAATTGATAATGCAGTAGATGTCGGTAACTTATTATACTTCGAGATAAAATTAAGTATGATTCGATACACGGCTTTATGAGAGCCTTCGAAATACTCTGTTTTAATGAAGGGTAGCACTTTCCTACAGAACTTTTCATCATTGATCAGCTTCTGTAAAATCGTTAATTGTAGGTTCGATACCATTTGATTTTTCTTGTGAGCCTAATTTATATTTGCCCGTGTCCAATGCGTTTTGAATAATATGACTTAATATATCTCCTAATAAGTTCTTAAACTCTGGAGTTTTCTCTAGCTTTTTCTTATTGTGCTTCTTAGGAGACTCGTTAATAACGAATTGAAATGAAAGAGTAGCACCATTGCCATCTTCATTGGTTTTTATTCCAACCTTACCATAAGTGACGATTACATCTTTGTACTTGCCTTTTTTAATCTTCACTGAGTACATCAGTGAATCCGGCTTCTCTACAAAGTTGTAGTCGTCCTCAGTGATTCGATTAATTCTCTTCGTCGTCATCTTTAATAGAAGGTGTATCGGTATTGACTGCGCCCATTCCAAGCTTGTACTTGGAACGAA
>Ga0214166_1000289_pt1 | contig 26465 bp, 7 predicted proteins | sample TroBogepilimnion_27_FD_153005 | JGI IMG/M metagenome (GOLD analysis project Ga0214166, IMG submission 153005) | Freshwater microbial communities from Trout Bog Lake, WI - Practice 18AUG2009 epilimnion v3 | ecosystem: Environmental > Aquatic > Freshwater > Lake > Epilimnion/Euphotic zone ...
GAACCTAAATTAATTGTTCCGCCTACACTAACTGCATATTCCCAGCCAGTTGTCCCTGTACCATTTGCCAGTGTAGGATTATTTGTAGTAGCATTCCATGTTCCTTTAAAAATAACTGCACCAGTTAAACTAGTAGGAATTTGGCTAGCAGTTAATCGTCCAGTGCTATCTAATGTAGCAATACCACTGTTTTGTCCTATAGTTGCTACCGCAGGAACACTAATAACTCCGCTAGCAATAATAATGCTTGTTCCGTCAACTTTGACGCCACCAAGTGTAGATGTGTTTGCTGTTGGCAACACATAAGCTGTTGCCGGAGTAAATGTAAACACACCAGTTGAATTATTATAAGCTAATGATGCAGTGCTACTTGCAGATGCATTGGTAACACTTAATGCAGGTAATGCAATATAATTATTTGGATTAGTTGCATTGTATGGTGTAAAAGTTAAAGCCGATGTTACTTGGCTACTTGTTAGTATACCTGTACTAATTACACCATTATTAATTACTATACTTGTTCCGTCAACTTTAACACCGCCTAATGTACCTGTGCTAATTGTGCCTGTAGTAGCAGTTGGTAAAGTGTAAGCGGTTGCACTAATTATACCATTACTAATTGTAATTGTAGAACCATCTATTTTGACTCCGCCAAGCACACTGGTAGTAGCAGTTGGCAAACTATAGTTAGTATGGCTAGTTATAACTCCGTTACTAATAGTAACTGTAGATCCATCTACTTTAACACCGCCTAACGTAGTTAAACTTGCTGTTGGTAATACATAAGAACCTGGAACAGCACTGATTACTCCATTGCTAATTGTAATTGTAGAACCATCAGGTTTTACACCACCAATTTGTCCTGTGGTCGCTGTGCCTAAATATGCAGTAGATTGTTGACTAGCATCAGCAAATTTTAATGTGGGTACTGTAAGAGCTGTAGCATTGGTTATCGAAAGTGCGGCATTTCCGCCGTTAAGGATCAAGTTTGATGGTAAATTTAAATTTCCACTAGTGTCTATGGCTACACTAAAATTACCGCTAGCTATATTGTTTAACTGTTGCCAGCTAAGTGTTGTGCCGTTGGTAATTAAAACTTTTCCGGCATTATTGGTTTGTATTGGAAAAGAATTTTGAGCTAAAGTGCCATAAATTTCTGTAAAATTTGCATTTATTTTTTGCCCGGCAGTACGCAAACTGTCACCAGTATGATCTCCTGCTATTGTACCTGTATTAATGAACTGTTGCGTCATCTTATTATCCTTGATCGAATGTTTCGCCAGAACTACTGTCTAAAGTATCACCGGCACTATCAAATGTTCCGGTTGGTGTAGTACTTATCTGCTTATACTCACTATACCAAATGCCCGGAGTTGCTCTTAGGAATTGTCCTACTGTAGTTGAATCATACAACACACTAGTAGAATTATCCCATGCTGAGCCTGTATTTTTAACCACAGTTATCTGTGTTCCAAAATCTAATAAATTAGTCAATGTTATCTGAGCAGTAGTCCCGTCAACTGTAAAGTCTGCAGGGAATGTAACATCTCCAGCAGGACTATCAGGAGCATTATTAATATTGAAAACTGAGTAAGCTGTTTTCTTCAAACGTATGTTTCCAATAAAGAATGCCCAATTAGCTATATCTGCAAAGAATGTTGTACTTGTATGGGCAGTAACACATCGATAACTGTATGGTCCTTGATTTACTATCGCGCCAACAGGATAAGTTGCTCCGCTAGTCCATTCTCCTCCGTTATTATAACCGCCAACAAATACTTCAATTTCATTAACATCTTTAGGAATAAAGTCTAACGGAACTGTGTTTGTGCCATCACTGATTATCTGTTTTACAACCTGAGAATCTGTATATGGAAGAGTTTCAGCTCCGCCGATATCTTGTACATTAGTGCCTACAAGATTAAGATTAAACACACCAGTACCTAAAGTACCTCTACGTAACTGACTTAATGTATTTGTAGAATAGTTAATTGCAAAATATTCAATGCGTTCTCCTCGTATCTCAACTACACCAGGTTTATTGGCTGCCGGATTAGGAGCTTCAAAGTTACTAGCATCTGTTAAAACTATTGATTTATCGTTCCATTTTAAATTCTGTGCAAGTGTTGTTTGTTTATTTGCACTCAGGCGTTTATAGCTTACACGATTTAACATATCTTTAAATTGCATATATGCAATTCCAGATGTTACAATATTAGAACCAAATGTAATTAAAGTAATTACATCAGTAGAAAGCAAAGATGTTGCCAGTGTAATACTTTGCAAATCATCATTTAATTTATATTCCACTGTAGGTGTTAACAATGTTGAATTTTTAATTACCCAAACATAGTAGTCGTTAATTACTGGACGATCCAATTGTATTAGCCCGCCGGCTGCTGATTGGTAGTAATAGAAACTTGAGCTATTAGGAGTTAATTGTGCATCACTAGTTACACTAACCGCAGTACGTTCAATATTCAATATGTCATGTTGATAACTACTAATAACTTGTACTAGATGAGTGTTATCATAAGCATGGCTAAATGTAATTTGGTTTGTTGCAGGATTATAAGTATACCCTTCATTTGTAATAATACTTACAATTAATTGTTGTCCTGAATATAGTTTATAAACAGCTTTTGTAATTTTAATTGTAATACCACTCAAATCAACAATATAATCAGTTCCTTGTTTTAACACATTGCTTCCAACAATTACAGATATGTTAGTAATAGGAACACTGAAAGGAACAAATTTAGTTGGGTCGATTGTATAATTTAATCTGTTGCTACCAATTGTAAAATAACTATTAACAGGTCCAGATAAAATATTTTGATCTACACGAACAATCATGTTTGATTCGTTTGGTAAAGAGTTACCAATTTTATTTTGTAGTGTATAAGTTAACGATCCGTTAGTAGCTACAGTTTCTACATTTGTGATTGCAAAAGTCTGTTGATTTCCAGCAACAATAACAAAACTAATTAAAACACCTTGTGCAGGAGCACTTGAAAATCTAAATGCCACTGCATTACTAAATGCATATGATGCGTTTGTTTCAAACACTTCAGGAGTTGAAACAACACCGTCAAGATATACTAGAGTAGTTATAGGGTTTTGCCACTTTGCGTTGCTAACAAATTCAGTTGTATATCCGTCGCCAATAAAATGATCTATGTCTAATATATTAGAACCATTAAATCCAATACTGAATAAACTAACTTGTACATTTACGGATGGTGCTGAACTAAACACTACTAGACGATTTCTATAATCAACTGTATAATCAGTATTCAAAGTTTTAACTGTATCATTTAATTTTACAATTACTGCACCTTTGCTATTAGGTTGTTGGCTAAGAGCAAAGCTAGTAGTAGATCCATCGCCAATATAGTTGTCAACTCTCATAGTTGCGGCGCCATTTGTTGGTTTATCAAAGACCTTAATAGCAACTGCATCGACTACTTGTCCTGGCACAACTTCTTCAGGAGCAGGACTAGATGTTGGTGTTACTAAGTCGTCGCCGTCTACTATTATATCATCTGCGGCTAGACCTGTAGCAGTAAGGTACACACCATTTAGCTGACTAGTATCACCACCGCTTAGGCTAGTATCGTAGTCTGTTGATTTTGGAGTAATGCTGCCATCGCTAGTAGATTGTCTTACAATAAACTCGTCACCAGCATTAACAACAAACGCAAATGAACTTGCGCTACCGCCATCGTCCACTATGCTTGGCATAGACGAACTTGCGCTACCGCCATCGTCTACTTCTGAATCTAATGTAGTAAAAGATGCTCCACCGTCTATAGAATTATAAGGAGCTGGTATGCTAAATGTTTTTGTAACGACTCCATTGCTGTCTGAAATTCCATTAGACAAGAATGTGTTTACAATGGCATTTTTATTATAAGGTGGAGTTAACGACGTGGCAGCCTGGATTGCACCTGCTACTACTCCTAGATCATACGGAGCAATATTAAATAAATCTGAATAATCTATAAGAGAAGTGTATATAGTAGTAGGATTAGATGGAGATCCAATAATTTCTAAAAATCTGTTTACAATATCTGTTAAAGTACTTACATATCCTGCGCCGCCGCTTAGTCCAGTATTAATATATTGTGTAAAAATATTTTGTAAAGAACTAAATGCAGTATTTGTAATAATATCTATACACAAAGTTTTAAAATGTGTGTAGACATCTTCCCAATAGTTTGCTGGTTCTACATCTAATACACTGTTATATAACCAATATCTCAAGCCAGCATGAGTTATTTGACTGTTACCGCCATAGGTTAAATCGTATATCAAAGCCCATACAACATATTGAACATCGCGCTGGCAGCTAGTATGACTATAAGTTACACTAGGATAATGTGCAGTTATGTATGCTACTATTTCGGCCTGAATATAAGGAATATTATCAAACAATAATGTACCAATATTAGAAGCACTTACTGGTATCCCGGATCCTGCAGGAATAGGAAATTCAGGAGTTGGAATTACTCCAAAGTTAGTTTGTTCAATAATTCCTACAATAGTAGCAAGGTTAGTCTCGATAGTAGCGACCGCATTAGTATTTGCGGCTACTTCTGGTATAGCCAATATCGTATTTGCAATAGTTGTTATACTAAATGCTGTGGCCGCAGGATCAAATCCATAAGTTGTAACTTGATCTAATATTTCAAGAGCTACAAAAATACTTTGTAAATTACTAATAGAAGTTGGTGTAGTATACGCAGTATCATAAACAAATGCATTTACAAGATCTTGTATAAATGGTTGTATATTGTAAAACGGATCATCTAATCTTACTGGATTTAATTTTCCAATAATATTAATAATCGTTCCAGTGTGTATCTTTGAATTAGATAAATTTGTTAATTGTATTTGTCCGTCTGAATTTATAACTACATCTGTTGGAGACACTAGTGTTCTAGTAAATGTAATATAAGTTCCTTGCGGAATAGCTTCATATATAATGTTGCTTAGTGTAATAGTATTGCCATTGATACCGGCAACAGTAGTGTTATAACTAAACGCACTATAATTTGCTAATGTAACAACATCATTTATTTTTAAACTTGCTGTACTAGAAACTGCAATAGTTAAACTACCAACTGTTGTTACTGAAGTAGTTGCAAGATTATTTACAACTGTCACATATGGTAAAATATCTGATAAACTATAATTATAGACAGTAGTTACGCCATCTGATTGATAAGAATCAGTATGTGTTTGTGTTCTATACAAGTTTAATTGCACACCTGCGGCAGGTGTATAAGGCAATGTAAATTGACTAGTATTGGCATTAACTACGACACTATAATCTGTAAATGTTTCATCATAATTATCCCAATTATCTGTATAATAAGGCAAACTATCCCAACCAGTAGATAATTGGAACCCCATACCGTTAACAATTACTCCACCGTAATCGATACCTGTCATTAACTGTGCTAGATCTTTACCTAAATCTCCAGACTCTGGATTGTACAAATACTGTATTCTGTCAGTTGCACGTAATAAAGATGCATCAATTTGATAAGTTATACTGATATTAGAACCCTTAGCAGGTGCTGTATCAAATTGTATCATTCCATAGTAAGTTGTATATCCTTTAGCAGTTGAACTAAGAATTGACATCTTATATGTGTCACGCAATACTAAAATATTATTAATAGTTACCGTGCTTGCACCTAAAGTAATATCTGGGCCCCAGGTTAATAAAAATTGTAATTGGCTTCCTGAACCAGTAAATGTTTCTGTTTTAGTGCGCTGAGAAATAAAATATGTAGAATCTACACGGTCAAATTTCATTCCTACAAGTGTTCCTCTAACAACACTATTTCCAATAATAGCACTAGCTGTGGCTGCAACACCGCCTTGCATTAGTCCACCAAATAATGTAACAGTTGGTGCTGAAAGATAACCGCTACCAGAAGTTAATAATACAATTCTGCTGACTTGATTATTGCTGATAAATGCTCGTGCTGTTGCGCCTGAACCACTGTCACTAGTGAATATCACTTCAGGTTCTGTAATATAATTTGATCCATTGCTGGTTAATTTTAAATCAACAACTTCAAAGCCTGCATTTGTTAACCAGAAATTCCAAGGGTATGCGCTAATGTTAGCATCAGATGCTTGTAATTTACCGTTGCTCACAAACGTGTCTATAACTTTAACAACTCCATTTTCGTAAACAGGTTGTAAATCAAAGTCAGTGATAGGTAATTCTGCAGGATCTATACTGTCATAGTTGCTTACATACTCACGGATTTTAGTTTTATATGGTTTAACTTCGTTAACATAATCTTCAAAGTTTGCCAAGTTGTCTGGTTTATAAGTTACTGGTTGATCCAATGATCCAACATTATGTTGTGCTTTGACAAAACTTGTTTTGAAAATCCAATCAACATATGGCTGTTCGCTTAGTGCATATCTTACACTGGCAAAGAATAAATCTGAGTAACTGCCGTTTAAATTATTTTCTTTTGTAAAGATATTATTTTTAAGAGTATTAAGAATAATTCTCAATTCAGTAGCCGCTACTTTATCAAATCCTACAGAGTCATAAATTGTATTATCAAAACCTAAATCAGTATTTGCTGTTTGATACAGATTACTGTTTAATTGTATAGTACCATTTTGTATACCTACAGTAGCATAAGATTGTGTCCAATCGACACTAGTTGAGTCTGCATACTTGTATAATAATTCCCAACCACCAGAATTACTGTTTCTAACTTTTACAGTATCTCCTATAGATGCATTGATACCGTTTAAACCTACCAATGTTGCAACTGAGAATTTTGCAATAGTAAATTGAGTAGCTGTAAATATTACTTTACCAGTAGTATCTGTATATGATCCATACCAGTCAGCATAACTCCAATAATTTCTTACATCATAACTTTGTGTAAGTGTTCTAGTCCATGTTTGTTGTATTGGATCATAACTATAAATGCTCCAATTATCATTTGCTTGACTATCACTTTGTACTAGTACAGAATAATCTCTAACTGTAATAGTAGTAGAAGAAGTATACCCTTCACCTGCTGATATTATATTAGCACCTGTAATTTGTCCTTTAGCATTAATTACTGCTTGAACTACTGCCCCAGTGCCAGTGCCGTTTACTTGCAAATAAGGTGCAGTTGTTGTACCATTAATAGAAGTTACATATCCTTTACCTGAGCTGTTAATTACTACTCCTGTAATTTTTCCGTTAGTAACAACTGGAGTTATACTTGGACGAGCAAAATTTCCAACACTTGCATAGACTAATTCAGAATCTGTAGCAAATACAGCATCGTATAATCCAGTAATTATATTAGGTTGAGGATCATATGTTTCTAAAGGAGCAATATTATCACTTTCAACAATTTGATTCTGGGCTAACACTTGATTTGTTAACTCTACAAATTGCTTTAATGCTTCAAATCTATTTACAAACATACCCTGACGTGGTCTGTTTTCAATGCCGTAACGGATTTTAGGTGGCAGTCTTGGATCAGGAACTTCTCTGCCTGCTACATCTTTACCACACAAACTGTCAATCCATTTTTGTTCAATCACAGTAGGAATATAAGTTGTTGGATCGTCACTAATAATATTCCAATGACTATGTACGTTTTGATCTGTTTTCTTGCCGGTCCAATACTGTACACTTAATACTACTTCTGTAGATTTTAGATATTGTTTAGCATTAATTAAACTAAAACTGTTAGGACCAGTTAGAGCAAGATATGTATATCCTTGTCCTCTTGGGTTACTGATTAAACTAGAAACATCTTGTGCTGCCATATTTCTTCCGGCAACATTAGGAATAAATTTCTTATTTTTAACCCAGTAGTAATATGTTGTAACAGTTGATTTGGTTACTGTGTTATAAGTTGTACGGATACTGTATTGACTATCGCCGTACAAACTTGTTCCACTAATATTCAATGCTAGTCCAGCAGGTGTATCTGCTTGTTGATCCCACTGACTTGGTTTGTACTTTGTGCTGATCCATTCGTAGATATCAATTGTTGAACCTGTAGCTAGCGTACTCCAATTTGTATTTCTGTAAACAGGATCATCTTCGTAGGCATCAATAATTTTTGCTGTACTTAAATCCCACCATAATTGTCCAACTTGATCTTTATTCCAAGCCGCAGTAGGATTTGACGAAGTCGCACCATTAAATGTACTGTAGACAGCAGGATCATAGAATGATTTGTACATAATCTCTTCATCTGCTGGGCCTGGAATCTTGCCTTGAGCAATATCAACAACATCAAGGTGTGTAATTAATTCTCCTGTTACTCGATTATATAAGAAGGCTTTTTTAATTTTAGTTACATCTGGTTTGTCAACTTCAGTATGGTCAATTGTCCATGTAAACGCATTGTTAGGTTTACCATAATCTAAAACTCTTCCTGAAGTATAACCTTGATCAGTAGCTTCTGGTAGACCAACTATTATGTGATTAGATCCTACTGCAAATCCAGAACCATATCCATCTAATTCAACTGCTTCTCTTGTTACTAGTGCCGCAGTGCCTGTACCAGCACCGTCTCCGGTAGCTGTGAATGTTACACCGATAGCATTAGAACTTGCACCGATCTTAGTAAAGTCGGTTGTACCAATTGTTAAAATTTGATAAACATCATTAATAATAAACTCACCCGCTGGTACTATAGGGTTTGATTTAGATAAACTTTCGCTGAAGACCCACTTAGTTGCATACATGTCATAAACATCTATGCGGCCACCGTTTACTTGGTTATAAACAAAATCTGTACTGTTTTTATCAAAAGTAGTTAGATTATTATCAAATGTAGTAGTAAGTCTAGTATCTCCGTATTGACTAAAAACAACTAGTGTTTCATAATCATTCATGAAAGAAATCTTATTACCAAAATGTCCGTTAGTTTCTGGAATATGTGGAACTAATGAATAATATAAACTATATGTGTTGTTGCTATAACTATAAACACTCACACCGCCACGCTGAATTACACCACCTACTGTAGCTGTATCATCGGAAATAGCAATATAAGTTCCAGAATTAGATATACTTGTGCTAATACCAAAGTCTGGATCTGTTCCTGTTATTGTTTGTAATAGACTAAAACCTGAACCTGAATTTTTATAAATTTTTACAAGACCAGTTTGTGTCCCGCCGCTTGCGCTAATAGCCAGTGTAAGATTATCCTGACTTAGACTAATTGCACTACCAAAATTTCCGCCTACTGTAGAACCAATATACAATTCTGTAAAGTCATATCCCCAACCAGTAATAGCAAACTGAATAATTCCAGAAGGAGTAGAGTCTGGGCTACCGCTTAGTAATAATGTTGTACTGTCTACTACTTGTAAAACTGTTTGTCCGCTGGTAAATGCAGAATTAACTACACTCATTCCGGCTCTAACACCTACGGTACTGGTAACTTTTAATGTGCCAAAGCTACTACCAGCTGGATTATAACTAGTTGATTGCTGTATTATTGTTGAATATTTTAATTTGTATACTGCGCCAACTCGATTACTACCGCTAACATAGCCGGGAGCAGAAACATACAGTATATTATTACCAAATACAAGACTACTACCAAAGTTTTCGTTGGCGGCTGCTAGTGGACTAACAATCGTATCCACTAATGAATAGTTGTTATTAGCGTCTTTCTTGTATAAACTAATTACACCTTGACCGGCCGGGCCGCCAAGATAGTAATTAGTATCAATTGCTTGATAAGATTTAGAAGAGAATATGCTATGTGTAACATCAGTCCATTGACTATTTGATCCTGGACTTGGTTGCGGCTGTTGGGTCGCAGTCATTGTTCCCTGTGCAGTTGTTAATGGCACTAGGTTAGTACTATACTGAACTGCGGTAATTGTAAATGTAGTTGAACTAAGAACTGTTGCCACATAATAAATTCCGCCAGCTAATATTCCACCAAAACTATTTTCGGCAAATATTATCTCATATCCAGCCGCAAGTCCAGCTGTAGTATCAGCTGTTATAATATATGAACTGCCATCAGTACCATAAATGTTTACGGTTGTTTGTCCATATAATGTCTGTGTAGCTTGATATACTTTTGATTTGTATATAACTAGTGTTCCGCTAGTATACGCACCATAGATCGACCATGTACCATATGAATTTACTGGTAGATAATATAAAGGAGCCCAGTAGATTGATCCAATTGCAGGTGTATGATTAGCAGGAACATTTATTAATGCTTGCCAATATTGTATACTAGATCCAGATCCAGTGGATACTATTATGCCAGCACCTAAAGAATATGAAGTTACACTTGAATAAGATCCTAAATAATCTGTTACTGCATAACCAGCTAACGGACTTGATGATGCCATCCAAGTACCATCTGAACTAAATGCTATAGAAGTTGCTAGTACGGTTGGCAGATTTTGACTGCTTGTAATGCTGTAAGTAGAATTAGTAGCTGAAGCATTTGCTGCCTGACTTAGTGTAAGACTAGTTCCTACACTTACAGAAATAACTGTTGTGCCGTAAGGTATACCCGGGCCTTCAATAAACCCGTTAAGCATATTACTAGTAGCACTAGTACTAGTTAATACATTACTACTGATTGTAACACTACCGCCTAATAAGAATTCTACATTTGTTGCAATATAAGGAGGAGCTAGAACTTGTCGTTGTACCCAAGGAGTTACTGTACCTGCTTTATCATAGGTAATAATTTCTCCAAAACTAGAACCAACTGCCGCCAATGTACCTTTATTGTTTACAGCAATAGTATTACCAAATCTTAATTGATTCTGCGCGGCTTGATTGTTAACATTAGTTAATGCATAAACTGGATTATATGTCCAGCTTGCCCATTTTCCGTTACCGCTGTCATCTGTCCAGATTAATTCACCTGGATTAAGTTTTAGTGTTAGAATAGAATCTAAATTATCAATACTACTTGTTCTTTGACTTATTAAAGAATAGACTAATACATTACTACTTTGTGTAAACGGACTTGGAAAACCGGATATTGTAGCAGATACTGCAAAAGTATTCAATGTTACAGAAGTAACTTGATAAAATCCATTAAGTCCTGCAAACCAATTTGGGTTTACAGCACCGGTTGGTAACACAGGAGGCACTTCTAAAACAATGCCAATCCAAGAACCTACAGTTAATCCTGTTAAGTTTTGTGCAGTAAGAGTTAAAGTACCTGAAGAGTAAGAAACATTTGTTATAGATATATGGGTGTCAGTATATCTATACAAATTCCAACTTGGTCCTTCAAAGGCAACCCAGATGTATGCACCTTCATTGAAAGTAGTTATATCTTGTTCGGCAATTTCTGGTAAGTAACCTAGACTTACAAATACTTCTTTGCTGTTTACATATCCTGCACTACGCAAGAATGGATAGTAACTTGAAAGTAACGGCCAAGGTTGATTATCGTAACCTAAAGGTTTTAAATAAATGTCGTTAGGTGTTTGTTGTATAATAAACGTATTTGACAATGAAGAGTCAAAGGAGTTTACTAGTTCAAATCCTTGTGGGTTTGATCTAAATAATCCTTCGTCTAAGGTAAATTCTATTTCTTCAAATGCCTTTGCCGCACCATATTGTCCGGCACGTATTGCCCATTCTTCGTAAAACACAAGACTTTCTTTGTTTTCACTACTTAACACATTGAACAAGTTATTAAGAACGTTTTGTGTTCCTTTTTCGCGGATCATACCTTGATAAAATTTAAACTCACTAACATCATCTTGAATAATGTTATCAAGATATTGACGTTTTTGATAGCCAATTAAATGCTGTGCCATTTTCTGTTGGCTACTGTCAAAATTATCGCTGTCTAAATTATAAAAATCAGTAAATTGTGTTGCTTTATAAGTCCAGTTAGGAATTAATTGAGCTGTTGGTCGGCTAGTTAATTGTGACCAGTTTGTAGCATCAAATTGTTGTACCCCCGGGATTGCCGATTGGGCTGAATAATAAAATCCTTGATAATTTACAATGTCACCTAAAGAATAATCTTGCCATGGTTGCCATTGCTGTATGTTAGCTTGGTCAAAAATAAATCCTGGAACATCTAATCCTCCGTACCAATCAAGGCTCACATGCCCCGATACTTTGATACGTTCTTGTCTATATCCGCTTTCTGGATTATAAATTACATCGTTAAAAATTGTACTGTTATCTAATGTAATAACATGTTCATTTTGTATTAGATAAAAACTAGCTCCATAAATTCCATCAGTATTTCTTGGAGTATAACTTACTATGTTACCTTCTCTGTAACTGTCTAAAAATAAAGGAGCTAGAGGTGTTCCGTCAACTTTAAAAATTTCATATTCATAAAATTGATTAGTAATATTATCTACAACTGCTAGCGGAGTGTTAAATGTTACCTTGTTTGCGGCTGGGCTCAAACTGATAACACTACTACCAACTGTGCTTAATCCATCTAACTTGGTATATTTTAAAGTATCAAATATATCTGTAGCGGCAAGGTTATACAATGCACTGTAATAATCGCCATTATATCTTACAACTTGTCCGTAGACTACTGGCTCGTTAGGAGTCCAATCATTCCATTTATCCTGGCCTGCTGACCAATTCTGTGTAGTCCAGAACAAAAATTCTTTAGCACTAGTTTCCCAGTTGCTTACATTACTTAAATTAGTATTAAAATCATCAAAGACAAATCCTTGATCCTTTAACCATTCTCCGTAACCTTGTAAAAAATCTACTACATCTTGTATTGTAGTAAATTCTGTACCGTAAGGTATTGTAATAGGATTATTTCGATCCCATAAGTTTCTTAACACAGCATTTTGTCCGCCGATAATTGGCAAACTGTCCAGAGATGCTACAGACGATGAATCAAAAGTAGATCCAGCAGTTAATGTAGTCAATACTCTATAAAATTTTCCACTGTAAAGAACTATAGAACCAGTAGTATACTGTTGTCCTGAGGTCCATGTTGAGTAACTTTCGCTAATTCCGCCTATGTTAATACTTTGACCAGTTTGCAAATATGGATAATATTTAAAGTAAGGCTGAGTAATACTGTAACCTTTAACTTCATAGCCTTGTTGTAGCTTAGTAATAATTACACCGCTATATGTTATTTTTTTAATTGGGCTAGAACTGTTAATATTAATATGATAGTTTTCTTGAGGTACAAAAACACTACCTGCACTTTGCGGAGTCTTGCTATCTAACAATAAATTAAACTGATCTTTACTTGTAAATGCTGAAACTCTGTAACTGATTTGGCTTGTCATTGTTGCCAAGTCAGTAGCATACTGATTATAATCTTTAATATTATTACTAAAGATAAAATTCAATATATGATCTACAATGTAATTAATTACGCCCGCAGTCTGAACACGAGTAGTGCTAGAATAAATGCTTGGTAGCATTACATCTTGTGGTCTAACTCTTAGGTTAGTAGGTTTGTAAACAAGTTGTCCTGCTAGATTTCTTACGATATTTGATCTATCAAGTACTATACCAAAAGTTTTAGCAGGTGTTAAAATAATTGAAGTTATTAACACACTGAATGGGTAATGGCTACTACGTCTCCATGCGCCTTCAACCGGACTAGTATCTCCAAATACAAAACTATTGTCTATGCTTGGAGTAATTGGGCCTACTACTAGTCCACATTCTAATGGACTTAAAAGTAATCCATTACTGTCAACTGGTATATGTTGCATTAAGAATGGTTTAGCATATTTGCTTAGTTTAACTGGAGGAACTCCAGGTTCACGAACCATACCATCTGCTATGTCTTGCCACATAGGAAAGTTATCACCAGTATAAGGTGCAGGACCATATAGGTCAATCCACCAACTTGGCATTATACTAAATCCTAACATTTCCCAAGGACATAAGTTAGGGCGGTCAGTGTCTAGAATATAACGATAAATTCCTCTCCAATAACCTGGAATATTTCTACCGTCAGGCGCATTTGATTCTGAATAGTTATAAGTAAACTGATTGTTTATATCATAGCTTAAAGGTTTACTAAAATCTCTACCAGCTAGCTGAGTCCATTTATAAAAATTAGGAGCAAGTACTTGGTTAAATTCAGTCAAGCTATAATCGTTAGTTCTATTGTAGCTAGGAATAATATCTGCAATATCAAAAATTGCTGGGTCATAAGGTACTTTGATATTATTGTAGATACGTTTTTCTAATTCTAAAATCAAATCATCTCTGTAATCGCCGTAAGCAAGTACTTGGCTACCGTCATGTCCTTGAATCATTAATCTAGAAGTGACTAAAGTAGTGTCTGTATAAATTTGAGGAACATACGCAGGCCAAATACCAAATTTAGTTGGAGTAGCTGGCACAAATGAACCATCTGTACTGTCATATTCATAAGTGCTAATGGTATCTCCATTAGCTAGTACAAATGAATCTTGTACAACAATAAATCCTGTATTAGTAAAAGTATAATCTTGTCCATAGATCATCTGTACACCATTATGATATACGCCAACTGCTTTATTAGATAAAGCGGTTAATGTAAACACATTAGATAATGGGTACTGTTTAATTCTATAGTCTACTACTGAAAGATTAGTTACTACACATGCACCGTATGGCACCATATCACTAAAATAATAAGGGCTTGTATTTGGTTTATCTTTGTTTAATTTTTGTAAAATTAAATTTACAATAGTAACAGGATCGCCATCAACGCCTAAATTACTAGCAAGTTTAATAAAATTTCTTTTAAAATTATTGTAATCATCTCGGGCTTGCTCGATACTACGAATAATATTATTAGATTCGCTAGTAATATGATATACTGCAAGGCTCATTGGGCCGCTATGTTGAACAAATTTAGTTCCGTAAGGAGTTACATCACCTAAATCACGAAGATTTCCGGGCCCTGGGAATGATCCAACAAAGGTTGTTCCTAAATTATCAACTATTGAGTTTACATGGTCTGAAACTTCGCCTAATGTAAAATCTCCTATTACATTATTCAATGGGTTATTTTGTAAGTTTACAGGAACTTCATAATAACCATTACTGTTAATAGGTTGTGCCGAATAGGCTTTAATAGTCAGAACATCAGTTAACTGAATTGATGTGTCAAGGACCACTTGAATATAATCAGGTTTAGTATATAAAGACCATGCTGTTGGGCTTAGTCTAATTCCGTTTACATAAATCTTAACTGTTAAGTCTGATAAACGTGTAATATCATCAAAGATATCAATATTAAAATTATTTGTTTGTCCAGAATTTTTGTAAATTCTAATAGCAGCCTGCGTGTTAGGTGCTATACAAGTTTGCCATCCATTTTCGTATGTTAGATTGCCAGCAAAGTCTTGAGTAACAAGATAACCCACATTTACATTTTGTGTAATAAGTGCAGTAGTTTGTTTGTATTGGAATGAATCTGTTGCCAGTGTAAAATTAAAAACAATATCTCCGATATTGCTAATATTTCTATAGCTTAATGGAAATCCTAAAGTAGTATCGTTTATACCTGAACCAACTTTATATGAGAATAAAGTAGTTCCTTTAAATGTAGAACCGTTATAAACTGTAGTGTCGGCATAACTAATTTTGTTTTCGTCAACTACATCAAACAATGGAGGCTGATTTATTGTAAGTTTTTGTTGTGCTAAGATCCAACTAGAACCATTATACCAAAATGTTTTTCCTTGATATTTTGTACCAAACTTAACAGTTGCCGATAATGGCAACTCGCTAGTTGAAGGATCTAAAACTTCTACTAGATGTATTTGTTTACTGCCTTTATTAAGATGCAGAACATCAATAAAAGTTACTTGGAATATTTTATTTTTTACAAGTCTATCAGTGTCGGCAGTAAAAATAATACGTTGACCTTCTGCCAAAGTGACACCGTCTACATTGTAGGCAAAAAGTCCTTCAATAGTACTGAACGCATCAGTAGTATAGTCGTCAATAATATCAATGTCGTCGACTGCTGTTACACCATAGTTTGCTAATTTTAAATTAGCTTCAAATTCGATAATAGGTCTAATTGCTCTTGCAGTTTGATCTAATTCAACAGGATTACCGTTATACTTTGAACTTGCGGCAATGACGTCAGCATGGAACCAATGATTGTATCTGCTCCAGTTATTTCTATCATTACTTGCTCTGTTGATTACAATATAATCAGAATTGCCAGCATATCCGCTAGCATCACTAAATGGCAAACTATCAAATTTATCACTATCAAATGGAATTGTTTTTTCTTCTGTGTAAGGATTAACAACTTCTAATACAGTAGTTGGAATTAATTTAATTGCAACGCCTACACCTTCTACATAAAACTCACCGGTAGCATACTCTGCTGGAGTTACATTACCTTCAAATTTTAATTTCATTCCATTACTTAATGCAGTACCATCAGATAATTTATAATGCTTTTTACCTAAAATTTCGTTAGAAACATCAACATAAGTATCTGCCGTAATGTCTAAAACTTCAATTGCACCGCCAAGATTTAAATCCGATTCACTTTGATAGAACAATAAAGTTGGTGCATCTAAAGGAACATTAAATGTAATTGTTCCATTTTCAACTGCATAATTGTCTATGTTGCTAGTTTCATATCTGTCGTTAGCACCTAAACTTCTAGCTGTTTTAATACTAAAAGGATTACCTGGACTTGTAATTTCAAAGGTATAAGTTTGACCTCTGTATAATGTTAATACAGGATTACGTGTAAATCCGTTAGGAGTAAACAAGTATTCATTATTACTTAATTCACGTTCAACAGTTACGGTATATGTACTTTCAATGGCAGCGGCCTGACCAATAATTTTAATAGTGTCAGGACCATAAGGTAACCAATAATAATTTTGGAAGTTAACAAACTTATCCCAATCAATATGTGGATCCCAAGAATAAAATTCTTGTTTGTTTAGTCTAGCATGATTACTTGTGTTGCCGCCAAATGTATTGATCTGATTAATATAATCGATATAATCTTTGAAAAATGTTTGATTACCAATTTTATCTGTTATTGTTATTGCTGGTTCTAATTGATAATTTTGTCGCACAGAATCTGCCGCATCAATATATACATCAGTACCTGTGGCACTTTTTGCATTTTCGCGGCCTACATAACCATTAATCTTTTTAATACTACCTGGTTGATATAATTGATCTAAAGTAGCTTGTAAGAATTTTTTATTACTATCTGATTGATAGAATTTAGGAAGAAAATTTACAGTAAGACCAGTATTGCCTAATGGATTGTTATTATTAGCCATTAGTTACTCCAAAAGTTGCGCTTGTTATATTTTGATTTGTTACTACAGATGTTAACCCACTACCAGTAACAGTTCTTGTGTTGTCGCTAGTTAATCCTGAAACAATATTAATATCTGCACTAGTAGCACAGCTGATTAATATTTGATTACTTGGGCAAGTTATTTCAAACAAAGCTCCAAAATACAAATTACCTTGTTTTGGTACAATAACAAAATTTGTAATATCAGGAGTTAATTGTGTTAAAACATAAGTTGATAGTTCTGAAAAATAGAATGTATCTCCAAAATTCCAATTTTCCAAAGCAAAAAATGTGTTAAATGCTGTAATGATTCTACTGATAATATCGTTATCACTGGCAGTACTTGCAGGATTTTTTACCACATTAAATGTTGCTTGTAGATTAATATCAGCTTGTGCTCCAAACAATAGCAAATAACTCACTGGGTGATAAACTATTTCATCTGATATAGATTTAATTAAGTTTAATTCTGGACTCAATAAACTATTAAGTTCGCTACTGCTAGGAGGCAAAGGTTCACTGACATTTGCTCCAGCTAGCCATTGTCTAAATTGTGTATCATAGTCGGTAGTTAAAATATAAACATCCATGATGTTACTTGCACCTGGATCTATACGACTATCATAGTCAGCATTGTGTGTATACTGGAATTTTAAGTTATCTCGTCCAACAAAAACTTTATAATCTAAAGAAGCATTCAATGGACTAGTAACGTTAGATGCACTATATTGCATTACAGTTTGTGTATCTAAGAAATAAAAATATTGTCCATCTGTCCATTGTGTATAAGGCTTTGCCGCATTTTGTGATGCTAATATTACTACAAGATTATCATCGTTTGATACATAGCGATAATCTTCTTGACCTTCGCTGATTAGATATTTTTGTTGTAGTATAAAAGTTGTTAAATTATCTGGTGCAACAATATCAAGAAATTCTTGGGGATTATCAACTATTCCATTGTTCATACTACCAGCAAATGTTATAACAATTTTACTTGGATCAATATAACCATCTAATCCTGTGTATGCGCTAGTAATCTGCCAGTTATAATCTGTAGTAAAAGGATACACAGAACCAGGTTGTGTATTAATATTCAATACTTTTAAATTGTCAAGAATTGTATTGCTAGTTACTGTATCATAAACCTTAACTGCACTATCGAAATAGAATGTAACTTCTTGACTGCTTTCAAAAATATATCTCATCAATCGTGTATTCACTGTATAATATTGATTGTTAGTTGTAAACAATAATAACCAACTTGAATCTTGTTGAGTGTTTGTAGTATCACCTTGATTACCTAAACTAAATCCCATAGTGGTATTCAAGTTTGTTTCAAAAACTATTTGCCAATCCATTGATCCGGTCAATGAATCATACCCATATCGTAGGCCGAATGGTTTGTTATTAAAGATCAAATCTATCATTGTAGTAACTACACTCGATCCAATAGTTACATTAAATTGCGGAATGATCTGACTAATAACTGCTGTAGATGGAATTATTTGATTTAATGTAACTACTCCAAATAATCCGCCATTAATTGTAGTTGTGCCAGTATTGTTATCATTATCGCCAAGCCCGTCACCTGTAATAGATGCTACTTGCGCCCATAGATAACTTACTCCTCCCGGAGGTAATAATTTACTAGAAGGAACTGCTACAAGTTTATTTTGATTATTTGTATCAAAATAATATGTAACTCCATTAATTGTTGGAGCTGTAAATTTAACTAGAGATCCTGCTGTAAAGAATTTTAAATCTGTGCTAGTATAGCTGGCTAATTTTTTAGCAAGGTTTGTTGTGTCTGTGACGTATCCAGTACAACTGTTACTGTCTGTGGTTACATTGGCCCACTGAATACTTAAACTTTCTGAAATATAGTTAATATAATTTGCATAATAAAAATTACGTAAATTAGGATCATCTAATATAGGAAAAATTGTATTGTATATAATACCTTCTACATCAGTTTTAGTTACATAAGAAAAATTTGTATTTGAGGTATATACATCTTGATAGATTATACCATCATCTGCAAATAAATTAGTACTGCTGTATTTGCCAGTAGGATCCGTTAAGTCAAAATAACGACTAATGCCGCTACTAGTTCTATTGATACTTTTTACTTTGGCAACTTTGTGTGTAACACTTAAAGGACTAATATTATAATCTTCTCCAGTAACCATACGATTTTGTGTATAGTATGTTTGTGGAGCATTTGCTTTAATATTACTATTTGTTTCTGTAGAATTAGCATTTGAAACACTTGATGCCAAACTCAATGTTACTGTTAAAGTCTCAGCCTGACCTTGACTGCTTGTATAAGGAATATTAATTGCAACATTTAAAATGTCGCTAGGATTTATTGTATAAGTTAAACCATTACTAATTCTATAGTAGGCTCTAAAGGTGCCTAATGGTAAATTACCAAATGTTCCGTCAGCAAAACTTAAACTAATTGCATCTCCAGCACGAGTAATAACACTATAAATTGTTTTAACACTTTTATTTAAACTGTTATAAATTACATTATTGCCTGTGGTTGCAGGAACTTGTGTCCATAAAGTGTTTTCAAGATTTGTACTTTGATTTAAACTATACAACCATACATCTGTATTATTAATATTCTGTGTATTGATATCAATAGTTTGATTGCTACTTGGTTGTGTAACTGTGAAAGTTCCTTGATTTAAACTTCCTTGAGTAAAATTTAAAAAGAATCCAGTATTACTACTGCCAGCACCATACCCGTCATCTTTATAAATGAAGGCCATGTGATTTCCTACTAACGGTGCTTCTTCGTAAATAGTTTCGCCGTTAGCAAATGTGGTACTAGTAATTTCAAAATTCATTGAACGACCAGCAACAGTTTTACTAAAACTATAAACTGGCACATTTGTATTGTTAGCATTGAATCTATATTGGCTAGTAGCAATACCATAAATTGTAGCTTGGTCTACTGGGTTACCAAACTGTTGTGTAGTTGGCAATGCGGCATTTATAATTTTAATAAACTGATCATACCAGTTGGCATTGCTTGGATCATTCCAAGTAATAACTTGACCGCTCATGTTTATACCGTTGCTATCTAAAACATTTTCAGTAGTTTGTACTGTGGTAAATTTTAACAAGCCTTTAGCGGCAATATTTCTACTAGCATTATAGTTAATCATACGACTTAGTCGTAATACACTATCTCTACGTTCTGCTAGTTCTAAGAAGTTTTCACGAGCATTTAAATCAACACGGAAAGCTATGCTTTGGCCCACATAGGCAATAAGATCGATAAGGGCAAGGTATTCGCTTGACTCTGTATAATCGTTAAAATCTTCTGGAAAATTAGTACGGATATAGTCAATCATTGTACGACGTAAATTGTCAAAGTCGTAGCTTTGGAAGTCTGCGTTTTTAAATGACTGATAAATTTTTTGCCAGTCTTCGCTGACTAACAAGTTATTTTGACGATCCGTTGAGCTCATAATTAGTCCTAATAAGTGTATTTATCGAAAGGAATTATGTGGGTATTTTATCAGCTGATCAGGCCGTTAGCCTGATCAAACTGTAATTTTAAATCCTGACTGATGTTATAGGGCAGATATGTTAGCGTACATTGTATTTGTAAACCTGTATCGTAGGGTGTTATTTGTATATTTCCCGCAGACAATCGAGGATCAGCGTTTAAAATTTGATTTACATTTTGTATTATAAGATCCTTAACTTGTTCTGTTAACGGTTCAAATAACATTTCCCATATGATGCAACCAAAATTAGGTTGCATTAAACGCTCGCCCATTCTTATATTAAAGTGATTAAGTAAATCTTGTTTAATTAATTCAAAATCATACAATGCAAAATTTTGTGTTGAAGGATTTAGCGTACTAAAACCCCTGTACATTTGCGGACTTGCAATAGTTGGATTTGGACGTGCTGGTAATACTATCTTGTCATATAAATTTGTAGCCATTATTGTTGCTCCTCTTCTGCACCTTGAACTCTGTTAAAAGTATCAGTGGTTGTTGTAAAAGTTGAAAATGCTGTTGGTGTTGTTACTGAATAAGTTCCGCCAGCTTGTGTATTAGCAGGAACAAATTGTGTTGGGTCTAAATTTTCATGCTGATTCCATGGCTCAGTCTGAGGCACTCTAAATGCTTTATGCGCTTCTGTAGCTTTGGAAGCTGTTGCGGCTACTGGGCCATTCATATGTATTTGGGTCGCTGTTTCAAGATGGTTCCCGCCACTATTAATGTTTGTATTACTGCCAGCAGTAAAATTATTATTACTACCTGTGTTTAAATCAAAATTACTTCCAACAGTTATGGCGCCATTTTCTCCTACGCTAACTTGCAAATCGGATCCTGTAGTAACAAACATACTAGTTCCAACATTCATGTTAATATTTGCACCAGCAGTAAAATTAATATCTCTATCAGCAGTAACATTAAAATCATTTTGGGTATGCAGACTAATACTGTCTTCTGCGTAGATGTCAATTTTTCCGTTGCTGGTTAATTCTATCCAAGCAGTTCCACGACTGTTAGTAATGTAAATTAAATCTTCGCTGTTATGTAATAAGATCTGATGTCCAGTTCTGGTACGTATTCTTATAAGTTCATTGTGCGGAATTGTTACATCACCTTCGGTGTCGCCAGCTAGTACGCTGGCATATTCTGGAGGACCATCACCAGCTTTTGTTTTACGTAAAAATTTGTCATCGCCGTCATCCATTACAAATGTGCTACCGCCTAAACGACTTACAAAAGCATTAGGTATACGAGAATCGGATTTGCCTATACCGCCACGAGGAGCACCTGATTGTTTATCAACTGGCCCTGGTGTACTCCAACCAAACACCATGCTTGGGACTTCTCGTCTAGCACTACTAGTTGTTAGTCCTCTAATATCATCAGTTATAAGACCTTGAGTGTTTAGTACATCTGCTAAAGGATGTGTTGGTTTAGTAAATTTTGTTGAATCGTCTGGATTATCACCATTAATTTTTTTGTTATACTCTGCAACTGGTGCTCTTGTATAAGTTCCTTCAACATTTTTTTCTGTACCTGCAATACCAGGAACCATAAAATTCATACCTTCATCAGGTACACATCCTATCCAGTAACCACGCTTAGGATCACCATCAATAAAAATAACAACTACAGTAGTTCCAACATCTGGAGGTACTGCCCACATGCCATAACTTTTTTGTGTGTTTCCATAATTGTCAGGATCTTCTCTCACAAAGTCAGCACTAGTTACTCCGTAAAACGGACTCATATATTTTACTTGATGTAACTGGCCAGAGTCTCCAGTATTGCCAGTAGGTCTCAATAACTCTACTTGTAGCATACCCATAAATGTGCTATCGAGATGGCTGATTACTCTAGCTAGGAACGGACCGGGACGCGGTTCATTACCTTTAGTGCTTATTCTTGTTTGATCATTCATTAAACTGTTCCATCTGAATCTGAATTAGGAGTTTCAGTAACCGGGCCTTTAGTAGATGGTAAATCTTCTTTTGAAGCTTCATCTAAGAATTCTTGTGTAGGTCTTCTAAATCCTGTTAATATTTGTATAAATTTTCCGTCTTGAAATCTACTCTTAATTGCTTGCACACAATATAGTCCGCTAAATTGTGCTATTGGAGCACTCTTACTACTGCCACCAAAATTATACAAACCAGTTGATTGATTAAGATCAACTGGAGATCTAAAATTAACTATGATATCTACTTCGCCGCTTTCGTAGTTAACTGTACCATCAGTATTTAGATTATGTGTTGCTTGTTCGCTGGTATAATTTCCTGCACCGCTTTGTGTAATATAATAAGGGTCGCCAATAATTTCCATTTCAAGATTATACATATCAAATGGATTATTAAGAGCTTGATTAAACAACTTACCAGCACGTTGAGCTTGCTTTTCTTGACCACCGCCACCGCCACGGTCGTTTCCTGTTATAGTGTTAACCCATTTTAAGATAGTAGGCATAATACCAGGACCACTTTTTTGATCTTTTCCATCTGGCATGAATTTTTCACTGGCATTTGTTTTTTCATCTTTGGCGCCAGTTTGATTAGCTGTAACTTTGTCTTGAGTTTTATCTAATCCATCAGCACCCATTATATAGACAAATCCGTTATGTAGTTCTATTTTAAAACTTATAATATCTACATTATGACCTGTATAGATATATTCATATTTTTTAACTGCTTGGTCTTTTAAATTTTCAAATCCGTAACCTTTAGTTCCTGCTGGCAATAATCTGCTGTTATGTGCTTTGTATGGCACAACTTGATACACTATAAGACGTGGTTTAATACCTGTATTCTTTTGATTGTCGCCAATTGTATAAACTTTAGTAGCTATTCTATACCAGTCTCTATAACCTTCGGGACTTACTTTGTTAGCGTCCAACGTATCGTCGACAAAATTACTTTGTAATATTACTTGGTTAATTGCTTGTGGTATACTGGTATTTTGTGTAAAACGCATTTCAGTCGATGTTTTATCAAATTTAAATTTACCAGTATTAAATGTTCCTGTTTTTACATCGTATAATTTTTCTTCTTTAGCGAATGCTGGATCACCTTTGCGTGTTTCGTCAAATCCTAAACTAGCTTGACCAATGACATTACAGTCTCCAGGATTTTGAACTAGAGTTTCGTTTGTTTTACTACGACTAACACCTAGTGTATCATATAACCCAGAACTAGAATCAGCAGTTGACTGAGTAGCTGTACCAGTGTCTTCTGAATTATCACTGCTTTGACTAGCGTCCGCTGAGCTGGCAGTATTTTGCGGAAACAATATCAAATATTCATCAGCTTGGTCAACAATTTTTCTATCAACCATTTCTTTCATACGTTGATTTATAGATCGTTGCAAACTGTTTGGGCCCGATTGTAATATTTCTTGTACTGTTGAACCAACTGCTGACGAATCGGTTTTTGTATCTGCTAGGTCATCTGTTAATGCTATTTGATTCCACGGCATAGCTGTGCATTTATATACACTACCTCTTTCTGTAGCAGTCATAGACATGTCAACAAAACTAAAAGGAATTTGTCTACTAGTATTAGGAATATTTTTTATTTGACCTGATTCAGTATTGCCTCTAAAATCTATAGTAAGAATAAAAGGTGCTTCACGCCAATTGTCCCATCCTTGTTTTTGTGCTAGTTGCTGACAACTAATAATAAACAATCCCATACTATAAGGCTCAATAATATCAAACGAAAAATTCATCACGTTAGTATTACCGCCACCTTGTTCAAATCCAATTACACTAAACAATTCTAAATTGTTAATAAAAAAATCAAACTTACCATAAGGAGTGTTTACACGATTATTAGGATCAGCATTAGCGTCTTTACAAATAAGAGGAATCTTTCCTCCTTTTTTATAAGTCTTGTCAGGATAATTTAAATCGTTTTCTGTTAGGCAACCTAGACCAAGTACATAGGTATAACTTGCATAGGCAAATAAAGGATTTGGCAATGGCAATTTTTGCCCTGCACTTAATCCTTTAAAGAAATTACTTATTCCGCTGAATGCGCCAGATATACCGTTGAACGCAGATGTCAATCCACTGGCAGCTCCACCATCTGTGAATTTTGTTACTGCATTGCCTACTGCGGTTGCAGTCTGAGTTGCAGAATCTATTAGCCCTGGAATACCATCTAAACTCATTTTATAATCCTAGTATAGTTTTTAATCCACTGCCTTTTGGTATGTATATTTGTGTCCCAGGAACAAAATCTAAGATAGGATCTTGTAATACATCCAAATTACGTTGAATAAAAACCCACCAAAGATTAACTTCACCGTACAAATCGTATGCTAGCAAATCAGGTCTGTAAGTGTATTGTGGTTCTATAGTATAAAGGAAATCGTCCACATCTGCACTGACTGGTCTAATAGACAGCACATCAAGATAATTTTTTGTTATCTTTGTAGTATACCAAGGACTAGTGTTAGTATATGTAGCCATAATTAAATGTATCCAAAACTATTATTGAGATAGCCACCGCTAACAAATCTATCAAGACTAAAGTTACGAGCACTGTTTCTACTGTATAGAGGTTGTAGAGTTACACTAAAAGTACTCTTAGTTGGCACATGAGTAACACCTCCGCTAGTTGTTCCGCCTAGACCAAATGTTCCTGCTAGAGCGGCAACTTGACCTACTCCGCCAGCAATAGCACTAACACCACTTAGTATTCCGCCAAAATCGCTGTTTCCGCCTAGCAATCCTGCACCTGCGTTAGCAAGTCCTCCAAGACTGTCTGCAACACCTTCTACTGCCCCAGCGGCACTGCCTACTACATTACAACCAATGTAATCACAATCGTTAGGCATTGTTATGTCCATCTGTGTTACTACCACAGGAACATTTTTAAACACGTAATTTCCATAAGCATTTAAAAATACCACAGGAGGAGGATTACCGGCCTTTGGATCATTTCCAGCGAACATTTTGGTAAGGCTTCTTAAATAGTGTATCATAGAAATCCAGTAAAGGCCTTGTGTAGGATCTTCTACAAACATGGGTGCTTCAATTCTTATATGACCAGGTTCGCTACTTTTAAACGCTTGGAATTTGTAATTTGTATGTACTGTTTCAATTGCTTGATAATCAGCTTTTTCACCAACTGTAATTTTTGGAGTGTATGGAAATATTAAACCACCTGCATCTTTCAAAGGCTTTAACACAGGACTTGTTCTAAAACTGGACCAATTAGCTAAACTTAATCTGACACGCCAGTCGTTAGCATTGGCATCTCCTCCAAAACTAGCAACTGCGCTGACAATATCGCCAACTGCTTCTCCGGCGGCTGGCAAATTAATTGAACGGACTGCGGCCATGACGTCACCACCACTGCCGCTATTATATGCGGTACTGATAGCACTACTCATGTTTCCAAACGTGTTTACAGCGCCAGCGCCAGCGCCGATCAGATTCGTTGAACCAGATAATGAATCGAGAAATCCCATAATAATATCCTTGTTTTGGTATATTATTTATTTGACTTTATTAAGTGCGTAGTTTATAATAAGACATTAGAGGACTGACAAAGGATGACCGCAAAAGTAAATTACCTAAACAACAAGGATATGTTGTTAGAAATACATAGAAGTAAAAGCTCATATTGTGTGTTTACCAAACCAGAAT
>Ga0214166_1000297_pt1 | contig 26198 bp, 27 predicted proteins | sample TroBogepilimnion_27_FD_153005 | JGI IMG/M metagenome (GOLD analysis project Ga0214166, IMG submission 153005) | Freshwater microbial communities from Trout Bog Lake, WI - Practice 18AUG2009 epilimnion v3 | ecosystem: Environmental > Aquatic > Freshwater > Lake > Epilimnion/Euphotic zone ...
TATTCCTCTTGCGATGGGCGGGGAAGATATTGAGGCTAACTGGGAATTGGCCCATATTAAATGCCATAGAGCAAAAACGTCTGATGACGTGGGTCAAATTGCAAAGGCTAAACGGCGCGAAGCACGTCACCTTGGAGGTCACGTATCACGGACGCCGCTACCTTTTGGTAAAAGGTCCCCACTGAAACGCAAAATGGATGGGACAGTAGTCCTAAGGGAGAAGTAAAATGCCACTGATATTACCAGAAGGTTTTGATCCGAATCAGGAAGAAAACCCACTTGAAGACATTTACGACCACGCCTTTCCTATGGCGGATAAATTATCCTTCGCGATTAGTGAATCCGTCATGGAGATGATTGCTGATGGCAAGATCACAAAGAAAATGTCTGACGCAATTATCATACATAGCGTCGCACTCATGCTAATTATCTGCATGATGAACCGCGAAGTGCTGGAAGATAATACGTTGGAGATGACATTAAAGAAGGTGAAGGGGATTACTCAAGACTATCTCAAGCACCTCCTTGAAGCGGGTAAGGAGCAAACACATTGATTTTGCAACTCAGACCAACCCTACCGATGTTGACCCCACGGGGTCCAGCATTAGCGCACTTAGTCATTGATTATGGCGAAGAGCATCACCTTCTGTGGGTGTGCGTACAGGATAACACGGGTGAGATTTGGACATATGCAAACCCGGATGTTAGGGCGCAAACCAATCTGACATTCAAACGGAGGGAGATTAATATGCCCTCCCATGAGGATGATGATGAACGCAACTGTTAGTTGTAACCCGCCCACAATTACGGAGATGATCCAAGTTGTGATTTGGACGACTAATGCACGGATGCGGGAGCAACTCCTGATGCTCCGTATTTTGGACCATTACGGCCCTAAGTCTTTTGTCGCTACATTGGATGAGATTGCGGAGGCAACGCTGACGAATCGGGCGGTGGTGATTCGTGCGATGAAGGGGCTGAAAGAATTGCAGTGGATTGATAGTGAGAGGATTTACAAGAACAACGGGAGCAATCTCCCCGTCGTGCAAAGCTGTAAATACATTATCACGATTAGTAATGAAAAGGAGGAGGCTGGCCCCACGTAACCAGCCCCCTCAAGTCAGGGAGGATGCCGTGGGAAGGAAAAACCCCGGCACCTCTACTCTACCATACGGAACGCTAAGTTTTCAACCCTTGATACACGTGCACCCCAGCCTTTACCGAAGATGTTCCATGTAGGGAGTCCTTGTAGGAAAGCTAATCGGGCTTCACAGATTCGCGTCGCAACCTCGCGACCGTTTGCCTCTTCAGCAGCAGCAATTGTTGTTGGCCCGACTTGCCCGTCTTGACCCACACCGCATACCTGCTGGAGGGTTTTTGCCGCACGGGTTACCCCACTATTAACAGCCATATCAAAAGTGGCATAGTCAATGCCAAGAGGAAGTGAGTCGCCATTTATCTTATCCCAATACTGTTCTTTGTACAGGGGGGCGACATCTTGAATCGTCAAGTTCATCATGTCCATCTCCGTTACCGGATGACCGACGTAACTTTCCCAAGTTTTCTGAGTAACACCGTGATTTGTCCGGCCCCCCGGATCACGGGGGTCATTAACATATCCCCCCTCCTCCTTCAAGACGAGGGCTAGGCATTGTTCAAAATTATCTTTCATTATTTATTCCCGCAGAACTGTTTCCACTTGTCGTCATGGGACAAAATTTGTGTGGCGGTCTTATTGGTCAACTTATCATCTTTATTGACGTAAATTGGCTTAACCCAATTGCAAGATGTATCCACAATCTTGGTTTCCGGCTTAGGCATGCACGCCGCCAAAGGTAATATTGATACCAATATAAGAATCCGCTTCATGGCTGGCTCCACTGTTTCTGAAGGGTGTCCTGTGGGGTGTTATCTTGGGACACGGATTGGTCAATCTTAACCGTTTCCGCATCAACCTTCTGCTCATGCTCAATCGCTACAACTTCTTCCTGCGCCCGCTCACTGGCGGCCCCTATAGCTTTTTCATGGCCCGCCCAGTACGCATAGCTCAGAACAAGTATAACACTTATTGCAACGGCGATTGCTGCATTACGCACCCAAGGATTAAGGAGGAGGAAGAACATTACGATGGCTCCGTCTTGGACTTCAATGCCAATCCACCGCCCCCGCCAGCAAGGATAGCGGATGCGCCAATAGCCCAGTTTTGAGGGTCAAAATTCCCATGCATCACCGTTTGATACGCGGTGACCGCACAGTAAACAATGGACATTTTGGCCCATAGGATGCGGCCAATGTCCCAAGTCATGTTGTCCACGCCTGTGAACATATGTTTGAGAGCTTGAAGCATGTTATTTCACCGTTATCATAAGAAATATACCAACTGCGCCGATACCTAATACCAGAAAACCCACAATACTGCTAACCATAATCAAATCCTTGCGGTTTTCTTCCTGCTCCTTTAATGCGGCGGCGGCTTGACGGGCCGCCTCTTTCCGCATCTCAATCACCTGCCGCTGGATACCCTCCCACGCCGCAGGACCATATTGGCCCACGAACATGTTTTTTACCTGAAGCTGCATATCCTGAGCTTTGGCCTTAACAGCGTAGCGTTTTACCGCCTCCGCCTCATAATCCGCTTGGCTTTGGAATAGTTTTTTCTTCTGCGGCGTTGATGTTACCGTAACAATCTGGCCGATTTTACTAAATAAATTGCTTACCTTCTCCGCAGTCTCCATCATGTCCCGACCCGAATCAACGGCGGATTTAATGGAGTTATAAATTGCGGTAGCGCCAGCTATAAGGGTAAACGGATCCATTCACCTTACCCGTGATGCCATCTGCCATTGTGGTAGTAAAACGGATGGGTTTTGTGGGAGTGAACAGGGCCGCCATCTTTCTTGACAGTGAAGCCCGGAATACCTGCATCAACGGCACCGTTTAAGGCGGCTTGTACCGCAGGGTCTGCATTGGCGGCGTTTAAGTTTGCAACATAGCCGGGGCCGACGCCTGATGGGATTACGGGGTTAATTGATCCACCATTGTCCGTAACGGGATTTACCGTCATGGCTTTCTGATATGCAGCGGCATCAGAACTGCCTTGAGCAGCACCACCCGCAATTGTATTTGCTAATTGAACAGGGTTGCTTGCAAGAGATGGATTTGATGCAATTTGCTGCGCCCAATACGAATCAGTGGATGGGTTATAAGCCCGCCCAAAATCAGATTGATAAATGTTGTTTAATAAAGTTTGAGTTGGGTCTGCTGTCGTAGTTGTTCCGCCGCCTGTTGTGGTTGTGCCACCGCCCGTTGTCGTCGTCCCACCGCCTGTAGTTGTTCCGGTACTGGTTGATGTATCACCACTGCTACCAAAACTTGCCGGGTTAAAACCACCCCCGCCGCTTATTGCAGGACTACCTGACGTACCACCAAGCGTTGAAGTGTAATAAGTTTTATCAGCGCCCAATGCGCCGGACGCAATATCTTGTTTCAATTTATCCAAATTTGTAAGGGATTCTGCACCGGACTTGATTTGATTTGCCCAATACGAATCAGTCGCTGGATTATAAGCCCGCCCAAAATCAGATTGATAAATTTGATTTAACGCGGTAACTGCTGGGTCAACAGTTGACGTTCCGCCGCCTGTCGTGGTTGTCCCACCACCAGTTGTGGTTGTGCCACCGCCCGTTGTCGTCGTCCCACCGCCTGTAGTTGTCCCACCACCCGTTGGCAACGTACCGCCGCCTGTTGTGGCATTAATTGCCGATCCCAAATAAGGGCCATTTTGAGGATTTTGAAGAAGCGCACTGGTGCGCGCAATGTTGACATTGTTCAACAACGGCATCAATTGTTGATACATCTCATTGCTTAAGTTTTGGCCCGTTCTATTGCCCGTGTCAGGATGCGTTACGGCCCCGTGGCTGCCTACGCCAGAATACGTGCTGCCATCCGCGTTACCTTGATCTGCACCACCGGACGCTGGAGCGCCACTGTAGCTAAATAGTTGATCAAACATGTTCGCCATTTTAGTGCCTCTCAATACGGGTTAGCATGATTATACCTTACCTTTTGCAATTCTTAAAGCATGGACAATTGCATCATCATGCATATGAAGCATGGATTTCGTGTGACCATCCAATTCCCGTTTAGCGGCTTTAAAAACCTTATCAACCTCAGGAATACGACCACCCGTTGCGCGGGTTACGCGACCGCCCTTATTTTGGAAGGTGCGGCCAGCCGTAGGCGCACTAGGAGCCGTAGGGGCCTTAGCCATTACGCTTTGCGTATGATTAAGGAAATCGTTAACCGACATTCCTTGCAACTTATTTCCGGTAATTGCTTTTGGATTGATACCAGTGTCTTGAAGGCTAGAACCACCGTTTGACCGCAACACCTTCATCGCGTCATTCACACCCAACATATGGGCGGCATAAACATTTTGAGGCGATGTATCAAATCCATTCGCCGCCAATGTTGCCATATTTTGCTGCGTAAGGTTTGTGACCAAATCCCTTTGCAAATTACGGTCAAGGACAATGTTCCTAAGTAATGTGGAGTTAGAAACGCCCGAAGGATCTTGACTGGTATCCAAACCACCCGTGCTTACGTCGCCGGGATTAACTTGGCCCGTTGCCTGATTAAGCATTTCAGGATGCGTCTGCGTTAGTTGGCTCAAAGCGGTCGCGGGGGTTAGTCCCCACGGTCCAAATGCACCGGAACTCATATTGTACGTATTTTGTCCGTACGAACTTTCCGGTCCCTGAATCTTATCAACTAAACTATTGACGTAATCCAAATGCGGCGTAGCGATTGATGAAGGGTCGCCTTGAGAAGGGGCGGCTCCAACGTTTCCGGAAACGTTTACATCCTTGCCAAAAGCAAATGGACTTACGTCTTGGCGGTTTGCCTTGTCATTTGCCGCCGCTTGTGAGTCACTGGATGCTTGTTGTGATTGCGAAACAGTATCGGCGCGAACGTTTTCGTTCCCACCCGAATCTCCACTGGAACCGCCTGTATCACCTTTATACCCACCAACGCTATCCCCAGCACGGACATCGCCGCCCTCGTCATAGCCCACGCGGCCACCCTCTTTGCGGCCCATAGCTGTAGCACCCGCTACCGTTGCGCGTTGACGTATAGCTTTGCCAAGATTGTCGTTAACAAACATTTTCGCTTTGTTGGACATATTCTGGTTTTGATATAAATCGCGATACGCCGCCTGAAGATCATCAATATTATTGGACTTCATTTGCTTCAATATGCGGCTAGCATATCTTCTTTGTGCGCTATCGGCGGAGAATTGAGCAATTTTGTTTAAAGCTTCCGCCCACAAACTGTGCGTCCCAATAAGAAGATCCAACGGGGAAAATGTGAAGGCGGAAGGGGTGCGGCCCGTCATGCCATTAACAATCTTATTGGTATCATTTTGCAATGATTCCATTCGCGCAAAAGTTTCCATATGCTTAACTTCTTGCGGCCCAAAGATATTTGTTAATGCTTTACGGGCTTGAGCATTGTCAAAATACTTATTCACAATGGCCGAATTAAACCGATCACCAATTTTTGCTTTGTTTAATAGGTTAAGCATAAACGCTTTTTGCATGAAGTTTTTTTCTTCAGCGCCAAGAATTTTTGAAACATTAACCAATTCGTGGACTTTTTTCGTGTCCCCAATGCTATTAATCAATCGGGTGGCCAATTTAGCAGCGTTCTCTTGATCGCGTTTGAAAACATATCCATTGTGTGCATTTGTAAATGCTTGGTTAAATACAGAACTTTTTGGGTTTTTAAGATCATTGACGATCTTTTCGCCCATAGCTTTTACGCCTTTTCCGGAGCCAAATTGGGTACCGCCAGATTGGGTAATTTTATTTTCACCAAGGATATTAAGTTCCCGTTGAAGTTGATCCAATACGCGAACATTGACTTTATTGGGGTCCACCGCAAATTTGAATGGAACTTTATTCATTGCATTTTGAACAGAAGTAACACGTTTATCGGCAACATTTTTGGCGGCTAAATAATCGGCCCCCTCAACATCTTCACCCTGCGGATGTTCGTAAAACATATTAAAAAGGTCTTTTTCTGATTTTCCCTCAAGGTCAGAAACATTGAATATTTTGTTTTGATATAAGGCTTCTTTATTGGCGTCAGACAAACGCAAAGATCCAATTGGAAGATCAGGCAATAAGTTGCCGGTACCCGGCTCACGAATGACGCGGGAAAATGGTGAATTATAACCAGAAACAGTTTGGCCTAATTCCGTATCTGTATTCCGAATGGCTTGTTGAAAATCTGGGTTTTGCAAAAACCCGTTCCATTCTTTACTCCACTTGCCCAAACCATTGTTAGGGGCGTCGGAGATTTTATAATTGTCGTTATTAATCTCATTGCGGCGTCTTGTAGCGTCAGCCTCAAGATCCGCCAAATTCATGTGTTCATTGACGCCATACATTCTGTCCAAAAAGTCGGAAAACCTATTCCCGGACGAACCAGCGCGGCTTTGATACATTTTCTGAATGGCATCAATCTGATCTTGGCTGCCATTTGAAATAATATCATTAATATGATTTTGCCAAACATCACCGCCAATGTCTCCCCATTGCGGCATTTGGGTTGCTGCGGGGTCTTGCAAATTAGCGGTTCTTTGAGCTTGGAATTGGTCAAGATCCAATCCCTTCATTTCCTGAGGCGTTCCAGCATTCCGGGTATGGCCGTTTTGACGATCCTGCTCCCATACGTCCGCAAGACTTTTTGCAAACTGAGGATCTTTTTGGAAGAAGCTAGTCATCCATTCCGGCGCATGTTCAAGCGCAAGGTTTCCCGCTGCACCTGCCGCCCGTGCTCCGACGCCTAAACCAGCACCAAGTGCGCCACCAAGCACCGCACCCTGAGTGATACTTGTGTCGGCAGCATTTGGCTCCGTTCCAAAATACTTTTCACCCGCCGCAGAAGCTGCTCCATAACCAGCACCTTCCAATCCAAGGCCAGCTATGTCTGTTGCTGCGCGACCTAAGGTGGTCGTGGGGGCGATAACCGTTTCCAAACCCTTTGTAACTTCCCCAGCGGGCAATGCTAAAGAAGGGCCAAATTCCTGAGCGGCGGAAGCAATGGGCTGTTGTTCTTGTTGTGCGCGTTTTAACGCTTCTGAACGTGCTTGAATATTTTGCAACCGCTCCGCGTAATCTTTTGCGGGGCCATAATCACCACCAGATCCAATCCCAACCGCAGCCGCCAAATGATCCGCCGCATTAGCAACCAATGGGCCTACAAATGGAATTGAAGATGCGGGCATATTAACTCCCGCAGCCCCTTGTCTTTTTACCTGTTCTTCAGCAGCGGGGGTATAACCCTGTATTTTTTCTTCATACGCCGTTTGTTTTTGTTGTTTCTCATTAATAGCACCGTACGCATCTTCAAACGGGTTCCCCTCCTCAGAAGAAGATTGAGATTTTGAAGGCGCAGGGGCTACCTGCGAATCCATTGATCCGTATTGAGAGATAAACGGGTTTTGGTCGTCCATTTACCACTCCTACTATTCAAAATAACGGGAAAGATTGTGAACCGCAAAGCGTGGGTCGCCCGTTTTGACATACAGATTGTGGACATATTGGTCAAAATACTCAGCCGATTTTGCGCCATACTTACGGTTCATCAAATCCGTAATTGGGTTTGGATGCAAATTACCTTGTCCGGCAGGAGTTTTATCCGACAAATCCATAAGTGCAGCGATAGCTGAAGCATCCCGCGCATATTCGCTTGGCGGGTTTGTTTTTTGGAACACATTCTCAGCATTCCAGCCCAAATTATTAGTCTTCTGATTATAATCAGTCGTAAACTTTTGCATGTCTTGCGCGCGCTTGCTTTGCGTAATCATGCTTGCAAGTAATGAACGCTGGGTTTCTGGTTGCAACGCACCTGTTGGGAATGCATTTTCCAAACCTTGCGTAATAAACCCGGCATGGCGGCCTTGCTGGACTGACGCCCAAGTAGCAATCTTATTTGCCTGTTCTTGAGCGCTTAATTTATCAGACAAACCTAAATCATTGCCCGTCATTGCACCAACCGTTTGGGCATAGTTAGCCATACGGTCACGGAATGCTTTCTGAATACCAGAAGCAAGCAAGCCAGTTGAATCTTGAGACGCCACCACTTTTGTTAAGGTCTGAAGATCCTGCCTACCATTGTAAGCGGCGGTACCTTCTTTATTTGCGGTTTTCTGCGCTTCATCAGATTGTGTAGCTAATTGCTGTTGGCGCGGGCCATATTGAGCAGATACGTCATTATTGATCGCGTCAATTTCTTGCTGAATGGCCGCGTATTTTTTATCAGCGTTCATCCCGTCATCGCGAACTGATCCATATGCAAAAGTTTGCAACGGTTGTGGTTTTGTTGGCGCAGAAGGGGCGTTTGGAGTTTGTGGGGTGCCTCCGCCAGATGGACCAGCACCACCGCCAGATGGGGTTGCTGCTGGGCCAGATTGACTTGCGGGTGGAACGTTAAATTCACCGCCGCCCGCCGATGGTATAGCCGGAGTTGGCTGTCCGCCTCCCATACCGCCTATTGGAATTTGCTGCAATGAAATAGAGCCGTCTGGGTTCATAGTGCTTACTAAAGCGCCAGCGCGACCAAGTGTTGCACGTTTGGTAATCGCTTCGCCCTTTTGCGCTTCTGCCTGAGCCGCGCGTAAATTGCTTTCCGATGCAAGTTTCTGCGACTCAACCAATTGATTCGCATACGCATCAGCAGCCTTGGCTAATCCCATACCAAACGAACCCGGTGTTCCCATAAGGGTTGTACCAAACTTAAACATCGCGAGACGTTCTGGGTCATTTAAGCTGGGGAAAATACCAGATAAAATACTCTTGTTTTGAGGCGTTTGATCCGCCGCTGGAGCGGAGGCATTCTTTGCATTAACATAAGGCATATCAGCTTGATTAGCACCAAGAAGACCTTGTTGACGTGCTACAGTCCAAGCATTTGCCCCATTCTTTGCAATTTCATTTGCGGTCCAATCCGACGTTTCTTGTAAGTGGGATGGATCGTTTATGTATGCGGCCTTTTGTTGAGGCGTTAATTTTTCCGCCAAATCAGGATGCATTTCATTAAAAAAATCATCGCCTTTCCCGGGATTAGGATATTTGTCCGAAGCACCACCTACGTGAAGTTGGAACGGACCTGCGGATGAATTATCATCACCTAATTTAAAACGGCGACCGCTTTCACCTTGCGATAATTTAACAAATTGATCCACTGGGATACCAGCGTTTTTGGCGGACCCCTGTATTACCGATGTATCCGCTATTGGCGTGTCATCTGATGAATCATCTGATGAATCATCTGTCGCCGCACCACCCGGCGCAAAATGTCCGACAACCCCACCACGCCGCATTCCGCTTAAAATATCAGCACTAGCGAAAGCTTCCTCAGATGGGGTTGCATCCGACGTTCCTGAACCAAAAGATTCTTGATTTAATTGCGATAAATCATCTTTTGTCACAAGACCGTACGCATAGGGGATAACACCGCCTTTGGCTTTCTCAATTCTACCACCGCGATTTGATGGATTGTCATCTTTGGTTAATGATTTGTCCAGAAAACCGCCCACATCCGTTTTGTCAACGGGCGTATCCATGCTTGACACAACGCCAGTGTAACCGGGTTCAGCGGGGGTTGTGTTGACGTTTGTCGTGCCTTCCAAGCCAGCGGCTATTGAGCTAATTAAATTTCCAAACACCCCGCCACTGTTAAATGCATAGCCCGGCCCACCGCCATTATTGTAAGGGCCGTTAGCCATGCTAGTGGTGTTGCCGCCCAATTTATTATTTACACCACCACTTGCCACCCTAGCTAAAGATGGATCAGGTGTTGTCGTTGATGCCGTAGTATTTGTCGGAGTTGTATTTGTCGTAGCAGCTACAACGCCAGTAGTTGGCGCGGGGCCTGTGACTGCTTTTGTTGGCAATGCAGCACCCGGCGTGGGTTGCAATGTACCAACATAAGCATTGTACGCATTCCGCAAATCATGCAGTGACGCATTGCCGGAATTAGCAAGAGCCATATATGTATTGTATGCCGCCTCAATAGGTTGATTAGCGGGATTATTGGTTGGGGCAACAGAATTGGCGGCTGATGGGACAACGCCACCACCATCATAATGATTTACCGCACCACCTGATTTAAATCCTAATGCTTGGCCAAAAATACTATTTGTCCCCATTGATCCTATCGTGGTGCCAAGACCAAGAATTGTGGACCCTAATGCAGGCGTTGCGGCAGTACCTGTGGTTGTTCCACCCAATCCCGACGACGCACCTGATACAAGCCCGCCATAAAAACCCAATTGATTGTACGGGAATTGGTATTGATTGAGATACTGTTGATAAGCGGTTGAAAGATTTGCTTGCTGCTGTTGTTGTTCCGTTGCACCCGCCCCATATTGAGCTTGCGCTTGTTGCAATGCTGCAGTTTGACCAGCCGTCCCAAGATTTGCTAAGTTCATCGCGTTGGATGACAGCAAATTACGATTCTGCAATTGGTTTGTAATATCAACACCTTGCTGTTGGTTAAATTCACCCAAAGCTTGGCCGTAACCTTGGCTAAGAAGGTTAGCAATCGTAGCATTGCCAGCTAAACCCTGTTGCCGCGCTAATTCAGCTTGAGCAATGCCCGCACGGTCACCACCAAATGCACCCCGTTGAATTGAATTGCCCAACACCTGTTGTTGTTGTTGGGCATTAGTTTGATTGATGTTTTGCACCGCAGAATTAACAACATCATTCATGTACGGTGACATGTATTGGTTAATTGCATCAGGCGAAAATTGCTGCATCTGCACAGGCGCGGCGGCACTTGTCGTCAACGCTGTCGCGGCGGCAAAATTAGGGTCAGTGTAACCCTGTAAATTTGTAATATTATTAATCGCGTTAATCTGTTCCGGCGTCTGTTGAGCGACTAGTCCGGGGACAAATCCCGCATATGCTTGTGCGGTTGATGGGTCGTAATACGGAGCGCCCGTGCTTAAAAGTCCACCAGCCCTATTTATAAGGTCGGTATAAGCAGCCGTTACCGCCGCAGGTGGTTGATATGTCGTGGTTGATGGACCGGGACTTAATAAACTACCCATGACTGTTTACCCTTGCATAATCTTCGTTATATAAAAAGAAAGATCCCGCTTTTGGGAAATGTCTTTCGTACAGTTTAACCTTTGCCTCAGTCCGGTGATTAGCCACAACGCCAATCACTAAAGGTATTTGCATTTCATCCGAACACTTTTTAGCAAAAGAAATCAACGATTTGACGCGAGTAGACCTGCGAAAATCAGGGTGAACAAAATTAAATAATTCATTGAGATGAAAATCTTTCCCGTACCACAATTGGTCAATAATTAAACCAATCATAGCCTCAATTTGATCATCGCCAATAACCCCAACAATGCCTTTGCCATTACTTATCATGTTTAAAATGATATCACGTGTTCGTTCTTCATCGTATTGAAAAACGCCATTTTCATCGTGCATCATTTTTAGCAGATCAATGATTTGATCCACATCATCTTCAGTAGCTACCTTGACCTTATAATCAGTCATTCTCAATCTCTTTTAGGGCCGGGGAGGTTTTTAAGCGTCTTAATCAAATGAGACCGAACATATTTAACAAAATTGTCCAATTTGTTGTGGCCTGTGTTTAAATTTCCGCCGCCGTACCGCGCGACATCATCGGGATGAACAACATATTCACCACCCGCCGCCACAATAGGAACAGGGCGGTGTTTGCCCGATGTAACCACACCACCCGTCGCCCTTGAAGCTTGCGATAATGTTTCATTTCCGGGAACCGGAAACATCAAGCTTGGATAACGTGGATTAGCCCGGAAATCAGGGATTTTTGAGCCACCGGGCCCTTGAGAAAACATGCTGTCCAAAATCTTAGCACCCGCTAAGGTATTACCCTCACCAAGACCAGAAACAATGTCCGCTGGTAACACATATGAACCTTCAAGAACGTTCATTGGGAGGTGGTCTGTGCGACCGCCTACCGCCATATGGATAATTCCCGTATGGCAAGGGGTTGCCTTTTCGCGCGCAAGTTTATCCGCCATTTCAACATGGCCGCCTGACGCATATCCCGCCCCCACTTCGGGGCCAGACGTTTTGCGGGTAGGTTGTTGATTTGGATTAAACGTAATGGCGTTTTTACCCGGCGTTTCAAAAGCACCGCGAATAAACTTTTCACCGCCATTCATGTCCGCTGGCTCCCAGATACGGGCAATATTAGCGGGATCAAGCTTTGACGTATCCGCACCAACACCAAGACGGCGCATCTGACCGCCGCCATGCTCAGTGTTTGGTTCCGTATAATAAATAGCTTGCTGCAATGGGCGGTTAGGGAACAACTTCATTGCTTCACCCAATGAACCCGGACGAGTATCATTTGGGTCGTTATTTAAATATGGCGCATTGGCATCAGCCGCTGGCTTCTGTTGAGGTACTACGCCCATATTTTTTGGACGAGCGGTTGGCATTGGAACTTTGCTATTAGGATATTGAGTATCCGTATTTGCCCCACCCATTGCAATCGTGGTGTTTTGGGGTGTATTGCCCGTCAAAGCTTTAATAAAAGGGTTTGGGGCAGGTGCGGCGGCGGGAGTTGCTGGCGCGGCTGGTGTTGTTGGAGCAGGTTGCCCCGTCAAAGCCCCCACCATTGTATTGCTTGATGAAGGGGCACCTTGTCCTGCGGGATTATTAGGGTGTGACCAATGAAAAATATCCGTTAATTTTTCAAAAGTGGACTTTTCATGTGGTTTATACGCATATTCCGACCGATCTCGGGGGGTGATCGCTTGAGTTTTGGACGTTTCGGCCGGGTATACGGTCGCACCCACATCATCCGCCGAACTTGGCGAATAGTTAAAAGAGGGGGCGGCATTGTACAAAGATTTGGCCGTATTTGTAATATCGGTGCCTAAACGGCGGCTGAAATCAATCGCATTTGTGGGAAACAATCCCTGCAAATTTGGCCCGGTGGTATCTGGAAACGCATCGCGTTCGTCACCGTATTGGAATGCGTCTGACATATGAAACTCCACCTATCCGATAATTCTGTATAATTACACCTAAATTGCGTTTTTTGATAGCCCAATTACGTATATGTCAAAGATACAATTGACCCCGTTCCTGTAACGATAGTCAGACCCGTCGTAAATGGCACTTGTATCTGGTAAATCCCAATCCCCAATGTGGCGGGTATGGCATAAATACGGTTGCCCGTCAGTAGGGATGCATTGGCGGTGTCGTAAATGTATCCGGTGGTTGAACCCGCCGCTATTACGGAAATAGTAGCCAGCCAGCCAGATGATGGCTTTATTACCTTGGTCGTTGCGGCGGCTATTTCTTTGGTGTTGTTCGTCCCAAAATAACCGTTTCTCAACCCATCGTAGTTAGCAATGGAGTTAAGGGCTACAACCCCGTTCTTTTGTGCGGATAGGATATCGTCAAGTGATGCGATAGTAACCTCCTACTTGATTCATGTTAGTATTTTCCATCTGCGCTGGCCCTATAGCGGATACCGCCTAGTCGCCAGAATGTGCCTACGTCATTGGAGGATATGCTTATGGCAATGAGACGTGCCCGTATACGGCAACTGATATATTCCGTTGCTTGCGTCATGGGGAACGTAGCGGAGGATACCAAGTTGCTAGGGTATCCTGAGTAAGACCCTGTCGTAACCGTTGGGTCACCCGCATAGTTCGTCCAGTATAACGTCATGTTTACGGTGGCATTTTGATTGCCGGAGTACGTACCCCACTTCATGTCGGGCCAAATTTGGTCCACGTACATGATGTTGTCGCCTTCAGCTATACTGAAGAAACCCGTTTGCATGGCGGACTGCATTGCGGTGGTGGTTGTGCCAGACGCCGCGTCGTTGCCTATTTCGTGCTGATATAAGTAATTATCAGTCCCAGCACCAATGGGAGGCCCAAGCACAGACTGGTCAATCCAAGCGCTACGACCCAAAGAGCCAAAGTCCCACTGATTAAGTACAGTGTTATATTTAACGTACGAATCATTTTCTCCGTTACCAGCCGCCGACGGATAAAACCACATAATTTCATTAAACTGTGAGTTAGGGGCGCAACGGATATGCTGGGTATATGGAATGCCATTAGCATCACTCCCCGTGTTAAGGTTTTGGAAAATAACGTCCCAAACAGGGCATGGTAAAGGTTGCGGGCCATTACCTGCATTCATAAAGAATTGTTTCTGGGACATCCAATAAACGGTGTTACCCATTTGACCAACGCATTTGCGGGAGATTGCACCGCAGTTTGATCCAATCTTGTTGAATCCATATACCAACGGAGCACCGATATACTGCATCGCCCACAGGTCAAGATCCGTCCAAATAAGACCTTGTTGCGGACCTTGGATACACGTAACAATTTTGGAACCCGTAGGGATACGGTAAGATCCCGCCTGATTGGTGGCGGTTCCTATCCATACGGTGCTATCCGCTACGTCAGACCAACGAATCAATAATGGATCAGGCTGCAACGTAAAAGATGAACCCCAGGCAACCACTTGGCGCTGCGGCATAGCGACAAAGATACCATCGTTAACCAAGGGAACTTGGCCGCTCAAAATCTGAGCATTTTGCAACGCACCCGACGGCGACCAATAGTAAATTGGACCACCCGCAGGGCAAGCGATAAGGTTTTCGCCAAAGTTATCCAATGTCCAATCTGATGCGGTAATGGCCGTTCCGGGGGTAGAGGCTGGTGCAACACCGACACCAAAGCCGCCCGTTCCAAACCCGCCAACACCAAATCCAGCACTTGTAGGTTGCGGCCCAACCGCAATGTAAAACTTTGATTGAACGTTACCGCTGTTAATCGCCGTTGGACCAGCCGATGAAGAAGCCGTATTTGGAGCGGAAAATGTAAACGTTCCAGAATTTACAACGCTAAGAACGGTGTAAAGGCCAGATAATGTTAATCCGCCTATTGATGTGGAAACGCCAACGTAAAAAGTTGAACCTACGGAATACCCGTGGTTATCAAGGTAACCTGTTACAACGTTAGAGCCTGAAGTTGTTTGAAAGGAATATACACTCACCAATTTGGCGGTACCCGTGCCAGTACCGACCCCCGTAGCGTTGAATATTACACCCACCGTATTGGAGGAAGCGCCAATTAATGTAAAATCCGTCGTTCCAACAGATACAATTTTATAGGTGTTTCCTACGACAAATGACCCCGCAACTGTATTGGTTGTGGTATTTGCGGTTGATGTCGCATTAGAGCCAGCCGTAATGGTGTAAGTTGTACTTGCTACAGATTGGATTAAATACGATCCCGTAAGAACAATTCCGCCTACAGATACGGGGGTTACGTAATCCACGTAATCAAAAATGGACGCGGTAATTCCAGAATCCACAACCGTAACCGTTGATGATCCGGATGTTGTAGCAAAGTTAGGGGCCGTGTTGGTCGTAAGGGTCTGCGGCGTAATGTTTTGGTTAACGTTACCCGTCAGGACGTTAAGAGATGTTGTGCACCCCACCGCCAAATGGTTAACTGCATTAAGATCCGCCCAGCCTTTAAGCGCCCGTATAGCGGATGAATACGCGGAATTATAATACGCAACCCAGCCACCTAGCTTTTGCACTAACCCCAAATTGTTGCGGTCAGGCATAAACCGGACAAGATTAGTGGAAGAAAGAGCCGCCTCATTCAGGGTCGGCGTCTTGATTACATCAACGCCGGGGATGAGTTTAAGCGTACTGCGGGACATTGTTTATCCCCTTGGCGGCGTAGCAATAGGAGAAGGTGACTGCGGACCCCATGCGGCGGATTGGAATTTCTTACGATATTCCTCAACCGTAGCACCCTTAAGAAGCGTTTGATATTGCTGTTCCCAATTAATAGGCATCTGAGGGTCAGCGCCTGTAGAAGAGAAATTGCGCTGATATCCACCAATATATACCATACTGGCACAGATAAAGAGATCCGGCAGGTAGGTGGAGATAAAGGTCGTAGGGTTGGACGCGGACAAGGACGACGCATGAATCGTCCCCGTAAACGTCAATGGATAAGCTGAGTCAGGATACGGCCCAAACAAAATGTTTTGGCTTGTGTTTCCAGTCGTGGCCGAATCGCCGCCGTAAACAGCAAAGACACTTGGAACTCCTGCGCTTGCGGTGCTGTTAAACACATTCTGAATGTATTCCTTCGCCACCGGGGACAGAGGGTACGTTACACCATTTACGGTAACCTGAATGGTCTGAAGCGTAATAAATGCCGCCGTAGGTATGGATAAAATGTTCTGATTCTGCGTTGTGGTAAAGGACGTATTGTCGTAAATCTGGGTGGACAAAAAGTCCAAATCACGTTGCATCCGCAATTCCGCGTAGGATATTGCTTGCGGCAATATGATTTGGAAATTAGTGTCAGTCGTAGGGACAACCGCCAACGTGGCAATTTGCTGCACGTAACTATTGTAATTAAGGCCAGTTGTCATAACCCACGTCCTTATTCTTCAGGCTTTTCTTCCGCAACAGGTGCTGGAGTAGTAGCCGCCTGTACTTGTGGAACAGACTGAGAATGCAAATGATTGATCAGATCCGCCACTTCCGAATAAACCCCTTGACCCAAATGCTTCAAAATCGCATTTACATGGGCTACCGTTAGCTTAAGTTCTAGTTCCAAATTATCCATTATTTTCTCCTAAAATGGTGGATTCTGTGGTTGTAATTGCGGTGCAGATATCTGTTTTATTTGTGCGGCTATGGCGGATTCCACCCCAGATACACTAATTGATTGAGATACCCAGTTAAATGCCATTTCCTGCGTAATTTGATCGTAAGGTACAAATTCTGCGGGATTTGGCGACCCTAATTGCACTGTACCAGAACTTGACGACGTAACCAAGCCATCTGTACCCGTACAAATCCAATTAATAGCGGTTACCACATTTGATAACCCACCAGATGTAGGGTTTACGATGAATTGGGGAAATGACCAAGTGTATTTCATGTACCGCCCCTTAGAGGCCCAATATCATGGAGTACGCAATCGCCTGTGCTTGGGAGATACCGGAATTTGTGCTGGACGAGCTGGCAAGGCCAATATTGGTTCCATCAGAATAAATAATGATGCTATAAGCGGTTGGAATAGCTAAAATCCCACCAGCCGCAGCATTGCTACCATTGTTGGAACCCATTGTAACGGTGTACGATCCCGTGCAATTGTTGGTGACAATCCACATACCCGCCACGTTTTGCGGCAAAAGAACAAGCTGATTCGCCGCCAAAGACCCAGTTAGGCTGAATCTCATGCACTGGGACGTATTACCCGCCGCCGTGGAACTAGGGGCCGCAATATTGGTGTATGTAGGGCTACCGCTAGTGCTGACCGATACGCTGGTTGTATTGCCAAACATCTGGTCAAGAATGGTGGCGTTATAGTTAAGCGGCTGATCCCACGTAGGGGATGTGCTATTATACGCTGGTTCGTTAAGGGCAAGGTTGGTGGTAATACTCATTTGTCAGCCTTCCCATCCAGCTTGTCGTAAATACGCTGGAACATGCTTTCAATGTGATCCATGCGTTTGTCCAAATCTTCTTTAAGGACGTATTCTTTTGGCAAGGCGGCTTCTAGTTTGCTTAAATCCCGCTGTAGTTCTTTAACAGCACCCCATAATTCCCGCATGAGCCACCCAGCTACGGCCAGAATAGCACCTAATCCAAAATTTATGAGGTTCTGAAAATCAACCATAATTAAGATTCCCGGATGATCGCGGTAGAAGTATCCCTGTCAATGGATAGTACACCATAACAGACAATATTCCAATCCATACCATCCCGTTCATCCTTTACGGGAACATTAATATCCAAGTGCTTGAACAGGTATTCTTTGCCGCCATTTTCAAACACCCGCCAGACATGATCTTCCGTCCCGCGTCCCGGCTGGCCCCGTGTTTTATTAAAGCGGATGCCATACTTGTTCATATAACCTCCGCCGCGGGCATAGGTGGATTAGCCACTGCCGTCAGGTTAAAGTGTATGAAAGTCATTGGATCGTTGGAGGCATTACGGGTGAAGCTGTGTGCCAACCAAGCATTGGTAAAGATTAACGTGCCATCTTCTGGGGCAACATTAATAGCATTGCTTGCATGGGTAATGTTGGCGGGATCAAATTCTGGCAGTCCTATCTGAACCTTACCAGCACGGGGATCATGGAATGTAGCTACAGAACCGTTTTGCGGCGTCCTAAGGAAGTAAAACCCGACAATCTGTGCCCCATGTGCATGAACATGCTGATCCATGCCGCTGTATTTATAATGCTGTTGCGCCCACATTTCGGTAAATGACGTGCTGAAATTACGCACATCGTACCCCTGTTCACCCAAAATGTTCCAAGACGTTGACCCAATATACGCACAAAGGTCTTCCAAACGCGGATCGTCGTATAGGTTATCCGTCATATAAACAGGGTACACCTCATGGGTGCCGCCCTGTTCTTTTTTACGTTTTTCAATATATTCATCAACAACCTTGCGGGTGTTGTCCAAAAATTCGGGCTTTTTAATTACGTAAATGGTCGTTGGAAAGCAGTGAATAGGGTTTAGTTCATCTTTTGCGTCTGCCATCGTTTATCCCCGTTGTTGCATTTCTTGCTGCATCTTCTCCATATTTGCAATTTCTTCCGCCGTCAAATCACGGACATTCCAAGAAAATACCCACTTGCCGTCCCGTACAAATGGCTGTTCTGAACGTGACACGGTTTGTGTTTTTCCGTCATAGGTCGGGTCTGCATCAATCTCCACATACTGGATGCGGAAGCCATGCACATTATATGCGTCAGTGGTCGGGAATATCTCCACAAAGTCACTGTATGGCGTATAGCCCAAGCCGGGATTATCCCGCATCAGTTCTTCTGCGCCGTATGGATATTCAACAAACTGATTGTCGGTGGTGGTTTTAACGTATCCGGTCATGATGATTTGTCCTCAAGAAATGCTGGTGCTTGCTTGGTAAGGAGATCAAGGCGTTCACCTTTCCCTGCCAGTTGGGTAAATACCTGTTTGATATGCGGCACAATGTGCGTTTCAAAGTCTGGGTGGCACCGCATTGTATTCAAATGGTCATGCGGAATATTGCCTTGGGACAAAATAAAGTTTTCCACCCGCCCCTGTAGTTCACCTAGCCATTCTTCCCGCTGCATGGCTTCATTGGCTTCCAGCATAGGCAGATGACCGAATTTACGCTGCGGCTCAAGTTCCGCCATAATCTGGTTAATGGTGTTTAGTTCCATTATAGCGGCTTCATGGTTGTTTTTCCATGTGTCTTCCGCTGATTTACATTCAATGATCGTGGCCTCCGCAACCATCTTTTCCCAAGGCTTGGCGTTTTCATCCGCTATGATCGCCTCATTCTCCATGATTTTGGCATCACGTTTCATCTTCTGGGCTTTGGAATGTTCAACCTTGACCTCCATGTCAATGCGTTGACCATATAACAATGCCCATGCGCCATCAGGCGTATAGCAAGACCCTGCCATGAAGTGACGGAGTTGAAAATCAGAATTATTACGATGCGGTTTACTATTCATCTTACGTGTTTACCCCTATTGTACCATTTGAAGCAGCGGAACCATTACCAGAAACTGCGCTTGATGCTGTTGCGGAAGCATTTACATCGCCAGAATATGTATATTTATTACGGGTCGTTGAAGGAGCAAAACTAATATTTCCCAACGCAAAAATACCAATAGTAGAATTGCCCGTTGCCGCCCCACCGTATGACGCATTACTAGCTGCCGTTCCTGATGTTACTACGCACCCCGAATATGTGTATTTGTCACGGGTGGTTGAGGCTGTACAAGTAACACCTAAAGCAAATATGCCAACAGTAGAATTGCCTGTAGCTGATGATTGCTGTGATGCTGCACTTGCCGCTGTTCCAGAAGAATTTACACAACCAGAATAGGTGTATTTATCACGGGTAGTTATTGAGGTAGAAGAAGCATTCATTCCTAAAGAAAAAATACCAACAGTGGAATTGCCTGTAGCCGATCCTTTATTTGAAGCAACGCTAGCTGCCGCACCAGATGACACAACGCAACCAGAATATGTATATTTATCGCGGGTTGTTACGATGTTACAAGCTGTATGTCCTATAGCAAAAATACCAACAGAAGAATTTCCCGCAGCTGACCCAAAATATTCTGCTGAACTAGCGGCGGTTGCTGAGCCATTTGTACAACCTGCATACGTGTATTTGTTGCGGATGGTGGATGCGGCACTACAAACATATCCTAAAGCAAATATTCCAACAGTAGGCGTACCAGCTGCCGAACCATAAGTTGATGCGTTACTAGCCGCTGTTGCAGAACTATTTACACAACCTGAATATGTATATTTATTGCGGGTAGTTGAAGCAGAAGATGAAAGTCCTAAAGCAAATATGCCAACTGTTCCAACTGCATTCCCCGCCGTGGGCCACAATCCCGCCTTCTGCCAGCCCACCATTTGGTCAATAGTCCATACACCAGATGCAGCACCACATTGGTAAGGACCAGCAGGTGTTATAGGTGATTTGGTGATGAAAGACCCCTGATATGTCCTCACAGCGCAGCCCCTAAGATAATCATACGTTTACTCCCGTAGTACCGTTGGATGCGGCGGATCCAGCAAGAGAATTAGCACTTGATGACGTTGCTGTTGCGTTTGTATCACCAGAATAGGTATACTTATTGCGGGTTGCTGAATTACCTGTTCCGTTTATAAAACCTAAAGCAAAAATTCCAACGGTTGAATTGCCAGCAGCCGCTCCTTCAGCTGAATTGGCGTTTGAAGCTGTCGCACTGGCATTTGTATCGCCGGAATAAGTGTATTTATTGCGGGTTGTTGTACAACCTCCTAATGCAAATATACCAACTGAACATGTTCCTGTTGCTGCGCCTTGATATGATGTAGCAGAAGAAGCCGTAGCAGAAGCGTTTGTGTCACCGGAATAAGTATATTTATTACGGGTTGTAGATCCAGAATTTCCGGCCAACGCAAAAATACCTACTGTTGAATTGCCTGAAGCAGAACCGTTTGCCGAAACTGCGCTTGATGCTGTTGCGGAAGCATTTACGCAATTAGAATAAGTATATTTATTTCTAGTGGTAGATGAATCGCATAATGGAGACCAACCCAATGCAAATATACCAACAGTTGAATTTCCAGTTGCAGCTCCCAAATATGAATTAGCTGTAGAAACCGCCCCCGATGATACTACGCATCCAGAATAAGTATATTTATTTCGGGTGGTTGATCCACTAGTGCTAATAAATCCTAAAGCAAAAATGCCAACTGTGGAATTTCCAGCTGCCGAACCATAGTAAGAAACAGCGGTTGCTGATGCGGCGGTAGAATTTACGCAACCAGAAAATGTATATTTGTTGCGGGTTGTGGAACCATTGCAACCAGTTGTGCAGCCCAAAGAAAATATAGCAATAGAACCCGGCGCAATACTGCCCGGCCAGTTATAAGCCGCCACCGCTTGCATCTGCTGTACTAAGTTCCATGAGCCGGAGTAATTAGGCATTATACGTTTACTCCACAGGTTCCATTGGAGGCGGCGGAGCCAAATTTTGATGCCGCACAAGATGCCGTACCAGAAACAACTACACACCCAGAATATGTGTATTTATCACGGGAAGTTAAATTATTTCCTAAAGCAAAAATACCAACCGTAGAATTTCCTGCTGCTGCTCCTGCATGAGCAGCACTAGTAGCTGCGGTAGCTGTTGCATTTGTATCCCCAGAATATGTGTATTTGTTTCTTGTTGTAGATTCTCCAGTTGTAAAACCTAAAGCAAATATTCCTACTGTTGAATTCCCAGTGGCGGATTGATAGTAAGATGCAGTTGTAGCTGATGTTCCCGAAGTTACAGAATCGCCAGAATAAGTATATTTATTTCGGGTAGTAGCCCCGGCAGTTGTATAGCCTAAAGCAAATATCCCCACTGTTGAATTCCCAACGGCAGAACCAGTATAAGAATTTGCAGTGGCAGATGTTGCCGAAGAAACCGAACATCCAGAATATGTATATTTTTCACGGGTACTTGTTTCACCACAAGTTCCACCCGAACTGCTTCCTAAAGAAAATATGCCAATTACACTATTTCCGGCAGCTGTAGTGCCGTAACTATTTGTCCCGGAAGCTGTCGCAGAAGTAACTGAACAACCCGAATAAATGTATTTTTCACGGGTTTTAGTTGCGTTACCTAATGCAAAAATTCCTGAAGCGGGAATACCTGTTGCCGCACCTCCAGTAGACGCTGCGTTAGAAGCAGTGGCAGATGAATTAACATCCCCTGAATATGTATATTTGTTTCGGGTGGTTCCGTTTCCTAAAGCAAATATAGCAAGTGTTCCAGATGCCACAGGTGTTACACTGCTACTGGCAGCACTAAAAGCAGATGGCCCATAAGCATTGTTGGCACTTACGGTGAATGTATAAGCCGCTCCGTTGGTAAGGCACGTTACTTGTACAGGTGATGTTGTTCCGGTACCAGTTTTAAAACCGGGGCAGGATACAGCAGTGTATGATGTAATCGCCCCACCACCAACGCAGCTAGGAGCGGTAAACGCTACACAAGCTTTTGCATTAACGGCACCGTTGACCGCACCAATAGTAGGCGCATTTGCTACTTTTAAGCTATTAAAAGCACTGATTAAGCCGCCAATATACCGCTTGGACATAATGTTACCTTGCGTCAGCTAATTGCTTCATAACTTATGCTGTAGGTTATTCCGCTTGCCGTACCAGACGTAACCGTAATGGACGTGCCTTCTGTCAGATAAATCGCCGTCGTCTTATCCGTTACGATCAATGATGCGTTTGCTGGAACGGACACAGTGGATACAACTGGGTATGCTGTACCGCCTGATGGAGCCGAACCTTGCGCTACCGCACCGTTGGTATAAATGGATACCGTGGCATTGACCGCCGTGGAGCCGTTTACGTTGGCGGCTACAATTTGGTCAATACGATAAACCGTGTTGGAACCGGAAGCATTGGCAAGCAGCACCACGGCAGACGTTCCCGACGGGGTGTAGTAGGTAGTGTTACCTGTGAGCGTTGTTAGTGCCGCCAAATTTGGATTTGACATTTATAACTCCTAAAAACCCAGAATCATGGAATATGCTATCGCCTGTGCCTTGCTAGGTCCAGACGCAGCAGGTGTTGAAGATACCCACGTCGTACCGTTTGACGTTAACACATTGCCAGATGTTCCCGGCGCAACAACTTGTAAAGCCGATGTGCCATTTCCTAACAATACATTATTTGCGGTTAAACTACTAGCCCCTGTGCCGCCGTAAGCTACACCAATTACACTGGCATTCCATGTTCCGCTGGTAATTGTGCCAATGCTGACCAAGGATGATAGCGTTGTGACCGCCGTGTTAACCAATGTGCCGGATGTGGGCAGCGTTACGTTGGTGGCGGCTGTTGTCGTCAAGGTTAAAGAAAAAGCGCCTGACGTAGCAAGGGTTGAGCCATCCGCCAAGGTTAAAGTAGAGCCCGTGGCAGGGGCCGTAATAGTGACTTTGTTAATGGATGTAGCGGAAGCAACACCCAATGTCGGCGTTACAAGCGTTGGCGAATTTGACAACACGTTGGAGCCGGACCCCGTGGATGTCGTAACACCCGTCCCGCCATTGGCTACGTTAAGTGTACCACTTAGTGTTATAGCGCCAGTTGTGGCGGAATTTGGCGTAAATCCTGTGGTGCCAGCACTAAATGACGTTACACCGCCCGTGGATGCGGCCCATGTAGCGGTTGTTCCATTGGATGTAAGCACATAACCACTAGTGCCGATGGCAAGGCGGGTGGCGGTATTTGTTCCGCTACCAATAATCAGATCACCTAATGATGTAATAGGCGATAACGCATTAAACCCAGCAGATGCGGTTGTCTGGCCCGTACCGCCATAAGCAATACCGATAGCGGTAGCCGTCCATGTTCCCGCACTGACCGTGCCAAGGCCAGTGATGCCCGTATAAGATCCACTAAGATACGATGAACCAATCGTTCCAGACGTAATTTGTGAACCGGAAATAGCAATGTTTGTGCTGGATGCCGCCGTTAGCTGGCCCTGTGCATTAACCGTAAAGGTTCCAACCGATGATGCGGAGCCATAAGAAGATGCAGTTACCGCCGTATTGGTAATGCTAAACGTATTGCCCGTAAGGGTGAGGCCCGTACCAGCAGAATAAGATACAGTTGCGCCAACTTGGATGAAATTAATGGCCGTTGTGCCAATCGTAATAGGAAGCGGCGTTGTTTGAATCCAAGATGTGCTGGCGTTTGCGGTCCCAAAAATAACAAAGATAAAATCGCCCGGCGCAATTTCATTTTGCCCCGTTCCCACTTGGTCATAGTCCGTAGCACGGGTTAAAACCCAGTTTGTTGAGCCCGAACCTTGGTTAGTACACGTATAAACACCGTTATACGCCGCGTTTGATTCATTTTTAACCAAAACACGGGTGGCATTCGTTACATCCGTGGCGGTAAATGTATGCCCATCAATAACAAGTGCAGCCTGTGTACCCGCATTAGTAATTGTAGCACCAACACCAGAAGTTCCATTATTGTATGTAACGGACCCTAAATCTGCCGTTGTAGCGTAGGATGCCGCCGTATGATAATTGACGTTGTTTAACGCATTATCAACATAAGCCTTGTTGGCAATATCATTGGCGTTGGACGGCGTAGTCGTAATTGTACCCGTGGTAAGGGTTACGGCATTGATTGTCGTATTAGTAGCGGACGTAATGCGGCCCTGTGCGTCCACCGTAATGGCGGGAACAACAGATGAACTACCATACGTACCCGCAGATACCGCCGTATTAGCAAGGCTGATTGTGCCAGTGGTCGTAATTGGACCACCCGTTAAGCCAGTTCCCGTGTTAATCTGCTGAACTGTACCCGTACCAGTCAGGGTTAGCCATGCTGGATTGGCACTTGCGCCGCCAGAAGCAAGAACTTGCCCAGATGTACCCGGCCCTAATGCCGACCAAGCCGATGCGCTACGGTATAAAACAGAACCTTGCGTACTGCTGGTTGCGCTATCAATAACGGATGAAAGTGAATTAGCGGAAGGAGCCGCCGATGACCCACTGACGTTTGCAAGCAACGTATTATTAGCAATAGAAGCTAAACTTAACGTCCGGGAGGTTGTTAATGTGCCGCCCCCAGTAAGTCCCGTTCCCGCATTAATGGATACGGTATTTGATGCATAACCTTGCGCCTGAACATAAGCTGTCGTCGCCAAAGTTGTGCTTGAATCGCCCGTTGATGGCGTTGGGGCAGTAGGTGTACCCGTAAATGCAGGGGAGGCTAACGGTGCCGCCCCTAATAGACTCATTGTTTGAGCTACAGTTAAATCCACTGGCGTACCGGACGAACCAGAATTGTTGCCCTTAATTGTACTGGCGGGCATATTCGCCAAATACGAATTGGTTAAACTGCCCGTCGTAAGACCAATGGTTCCAGTGGACGTAATAGTGCCGCCCGATAACGGTGCTTGGGCGGTAATGGACGTAATACCCGTGATTGGGTACGTTGTCTGCGTATATTTGGCAATCTGATCAACCGTTAAATATACGGTTGTGCCATTTTGCACCGCAGGGATTTGGTTATTTGCGGTTGCCGCTGTCGTTGATGGCAGGTTTGAAATGGAAACATTTGACATTTACGCACCTGTCTGAACGATTTGCGTATACTGCGGAGGTATACCAACGGATGCCGTTACTATACGGGTATTTGGCCCTAAAAGTCCACCGGAAGGTATAGCAGAATTAGCTTGATATGTAAAAACTGTAGCTGACAGAACAGTGATGTTATACATCCCCATAGCATTATTATTCGTCGTCCCCGTAACTGATATCTGACTATTAGTTACAAGGTTACTTGCGGATGAAAGTGTTACGGTAATATTAGTTGTGCCGTCGGCGGTGATGGACATAACGGGCAACAAAATATCGTATTGCGTCTGGTTGATTAACGGCATCAATGCATTTGGATCAAGGTCCGCTGGTTTACCAATTGGTTGAACGGTAAGGTTTTGCCCATCTTCCGTAATCAAATCCACATTGTTAGGCACCGGAATGCCCGTTTGCGTATTAATGGTAAATCCGGGTTCCGCC
>Ga0214166_1000298_pt1 | contig 26171 bp, 34 predicted proteins | sample TroBogepilimnion_27_FD_153005 | JGI IMG/M metagenome (GOLD analysis project Ga0214166, IMG submission 153005) | Freshwater microbial communities from Trout Bog Lake, WI - Practice 18AUG2009 epilimnion v3 | ecosystem: Environmental > Aquatic > Freshwater > Lake > Epilimnion/Euphotic zone ...
GATGGTATAATGAATGTAGGTGTGACTGGCGGTCGAGATTATAAAGACGAAGCTCATGTTTGGCAAGTGTTAGATAATATTTACCACACAAATTCTAATGTGAAAATAATTGTTGGTGATGCCACAGGAGTAGATGAGTTTGCTCGCAAATGGGCAACCGAAAGAAAAGTTCCTGTTTTCATTTATCACGCTAATTGGGAAATGCACGGTAGATCTGCTGGACCAATTCGTAATAAACAAATGTTAGATCATGGGCTTGATTTATTGTTATCGTTTAAGGGTGGTCGGGGCACAGCCCACATGACTAGAATTACTAAAGAAAAAGGTATTGAAGTGAGGATGGTATAATGAGCGAGAAAAAATTTAAAGTTGTAAATGGAGAAACATACGAATACGTCTTATACAAGCGTGTTGATCCATACTCAGATATTCTAAAACAAAAATTAGAAACATTTGATTTTGCTAATCCTCCAATCAACCCAAGAGAATTGGCATTATCATTAATTGAGACAATGGTATATTATCATGGTCTTGGTTTATCAGCCAACCAAGTTGGTTTACCATACCGTGTATTTGTTATGGGTGCAGAAAGCGTTGGCTTTGCATGTTTCAATCCTGAAATTATTTCTGCAGAAGGCGAAGAAGATTATAGCGAAGGCTGCATTTCATATCCAGGATTATTTTTAAAAGTAAAAAGAGCAAAATCTATAAAGGTTCGTTATACTGATATGAATGGCGTTCAAAAAGAACAACAGTTTGACGGATTGACTGCTAGAATCTTTCAGCATGAATTAGATCACTTAAATGGTGTTGACTTTACTTCTAAAGTGAGCAAAACTGTTTTAAGTCGAGCAAAAGACAAAGTTAAAAAGAATCTAAAAAATATTGAAAGAGCACAGAAAGAAGCTTTGATTATGCAAAGTCTAAAGAATATTCAAAATAAGACTCAGCAAATTCAAGAAAAGACTAAGAACATCTCTGATCTTAGACAAATGATCGAAGTCAAAGATGCTGCCCCAGTACAAAGAGAGCTTCCAAAAACCTTCGATTATACGACACCGTAAGTTATTGATTTGATTGAGTTTTTACAATTTGCCTTTTTTGAGCAATTATTATATAATAGTTGTAAATATAGGGAGATTGTATGACTCAATTATTTCAAACAAAATCGATGCTTGGTCGTTTATTGGCGACTGAGAATATTACCATTGAGCACGGCAATGTGCCGACAGCGTACTTCGATTTGAAGAATCGCACAATCATGCTCCCGAAGTTCAAAGAAATGACTGGCGAACTTTATGATCTTTTAGTAGGTCATGAAGTTAGCCATGCATTGAATACGCCAGCAGAGGGTTGGCATGATGCTGTTGCGGAAGATCCAAAATTCAAAACATATTTGAATGTTGTTGAAGACGCACGCATTGAACGTAAAATTAAAATCAAATATCCAGGCATTCGCCGTTCGTTCAATGCCGCATACAAGAAATTACATGATGATGACTTTTTTGGCATTGCTGCTAAAGATGTAAATAAAATGCTGTTGATCGATCGTATCAACATTTTCTATAAACTCGGCGCGCACGTTCGTGTATCATTTGCCGAGGATGAATTGCCGTACATCGATGAAATTAATGCTGCTGAAACTTGGGAACAAGTTGTAGAAGTTGCACGCAAAATTTATAATAAGACTAAAGAAGATTTGGAAAATGACAAAATCGAAATGCCTTCTGATAGTTTAGAATATAGCGAAGACGATCAAGACGGTGACGGTTCAGATTCATTAGATCAAGAATATGATCAAGATGACGAAGATGATCAAGATGACGAAGGCGCAGTTGCCGATGGCGAAGGCAAAACCGAAAGCACCAAAGACGAAGATGGTGACGAAGGTAAAAATGGTAATCAATCTAAAGATGAAGATGATAAAAATTCAGAATCTGATAAACCTGGTAATAAGAAAGGAACTTCGAATTCATTCGATATTTCTTCTGAAACTGATAAGGCGTATCGTGAAAACGAAACTCGCTTATTAGATGTTTCAGGTGGAAAAACGCACATTTTTACAACACCAATTTACAATGGTAACCATATTATTCCATACAAAATTGTGCAGCGTCACATAACTACAGCGCGCAATAATTTTTGTAGAGATTTTCCTTCAAAAAAAGTCGTGGAAAACGTTCCTAATCTTATTCCTGAGTTCAACAAGCGAACTAACAATGTTGTAAATTACATGGTAAAGGAATTTGAGATTCGTAAAAATGCATCTCAAATGACTCGATCAAAGATTGGTAAGTCTGGCAAAATCAATCCAAATAAACTTGCTCGATATACAATGGTTTCTGATATTTTCAAAAGAACGACAATTACACCTGGTGGTAAGAATCACGGTTTAGTTATGTTTATTGATTTGTCAGGTTCAATGTCTGATATTATTAGTAATGTATTTGAGCAAGTGATTATTCTTACTCGATTCTGTAAAAAAGTAAATATCCCATTTGAAGTTTATGGTTTTTCTGACTCAACTACTGCTTATTCAGTTTTTAAGAGAAGTGTCGCGAACGAATATGGTCGCTCGATGAATGGTTTGCATCATGAACAAGTCAAAGGTGTTATGGATTTGTCTAATTACACTTTTCATTTGAAACATTATCTATCAAGTTCAATGTCTTCTTCTGATTATCGAGAAGGTGTTCTCAACATGTTGTATGTTTCTTCTGCTTATCGAGGATATTATGCTGCTGAAATGGTGGGTGAAACTGAAGATCTTTCTGGCACTCCATTAGACAATGCAATTATTGCTTCGATGGATATTGTTGAGAGTTTCAAAAACTCTCATCGTTTAGACAATGTAAATTGTATCTTTTTGACAGATGGTGAAGGTGGTCTTTGCCAAACTTATTTTCCTGATGGCAATAATCCACAAAATCCTGTACGCCCTTTATGGGTACAAAGTAATAGAGATTCAATTTATATTGAAAATCAAAAAACAAAACATCGTGTGCGAGTTGAGTCTCGTGTTAAGACTAATAGAAATCATAGATATGACACTCTTGATATGTTCCGTGTAACTCGCGCATTAGTGGAGTTAGCTAAAATGCAAACTAATGCGAAATACACAGGCTATTATCTTGCTCGTAGAAAAAATATTGCATCTAAACTCGAATCATATATGTTTAGTTGCGCTACACGAACTGAACAAATTGATGCTCGTAAAATCTTAATGAAGAGAATAGAAAAAAATGGTTTTATTTCTTCTGATCAATTTGGTTTTGATGAATATTTCTTATTGGAAAATACCAATCTGAAAGTCACTGAAAACACTTTTGAAGTTGAAGGTACTAGCAAGAATTCTATTGCTCGTTCGTTTATTAAACATATGAAAGGTCGTGGCTTGCAACGCATGTTTTTAAACCAATTTATGGAAAATATCGCTGCATAATAACGCTGCGTAAGTTATTGATTTGTAATGATTTTTAATGCTTTACTATTACAGTCCAATAGGCTATAATAGTTGTATATTATGTAAGGAGTGAGTTTTATGTCTAAGTCTTATTCGAAGATCGAAGATCAAAACGATTTTCTTGGGAAAATTCATTCCCATTATAATCGCGAATCGTTGAAAAACAGTGAGATTATTTCATATGTAAATAATAATAATCTACCTTTTCCTCATTTTATTTTCCGCGATAAAAGTCGCAAAATGAAAAGAGGTTTGTATAACGTCGCAATGGCTGCTACAATTACAAAATTAAACCCAATGCCAAAATTACCAAAAATGAAACCTGTTGCTAAGAAAGCAGCAACTATTGAATCGGTGGAACCTGAAATGTCAAATGAAGTGAAATACTCATCAGTTGAAGTGATGCGAAATGACATTTCAGCTACTGTTCCTGAAACTGATCCGACTTATGTGCCTTTCGGCAACTATGTAGATGTTGAGAAGATTATCAAGTCTAAGATTTTCTTCCCAGTGTACATTACTGGTCTTTCTGGTAATGGTAAGACTATGTCAATTATGCAAGCTTGCGCAAAATTAAAACGCAAACTTTTGCGCATCAACGTGACCGAAGAAACCGATGAGTTAGATTTGATCGGTGGTACTGAATTGGTCAATGGTAGTACCGTGTATCGTGAGGGCGCAGTCCTTCTTGCGATGCGTGAGGGTGCTGTTCTGTTGATTGACGAAGGCGATCTTAACAACACTAAGATTCTTTGTTTGATGCCGATTCTTGAAGGCAAACCATATCTGAACAAAAAGACTGGTGAGATTATCAAACCAGCCGAAGGTTTTAACATCTTCATTACTGGTAACACCAAAGGTCAAGGTTCAGAGGATGGTCGTTTCGTTGGCACCAAAGTCATGAACGAAGCATTCCTTGAGCGTTTCGCGATCACGATGGAACAAGAATATCCAACGATGGCTGTTGAGAAGAAAATTATCATCAAGAATATGGAAAAGGAAGATTGTCTTGATGAGGACTTTGCATCTCGTCTTGCTGAATGGTCGGAGAACATTCGTAAAACATTCAAAGAAGAAGCTTGTAATAACCTCATTACAACTCGTCGTCTGACTCATATTGTAAAGGCTTATTCGATTTTCCGTGATCGATTGAAGTGTATCAATCTTGCGTTGAATCGTTTTGACGATGAAACTAAAATTGGTTTTCTTGATCTTTACACTAAGATTGATGAAAGCGTCAATCCTAAACCAGAACCTGTGGTTGCTGCTGAGGTCCCAGCCCCAACTGTAACTGTAACAGGTAGTAATAGTTCTAGTGCTACTGCTACAGCAATTATAGGTACTGATCCAAATGATTTAACAACATATGGAAAAGTAACAGGATTTACAATTACTAATCCGACTCCTGTTTTGTCTCCTATTGGGACAACTGGTTATATACATCCTGCAACGATCAATACAACAAATAACATTGATGAATTGATGCCTGATGATGTTCATATTGAATATGAACATAGTGCAAACGTAATAACTGTAAAATCATTTGGTCAAACAACTATTATCCCGAAAGAGCAACTTGAGGATGCTAATTTGACGCCTGAGTCGCTTACGCTTGAAGCTTTGAAAAAGCATAAAGCTAACTCTACGAAGATTTGATTTGACTTTTACAAGAATTTCAACTATAATAGTTGAATATCGTAAATTATGCCGCTAAGTTTACGATTATTGTCTGGTGCGGTATTTTTGGAGATTTTGATTATGTCTGCTATTAATTCAATGTTGAACTATTTGACTAAGGGCAATCAAGTTACCAGCCGTCAGGCTCGTGCTATGTTCAAGGTCGATCATATTGCTGACGTTGTGTATCGTTTGCGCAACGAAGGTCACTCAATCTACACCAATCGTGTTAAGTTGAGCGACGGAACTAAAGCATATGCTTATCGTCTTGGCAACCCAAGCTACCAGTTCTCAAAGTATTTTGAGTCAGGTCATGTTGCTCGTGCACGTAAGACTTTGTATCGCAATGCTATTGCTGTTACAATGAATGCCTAATCGTATAGGTATAAGTCATTACTGAAATGGGGGGCGAAAGCCCCTCATTTTCATTTGACATTGCATAAGTAACATTATATAATACTCTCATATGTCAGGAGAACCCAAATGGTCAAAGTAATAGTAGCAAGTGTAAAACACGAGGCATCAGACTTTCTAGGAAAGTTTTTAGAAGACTCTCATTATGATACTTTAATTACAGAAGATACTGACTGTTATATAGATGAAGCGGATGACGAGCGTAAAATCGCATTTAAATTCCGTAAGAATTTCTTTACAAAAGAAGAACAAGAACAAGCTTATCTCGGTTTAAGAGAAGCTGCAACCCAATCTCAAAATAGAGGATTAGCTGCTGGACCCCGTGGTGAAAAACAAGGTCAACGTGATTGGGCAACTGTTGAGCAATTAGATATTATTGATTATGTTTCTAAAATTGATGAAGATTCACCATTTGTAGATTTAGAAAGTGATATTGAGACTGTAAAAGCTAAAGCAAGAAATAAAACAGATAATCGCGGATTAGTTTGGTTGGCTTTAGAAATACAAAAACACAATTTCAGTTTCGATAAATGGTTGAAAAGTCTCAATACCAAAACTCTAAAAGAAGCTAAAGAAGAAGCTATCTGGATTCGTCAAGACCTTATCTCGGATACAACTTATGCTAATGCTGTTTATTCTGGCATTGCTGGTTGGTTTGACCGTTATCCTCGCATTCCTTATGGTCGTGCTACTTCATATACCCAACGTCATTTTGATAAGTTTCAATTAGCATTCCCATTCTTACAATCATTAAATCGTGGTTTTAAAGAATTGTTGCCATGGAGATATGGCAATCAAAGAGCTGCCGCTGATAAAATTGATCCTAGATTTTTAGTTCCTGATACTGTATTTACTACAATTACTGTGAATAAAAACTTCAGAACAGCCGCTCACTTTGACGCTGGTGATTTCTCTGATGGTTTAAGCAATTTACTTGTTCTTTCTAACGGTAAAGCATTTAGCGGTGGTTATTTGGTATTCCCTGAATATGGTGTTGCTGTAGATGTTCGTCCAGGTGATTTGCTTCTGGTTAATAATCATGAAGTGATGCATGGTAACACTCCTATTGTGTTAGATGATCCTGATGCTGAAAGAATTAGTCTTGTTTGTTATCTGAGAGAAAAGATGTTAGAGCTTGGCTCTTATGAATATGAAACTCTTAGATTCGAATTTGTAGAATCTCGCCGTAAGAATCCTGAACATCCACTACAAAGAAAGTTATGGAATGGTATCAGCGAAGGCATGTGGACTTCTAAGGAATGGTACGACTATCTTGAAGCCAATGGTGGTAAAGAAATGTTGGATAAATATCATCCAGAAGTAAATGAAATTGAAAGTTCCCTTGAAAGCTTATTTGGATAATCTATGAAAATATTGACTGTTGTTCATGACTTTAATAATTTTGGCGGCATTATTGCTCACACAGAACAGCTGATGGCAGGATTTAAACATCTTGGCCATCGAGCTGATTTTGTATATCTTCGTTCCACCAAATCTGGTGGAACAATGTCATCTAAACTGGATGAAGGATATGAAATTGGTGAAGGAACTGGCGTTCCAGTACATCAAGGTAAAGGCTGGCGTACAGACTATCTCTCATTCATAAATGATGATGATGTGAATAAGTTTGTAGAAAAAGCAAACCAATATGATCTTGTCATTTGGGAGTCTATTTTTGGTTTTAAGAATCAAGAAAGTGAAGGTAAGACATCTTGGCTTAAGATGATTACTGATGTGAAAGCCAAACAAATTGTTATCGTTCACGATGGTAATCTAAGGAAGAATTATCCTTGGATTCATAACATTAAAAAACATATCACTGGATTAGCATGCGTACATCCGAGCGCATATAATCAAGCAGCTGCTATGGAGATTCCTAGAGCGCTGATTCTAAATCCTCAAAAGATTGTAAAGAAAAAAACAAAGAGTTTCTCAGAGCGAGAAAACACTATCCTCTCAATCCAAACATTCAAACGTTGGAAACGTGTAGATGATCTAGTTGCCGCTGTTCCTTACATTAATGGTAAAGTTATTGTCGGTGGCGATGGTATTGAGCGCGCATACATGGCTTCCGTTGATAAGTGTAAAGATGAATATTATTGCACCAAAGAGCGCGATTCTCATGCTACACCTGATAGAATTGGTAAACGTATTTGGGAAAATGCGCTGAATACTAATATGGAATATATTGGTTTCATTACAGAAGCTAAACGCGACGAATACTTACAAGATGTAAAGTTTCTTGTAGATCCTTCTTGGTCTAAAACTTATGGTGAACATTTCAATCGTGTAATCGTTGACGCTATGAAGCAAGGTGTTGTTCCTATTGCTCGTAATCTTGGCGTTTCAACCAATGAAGACGGTATTGGCATGTTCAAACCTAACGAAAACTATCTTATGATCCCATGGGACGCCACACCAAAACAATTTGGTGATATGGTCAATCAGTATCTAAATATGGACCCTAAACAATACGATAAGATCGTTGAAAATAATTGGAAGTTTATTGAAAGATTTGAACGCAGTTTGATTGCTGAACAATATGTTGAATTGTCTGACGGTGTGGACTGGCTAACAATTGAAACTGGTAAGTATGATAGCAAACTAGATAATACAATTGATAGTGTTTGGTGTGATCATTTCGGTTTTACTGAAAAGCTAAACTCATCTAGCAGTCTAGAGTTTTTATTCTCATGACTATATAGAATGTGGGTTATGTTTTTTTTATTTTTATTTTTGAGGTGTTAAATGCAATTGCAAATTTCTGTAGAAGAACTTAGAAAAAATAAATTATTTGTTGCTACTCCAATGTATGGTGGTAATTGTTTGGGAATGTATGCAAAATCTTGCCTTGATCTTCAAGGTCTTTGCATGCAATATGGCATTGAAGTTCGTTTCTCATTCATTTTCAATGAATCATTAATTACTCGTGCTCGTAACTATCTTGTTGACGAATTCCTTCGTTCAGGATTTACACACATGTTGTTTATCGATTCTGACATTCACTTTGACCCACGTGATGTTATTGCTTTATTAGCACTTAATAAAGATGTTATTGGTGGACCATATCCTAAGAAGTCTATTAAATGGCCAGCCATTATGCAAGCGATGAAGCGCAATGATGAAATGAGAAAAACCAATCCTCAAATTCCAGAATTAACTCCAGCTGAACTTGAAAAGTGTGCTGGTGACTATGTGTTCAATGCTGTTGCTGGAACTGGACAGTTTAACGTTGGTGAGCCATTACAGGTTATGGAGATTGGTACTGGCTTTATGATGGTCAAGCGTGATGTGTTTGAACGATTCCAGAAACAATATCCAGAGTTCCACTATAAGCCAGACCATGTTGGTCAAGCAAACTTTGACGGCACTCGTTACATTCATGCGTTCTTTGATACAGTTATCGACACTAAACGTACAATTACCATTCAACAAGACTACGGCACTATGAAAGCTGGTGATATTATCGAAGTTGGTGGATCAGATCGTTACTTGTCTGAGGACTATATGTTCTGTCAATTGTATCGTAACATGGGTGGCGAAATCTGGTTATGTCCATGGATGAAGACTCACCACGTTGGAACTTATGCGTTCCATGGTGATATGTCTGCTGTAGCCAATTACGTTGGAACTCTCTAATGATTATTGGATTGGTTGGTCTAATCGGCGCAGGTAAAGGTACTGTCGCCGATATCCTAGTAGATAAACACGGATTCATTAAAGAAAGCTTCGCTAACAGCGTCAAAGATTCTGTTAGCGTTGTCTTTGGTTGGGATCGTGAAATGCTAGAAGGTGCTACTTCTGAATCTAGAGAATGGCGCGAAAAACCTGATAAATTCTGGTCAGAGAAATTCGGTAAAGAGTTCTCACCAAGAATGGCACTCCAACTGATGGGAACTGAAGCAGGTCGAGATGTATTTCATCCTGACTTGTGGATCTTTACAGCTTTGCGTAGAATGCAACCAGATAAAAATTATGTTCTCGCTGATGTAAGATTCCCTAATGAAATACAACGCATTCGCGAAGCTGGTGGTAAGATTGTATGGGTTCGCCGTGGACCACTGCCTGAATGGTATTTGACTGCTAGAGATAATTCAGAAATGATGAGTACTGCTTACCCAGATGTACATTATAGCGAATGGGCTTGGATTGGTCAAGAGATAGATATTGTTATTGAAAACAATAAAACTTTGAATGACTTACAAGATAAAGTTAATTTGCTTTTATGATTGAATTGGTATATAATATTGTTTCGTTTGATAATGGAGAATTAGGATGAAATTGAGTGAAAATACTTTGAATGTTTTGAAAAACTTTGCTTCCCTAAATCAAGGGATTGTTATTAGACCTGGAAATGTTTTAAGAACTGTTTCTGAAAACAAGGCAGTTCTAGCTGAAGCAACCGTTGAGGAATCATTCCCAAATGAGTTTGGAATTTATGATTTACATAAACTCTTGAGCGTTGTTTCTAGCAATAAATCTTCTCCCGATATTTCTTTTGAGAAAGAATATCTTTCTTTCACTTCTGTTGGTAAGATTAGAATTCGTTACAGCGATATTAGTCATATTCTCGCACCACCAAAGAAGAGCATTGAACTTCCTTCTGTAGATGTAAGTTTAGATTTTACTTCTGAAATTCAAAACTGGATTTTTAGCACCGCCTCAATTCTTAAAGCACCAAACATCGTTGTTAAGTGCAATGGTGAGGGTGAAGATATTAACATTCTAGCTATGGATGTTAAAGGTGAAATCGTTGACGACGCTTCTGTTAAAGTCAATGGTGAATCTGATACAGCTTTCCAAGCCGTCTTTAAAGTTGAAAACTTGAAGATTCTTCCAGGTGCATATAAAGTTGAAATCTCTTCATCTGGTGTCAGTAAGTTTACAAATGAATCTAAGAACGTATCTTACTGGATTGCTATTGAGAAAGGTTCTTCTAAATTCGGGAAGTAATCAATGATTATTGATTCTTTTATGTTCTTCAATGAGTTTGATATTCTTGAGGGGCGTTTAGAGTATTTGTATGATGTGGTTGATCGGTTCGTGATTGTAGAATCCAACCGATCACATACATGCAAACCTAAACCTTTATACTTCAAACAAAATCAAGCCAGATATAAAAAGTATATGGATAAAATTGTTCATGTTGTTTATAAGAACATGAATACATCTACACCTAATGCTTGGATTCATGAGAACGCTCAACGCAATTATATGCTTGAGGGTTTGAATGATTGTCCAGATGATGCTTGGGTTATGATTGGTGATGTTGATGAGATCCCAGATAAAAAGAAACTGGTCTCAATACTGAAAATTATAACCACTGACAAGCAATATGGAACAACTGAGAGGTTTTCTTTTCAGCAAAGAATGTTCTATTATAACTTCAATCAATTTAATTCTATCTGGTGGCGTGGTACTCAATTAGCTAAGAATAGATTAGTTAAAGAAATGATGCCTCAATTTGTTAGAGATCGCAGAACAGATAAAGATCTCTTAGTGATAAATGATTCTGGTTGGCACTTGACATATTGGGGTCAGCCTGAGACAATTAGATACAAGATTGAAAACTTTGCCCATCAAGAATATAATGATGAGCAATATAAAAGTCTTGATCATATTCAAGAAAGTATAAAGAAGGGTAAAGATCTTTTTGATCGTAGTGAATGGGGAACTCTCGTAAAGTGCGATCGAAGATCATTAGATGATGATATGTTAAAAGTATTTGGTAAATATGAGGTGAACGTATGATTCAGAGTTATTCCCCAACACAGTTAAAAGAAATCAAAGGTAAGTTTGACGAGATCAGTGCATCTTACACTCGCGTTTCTGCTGAGAAAGATTTAGTAAAAGAAATCTTCAATGATCTTAAAGATCAATATGAGCTTCCGCCTAAGATTGCTCGTAAGTTAGCTAAAGCATATCACAAACGCAATCTTGCTGAAGTTCGTGCTGAGCATGAGGAATTTGAGGAAACTTACGAAACTGTATTTGAAAAACAGCCGTAAATGACGCTTGACCAATTACCTGTAAATAGAACTGCGATCATCACCAAATGTGACAATGTAAGATTCGGAGATTTTGGTTGCGCTTGTGGTCAAGAAATTCGAGTAATAGCAAAAGCCCCATTTGGTGGACCGATCGCTTTTCGTGTTAATAGTGATACGTTTGCTTTTAAAATTGAAGAAGCAAAACAAATTGAAGTGGAGATATTATGATAGATGATGTGAATGTCCTCTGGTGCGAAAAATACCGTCCAAAGACAATTGATGAATGTGTTCTTCCTGATCGTCTAAAGAAACCGTTTCAGGAATATGTAAACAAAAAAGAAATCCCCAATATGATTCTTTCTGGCACTGCAGGTGTCGGTAAGACTACCGTTGCGCGAGCAATGTGTGAAGAGGTTGGTGCTGATTATATTATGATCAACGGATCAGATGAATCAGGTATTGATGTTCTTAGAACAAAGATTAAAGGATATGCCTCATCAGTTTCTTTAATGGGTGGTCGCAAGGTTGTTATTATCGATGAGGCTGATTATCTAAATCCTAATTCTACTCAGCCAGCTTTCCGTGGAGTTATCGAAGAGTTTGCAAGTAATTGTTCATTTATCTTTACTTGTAATTACAAAAACAGAATCATCGCTCCATTGCATAGTCGTTGTACTGTAATTGACTTTAGATTACAGAACGGTGAAAAGGCAAAGATGGCTTCTGCTTTTATGAAGCGCATCGATACAGTTCTTAAAAACGAAAAAGTTGAATTTGATCCTAAAGTTTTGGCTGAGGTTATAACCAAACACTTCCCAGATTATCGCCGAGTCTTGAATGAACTTCAGCGTTATTCTTCTTTTGGAAAGATTGATGTTGGTATTCTTTCAGCTGACGCTAATCTTAAGATTAAAGATTTGCTTGGTTGGATCAAAGATAAAAACTTCAACGAAGTCCGTAAGTGGGTTTCTAACAACTCCGATAATGATCCTAATTTAATCTATCGCGAGATCTACGATAATCTATACGAAGTCTTGAAGAAAGATTCTATCCCAGCTGCTGTAATGTTATTGGCGAAGTATCAATACCAAGCCGCATTCTGTGCAGATCAGGAAATCAATCTTTTGGCTTTCTTAACTGAATTTATGATTGAGTGTGTCAATGCCTGATTTATTTAAAGAAATAATCCCGAGCATTCTTCAGACTAAAGTTTTAGTGATTACGGACGATGACTCGGCTAAAGATTATCAACCTTTTGTTGTAAACAAAGCTCTATCTCATCATCCAGATACTATAATGCAAGCAAATAGAATGAATATGTCATATCATTTGCACAAGAAAGCGCAATACGACTATCTTATAAATAGTGTTAGAGGAAAGAAAAGACCATTTACTAAATGGCACAAAGCCTCTGATACGAATGATTTGGAAGCAGTTAAGTTATTTTTTGGCTATTCTACTAGACATGCAAGAGAAGCACTTAAATTATTAACTGATAAACAAATTGAAATTATAAGAAAAAAAACAGATATAGGTGAATGACATGAGCGTTGATAATTTAATTGAGGTTACTCTTGCCGAAAAAGATGACTTCCTAAAAGTCCGCGAAACTCTTACTCGCATCGGCGTTGCAGCAAAGAAAGAAAACGTTCTTTATCAGTCTTGCCACATTTTACATAAGCAAGGCAAGTATTACATTGTGCACTTTAAAGAACTATTTGCACTAGACGGTAAGCCATCAAGCATTGTTGAAAATGACTTGGCTCGCCGCAATGCAATTATTAATCTATTGGAAGAATGGGGTTTAATCAAAGTTGTAAATCCAGATTCTATCAAAGAACCACGTGCACCATTGTCACAAATCAAGATTATCGCATTTAAAGATAAAAATGAATGGCAATTAATTGCTAAGTACAATATTGGTAAGAAGAAAAAAGAAGTTTAATATTTTATGGCTGTACGGCTCCCATGGCTCGACTATCTTTTGATAGACATTGAGAAAGATAGTTATTTGAAAAAGTTTTATCCCTTCTTCAAAGTTGTAATAGAACAGGCTCGAAACAAAGAAATCACAGCGCAACAAGCTGCTGGACAATTACAAGCAATAGTTCCTTCTATTCTGAGCGGCACTGATAAAGAACTCTATAGAATTACAAATCTACTGGAAGCCGTTGTTTCATATACTAAAAAAATAGATTGACCTTTACAAAAGTTTAATATATAATATCTGTAAGTGCTCAAAAGAGGCTTACATATTATTAACTTGCTTTAAAAGGAGTCAATTATGACACATTTAAATTTACACCCAGATGTCGCTAAGATTTGGAACTCATTCGATGTAAATCGTTTAGCTCCATCAACTGTTGGTTTCGATCGCGTGTTCGAAGTTCTCGACCACGTAGCTGATGCAGTGGGCAACCACACCAACACCTTCCCACCAGTAAACGTAGTTCGTGTTGAAGATTTCAAATACAACATCGAATTAGCAGTCGCTGGTTATAAAATGGAAGAAATCGAAATCACAGCAGCAAAGAACTCTCTAAAGATTGAGGGTAAGAAAGCAGAGAAAGATGAACGCACATATCTTGTAAAAGGTATTGCTGGTCGCTCATTCACTCGCAGCTTTGTTCTAGCTGACACTGTGGTTGTTCGCGACGCAGTTCTAGCAGATGGCATTCTTTCTATCTCATTAGAAAATGTTATTCCTGAAGAACAAAAACCACACAAAGTGGAAATCACTGTACCAAAGGCTTCTAAGAAGTAATTTGTGAAAGAAAAGTTTATATTATTTTACTTTGATGTAGCAAAGAGAGTTGCAGAACTCTCTCATGCCAAGAGGCTAAAAGTAGGTGCGGTGATTGTTAAGGATCACCGCATCCTTTCCTACGGATATAACGGCACACCTTCTGGATTCGATAATTGTTGTGAATTTGAAGTAACTGAATTTCAAACCGAATACGGTATTGGATCTAAATTAGTTAAAACTGGCGAGCTTAAAACTAAGCCAGAAGTAATCCATGCTGAAATGAACGCCATTGCTAAAATTGCATATCATGGCGATTCATGTAAAGATGCAACAATGTTTCTAACTCATGCTCCCTGTATAGAATGTGCGAAAATAATTCTACAGAGTGGCATTTGTAATGTTTATTATTTGGAAGACTACAGATCAACAGCAGGTGTTGATTTATTAAAGTCTCGCGCTATTACTGTGACAAAATATGAAAAAGATTCTCTTCTACGCGCACCAACTTAATTATCGCGGAACCACTAATTCTTTAGTGGATTATGCTGAATTCAATCAATCAGTGCTTGGTAATGAAAGCACGATTGTATACAACGCATCTTTCAATGATGAGGGATTAGATATTCTTTCTAATGATGATGTTGTTCAAAGTATCAAAAAAAGATTTAATGTTATTGCTTATGAAGCTGGTCCAGAAAAGAACTTTGACAAGTTAAATGATATTGCTTCTAAGTATGATTTGTTTTATTTTCAAAAAGCAGGGTTAAGAGAAAACCCTGAGATCACATCAACTAAAACAGCCAATCATGCAGTGTTTCAATACTGCGATCCACATGGCGATCGATATGCTTATATCTCTGAGTGGCTGTCAATAAACAATAAGCAGACACACAATATAGATGTTCCTTTTGTTCCATATGTTGTTGATCTGCCTCCACCAAATAAAGATTTGAGAAAAGAGTTAGGGATTCCAAAAGATAAGTTTGTTTATGGTCGACACGGTGGACAATATACCTTTGATAAAGGGTTTACTTGGTCTGCCATAAAATACATTGCTGAGAATAGAGACGACATAGTATTTCTGTTAGCAAATACTATGAAAGTTGTTGAGCATCCAAATGTAATTTACTTAGAACCATTTTTTGGTAATCAAGAGAAATCTAATTTTGTAAATGCTTGTGATGCCATGATTCATGGACGCAATCTAGGTGAGTCGTTTGGTGGAGCTATTTGCGAGTTTTTATTTTTTAATAAGCCAGTGATGGCGTGGGAAGGTGGATTTGATCGCAACCATGTGTTGCTTCTGAATTCATCTGGATTATTGTATACGCAGGATACTGTTTTGAGTAATATGTTACATCTTAAAGAGTACGTTGAAGGCAAAGATTTTAAACATATTGTCGAGCCATTTACACCTAAGAATGTTATGGATAAATTTAACGAAGTGTTCATCAAATGAAAAAAGTATTATTTTACAGCCATCAACTTAATCTTAGAGGCACGACAAATGCTATCGTGGATTATGCAGAATACAATCAAACTATTCTCGGTAATGAAAGCACAATCATTTTTAATTCTGGATTAAGAGATCCAGGAAAGTTAGATATTCTGTCTGATCAAAATGTCATAAACAAACTCTCAAAAAGATTTAATGTTATTGGTTATGATGCTGGTCCAGATGATAACTTTGGACCAATGGAAAGCATCGCTGCACAATATGATCTGTTTTACTTTTTGAAAGCTGGCAAAAAAGAAAAGCCAGAAATAAAAAGCACAAAGACAGCAAACCATGTAGTGTTTCAAGCATATGAGCCGCATGGTGATGTTTACGCTTATGTTTCAGAGTGGTTAAGCAATCATTGCTCTGATGGATTATTACAATATGTTCCGCATATTGTTAGTCTGCCGCCACCAAATCTGGATGTAAGAAAGAAACTTGGAATACCAAGAACTAAGTTTGTATTTGGTCGTCATGGTGGAATGACAACTTTTGATCTTCCATTCGTACACAAAACAATTGAGAATATTGTAACTACCAGAGATGACGTTGTATTTCTAATGGTGAATACGAAGAAGTTTTTAGACCACCCAAGTATTATTTACTTGCCATCGTTTTTCGGCGCACAAGAAACTTCTAACTTTGTTAATGCTTGCGATGCGATGATTCATGGTAGAAGTCATGGTGAATCTTTCGGGTTAGCAATTTGTGATTTCTTATATCACAATAAGCCTGTGTTAGCATGGGAAGGTGGAATAGATAAAAACCATGTAATATTGTTGGGTAAACATGGATTACTTTACAATGAACAGAATTTACATGCAAAAATGATTCATGTTAGACATATATTGAATAGAAACTTTAAACAAATAGTTGAACCTTTTAGTCCTGAAAATGTTATGAAGAAATTTGATGAGGTGTTTATAAAATGAAAGCGTATATTGGTCCGCACAAAAAATGGATTGGTCCATATCAAATCGCTTATGCGCTTTGCTTTTGGGTAAAGAAAGTACCAGACGAATATGGATTTTTACGATATCCAGATTGGGTACATGATTTTGGTACTTGGTTATCCGAAGATAAAAATGGCAATGATTCTTTGTTGGCTAAATTTTGCCTGTGGGTAGACAAGAAGCGCCAGCGCAAAATCAAAATCCGTATTGACAAATATGATACATGGAATATGAATGACACTCTTGCAATGCTCACTCTTCCAATGCTAAAGCAACTAAAAGCAACTAAACACGGTTCACCTTATGTTGACCTTGAAGATGTTCCTGAAAATCTGCGCACTCTAGACGATCAAGATAAAGATCCATCTCAAAAATCTTTCGACTTCTATGAAGAAGGCGAGAAAGAAGCGTGGGACATGATGCACGAACGTTGGGATTGGGTCTTAGACGAGATGATTTGGACGTTTGAACAGCTTAATGACGATGATAATGATGCGCAATTTCATTCTGGCAAATCTGAAATGCTTTGGCAAGCATTGGATAAAGATGGAAATCACATCGGTGTGCCGGAAGATATGAAATCTAGAACTAAGCACGAAGGAGTGGTCACTTACGAAATGGTAAAGGGACCAAATGATACCAGTGTGTTTGATAAAAAAGGTCATGAAAAGCATCATAAGCGTATTCAAAATGGTTTAATATTGTTTGGTAAATATTATCGAGGACTGTGGGACTAATTCCTCCAAGGCGATTATAGGAGCTTATACGGCATTTGTAAGTTATTGATTCTATTACAATTATTATACTTTACTTTTATGCTCCAATTTAGTATAATAGTTGTATAAGATAGTGATGGAGGATACTGTGAGTACATATCGCAAAAGTGTTTTGACTCCTCGCGCTCGCGAGATTTTTGACCCAACCAATAAAGATCATTTGATTGACTATGCTCAATTTTTAAAACATAGCAGTTGGATAAATGGTTGTAATTATTTGTTGGAAGATCCATTTGAAGATATTCCTTCAATGATCAATGCTAAAGTTGTAGAACATTTTCTAGCAAAGTACATGGTGTAATTTTATGATGGTCTATACTCGTACAAGTTTCAAACCAAAAAAGAAACGTAAGCCGAAAGGCGTTCTCGCTAAGAAACTAAACGTCTCTCGTTTAGAGAAATACAACACTCTTAAAGTTCCAAACTATGCTAGTGCTTCGTTGCGTGTTGGCGCAGACACTGCTTCTTCTTTACCGTCTTTGGTTTCAACGACACAATTCATTCCTAACAGGACAGGTATGATGGATCCAGTCAAATTGGCTAAGGAAAGTCCTGAAGTCCGCGATGCTATTATCGCAAAGTCTAAGCGTCTTGCTCCTGCTTATTCGAAAGGTGCTGTTCAGTACATTACTGATGACGCTGATATTCAAACACTAGGAAGGAAAATAAAATGAATGAAAAACACCCAGATCAAGTTATCGTAGAATTGTATGATAAAATGTATCAATTCGCTGGAGATAGTTTTGCTGAATATGATCCATTAGCTATTGCCGCAGTAATGATGGCTACTTCTTTGAGAATCTACAAAACAGGATTGTCTGATGCCGATTTTGATTTAATGGTTCAACATGTTTATGACAGTAAAGATAAAGTTCTTCCGTTTGATGCTCCAAAGTTGCAATGAAAATTAATGTGATGTCTGACCTGCACTTAGAGTTCGCCTCCATGGTACTTCCTGGAGGCGACGTGCTTTTGCTTGCAGGTGACATTTGTGTAGCTGCTTATCTGACTAACAGTAGAACTGATGCCAGAGCACGCGAACATCAAAAAATTTGCGATAAATTCTTTTATCAAGAATGCAAAAAGTATAGCAAAGTCTATTACATTGCAGGAAACCATGAACACTATCATGGTGTTTTTGATCACACTGTAGAAAAATTAAAACAATTTCTTGCAGGAAGTAATGTAACTGTTCTTGATAATGAAATGGTGGATCTGGGTGACTGGAATCTTTTTGGAGCAACTCTCTGGACAGATTACAACAAAGATAATTTTTTTGCGAAATTGACTGCTGGTAAAGCAATGAATGATCACCACATTATTCACAAAGTGCATAAGAATGGTGTAATTGCTAAATTTAGTCCAGAAGATGCTTACGAAGAGCATAAAAAAACAATTGCTATTTTGGATGAAACCCTATATAATTGGGAGGTCGTTGATAAACCAACCATCGTGATGGGGCATCATGGACCAACATATAAAAGCATCCACCTCAAATATGGTGTTGATGATTTGAATTATGCTTATTCTAGTGATTTAAGCGAAGTTATTTTCAGACACACCAATATCAAATATTGGTTCCACGGTCACACTCATGATAGTTTCGACTATATGGTTGGCGACTGTCGTGTAATTGCTAATCCTAGAGGTTATGCTCGCAAATATACTTCGGATCGCGCAGGTGAGCCAGAGAATAAAAGTTTTAACGTAGATTTTGAATTGGAGATTTAAAATGCTTTCTAAAGAATTTAGACAAGATAAATTTACTTTCACTCATACTGATTTTGATGACAAGGAGTACACCATGGTTCTACATGGTGAAAAAACTGTAAATCAACTTTTAGAACATTTTTTAATGTTCATGAAAGGATGCGGCTATCAATTTAAATTAAATGATCGCCTTGAACTTGTAAAGGATGAGGATGAGGGTGTGTCTTCAAAAGACACTGATCATTTCAAACCTTTAGATGATGTAATTGAAACTGCTTCTGAAAAAGAACAAAGAGAAATGCAAGAAATCTTAGAAAGATGGAAACAAAAAGAGTTAGAGAAAACTAATTATGTTTCTACAACTGCTTTTGATGATCAGTTTAGATCTGACCCAACTGTAGATGCTGAAGATCCTAATGCACCATTTACAGCTAAATCTGAAATTAGTTTAGAACAACTCAATGACACGATTCTTCCATTTTTAGAAAGTTTAAAATTGGATCCTGAGAAGTCAATGATTCATTGGCCAAATCGTGCTGAAGTTGTTGATGAACAAATTCAAAAGATCAAAGAAATTATTGGAGATAACAATGCCAGCTAAAGTAGGAACTAAAGGATTCGGTAAGGGCAGAGCCAAATTAGGCTCAAAGAAAAGAGCAGCTCGTCGCAACAAGCAGAAATCATGAAACCATTAGTGACTGTAATTACTGCCACAACTGGCAACCCTCTACTAAATAAATGTATTGAGTCTGTAAGAAATCAGACTTGGGGTAATGTTCAACATCTCGTAACGATAGATGGTCCAGAACGCAGCGCCAAAGCATATGAGATTATTGGTGGTTTGCCAGAATACAAAAAGGAAGGTTACAGATTAGATGTTATTGATCTCCCTTATTCAATCGGAAAAGATAGGTGGAATGGTCATCGCATTTATGGCAGTGGTACTTTTGTTGCTGACGGCGATTTTCTTATTTTCCTTGATGATGATAACGCTCTTGAGCCTACTCATATACAAGATTGTTACGATGTTATACAAAAAGGTAACGACTGGACATTTTCGTTCAGAAAAATCGTAGACAACCAACATAACTTTCTTTGCGAAGATAACTGCGAAAGTCTAGGTAAGTGGCCAAGTATTTTACATCCACAAGATTATTTTGTAGATGTTAACTGCTATTTCCTCCCACGACTATTAGCAGTTTCCATGGTTCCTGTTTGGTATTGTAAATTCAGAGAACCTGGACAGCCAGAGATTGATCGTAAGATGATGCACTTCCTAAGACAAGTTGCTCCAAAATACGATACTACATATAAGTATACGGTAAATTATACTGTTGGAAATTCAGGATTGTCAGTTCAGCGTGAGTTCTTTGATAGAGGTAATGCTGAAATGTTGAAACGTAATAATGGAGTTCTCCCTTGGAAAAAATAAATGCATGTATTGTCTCTTTCTTCATGGGTAATGTAAACCCAAAGACTGCAGAACTACAAAGAAAAGTTGTTGAGAAGTTTAATGTGAGCAGATATCCTCACTACTCAATTCAAACAAACATAATGCCTGGACCAATGATGGATTATGTTTGGTGTATGAATGGTCAGAATACTGGAACATTTAAAGATCCTATTGAAAAGAAACTTGATCATGATGTCATTTTCTTTTTAGATATTGATGCGATTCCAACTAACGTGTTAGCTATTGATTTAATTATTGATGCTGCTGCTGAAGGAATTTTAGTTGGTAATGCTCAACGTTCAGGTCATATTGAAAACAATCAACACGTGTTTGCTGCACCTTCTTGTGTAGCAATGCATAAAGATGTATTTGAAAAGATTGGTAAGCCATCAGCTATTCCTAATGCTCGTGGTGACGTTTGTGAAGAGTGGACATTCAGGGCAGAAGAGGAAGGAGTTCCTGTTCAAACATTTATGCCTTTGAAATTTGATGCTCCACCTATTCGCATGGACTGGGAAACCAATCAAGAACCATTCTGGCGTTTAGCCGATGGGATGCCGCATTATGGTTTAGGTACTACTTTCACAAGTGGAATCTATCATAACTTCCAGATTTTCCATCCTGGACAGCAAGAACGTTTTTGGGCTAAGTGTGAATCATATCTATAATTGAGGTATATTTTATGGCAGCAAGATCAGATTTTGATAGTGCAACTCTTCCACGTTATTTAAAAAGAATGATGGGGTTGAAAGATTTTAAAGACAGTCATGAGCGTGGTGCATGGAAGCGAGCATTTATTGAAGCTCATGCCATTCATAAAGCTGCAAAGAATAAGAAGCGTATGAATGATACTCCTTCTAAAGAAGAATCAACTGAATCAACATAAATAATTAATTGCGGGTTAGCTCAGAGGCAGAGCGATGGACTCATAATCCATAGGTCGTAGGTTCGAGTCCTGCACCCGCTAGAATTTGGAGAGCATAATGCCAAAAATATACGAAAGTCCTGACAAAGGCAAGACAGTTTATGAGCGCGAATTTGGTGCTCATCCATCAACTCGTAAGTTGGTAAAAACAAAGAAAACTAAACAAGGTAATGATAAGAGTTCTTAAAAACATAAGAACATACCTATTATTGTCTGGTTTGTTTCTTTCGTCAGCTGCTGCTTATTATTCAATAGCAGGTCTCATAGCAATATTTCCAGGAGCCACTACACCTATATTATTAATGGGTGGCTCTCTGGAATTTGCCAAAATAGTAACCGCAACTTATCTTTACAAAAGCGGTAACTCAATAAAACTCTTCATGCGAATATACATGACCATCGCTGTGGTCATTCTGATGTTCATCACATCAATGGGAATCTTTGGATTCCTTTCAAAAGCCCATATTGAAAATAATATTAACAGATCAGCTGACGTAGACGCAGTTGTAGTCGAATTACAATCTGATATAAAAGCAGATGAGAAAATTGTAGCTGATGCTGACAAGCAATTAAATTTACTTGATAATACAGTAAAAGAAGATTATAATATCATCCTTAGTCAAAAAAGAACTCGCACTGCCTTGACAAATGAAAAGAAAGAAGCGACTAAAAGGCTAAGGGAAAACAATAAGAAGTTGGCTGAGGCTCAACTTCAAGTTGAAAAGAACGAAGTTGATATTGGTCCATTGAAATACATTGCGGAGTTGATATATGGGCAAAATGCAAAGAGTCATTTTGATGATGCAGTGCGATTGGTTATTATACTTATTGTCATTGTTTTTGATCCTCTTGCTGTCATGCTTTTAATTGCAGCAACGAAAAGAAATGTTGATGATGGTGAGAGTTTTGTTGTGACTGAAGATGATGTTTTAAACTTAGAGGAAAATTAAATGATTAAAATTTTTAAATTGATAACTGGTGAAGAAATTGTTGCTGAAGTTGTTAGTGAAACAGAAGACAGCGTTTCATTAAAGAACTGCGTTGCTTCGGTTCTTCAACCATCACGTGATGGTAAACTTAGTTTTGGTTTTGTTCCATTCGGCGCAATGGTTGATGGTGATATCACTATTAAAAAGGACAAGCTATTGTTTACAGCTGCAGCTTCTGATGACTTGAAGAATAACTACAACTCAATGTTTGGTGGTATCGTAACTCCTCCAAAAACTTTGATCACAGGTTAATTCATGTTCTATACTAATGTCGCGATGATTGGCGATAACATCCTCTTCCGTGGTGTAAAAGACGGTAAAAGAGTTCGCCAAAAGATCAAGTACAAACCAAAGTTGTTTGTCAGAAGTAATAAGTCTGGCACAAAATGGAAGTCTCTAAAGGGCGAGCCGCTCGAGGAGATGAAGTTTGATTCTATTCGCGACGCACGTGAATTTGTAAAACAATATGATGGGGTGAGCAATTTCCCCATCTATGGTAATGTTCGTAATGAATATGCTTTCATCTCAGACGTATTCCAAGATGATATTGATTGGGATATGTCTAAGATGTCAGTTGCATATATAGACATTGAAGTTGGATCTGAAAATGGATTTCCTGAACCTGAGCGAGCAAATGAAGCGATTACAGCAATTACAATATTTCTTGGTGGAAAATATCATATATTTGGATGTGGACATTATGAGCAGCATCGGGACGACGTTATCTACAATCTCTGTGCTGATGAATATGAATTAGTTGATAAGTTTCTAGACCTTTGGACTCTACATTATCCAGATGCAATTACTGGATGGAATATCAACTTCTTTGATATCCCATATCTAATCAATCGAATCAAGCGTTTATTTGGTGACGAAAAGATCGCCAAGTTTTCTCCATGGGGTAAAGTCAATGCTCGTGAAGTTGAATTCAAGAGCAAGAAACAATCCGTCTATGAGATCATGGGAGTGGCGATGCTTGACTATTATGAGATGTATCGCAAGTTCTCATCTAATCCTAACCAAGAAAGCTATAAGCTGGATTATATCGCCGATGTAGAACTGGGCGAAAAGAAATTAGATTATTCTCAGTATGGTAATCTACATCAATTATATAAAAACAATTATCAAAAGTTTATCGAGTATAACGTCCGCGACGTTGAGCTTGTTTGTAAACTTGAAGATAAGATTCGCCTAATTGAACTGGTATGCACTTTGGCTTATTATGCTAAAGTGAATCTAGATGACGTATTCTCGCAGGTAAGAATGTGGGATACAATTACATACAACATTCTAAAGAAAAAGCATATCGCTGTTGCGCCAAAGAAATCTGCTAGAAAAGATTCTCAGTATGCTGGTGCGTTTGTGAAGAATCCAATCATAGGATTCCATAACTGGGTCGCGTCATTCGATTTAAACAGTCTGTATCCGCACCTTATCATGATGTACAATCTATCACCTGAGACGTTGATTGAACCTGATATGTTAAATGCTGAACTGAGAAAGTTCTTTGCCGAAAATGGACCAAATATTAATGTTGATAATCTCTTGAGGCAAGAGATTGATACCAGCATTCTAAAAGATCATAAAGTCGCGCTAACGCCTAATGGTCAATTGTTCAGTATTCAAAAGCAAGGATTCTTGCCTGAGATTATGGAAACGATGTATGAAGATCGCGCTCTGTATAAGTCTAAGGCGATTGACGCTCGTAAGCGAAAAGAAAAAGCTGTAAGCGAATCTGAAAAGAATGAACTTGATAAGCAGATTGCTCGCTTTAATAATATTCAGTTAGCCATGAAAGTTACATTGAACTCCGCTTACGGTGCTATCGGTAACGAATACTTCCGCTTCTTTGATATTCGCATTGCGGAAGCGATTACTCTTTCAGGTCAACTTGCTATTCGTTGGATTGAAAGAAAACTAAATGGGCATTTGAATAGTATGCTTGGGACTCGTGAAGTTGATTATGTTATTGCTTCAGATACAGACTCAATCTACTTGAATCTGGGTGGGTTAGTTGACAAATATATTAAAGATACTTCTGATCCTAAGCGCACTATTCGAATGCTCGACAAATTCTGTGAAGACCGCATTCAACCATTTATTGATAAATGTTATCAAGAGCTGGCTGATTATATGAACGCTTATGCGCAGAAGATGAAAATGAAGCGTGAGGCTTTGGCTGACAAGGCAATCTGGACAGCCAAGAAAAACTATCTTCTCAATGTTTACAATAACGAAGGCGTTGAATATGCCAAACCTAAAATGAAAATTATGGGTCTGGCTGCGATTAAATCGTCAACTCCATCAGCTTGTCGCGATAAGATTAAAGAAGCATTTGAGGTTATCTTAAGCAAAGATCAAAATGCGCTTTATGAGTTTATTGAAACATTCCGAGAAGAGTTTTCGAAATTGCCTGTTGATCAAATTTCATTTCCTAGAGGCGTAAACGGTCTTGAAAAATATAGCGATAACAAAACAATTTATGCATCAAAAACACCGATTCATGTGAGAGGATCTTTGTTGTATAATAATCAATTAATTAAGTTAGGTTTGGTTAAACAGTATGAACAGATTAAAGATGGTGAAAAAATCAAATATGTTTATCTGAAACAACCAAATACAATTCAATCTGATGTAATTTCTTTCATGGGCACTATCCCAAAAGAATTTGACTTAGAGAAGTATATCGATTATAATACAATGTATGATAAAGCGTTTATTGAACCGTTAAAGGCAGTTCTTGATGCGATTAATTGGAAAGCTGAACGAAGTAACACACTTGAAGATTTCTTTAAATGAGGAAAAGTAAATGAGTTTATTAGATAAAATCAAAAAGAATACCACAATCAAAGATTCGGCTATTCTTTCAAAGTCAAAGCTCTTTGTTGATAAGGATATGATCCCAACAAAGATTCCTGTGGTTAATATTGCATTGTCTGGAAAATTAGACGGTGGTCTAACTCCAGGTCTTACAATGTGGGCTGGTCCATCAAAGCATTTTAAAACTGCATTCAGTTTGTTGATGGCTAAAGCATATCAAGACAAATATGAAGACGCTGTAATTTTGTTTTATGACTCAGAGTTCGGTACTCCGCAAAACTACTTTAACAGTTTCGGAATTGATACCGATCGAGTTGTCCATACTCCAATTACAGATATTGAACAGTTGAAGTTTGATATTATGGCTCAGTTGCGTGAGATTAATCGCGGCGAGCGTGTGATGATTGTCATTGACTCAATCGGTAACTTGGCTTCAAAGAAAGAAGTTGAAGATGCTCTTGAGCAAAAGTCAGCAGCAGATATGACTCGTGCTAAACAAATCAAGTCATTGTTCCGTATGGTTACACCTCATTTGACTTTGAAAGATATTCCGATGGTTGTTGTGAACCATACCTATATGGAAATTGGTATGTTCCCGAAAGCAATTGTTGGTGGTGGTACTGGTTCATATTACTCAGCTGATAACATTTATATTCTTGGTCGTCAGCAAGAGAAAGAAGGTACAGAGATTGTAGGTTATAACTTTATTATCAACGTTGAGAAGTCACGTTATGTTAGAGAGAAAGCAAAGATTCCT
>Ga0214166_1000300_pt1 | contig 26079 bp, 19 predicted proteins | sample TroBogepilimnion_27_FD_153005 | JGI IMG/M metagenome (GOLD analysis project Ga0214166, IMG submission 153005) | Freshwater microbial communities from Trout Bog Lake, WI - Practice 18AUG2009 epilimnion v3 | ecosystem: Environmental > Aquatic > Freshwater > Lake > Epilimnion/Euphotic zone ...
ATTGGTTTAGGTTGTGGTAACGGTTTTTTTGTTTTGGAAACTATAGGTTCAGGTTTTTCAACTGAAGGTTGTTTCACTTGAGGCGCAGGTTCAACTGGTGATATTTTAGGTTCAACTTCAGGTGAAGGTAATTCGGTTGGTTTAATTTCAGGTTTAGGTTGAGGTAATACTTGAGGTGTAATTTTTACAGATGGTTTTTTACCTGTAACTTTTGGTACCTCAGGTTCAACTTTTTTAGTTGTAACTTTTGGTGTGACTTTCTTAACTTTTGGTTTTTGTGTAAAATCAGTCGAGACTAATATTTTTTGTATTGGTCCTTCGTTTCCTTCTTCACCATGTTTATAACCTGGTCTTATTGTAAAAGTTTCATCAGTTATTTTTATATTTCTCATTCTACTCAATATAAAAGTTCTCCAATTAGTTAAATTGAATCCTTTTTTTGAAGTAGAACCCGATCCTGAATCTACCCAAGCTCTTAATGCTAATTTTCTTTTTTTAGTAATACCGATTGCAAATGGTTCAACTTTAAAACGATTTCCCGCTTTAACTTGATTTTTTGGTCCATTATAAAAAAAATCAATTTTTTTTCTATTAACAACTGCGTCCGCAATAGGTTTTGTGGCCGTTGTTTTTAAAACCATTTGATCCTTATCTCTAGTAAGAATTTGTTCGTTGACTAATTTTGAAAAAATACGATTTAATTTTATCATGATACTGAAAAATCGGGATATGTTTTTTTAGAATTATACGTGTTACTAGCCATTTCAGAATTTCTTGTTGTAATATCAATTGGTGTAACTGAAGTAGATGCATCAGGTGTATATGCGTTAACTCCTCCATTATAAGGAGTATTTGGATTATATGTATTACTTGCTAATTCAGAATTTCTCGTTGTAACATCAATCGGTGTTACAGAAGTTTGATTAACAGAATCATATGCATTTGAACCAGCATTATAAGGTTTACTGGGATTATATATATTACTTGATAGTTCAGAATTTCTGGTGTTGACATCGATAGGTGTTACAGATGTTTGAGTATCAGATTCATAAGCATTTGCAGCTGCACTGTATGGTTTATTAGATGTATAACCATTAGTTGCAATTTCTTGATTCCTGTATTGATTAGCTAATGCTTCTAAGGGTGATATATTAGTTGTTCCATATTCATAACCCGCGTTTGGATCCAAATTAGTCGCCATATTAATATATAATTAGTTTTTTTATTTTATTTATTTCTTCAAATAGTTTACCCATTTTTAAAGACGAAACAGATGTTTTGTGTGAATTACTTTTTATCAAATTCAATGGAGGTAAAAAATCAGGTTTTTTGGTATGTTTTTTTAAAAATGAATTTTTTCTTTCTCCTGTCATCGCACCCCTTTCATCAGCATTTTTTCTACCTTCTTTTTTATCTTTAACAAAATCTCTTTGCCCATCTAAAAATTGTTTTGCCCAATTATCCATAAGTTCACCACCCATCAAATCATACTTATTTCTTTCCTTTACTTTGTCTATGTTTTGTAGATCGTGAATAATTCTTTTCAATTGGCCATATTTCACTTTCTTATCAACTAATAACTTTTTAGCTCTTTCTATACCGTGAACAGTTTCACCATTCAATCCAAGTATAGTATGGTTGATTTTACTTAAAATATCGTGCGGAATTTCAAATATCCTATCTTTTAAATCTTTATTCATCTTCTTTTTTTAGATAATCTAATAAATCATTTATAGAAATATTATGACTATCCATACTATGTTTTAAAGCTTCAATTTGTCTAACTATTATTTTGTCTAATTCTTTACCTTTTTGTTTGGAAAGAACATCATTTTCATCTTCTTGTTTTTTCTTAAGTTTGTTCTCAATATATTCTTCCATAAATTTCATTGGATTTTCAACTAAATTAACCATATCATCAGGTAATTTAGGATCATAACCCATTTCTTTTAATCTTTTTTCAGTCTCTATTTCATCCAAACCTAATTCTTTTATAAAATATCTTTTAGCTTCCTCATATGTCTTGTTTTTCAAAATAGTCTCTTCAGCTCCCAAATTATTATCTAACTCAACTTCGACCATATCTCCTTTAGGTTGTTTACCTTCCGCCCAATATCTCAATGATGTGTGTGTACCACCAATACCGTGAATACCCATTTGACCATATGCTGTTTGAGCAACTTCATCACTTGTTTTTGTATCTGAAATACCTTTTGTTACTAAATCAGTTGGTTTTTTACTTCTTGCTATATTACCCTTGCTATCCACAATTTCATCAACTTCTTCTTCCTCGTTTTCAACTTTTTCAGGAATTTTTTCATAGTCTGTTTTATCTGAGAATTCTTTCGCCCACTTAGACCATTTTTTCCCCTTTTTACCACCTTTTCCTGCTTGTGCGTAGAAATATCTTTGTTGTGCTTTTGAAGCAAATTTCTCTTCGATTACCTGTTTTATAAAATTATTCATCTAAATATGCTTTTTTATAAATATCAAAAAATACTAAAGATATTTATAATAACATGGCGAGTCAAAATATTTTAAATTATTATGGGTCTAAACTAGATATTAGGGTAGATTATTCAGAATTATTCGATTATCAATTATCACCAGTTCAAGGTGATTATGATACTGAGGTTATCAATTTTAATACTCCTATTACATATTCATCATTAAAAATTAATGAAAGTATGTCAGGATATAGTTGTAATATAAATACTATTTCAATAAATGAATTTGATTACCGCACGTACGATTCAGGTTATATCTATTCGGGTTTATCTTTTACAATTGACTATGCTAATTGGATTAATTATTTCGATACTTTTGGGGGTTTATCATATGAAAACACTATTTTAAATAATGATACTTATACTTTTATAGGTATAACAGGAGAAGTTCATTATTTTATTATTTCAAATTACAATGATTCCCTTTTTATTGATCCATTGTTATCAGGTTTTACTGAATCTGAAATTATTTCAGGTTTTACTCCTTCGATATTTGCTTGTCCTTTAGGGATAAGTCAATTTATAAACCCACCATTTTTTGCAGAATCAAATAAAACTCCTTGGACAGATTCACAATATTTCACAGGTAATGTTAATTATCCTCAGTCTAAATGGTTTTATGGTGAAAGTTCATTTGCTGTTGTATCTGGATGGACATTAACAGGTTCTACTCCCGATTTCCCAATCGAACCATTCACAGCGACCACATATTATTCAGGAGCTTGTTGTCCTCAACCTGACGCTTTAAATGTTAAACCTTGGGCTTATGAGTTTAATACAGGTTCAGGTGATGATTTTTGTGACCCTATTTTAGAAAGAAGAACACAAAGTGGGTGGACATTAGATTTTGTTTTTAATAGAATGGGTTTAGATTGGTCTCAAGGACGAACATTTTATTATTTTGGTGTAAGAGGTGAAGATGACATATCAAAATATGCAGACAATAATCTTTCATTTCAATTTACACCCGAAGGAAAAATAAGATGGGTATCAGTAAGATATTCTGGTGATTGTGATACAACAAATGGTTATTCTTATGATTATTATGTGGATACAGATGAAACACCAACAATTTGTTCTTCAGGTTTAACTACTGATTTCAACATTTCGATTGTTTTCAATAGATATAATCATTATGATTATTGTGATGTAAATAACAGAGGGGGTTGGAACGATATGATTTCAGGTAAAACTTTAATCAACGATCCTAACGCAATTATTTCAGGACAAACTGAAAAATATGAATTAATAGAAAATTTAGATTTAAAGTGGTGGAATGGTTTACAAGATAGAATGGGTGAATTAAAAATTTATTTAAATGGAAACCCAATCTACAAAAAACAAAATTGGATTGAAATTGTGCCTTCTACAAGAGGATATCAACCATTTGTTCAATCTTGGGGAGGTGGTCCAAGTTTAATGGGAGGAGTTCACGAAGGAACTTGTTGTTTCAACATAAAACAAATACAATATTATGAACAACCTTTAGATTATGTTCATATTTATCATAAATATATTACAGAGATAATGCCAAATTTTAATATATATGGATGTGGTGGACCTTGCGTTGAGGATTTTAATCTTTTACGTTCTATCGACATATCAGCAACTCCGACTAATACACCTACACCTACTGTTACACCAACTGTGACAGTAACTCCGGGATTAACACCTACGGCAACATCGACATTAACTCCAACTCCAACACCAACTGTGACGATTACTCCAAGTATAACTCCTACTCATACGGTTACACCAGGTTTAACGCCTACAGCAACTCCAACACCTACTACAACAAATGTAGTTGGTTCTTGTACAGGAATAAGATATAATTTATTATCAACACCTATTACTCAACCATCAGATACAAATAATTCAATAGTTTTTCTTGATATTTCAGGTGATGTCACTTATGATCCAAATTCATTTGATACTTGTTTATTTGGAATGATTGATGCTTATGGAACTAATCAAGAAACATATTTCAATAACTTAGAAAATACTATATATTTTGTTACATTTTGTCAAGATAGTATAAGTGTTACATATAGTGGTGATCCATCAGGAGTAGACATAGTTTCCGAATCAGGAGTTACATATGTCACATTTTATGGTTCTGATTTAAATTTAATAAGTGGTAGCGTAAGTAATTTCAGAACAGGATTACCTGTTTTTGTTAGCTTTACTTATACTCCTTTACCAACTGTAACACCAACAGCAACACCAACAAGTACACCGACTAATACGCCTACTTCTACAATTACACCTACACCGTCAGTAACTCAAGGGTTAACGCCGACTGCAACACCTACGAATACTATAACACCTACAGTAAGTGTTTCAAGTACTGTTACACCGACACCTACTATAACAGTTACGCCAACACATACAAATACTCCAACCCGAACAATTAGTCACACACCTACTATGACTCCCACAATTAGTCATACACCTACACCTACTTCTTCATTAGCTGTATCAGCGACACCAACACCAACGGGAACATTAGGAGTAACACCAACGCCGACACAAACACCAAGTCCAACATTTACAAATGGCCCTTTCACGTTTGATTTTGATTATATGAAAGTGGAATATTTTTTCACTGATGGTCAAGATACTGATACTATAACTTATATAACTAACCCATCTGTAATGTTGAGTAATAGTGGTGATACGGTAAATCCTGTTACACAAGTATCAGGGGGTGAGTACTATAACTATGTTGGTACTTGTGGTGCTTCATCGAGTGGTCCACAATTTCCTGATGATGGAATTAATACACCTTATTTAATATATGGTGGAGACAATCACGGTTTAGGTGCAGAAGCTGCTCTTTTTGATTTGAATGAATTTAAAATTCAAAATAGTGGTGTCACTAATATTGAGATTACATACACCGCAACTTATTATACAGTTTTAGGATATAACCCAATATTCTTGAGAGCAACATTATGGAAAGGTGGCACTCCTGTTCTTGATGATGGTAATTATACTTTTATAAACCCAACAGCAGTAAGTACATTCTATGTTGAATCTACAGGCACAACTTGTTATGCGAATATTCAACAATGTGCACCGTTCCAAGAAATTGGAAGATTCGAATTTAATACACAAACATATAATGGTTATTTTGTTTATCCATCAGAAACTACATTAATTGTAAATAATTCTACGACAGAGACAACTAACATTGGTATAACTGACATAACTTTTAATGGGGTTTCACAAATTTTAGATTTTAATATATTCCCAATTTATTCGCCAAGCGGTGCTAGTGGAAATAGTGGGGGTAAATATTCACATCCGTCAGTTAATGGTACTGGTTCTAATGTTGTCGATATAATTTTTGATAATAGTAGTGGTAATTTATTCGATGTCGTGGTAAAGAAAAATGGTACAGTAATTAGAACCCAATCATCAATTAATGAAAGTAACTTAACATTATCGGGAGTCTCAATAAGTAGCAGCGATATTTTAGAAATTTCTATTTATGATTTAGGTGCAGAACCAACTCCAACTCCAACACCCGTAGCGGTTACATCAACTCCTACACCAACTATAAGCATAACCCCTACTCATAGTTTTACACCTACAGTAAGTGTTACAAGTACTCCAACGCCAAGTTCAAGTGCGGTAGTTATTACACCAACTACAACACCTACAGTAACTGTTACACCTACTCATACTAATACACCAACACCAAGTATTACATTATCAAATACACCAACACATACACCTAGCTCAACAATGACTGCTACACCAACTGTAAGTGTGACAAACACACCAACACATAGTGTGACACCAACGCCAACACAAACATAAAACTATTTATAAATTATGGAATTTTTCATTAGACAAGGTTCAACCACACCAATTTTAAAATTACAACTTATAGATGATGGTAAAAATGATATGTCATCATTTAACGATCAATTAGAGAATGCTGTTATCAGATTCGAAATGTCAGATTCAACTACAAATGAACCATTCATATTAGATGCTCCTTGTTATATAACTACTAAGACAGAATTATATAATCAAACAACAACAAGTTATTATATTGTTTATAATTTCAATTGTGAGCAAACACGTCGCGTGGGTAAATATGAAGGTAAAATAACAATATATTTTAGAGATACTAATTTGAATTCGACAGGTACTTTAATTTTGCCGGTTAGAGAAAAATTATACATTAATATTTTCTAATTCAAAAATTTTATTTATAATTTAATATTATTGAATTTTAAATGACAAATCCTATTAATGTAAGCGGAGCCAAATTAGAAAAAAAACTTTCTAACTTTCTTAAAGAATATAACTACACATTCAAATCAGGCGGTAACAGTGATATTGATTTTATAATTGAAACTGTAAGTAAAAAGATTTACGCCGATTGTACTAATCAAAATAGTAGTGGTAGTGTTATCGATAAACTTCCTCAAAAAATTTTCAAATATTATATAAAACACAAAATGGATAAGTTTTATATAATAAGAGGATTATATAAAGATTTTCCAAAACCTGTTTTAGAACATATAAAATTTTTAGAAGAACAGTTTAATGTAGAAGTTTTTATTTTAGCATATGATGATTTTGTAAAAATTGTTGAGGTGGCAAATAATATTTCTTTATAATTTTTTTTTACCCTTTTGTTTTTGTATATTTAATAGTGTAAACAAGGCAAATTGTGATTTAATCGCAAGCTAATACGTCACATTAAATAAAATAAAATATGCAAGAGGTTATCTCTCAAGAGGTTATTGAACAATTCCTCAATGGTGGAGACGATGAAAAATACATCGTCGGGGTCGAGTACGATTATCCCACAAATATAATTTCCAAAATTATTCAAGACCCTGATAAGGGTAAAATCATTAAACAAGATACGTTCACCCCATTTCTTTGGGTTGGTGATTTAACAGGTTTAGGGTTTTATAAAGAATCAAAGTCTCTACAAAAAAAGAAAATGGTAGAGCACGGAATTATTATTGATAAATTAGAAACACAAGGAAACGAAAGATTAGAAGCAGGTATGAAATACTTGGTTAGAAGTCTTAAAACATATACTGATTTAATTAATTTTTTCAGATATGGAGGTATAGACCCTTGGAATGAAAATTTCAAACAATATTTCACTGTATTGAATCCTGTTGAACAATACTTGATTCAAAAAAGGAAAAGATTATTCAAAGGTATTGAAGATTATGGTGGTGTTCATAGATTTGTATTCGATATTGAAACGACAGGTTTGGATCCTGAAACTTGTTCTATAATTTTAATAGGAATTAAGGATAACAAAGGTCTGCAAAAAACAATTCCTGCATTTGGTGAGGATGGTGAAAAAAAATGTATTGAAGAGTTTTTTAAATATATTAGAGAATTAAAACCTACAATTATAGGTGGCTATAACTCGGCTTTTTTTGACTGGCCATTTATTCTTAAACGTGCGAAGATATTAGGTGTAGATGTTACAGCATTAACTCAAATATTCAATCTACAAGGTATGAAAGAAAAAGAGGCAATGTTGAAATTGGCAAATGAGGTTGAACCATACACACAACACGTTATTTGGGGTTTTAATTTAATTGATATTGCACATTCTGTTAGAAGAGCTCAAGCAATAAACTCAGAGATTAAATCTTGGGGATTAAAGTATATAACACAGTACTTAGAAAAAGAAAAACCTAATCGTGTTTATGTCGATGGTGGGAAAATATCTAAGATTTATCTCGATAATGAGAGCTATTATGTCAATCCAAAGACAGGAAAGTACAAAAAAATAGGTGATGTGGGAACAGAAGGTCTTTTAGATAAATTTCCTGGTAAATTTGAAATATGGCCTGGTAGAAAAATTGTTGAGCAATATCTTGATGATGACTTAACAGAAACTATGGTCGTTGATGATAGTTTCTCGCAATCTACTTTCTTACTTTCTAAATTGGTACCAACAACATACGAAAGAGTTGCAACAATGGGTACGGCTACATTATGGAAAATTATAATGTTAGCTTGGTCTTATGAAAATAATTTAGCAATTCCCGCTAAAGATGAAAAACGTGCAATCACTGGTGGTTTATCAAGATTATTAAACGTTGGTTACTCGAAGAACATTGTTAAGTTTGACTATGCGTCTCTTTATCCATCTATACAGTTAGTTTACGATGTATTTCCTGAGTGTGATGTGATGGGTGTACAAAAATCAATGTTAAAATATTTCCGTAATATTCGTATTAAATATAAAAGACTTGCAGGAGAACTAAAAAACAGTAACCCTGTGGAGGCTGAAATGTATGATCGTAAACAATTACCAATCAAGATTTTCATCAACGCTTATTTCGGAAGTTTGTCAGCTCCTCACGTATTTCCTTGGGGTGATATGAATATGGGTGAAACTATTACTTGTGTGGGTAGGCAATGTCTCCGTATGATGATTATGTTTTTTATGAAGAAAGGTTATAAACCTTTGGTTATGGATACGGATGGTGTGAATTTTGAAACTCCCGAAGATATTGATACTCATATTTACATTGGTAAGGGATCGAATGAATTAACAGAAAGTGGTAAAGAATATAAAGGCATTGAAGCTGATACAGCTGAGTTCAATGATATCTTTATGAGAAATGAGATGGGCTTGGATATCGATTATATTGCACCTGCTTGTATAAATGTTTCCAGAAAGAATTACATCATTAAAATGATTAAGAAAGGAAAGGAAAAAATAAAGCTTACAGGTAATACAATTAAATCAAAAAAATTACAAACATACATTGTTGAATTTTTGGATGAGGGTTTAAAATATTTGTTAAATGGTGATGGACATTCTTTTGTTGAACTTTATTATTCATATGTAGAAAAAATTTACAATAAAGAAATTCCATTAGCAAAAATAGCAAACAAGGCACGTGTAAAACAATCAGTTGAAGATTATAAAAAGCACATAAAAAAAACCACAAAGTCAGGTTCATTAATGTCTCGTCAAGCGCATATGGAACTAATAATTCAAAATGATTATCCTGCAGGTTTAGGTGACACTATCTATTATGTTAATAATGGAGTTAAAAAATCTTCAGGGGATGTTCAAAAAATTACCAAAGCGACTAAAAAACAACAAGAAGATTATTACATAGCTTATGGTAAACCGATGCCAATGAATTACATCGAGGTGAATTGTTATATGATTTCTGAAAAAGACATAAATGATAATCCTGATTTAAAAGGTGATTACAATGTTGCTCGTTATTTGAATAATTTTAATAAGCGTATTGAACCTTTATTATGTGCATTCAAACCTGAAATAAGAGATGGCATATTAGTAGAAAATCCTCAAGAAAGACAATATTTTACTAAAAATCAATGTCAATTAGTGAATGGTTTTCCATTAAAAGAGAGTGGTCAAGATAAATTTGACGAAGTAATGACTCTTGCTGATAGTGAAGTTTTATTTTGGAATCGTGTGGGCCGTGATCCGTTCTTTATGTATGTTGAAAACAGTTTAGAACTTGCTGACCAATATTGGGTTGAACATAATAGAAAAGTTGTTTCTCTTCAAGAGAAAAGTACAATAAGTAATGAAGAAGAGATAATTGAAACCAACGGTCACGATTATGCTTTTCACGCAATAGAAAGTTAAACCACTTGTATAGGAGCGGGCATTGCTCTGAACTTGAGAGATTTATTAAGATTCTCAGCTTCGCCCGCTTTTCTTTCTAACATTTTATCAGGGCGTAATCTTTCGAGTCTTTGCATTAATTCTTCAATTAATTTTTGTTTCTCGTCTTTAGCTTCTGTAAGTAGGGTATTGTAATCTAATTTAACCGAGCTATCGGGAACTTGTAAATCCCCTGAAAACTTACCCCATATTCTCGCTAATCCTTCTTTTGCGTAAGCAATCAAATATTTTCTAACCCAGTTCTGAGATGGTCTATTCAAATCAGACCAAATTAATTGTTCCGTTTGTACATCTGAAGGTAATTTAACAACATCTTTATTTTCAGCAAGACAAGTGTCTCTATCAGTTGTTTCATAATACCAATACCAAACTTGCGCGTTGTTCATTTGTATTGAACCAAAATCATATTTACCACCCGGTACATTCAATAAATGTACAATTTTAGTTCCCTCAGGACCTGCTGTGATTCTATATGTCATATCACCTCCAATCAATCTGTTTTTCAAATTTCTGTCACCCATTCTAAGTAAAAGGTCATATGCAGGTAACATAAAATAAGAACCTGAAGCTCCCACTTGAGCAAATCCACCAACTCCACCGAAACCTACTCCACCAAGACCACCAAAACCCCCTAAAAATGGATCTACAATTGAATCACTTAAAGACGCGCGTTCGAACCACATCATTTCATTAATTTCACGGCCAGCAGGTATCACATAGGTTTGAGTATTCGCAGTTAATGTAATAAAATCTTTTTTCAAAACCCAATCACCACCTGCTTGTAAACCAACAATTTTAGAATAAGCATATGTCCATCTTGTTTCATAATCTAAACTTTTAGTTGTAAATGCTCTACTTAAAGATTGAGTATCAATGTCTAATCCGTTTAATGATGACCATTGAGATTCAATTAACCAATCTTCCACATATTGCTCGTATTCTGAAAGTGATAACTCCAAAAAGGTATCTAATTGCTCTTCAGCTAATTCGATTCCTCTTACAGGTGCTCCCAATACATTCAAAACTTGTGTATACAGTTTGTCACGTTCTGCGGGTGATATAATTGTTGACGACATAATAATTTACTATTTTAAATAAATAGTTTATATTTTACAATATGAGCAATAAATTAAACGAATTATTCCACATTACAGGTAAAAACGACTTCGAATTCACTTATAAAACTGAAGGAGATGATAATTTTATTGGATTAGATATAGATGCTAAAAAAATTTTAATTAACATTGTTAACCCTGAAGATGAGGAGTTGAATATTATGATTCAAGATACAATCAATACAATTAAAGCAAACTTTTGATTAAATCCTTGCTGAAAGATTCGGAAAATTCTCCGTCACCCATAACTTGGTCAATTATATTTTTCTTCTTTTGTAGAATATTATAAATTATTTTTTCTACTGTATTTTCGAAAATGGGATAATATACTAATACACTATTCTTTTGGCCATATCTGTAAGCTCTATCTTCCGCTTGACTATGATGCGCAGGAACAAATGATAGGTCATTCATAATCACAACTTCTGCAGCCGTTAAAGTGATACCTACACCACCAGCTATAATATTAGAAATAAAAACTTTTATTTTGTCTTCGTTCTGAAATTTATCCACAGCTTCCTGACGTCTTTCTTTACTCATACGGCCATCTAAGACTACTGAATTTTTTTTGTATTTTTCATTTAACATATCCAAAGTCATTGTGAAATTTGTAAAAACAATAACCTTTTTACCTTGATCTAAACATTTATCAATTAACTCACAAGTTGATGGTATTTTTTCATAAGATATTAATTGTCTAATTTTCATTAAACGATTAATTGTTACACTCAAAGTTTCTTTGTCTTTATTATCATTTGTTATTCTTGTAAACTCCTCTAACTCTTCATCGTACATTTTACTTGTCAGTTCCAAAAATACGGGTGTAATAATTTTTTCAGGAAGATCTAATATATCCGTTTTCATTCTCCTGAGTACTATATTTTTAGTTCTCTCTCTTAGTTCATCTAAATTACTAGCTCCACTGGTGTTCCAAACTTTACGATTACCAACTCTGAACTGATAACCTTTACAATATCTACGGACATAAGACTGCCAATTTAATGTTAATGGAGAATCAACAATTTTCAATAAGTTAAAATAGTTAATAGGTCTAGATGTCATTGGTGTTCCTGTTAATAACCAAACTTTAGGAATTTTTTCAAGTACATCATTCAAAAGTCTTGTTCTGTTAGCGGTAGAATTTGAGATATAATGAGCTTCATCTACAATTGCTAAGTCAAAATTTGCATGAACTAATAGTTTATAATCTTCACTATCTTTACTTTTTTCAGTTGTATGATAATTTTTAATTATGTCATAGTTTATTATATAGAAGTCGAAAGTAGATCCCCACTTACGACCTTCAACAATTAACACTCTTCTATCTGTGTAATTTTTAATTTCTCTTTCCCAGTTAATTTTTAAAGAAGCTGGACATACAATTAGAATCTTCTTTGCTTCACTCTCTAACGAAGCAATAACTGCAGAGGTTGTATTGTGAGTAACAATACAATGTTCAGCCACATATAGTTTATCAGGTGAATCAACTGATATACATATTGCCTCACCCTTTCTTTCTAATTCTATATTTTTTATATATCTACCAACTTTATATTTTTTGGGTGGATTATATAATATTTTCTTTCTTTCCATTTTGAATGGATTCATATCCCCTTGTAATTTAATATTAACACGATATGCAATTTTTCCTTCTTTTTTTATTCCTTTGTATGTGTATTTTGGAATTCTACTCGATTTACGAGCAATGCCACCTAAACTATGTACTATTTCAATTACATCATCGACTAATTTTTCAGATATCGAACAGAATTCAGTTCCTGTAAATTCATTATCTTTTCTTGATTTATTACAAGTACCATCAGTATCCATCAAACCTTGTAATATACTTAATCTATCTTCAATACTACTAAATTTATATATTTCAGGAATAAATTTATCAATTGAAGTACATCCCATTAATTCTAATTCTTTTAAATTTTTGATTAAAGAATTTCCACTGCTAATTTTAGTTACAATAGTATAATCACAATTATCTCCTTTTGTTTTTTTTATATCCAAATCTTCAGGTAATATTTCTTTTATATAATTTATAATTTCATTATCAATGTTACTAAATCTGATTGATTTACCTGAAATACCTCCATCACCTATCAATAGTCCAAGTAAATAAGGATTTATCGGAAGTTTATTTTGATAATCAAAATTTATAGGTTTAACAATTGGTATTTGCCATTTTGGTTGATTATTTTTAGAAATATAATATGTTGATTGTAATTTATTATTTTTTCCTATATTCCTCTTTAATTGTAATGTATCGTCTAATAATTGTTTTGTGGTTAAATCAATTGTTAATGTTTTTCTTGAATTACTATTATTACCGTTTGCTCTTGTTGAAACAGTCCAAATATGTTCATCACAACATAAAATAGAATAACCATCATTAAATGTAACACGGTATAAATCTTTTATTTTTTGTGGAAAAACACCTGTTACATTATATGAATTACCATCACTTCCAATTACTTTATCTCCAATAGTAAGTTCTCCAATTTTTTTTGTTCCATTTGGAGTATAAATTTTAGTATTACTTTCTAATGCTTTTCCCAAACCCATGTCATCGGCGAGAATAAACTTATTATTTGCTAATAACTTTTCAATAGCAATTTTCTGGTGGTCCATCGGAGGTCTAACAGAATATTTGGAATAATCGATTACACGATTTAATTTTTTCTCTTCCTGAACAATAGCGGACTTTGGTAACCATAACGCGTGATTTTGTTGACTATCAATAATTTTACCCCATATATGATAAGCTTTATCCGATTCACATAATAATTTTTCACACCATATTTTCTCAGGAGTTTTAGGTAATAATCTATCTTCCATAATTTTTTCACCAAAAGTACTAACAATATCGATATATTTTCTAGCGACCTTAGGTGTTACATTATGAAATTTTAAAACATAATCCGATTGTGGTCTTGTTAAGTTAAAAGACTTTTGATTTTTGAATTTATTTTTCCAATCCAATAATTGATTATTCGAACCTTCATATGTTTCTAATATATTTCTTGCTTCAATTTCAGGAATTAACGTCTCCATATTATATATAATATATACAAAAAGAATGAAAACTTGTAGTATTTATTGGAATGGATAATAGATTACCAATCACAAGATTAAGTAAGTTTTTTGGTCAAGATGATTTTGATTTACAAGTTAGAATGGGTCAAGAATATTTACAAGGTGATTTGAATATGAAAATTGTACTTTACAGGGTTGATAGACAAAAAACCGATATTGATGATGTTTATTTGGAAGCAGGTACAGATCAAATAAAATATTTCCCTCCTGTTGAATTTAGGGGTTTAGTTAAAATTGATCCACCTAAAAACGAAACATATAAAGATGGTTTAATTAGATATTTGGAACCAGGTAATATTACAATTTCCACATATCAAAAACAATTGGACGAATTGAAAATAGATATCAGATATGGTGATTATTTGGGTTATGCTGAGTCTGAAACAAAAATGAGATATTATGTTGTAGTTAATGATGGTAAAGTGGTTTCAGATAATAAACATAATATGTTTGGATATAAACCATATTATAGAACAATAATAGGGTCTTTTGTACAAGATGTACAATTTAGAGGAGTTTAATATGGCAACAGCAAAAAGAAAAAAAAGTTTATCAGTCTACAATTCTAACCAAGGTATGTACCGTAGGGAAGAGTTGTTGAAGATGTTGACTACAAATCAAACTAAATTACCACAAGGTATTTTACATGATGATTTGGATAGAGGGTTTTTAGATTACGTCAAGTCCAATTATGTGATTATATCGGATGGGGAACAAATTCCTATCATTGAAAGAATTATGACAATTCAGAGATGGGGGGAATATACTCAAAACTGGCAGTTTAGTGATGGGGATGGTAATATTGAAATTCCTTTTATTGCAATAATCAGAAATCCTGAAGTTGTTTATGGAACACATCCGTCGAATGCATTTAATGTACCACAAAATGAACTTTGGTATTATGCCGCAGTACAAAATTGGAATGGAACTACGTTAGGTGCTGATGTTTATAAAATCCCTCAACCAACACCAGTTGACATAAAATATGATGTGACAATTATATGTTCTAAATTTAGGGATTTAAATTCAATGAATAAAAGCGTTCTTGAAAATCTTACAAGTATGCAGGATTATCAAGTTATTAATGGCCATTATATTCCAATTATGTTAGATAGTATTACAGATAGTTCACCTATCAATACTGTTGAAGGTCGTAGATTTTACGTACAAACTTATAAGTTTTCATTATTAGGTTATTTGTTGGATCCTGAGAAGTTCGAGGTTACTCCTGCTATTAGTAGAACTTTAATTTTTACTGAAGTACCGAATGACCAACCGAGTAAAACAGTCAACCAAATTGCCAATTTGGACATTATAACTGTTAATTTTAGTGCCGATGGACATGACACTGTTTTCAATGTAAATGAAAATATTGGAATTTTACTTTATGTAAAAATTAATGGTCTAACTCAGGAACAAAATATTGACTATTACTTTATAAACGGAACATCAAGAATTGTTTTTTCCGAATCTCCAATTGAAGGTTCCGTAGTTTCAGTTGTTTATATTAAAAGTTTTAGTACTGTATTAATGGATCCATTTGGTAAAATTATAAATGTGGGTAAGGATTATTATACATACACTGGAGGTACTCCTGAATTTATTATTAAAAATCCTTTACTAGAAATTATTAGTGTGGATGTCAATGGTTTAACTGAAATTCAAAATTCAGGTTTTCAAATTTTGGGGAACAATTTAATAACAATGAGTTACAATCCTGTAATCGGTTCAAAAATAGGTATTATATATTTATATTAATATGCCAAACGTTATAACCGATATTACTCAAACCAATCTACAATTACCAAATAGTAAAATATTTCAAATAGATATTGAAAATTTTATTTATACGGGAGGAACTACTTCTTTTACTGTCACTAATTTAATTAAAGGAGTAATTAGTGTTAATATTAACGGTTTAGACAATAACACATCTGTTGGATTTTTTACAATTAATAAAAATACTGTTACTTTTAATGATACATTAGATATACCATCCACTGTTTCAATAAAATATTCTTTTTAATTATTCTCCATAGATATCTTTCTTTTTAGGTTTACAGCTATCTTCAATCCATTTTTGTATAACCTTGTATATTTTGAGTCCTTTTTCGTCACAGTAGTTTTTAATCATTTCATGATGTTTTTTACTGATTTTAACATTTTTCATCTCATTTTTCATTGTTAGATAGAAAAAGATACTTTTTTATCTTTTATATTGAAGATACGGAAATCTTTGAATAAAATAAAGATATTTATTGAATAAGAAATAAAAATTTTAAATTAAATACAATCAATGGCAACTTCAAACAACACATTTGTCTCACCAGGTGTTTACACATCTGAGGTAGATTTGACCTATGTAGCTCAAAGTGTCGGAGTAACGACACTAGGTTTAGCGGGTGAAACAATGATGGGACCAGCTTTCGAACCTATTCTAATTCAATCATGGGATAGTTTTCAATCAACTTTTGGTTCAACTAATCCAATGTTAGATGGTAATGGTAATCCGTCTTATGAACTACCTTATGTAGCTAACTCATACTTACAAGAATCTAATCAATTATTCGTAACGAGAGTTCTTGGTTTAACTGGTTATAAACCATATAATACTTTTTCAATCAAGACTTTAGGTGGTGTGATTGTTGATAAAACAACATACACAACAACTACAGGTATTACTTTCAGTGCAGATACAATAAACCACGAACAATCTAGTTCAATTTATAATGAACTATCAGATAAAACAGCTTATAATGGTTTAAGTGTAACAGATTACATCTATCAAATTGCAAGCGGTTATACATCATCAGATAATGGTAAATGGTTCACAATTGGTTTAGTTCCAAGTACTATTGTAAATTCACAGTCAGGAGCAGAAGTGAAAGGTCCTGTTGCAGGTAATTTCACAGTAAACAATTATAATAACAAAGAATGGTATAATGTTTATTATCATCAATCGGGTGCTAGCGATTCAACAATCGATGGTGTTTATTCTTATATTTTTGTTTACAACAATACTGGTAACACATTTAATGTTGAAAGATTTAAGTACCCTGCTGAACTTAATAGTGATTATGCTGGTAACGTAGTTTTGTCTTTAAGATCTAGAGGTCATTATGACAATACAAATACATTAGATCTTGAGGTTGCAGGTGATACTGCTTTTCAAAATGTAGTGACAACTTCATCTAATAACATCGAGGTTAATCCTTTTGCGGAATTTACATTAAATGTAACAGGTTCAACTTTATCAGGTGGAACTTCTTTTACGTTATCAATGGACAGTTCAAGTAGTCAATATGCTTCAAAAGTTTTAGGTGTTGCCCCTTTTGATAAATCTTATTCCACTTTCCCATTATATGTTTATGAAATTTATGATAATTTCTTAGTAGATGCATATGAACAAGGTTTTGTTAGAGGTTTGGATATGAATACTTATCAACATATTGATGATGGAGATAGTAAAGATGATTTCTTAACTGAATATATTAAACCAGTTTCTCCATTTGTTGTTTCAGAAGCAAGAGGTGGTGTGGTTCACAATTTGTTCCAAGTATTACCAATCGCGGATGGTGATTCTGCAAACTATCAAATCAAGATAACTATACAGAATGTTAATGTTTCTACTGGTGACTTCGACTTAATTGTTCGTGATTTTAACGATACTGATGATAATCAGGTGGTTTTAGAATCTTGGACAAGATGTAATATGGATCCAAGTTTAACTACATATATTGGATTAAAAATTGGTACTTCAGATGGTAATTTCCCATTAAAGTCCAACTATATTATGATTAGTTTAGACTCTAATGCACCATCAGATGCGTTTCCTGCTGGATTCCAAGGATTTGTTGCTAATAACACTTTCTCAGGTTATAACAATGATGGTAGTGATGCAACAGGTAAAACTGGTAGTGTAATGTATAAAACAGAATACTTCAATGCAGGTGATGTGTATTCTTATAATCCTGATGGTAGTCCTAATATTTCAAGTGGTGATATTTTGAGAAAAGTTACTTTAGGTCTATTCTCTTCAGCAACTTCGGCTCAACCTACATCTTATGATAATAGTTTATTTCAATATAAAGGAAAATCTGCTGGACAACAAACGAAAGGTTTCCACTTGTCAGTAAATGCATCAAGTATTACTGATACAGATGGTAACTATCTATTTGAAACTACTCCATATGATTTGGAAGGTCAATCAGGTACCAATAACCCTCTAACTAATAAAAGTTATTGTAAATTTACTTTTGCAGTATGTGGTGGGTTTGATGGTTGGGATATTTACAGACAATCAAGAACTAATACAGATGGTTATATCTTTGGTAAACCATTGTATACCGCTTGTAATACAAATAACGGTGGTGTATTCAGTTCTAGAATAGGCAACTCTGATTACTACGCTTATTACAAGGGTATTCAAACTTTTGCAAACCCTGAAGCAGTTGCCATTAATGTGTTTGCAACTCCTGGTTTGAATTTCAATGATCATTCTTCATTAACAACTTTGACAATTGACATGATTGAAGTAGATAGAGCAGACTCTATCTATATTATTAATTCACCAAATTATAATACTTCACAACAAGTTATTTCAGCTTACCAAAAAATAGGGTATGATAGTAATTATTCAGCAATTTATTTCCCTTGGATTCAAGTGTTGGATACTTATAATTCTACACAAATTTATATTCCACCAACAGGTGAAGTTGTAAGAAATATAGCATTAACCGATAATGTTGCATATCCTTGGTTTGCGTCAGCTGGTTATACTAGAGGTTTAGTAAATTCTAAAAAAGCAGCTTTCAAATTGACACAAAGTGATAGAGATTTACTTTACACTAACGCAATTAACCCAATTGCAACATTTTCTGATACAGGTACAATTATTTTTGGTAATAAAACTTTACAAATTAGGGATTCAGCTTTGAACAGATTAAATGTAAGAAGATTGTTATTACAAGCTAGATTATTAATATCTGCAGTAGCTGTAAGATTGTTATTTGAACAAAATGACGATACAGTTAGACAAGAATTCTTAAGATTAGTAAATCCAATTTTAACCCAAATACAAAAGGAAAGAGGTTTAACAGATTTCCGTGTAACGGTATCTAGTGATCCTTCTGACTTGGATAATAATTTGTTGAGTGGTAAAATCTACATCCAACCTACTCGTTCTTTAGAGTTTATAGATTTGGAATTTGTTATTACACCAACGGGTGCATCATTCGAAAATGCATAATTTGGAAGAATATTAAAAAGAATAAAGGGGGGTGTTAAAACATCCCCTTTTTTAATTTGTGTTGTTCCATATGACATTTTCTACAATACCATATAACATCAATTGGTTTATTATAATCGGTATGATGGGCTTCACTTTTTTCATCACCACAAATACTACAAGGAAGTTTGGTTAATTTTCCCCTTTTTACATAGACATGTAAGTAAGCTCTGGCATTCGATTTCATTTTCTCTTCTTCTGACAGTTCACTATAATTTTTTCTATGTAGTTTTGTATTCTCTGCTTTACATTTTCTACAATATCTTTGTCTCCCAACTAACTCATTTTCAATTGGTTTATCACATTTGCTACATGTTAATTTATATATACCTTTAGGGTTTCTTATTCTCATAATCTATTTTTAAATAAATATGTTAATGTGGAACATTATTGTGATTTGTGGAACAAATATAAGAAAAAAAATGATACCCAGTATACTAGACTAGTATATTATAGATTTATTTGAGGTATTAATTAATTAATTAGAAATTTAAAGTATTTAATTATAATAGAGATAATTAATATTATTGATTAAAAAGTATTTAAAACTGGTTCTAGTAAAAAACTACGGAAAAAAAATGACAAAGTCAAGTATTTCCCGAAAAAAATTTATTTTTCAATATACATATATTTATAAGAAACAGAATAATTAAAACAAAATTTTAAAAAAAATAGAAAATGGCAGATTTATTAATGAAAATGCCGGTTCCATATGAACCGAAAAGGGAAAACCGATTTATCGTTAGATTTCCATCATCAATGGGTATTAACGAGTGGTATATTACTTCATCTCAAAGACCTAGTGCTAAAATCAATACAGTTGCAATACCATTTATCAATACTTCAACATATGTTGCAGGTAGATTTGAATGGAATACAATGAAAGTTAAATTTAAAGATCCAATTGGTCCTTCAGCAGCACAAGCTCTAATGGAATGGTTCCGTTTACATGCTGAATCTGTTACAGGTAGAATGGGATACGCTGCTGGTTACAAAAAAGATATTGATTTAGAAATGCTTGATCCGACAGGAGTTGTGATTGAAAAATGGATTTTACAAGGTACTTTCTTAACTGATATTAACTTTGGTGATTTAGATTACTCAAGAGATGAAATTGCATTTATCGATTGTACTTTACGTCCTGATAGATGTATTTTAGTTTACTAAAATTATACTATAAAAAAAATACATATTAACCGATATCCTATTTTGTGGGTATCGGTTTTTTTATTTAAAATCTTTACTTTATCATAGTTATTATATAAATTGATATTATGGAAGAATCACTTAAAATTGACCCAACAATACAGTATGATGTGGTACCATTACCATCTCAGGGAATTTATTATAAAAACAAAAAGAAATCATTAAGGGTAGCTTATTTAACTGCTGCTGATGAAAATATTCTTAGCTCTCCAAATCTATTGGAAAGTAATACCGTTATTGATGAATTACTTAGGAGAAAAATTATAGATAGGGATATCCCTTTTGATGAAATTGTAGATGAAGACAGACAAGCTATATTAATATTTTTGAGAAATACTGCTTTTGGAAGTGAATTCAAAGTAACAATGACAGACCCATCGAACAAAAAGGAATTTACTACTACTGTGGATTTATCAATAATAAAAGTAAAAGAGTTTAACCTAGAAGCCGATTCAAACGGAGAGTATGATTTCTTCTTACCCCTTAGTAAAAAAAATATAAAATTTGTTTTTTTAAATAAAAAACAAGAAGACGAAATTCAAAAGATTAGAAACGATATTTCATTAACAGTTGTACCATCTAACACCAAAAGGTTGGAAATGATGATAAAGTCCGTAGACGGAACAAGAGATCTTATGGCGATTTATAATTTTATTCAAACAATGCCAATTAAGGACTCACAATCATTCAGAAGATTTGTTAACGAAAATAAACCAGGTTTAGACCTAATTGTTGATATTACTGCCCCATCAGGAGAAAAGATTCCATTGTTAGTGGAGTTTGGGGTTGACTTTTTTCGTCCCTTCTACGGAATATAAAAAAAATCAAATTTATACTACTATTTTCCTGTTAAAACATGGTTTCACTTATACCGATGTTTTGAACATGCCGATTTTCGAGAAAACAAATATAGTAAGTATATTGATCGATGCACTAGAAAATCAAGAGTAACCTATTTATATAATAAGAAAAATTTGATTTATGCAAACTAAAATAGATGACAAATGGGTAGAAAAATTAAAAGAAGCAGATAGAGAACACCCAGGTTGGGGGTTACTTAAAGGCTTTGAAAGTTCTCTTGAAACGGCAGGAAATGTTGTCTCATCATTAGGTTCAGTTGCAGGATCTTTTTTTGTTGATACAAAAGCAATAGATAATTATAGGATTAGTTTGACCGATTTAGAAACCACATTGGGTGGTTTAGTTTCTGGTATATTTCAAGGTGGAGGAATCGGAGGAATTATTACAGACTTGACAAATACAAGTTCAGCGGCTATTTCAAAAGTTATTTCCTCGTTTGCATCTTTAGATGCTGCAATGAGAAAAAACATGGAAGGTATTGGTGGATATTATGGGGAATTTGCCGATGCTATGAGGGATCAGACTTTGGATATAACCGCTGCAACCCAAGGTATAGGAGTAGGTGCAACTGATGTTATTAATGGTTTAAAATCACTATCAGAAAGTAGTGGTAGGATGGCTCTTTATGGGACTGAAACAATGAAAACAGCTTTGACAGCTTCTGCTGCTTTTACCAAATCAAACACACAAATACTTGAAAACGCTGAAAATTTTAGAAACGTAGGATTAGGTTTAGCAGATGCGGGAAGAGAGATTACCAAAATAGGAGAAGGTTCTTTAAAATTAGGACTGAATGCGAAAGAGGTAAGTGATACTGTAATTAAGAGTTTGGATAAAATGAATCAATTTGGTTTCAAAAATGGAGTAGAAGGATTGGGGAGAATGGTACAACAAGCTCAGTCTTTAAACATTGATATTAACAAAACATTAAGTATAGCGGAAAAATTATTTGACCCATCCCAAGCTATAGACTTAAGTGCTAACTTACAGGCTTTAGGAGGTGCGTTTGGTGACTTTGCCGACCCAATCAAATTGATGTACGATGCTACTAATAATGTAGAGAATTTACAAGACAGTTTAATAGGTGCAGCTAAAAATTTAGCAACATATAATGCTGAACAAGGAAGATTTGAAGTATCAGGTGCAAACCTTAGAAGAGCAAATGAAATGGCCAAAACATTGGGAATGTCCACTGGAGATTTAACAAATATGGCAGTTAAGGCTGCATCTAAATTTGAAGCTTTATCTCAGTTAGATATGTTCCCAAGTATCACAAATGAACAAAAAGAATTCCTTTCAAACCTTACCACAATGAAGGAAGGAAAAATAGGGTTTGATATTCCAAAAGATATTGCACAAAAAATGTTCGGTACAGGAGCAGAGGGAGGATTTAAATCTATAGATGAAATGGCAGGACATATGGACGAATTTATGAAAATTCAAAAACAGATGTCCGATATGAAACCAGAAGATTTGGCAAGGGCTCAATACAACGCAATTACAAATATTTTGGACGATGTAAATGCAATTGCTTATCATATGGGTGCTAATGTTTATGGAAGTGATACACAACAAGATATGAGAAAAATTATGAGTGATTTCTCCAAAACACTTCATAATGAATTGAGTCCTGAAAAAATAAAAGAAGCAGAAAAATCACCCGGTGGAATAACAGAACTTGCTAAATCCATAGGTCCAAAATTCCTTGATGCTTTTAAAAATTTAGGTGAAGATGCAGTAAAAGGTATATTTGAAACTGTTGAAGGTAAAACAGAAGGGGATAAAACTTATAATTCAGTTAAAACTTTTCTAAAAGATTCTATTGATAAAATACAAAGTGTTTCAAAACCAATATTTGAGAAGGGTAAAGAAGTAGGTAAAGATTCATTTGGTTCAAATTATAATCCAAGAAAACAAAAGAGTGAACTACAGAATAATGCAACAAATAATAGTAAAATAGAATTGACTGTAGCATTTGCAGGAAATGTTCCATCATATGCAAAAAATGCTTTCGAAAGTTCAGAGTTCAGAACTGGACTAAGTACCGCTTTATCAAGTAGAATTGCGAAAGGTGATTATACATCACCTAAAATAACAATACTCCCTAATACTTAATAAATTCTTTATTTAAATCTATTTATAGAAAACTACAATAATGCCGAGTTACTTAGATTTTAATTCTACAAACAATTTTAGAAAGGTTCTAATAGGAAGGACGTTACAACAACCTAATGGACCCCAAACATTTACAAGTAACAACTATGAAGCATCATCGTTATTAGATTTACCCAATATTAGTGGAGGTGGTGTAACTGAGGATCAATTATCTGAATTAAAACAATCTAAAACTATTAATATCTACAAACCAAGTGAATATTATGAAAAAGATTTGGAAGTTTTACCACGAAACGCTAATTTACAACTCTATCCATATTTTGCAGCAAGTGATCATTCTTTAGTCGGTATTGTTGGACAAACAGACAACACCAACAACGAGTCTGCACTTTATAAATTTGCGGTATCAAATATACTTAATAACCCGAATGGACCTGTTCATTCACGAATAGCACAAAATAATTTATCTGCCGGTAATGACGCTAATAGTTTGAGTACTCTTTTCAATAGTAATCAAAATACTGTAGGTAATATAATTGGAGGAAAGCAACCATTAGTTAAAGTTAATAATTCGATTACAGTTGATCCAAATGCTAAAACAAATGTAGTTAATTTTTTTGGTGTACTTGAAGGTACGGATTCCTATGAAACAACAATACCTGGTCAATACTTAACAAACCCAAACAATCCATTTGGTTCAGGACCATCAACAACAGTTGGTAATTTTGTTCAAGATGCCACAGGAGTTTTAGGTTCATTATTGGGTGCTAAAAACCCATTATCGTTACAACAAAGACCATCTGATTTATTTTTTGAATATTTGGGTAGTAATCAAAAACAAAATTTATTAGATAATTTATCATATAATTCATATGCCCCTGATTATTCATCTACGGCAATGGGTTTAACAAGTACAGGTGGTCCAAATATTACAGGATCACTTGGTATTGGTTTATTAAGTGCAGCAGGATTAGGTAATCCACCATCAACGGCATATATTGGTGACGATAGGATACATGATGTTTATTATGCAATGAATGACTTCAATGATAGACCTGTAAGAAGTCCATATTATTTAAGTCTTTTATTTGATCCTGTACAAACAAAACTTTTACAAATAGACACCAATATCGGAGAAAATGGTAGAATAGGTGGTAATTTAGTTTGGATGAGTTACAACTCAACTAAATTGAATAAACTAGGTGCAGATAATCAACAATGGAATGGTCAATCTTCGGATTTTTCAAATATAGAATCAACCAATTTTGTGTTCCCCGAAAATTCAATATTAGGCCAAACACAAGATTTATTAAATATATTACCAAATACGGGTGGATCGGCAAGAGCTCACGTAGCTAATGTTATTGACCAAACCAGTAGAATTTTTCAAGATGGGGATGTGTTTATGGCAAGAGGTGCTGCCGTTCAATATACCGACCAATATGGTCAACAAAAGGGTATAGAATTTTGTAGAACATGGACAAAAGATAGACCCTATTATTCGTATTCAGATTTAATGCCGTTAGCATCAAACACTAATGATATTAAACAAAAGAAATACATTCCAACATCCACACCTTATAGAAGAACTAACATAAGAAAGTACGATTCAAGTGTTTTATCATCTACTTGGAACTTGAACATAGCACCAATGTCAGATGGTAATAAAGGATTTACTAATTCTACAAATATAAGTTCAAGAACTGCAGGTGGAAAAGATTTTTACGCAAAAAAATACATGTTATCTATTGAAAATTTAGCGTGGGCAACATCAAATACACCAGGTTATACCGTTTCTGACTTACCATTTGATGAACGAGGACCAAATGGTGGTCGAGTTATGTGGTTCCCACCATATGATTTAAAAGTTTCTGAAAACAATACTGCATCTTGGGAAAAAAATATGTTTATAGGAAGACCAGAACCTATTTACACATATCAAAATACAACAAGAACAGGTCAACTTTCATTTAAAGTAGTTGTAGATCATCCAAGTATTTTAAATTTATTAACAAGAGAGTATTTTAAAAATGTACCTGACGATCAGGCTGATAATTATATAAACGCATACTTTGCAGGTTGTCAGGATTTAGATTTTTATACATTGGTAAGAACTTACACTAACTTAAATGATACTGATATAAATTTAGTATTAAGTTATTTGAACAAAAATGCTGATCCACAAACAATATCTAATTATAAAACACAAAC
>Ga0214166_1000305_pt1 | contig 26024 bp, 31 predicted proteins | sample TroBogepilimnion_27_FD_153005 | JGI IMG/M metagenome (GOLD analysis project Ga0214166, IMG submission 153005) | Freshwater microbial communities from Trout Bog Lake, WI - Practice 18AUG2009 epilimnion v3 | ecosystem: Environmental > Aquatic > Freshwater > Lake > Epilimnion/Euphotic zone ...
GTTTCTTGTTGTAAAGAAGATCCAGGAAGATGAGCGTGAGGCGTGTGCAAATAGAGCCAGTGTTGCCCTGCTAGGTACGCTTCAGACAACCACAGATAGGGTATTAAAATCTATTAGAAAAGAACAAGAATGACTAAAGAAGAAATATTAACTAAAGATTATGCGTTAGCAGTTGCACTTGAGGCACTTGTGTTGGCTAGGACTCTTTCAACTGGTAAAGCGAGTGATCAATTCCATAATGCCATAGAAATTATTAAAAGAACATTTATAGAACAGCAAGGGGACAAGAATGAACATACATGACCCACAAAAAGACATTGACTACTTGGTCGCTAAAAACAACACCAAGGATCTGGCGGAGGCTATTTTAATAGCTATCCTGTACCTTAAAGACTCAGAGGGAAAGTTGCTGAGGGTCAAGCTAGGCGAGACATTTCAGGACCAGATTAATTTTGCAATGCAGATAGCTAAGATGCTAAGGGGAGGACGAGATTGAACACATTCTTTACAGCGGACACGCACTTTGGCCACGCAGGCGTGTGCAAGTTCCTGCGCGATGACGGGACCAAACTGCGGCCATGGGATAACGCCGACGAGATGGACGAGGACCTGGTCAAGTACTGGAACGAAACAGTTAAGCCAAACGACAAAGTCTACCACCTGGGCGATGTGGTCATCAACCGCAAGGCGCTTAAGACGATGGCCAGGCTGAACGGGGACAAGATTTTAGTAAAGGGAAACCATGACATCTTTAAACTTGAGGACTACACGCCGTACTTCAGGGACATTCGTGCCTACGCGGTACTCGACAATATCCTCTGCTCGCATATCCCTGTACACCCCGACTCAAAGGGACGATTTCGCGCAAACGTGCACGGGCACCTGCACTCCAATATTGTCTGCAAGCCTGACGTTTACCGTGGCGGCAAGCCGGTCCGAGACCCATGGTACGTCTGTGTCTCGGTAGAGCACACCAACTTCAGGCCTATCAGCTTTGAAGAGGTAAAGAAACAACTGGAGGTTATATGAACAAGAAAGTCTTTTTCTCGATTTTGATATTTGGTGCTTTTATGGCGTGGCTATCTGGCTATAATTTTGACTACAGAAGTGAGGGGGTGGCATCTTACTTTTTCTTTGTTATTGGGATTTCTTTTATGGCGTCCATAGCGCCTGAAATGTGGGATGAGTAAATGGATATTGAAGTACTAGACCCAATAACAGACCTCAGCGAGTTTATAGCGTTCTGCACGCAACCCATGGTGCAGATTACCCCACAGTTTATGCAACAGGCTACACAAATAGCCAACGAGTGTGCTAAACTGCGAAAAGAAGTTAAAAAGCTAAACCAGATAATCAGCCTACAAAGGAAAAAGTATGAAGTTTCTAAAGATAGAAAGTCTAAGCGATCTGTTGCCGTTCGTGGAGGACAAGAAAGAGATCAGCATCCGCAAGACTGACGACGGAGGCACCACGGTTGTCTACCGATTCCTGGACTCCAAGACGTTTGACAGCTACGAGTCCCTGGAGGCCCGCGGGATCATGTTCGATGACCTGGACCGCGTCATATCGCGCCCACTGCACAAGTTCCATAACCTGGACTCTACGGGCTCCGGCGTCAACACGTACACCCGAGACTACATACTGGCCAACAAGGACCAGGTAAAGGCCATCTACGAGAAGCTAGACGGGTCCATGATATCCACCGCCAACTTCAACGGCACTGTGCGCCTGCGCTCCAAGAGCGCGTATGGCACAGACGTATGCAGACTGGCCTACAAGATCTACAACCAGGATCGCGACATTCAGTTCCTGTGCATGTTCTGCGTCGAGCGCGGGCTCACGGCCACGTTTGAGCTAACACACCCACAGTCACGCATCGTGCTCGCCTACAGCAAGCCTGAGCTACGACTGCTACACATCCGCGACAACGTCACCGGCGAGTACGTTACGGACCAGATCAGGGCCGCGCAAAACGTCAAGCAGTGCCCACAGATACCCGTGACCCGCCTTGAGGAGATCATCTCCCGCGAGCACCTGGAGGGGCTCAAAAACGAGGAGGGGTACGTGATCCAGTTCAGGGATGGGGACATGGTCAAGGTTAAGTGCCCCTGGTACGTCGGCCTGCACCGCGTGGTTACCTTTGTCCGTGAGCGGGACATCGCCAATATGGTCCTTGAGGAGCGCCTGGATGATGTATACTCAGCGTTTGCACACCTGGGGATTGACGTTGAGTCAATTGAAATAATTGAGAGCGCGGTTAAGAACAAACTGATCGAGATAGCCGACCAGGTTGAGCAGGCCTACCGGGAGGTGACCGCTGAGAAGTTAAGCCGTAAAGATGTGGCGTTGCGCTACGATGGTTGGGACTTTCGTAGCCTGCTGTTTACCATGCTTGACGGCAAAGAGCCTAAGTACAAGGAGTACTACAAGCGCAACATACTGGACAAGCGTTGGGGCTTAAATGTGGTAGGTAACGTAGGAGAAAAAGAATGAGCACACTAACACTAATACGCGGACTGCCCGGATCCGGCAAGAGCACACTGGCCGCCAAGTTAAGTAACGAAGCGGAGCGCAACACTGTTTGGCTTGAGGCCGATCAGCACTTTACTAATGAGGACGGAACGTATCAATTCGATATTAATAAAATTGGTGAGGCACACCTGAAATGTCAGAGTAGCGCACGCCGCTATTTAGAGCATAAATTTGACGTTATTGTGTCTAACACGTCCACAACGCTGAAAGAGATGCGCCCATACTTTGAGATGGCCAAAGAGCTTGGCGCAGAGTTTACCGTTATCACCTGTCAGGGTCACTTCAAGAACGTGCACAACGTGCCGGAGGAGACTCTGTCAAAGATGGCCATGCGCTTCTTTTACGGTGACGTAATAGCCGCACTGGAGAGAACGTGATCTACAGCATCGACTTTGAGACCCGAAGTGTCATTGACTTAAAAGAGAATGGCCTTGATATCTACGCCAACGATAAGAGTACTGAGGTACTTTGCATTGCCTTTGGAACTGTTTTAGATAACGTGACTATTGTTGGTCTAGAACAAAACGTATTCGTTGATGATTTAGTTGTGCGTAGACATAAGTTTAATGGCCTTATTGAGCACGTCCGAGCAGGCGGAAAGATCCAGGCCTGGAACGCGCTCTTTGAATACGCGATCTGGAACTGCGTCTGCGTGCCAAAATACGGTTGGCCAGAACTAAAATTGAGCCAGGTGATTGACTCCATGGCCATAGCCGCGGCCAATAACGTGCCACAGAGCCTGGAAGAAGCCGCGCTTTTTATGGACTCCGCGCACAAAAAGGATCCCATTGGCGCAAAATTGATCCAAAAGCTATGTAAACCTCTCAAAAACGGTAACTTTAACAACGACCCGGAGCTGCTACAACAACTCTACGAGTACTGCGTTAAGGACGTCAAGGCTGAGATGTCGATCGTGGCCAAGCTACGGGGCCTAAGCGCCTCTGAGCAGGCCATATGGGAGCTTACACAGCGTATCAACCTTAGAGGCGTGCCAGTGGACCCTCTTGAGCTAAAAAACGCTCAAAACGCGGTTAAAAACGCCCAAGACGCCATAGATCAGGAGCTACTCAACCTAACTGGCTGTAAGCCATCCGAGCGTGCCAAACTGCTTGCCTGGCTAAACGCTCACGGGGCGGATATGAAAGACCTTACTGCTGACACGGTTATTAAGAAACTTGCGGAGGACTTTATTTCTAAGAACGTGCGCAGGGCACTCGAACTACGCCAGGAGGGCAGTCAGACTAGCGTAGCCAAATACAATAAAATGTTGGAGATACAAAGAAATGGAAGAATTAGAAATACATTGGTCTATCACGGCGCGTCTACTGGCCGTTGGTCTTCGCGTGGTGGACTTAATCTTCAAAATATCGCGCGTCCCGTACTTGGCGATGCACAGATTGCAGAAGCGATTCCAAGAGTCTTTGGCCGAGGAATTGGCACGATGTCAGAACTCTCGTCTCTGGTTAGGGGTGCACTTAAAGCTCCTGACAAGCAGACCTTCGTGGACGTCGATTTTTCTTCAATCGAAAACAGAGTGGGAGTTTGGTTGGCCGGCCAAAAAGACAAAGTTGAATTATTTAGACAGGGGCTAGATGAGTACAAAACCTTTGCCTCAACAGCACTGTATAAAATACCATATGACCAGGTATCCAAAGAACAGCGCCAGATTAGTAAATCGGCTGTGCTTGGTTGTATGTTCGGCCAGGGATCTAAGGGCCTGGTAGAGTACGCCGATGGTATGGGCGTTAAGATGTCTCTCGGTGAGGCTGAGAGGGCCGTAAATGCGTACAGGCTGTCCTACGCAAGGGTAAAGAACTTATGGTACGAATGTGAAGAGGCGGCGATTAATGCGGTACAAAACCCGGGCACTGCATTTGCTGCAGGTAACAAGATCCGACTAAAGTGTGAGAACAGAACGCTGTGGTTGATACTGCCTAGTAAGCGTTTAATCTGTTGGCAGAGACCGCAATTAGATATGGTTATGACCCCGTGGGGCACTCAAAAACTCGCCGTCACCGTCCACAGTCAGAATACTTACACCCGTCAATGGAGTAGAAACGCGCTCATTGGGAGTAGCATATTCCAGAGCGCAACCCAGGGGCTCGCTCGTGACTTCCTGGCCCATGCTTCGCTTAACGTTGAAGAGCACGGATACGGAATACTCAATTTGATCCATGATGAGGTCCTATTGTTGACTGATGCTGAGAACGCTGAGTTTCATATGGAGGAGGTCATTAGAATTATGACCACACCCCCTAGTTGGGCTCCAGATATGCCACTCGCCGCTGAGGGATGGCACGGAGACCGTTATCGCAAGTGAGTCAGACCGCCCGACTTATAAGTTGGGCTCTCAGGATCCTTGGGGTTTAATTTAAACTGCGGATCGTCTGGGTGTGCCTTAATTGGATTCTTAGCAAGAACCAAAGGTCCGACCTGGACGACTTCTTCTGCGCCAGTTACTGGCAACATATCCGATTTGTCGTAAAAGTAACTGTGCCTATAAGGATTGTTACCTAACTGCGACCACTCGGGATCATTTAAATACTGCTGTGCCATTGCATGCACGTCTTCTGGAGGCGTATTGTTCCAGTCACCGTGGATGCGTGCGTAGGTTGTTTTGTCACTCTTGCCTGTTGCAATTGCATGCGCGGCTTTTGGGGGCGCTGTGAACTCAATAGGACCCGTTAAATGCGCTGTTTGGCCGTAACCTAAAGACTTACCTGCGTCAGCAGGATCGTGCAAGGACACAATCCACTTATCATAAGCGTTGTACGCCGGAATATCGAGCCTGGATGAGACACGCATACCCGTTGGGATATTTTTATTGACTCCAACAATACCCGTATCGACCTGGTTAGGTTTGAGGGCCGACGCCATTTCAACGTGTGAGGGCATTGGAGGCACCTCAGAGAACGGTTTGATGGGTAGGTGCTCCCTTACCACTGCCCGGTACTGTTCGGGCGTTATAACCCTGTTTCCGAGGTCTATAGCGGCCTGTTTGGTCATGGGGTTGTTAGCTTGGCGTTGGCCGATGGAATTAACTTTGCGCCAGGCGTCCACCATGTCTTGAGTTAGACCCAATTTTTCAAATGCGGTTTTGCCTAATTGCGCTAATTCTTCAAGTTTAGTCATTATAGTAATCCAGATAGCCCACCCTGGGCCTGCTTTTGTACGTTCATGGGGTTAAACATTATTGCGGAGGGCTTTGTGTTATCTGGGTACAGCGCGCCGGAATAACCATGCTCTTTAATCATGCGCTCCAGGTCGCTATCCGCGTTGTATACCAGTCCTTGGTTAGCACTGGCCGTATACGGTGTTCTATTAGCTTCTTTGGCCAGTATACCAAGCCCCAGTGGATCCGCGCTCACGTCATAAAGATTACTGGATGATGTTTTGTACTTGTAGGGACCCAGTCCAAGCTCTGGCGTCTGATCGCCTGCGTAGAAGTAGGTCCGATCCTTTACTGCGCCGGAGTAGTTCTTAAGCCTATCAGCCTCAGCGCCCGCTATGCCGGTCCCGTACTTAGTCGGATCGGTCTGTTTTAAGTCTGGCGAGTTACTAAAATGCGTAAGCTCAGATGCTGTTGTAGTGCCCTCTTGCGGCTTGATAAGCGGCTGAATATAGTCAGGCATACCGCCGGTGTAGTTAGTGTCGTGAAATTCTGGGGGCAGTATTACAGACTTCTGCGGGGCGTACTGAAAGTTATTCCACGCGTTTTTCTTTTGAGCCTCAAGCTCGGGTATTTTGTCTAGTTCCCCTGCACGTTTAGCATCATATATTTTACCGTCTAATTCATTAATGGCTTTTTTAACAGCCGCATTTAATGGTGTGTAATTTACTACACTATTTTGACCTCTAGTCTCTGAAGTCATGGCCAACTTAGCCAGTGGAGAAAACATTTGAGAGTGAGCGCCCCATGCAGTCTCTTCACCCTTGGGTCCAAAAGAGTTACCATGTGCGGCATGGCCATAATAATCATGCACGGCCCTAAATTTTTCGTTCGTGTTAAGACCAGTTGTTGGATCCACAAAGTTTAAAAACTCATGTGGATCTCCTCCTTGAAACACATAAAGATGATTATTGCCTATCACATCTTTTAACATTTCATTACTAGAATGATAATTGCCCTCACCATTCTGGTGAAAGCTCATATTAACGGGCAAAGTGCTAAACTGGTCTTCAGTCTCTTTGGCCAACTGACTATATGATTTATTTACCAAATCATCATAGTCTTTGATGTTGTGCTGTTCAATAAGATCAGGCATCTGTTTTTTATATGCGTCAAACACCGCGGTTTTATATGCAGGATCTTCTGTTGTGGCATGCAAAAAAGTGCGGCCAATTGCTGATTGTTTAGCCAAAGAACTCTCTGGCATATTGGGCAACGCGTATGGTTTTTGAAGCGTGTTGTTAGTGTACGCGTTGGCCCGTTGCTTTACGTGGTTGTTGGGGTCTTTGGCAAAGGCTTTGACCTGTTCATCCGATACTGTTGGTGAAACATCGTATCCACGTAGTCCTGACGTTTCTCTGACTCCTCTCGTTGGTGCCGCGCCTCTTGGTTGGACTCTGAGGAATGGTCCTTCTTGTCTTGCTTCATGTATGATCCTTTCAAGTTTTGGCATTGTACCACTTAAAGCCTCTTTGCCAAGCTGTAGCCCCGCCTTTATTTCAGGTAGTGTTGGAAGCGGCATTATGCGGCCTCTTTCAATTGAGCTAAACCGCCTTGTTTATATCCCAGATTACGCAAAGTTTTTTCTGTTAATATTCCGGCTTGTGGCCCCATTTCAAGTGCTCTTAAATCAATACGAGCAGGATTGGCAGGGTCAACAAGACCACGTTGAAGAGCTTTTTCTCTTAACAATTGATAAATATTATGATTGCCACTTATTTGACCTAATCCAACACCTGGAGCAAATGATGGGTAGGAAAAGTTTCCGCTATTACGCAATACCGGTTTATCTGGATGCAATTGACCAATATGTAAAATGCGGCCATCAGAACCAACCAATTGTTCTGGGTCTGTAATTGCTAATCTAGCTTGACCTAAACCAATACCCCCCTCATCTCTCATATGTTTATCTAAAATATTTTGTACTTGTTTTCTAACATTTGAGGGCGATTTTAAAAACTGATCTACGCTTGATGGATCATTTATACCTTTCCAATCTGGAATAATTGATCTCATATGATTATCTAATGCCATTTTTTGTGGTGCTGACATTGCAGCATCCGCATGGGCTAACATGGTTTCACCAGTCATATGAGCAAAATCACTACCCGATGGAGACATCTGCCATGGAATAAAGAGTGGATCTTTTCCACCAGTAAAATCTTTTAACGCGGATCCAAGTCGCATCATATCATCGGTAGGTACATCTCCGCCGGCCCAAAGATAGCCTGGATTGTTATACATAAAATGTTGTCCACCAGTACGATTAACTGGCCGATTAAACATTACATTATTTATACCTAATAATTTTGAGCCGGCCGCTGTTCTATCAGCCATTCCAGTGATAAATGGATACCCTTCATATTGAGTCATATCTACTTTTGGAATATTTGTAGGACCTGTTTGTTCTTCGTGAACAACCATATTTTGAACTTTTGGTAATTCTTTAACTCGTTTTTCAAATCTAGGATCAAAATTACTAATAGTTCTTGATGTGGGTGCGGCAAACATAGGTTGAGGAGTAATAGCCCTTAACATACTATTGCCCTCACCCATCATGGCTTTATTAATCTCCGATCCGGCTAACTTACCAACTCCCTTAATTCCACGCGCTATCTCACCAGGTCCGGCCAAAGGCGACCAATCGCCCGCAGCACTGGCCATCTTAACCAGGTTGGAGTTCATCCTTGCAGGATCATTTGTGACCTCTGGGAACATTTGTTTTAGTTCCTCAGATCCATAGGGAGCATGTTCTAACCTATCTCCAGTTATGGCATTAGCTAGATTGTATATGTCAGACGGTGCGCCAAGTGTTGCAGCAGTGGAGCTTCTTAATCCACTAGCTAGCGTATCACCTAATGCAGTCAATGGAGCACCAAAGCTCTTAACGTCATTAACTACACGGTCTGTTGTCAGTGGTCCGCCTTGATTGGGCTGTCCGCCCCTTCCAAAATGCTGCACAGCGCCACCATCTGCATGCCCTGGAGGCTCATCGGCAATTAAGTGTGCTAGACCGGCAGCGCCAGGGCCAATTAATCCCGCGTACTTACCAACCTTTGGAATGTGTGATAAGAATGGGGCAGCAGCACCCACTGAGTTAATTGCGCCTGCTATCTTATTACGAATACCTGGCTCTTGAAAACGTTCTGCGGCCTCGCCTGCGTTCCATCCTGCCAATGGTATTTGACCAGGTAATTTACTTGCTCCGCCAATTAGTTTTGCCTTAGCAATTCTATTAGCCTCTTGTGCCATTCTGGCCTCTTCGGCTTTCTTTGCAAGTTGAAACTCTGATTGGCGTGCCGCATGAGCATTTTGTTTTTCGGCGTTAGTTGCTAAAAAACTAGACTGCCTTTCCTGCTCTGCCCTTGCATGATTAGCCTCTCTTTGTTTTTCAATATCATTAAATGTTCTTAACCTGTGCGCTTCTCTATCTTCATGGGCTTGGCGTCTAGCCTCTTCAGTACGCTTGTGCTCGGCCTCTCTTTGATTCTCAGATTGCTCATGTGCAGCACGAGCGCTCTCTTCACGTTGAGCACGTTCAGCCTCAAGTTTATCTCTATACTCTTGTTCTTTTTGTGCCGCTACTTCAGGAGGCAATGCAAGTGATGTTCCACCCTGTGGGACTACAAATCCAGTGTTGCCGGCGTTAAACTGTTTTGCCGCCATAGCTTTTGCATATGCATCTTCGTAGTCTTTGCCACCAAAGAATTGACCCTCACCTTCAGGTCCCTTATGTTGCGTTAAGCTGTAGTTTTCAACCGCATTTGGACCCTTGTCTAATTCAGGCGGTAAACCTGGAAACTCACGACGCTCAAACTCAGCGCCAGGTACATATGGCTTACCAGGAACATAAATACCTGGCTTATACGGTGCTCCAGGCTTATACGTGCCCTGTGTAAATTCACCAGGGTTTTTAGGTAATGGATTCGGTTCAGATGGATGGTAGTCTGGGAAATCAGAATTAAACCAGTTCTTACTGCCAAAAGGCAATCCAACTACTTGTGCGCCACCTGCACCAAGTGCACCTAATGCGGGATATGCCGCCTCGGGATGCAAGGTATTTTGGGATGCACTTGGAGCAGTTGGTGTGGTAGATGTAGTCGGAGAATCTTCCGCAGGCACTACATTAGACGCAGTTTGCGGTCTAAATACGTCAGGGTGAAGATCTTCTTGAGGTACTGGAGTTCCAATTGCCATTATTTATACACCCATTGTTTGCCATCCCATACGCTCATTTTTCCTGATTTAGTTGGACGTTCTTCACCAACTTTTGGAGGGATAGTTTTGTCGTTAAAATATTTTGGAAAGTCTTGCTTGAGTTGTTTCTCGTATTTATCTTCTAATGCTTGATTTTCAGGAGACTGTATAAAATCATAAGGATCTGGATTATCGTGTGAGTTTTTATATTGACTCCACAAAGTTGCTTGCTCTTTTGCTTTTTGTGCGGCGGCTCTAATAATCGCTGAGTTCATTATGTTACTCTCAGCGGTATATTGTGTGCCAACACCCTTAGCATCAATTGCCATTTTCTCAAGTGCCGCACCAAGTCTTGCGCCAGATCCTGCAAACATTTGCTGCGCATAATCAAGACCCAATTTCTGTGCATTAGTATCTGTCTTGCTACGCTCTTGGATTGACTCTTCAGGCAATGTTAACTTACCGTACGCTTTTTCTGCACTTCCACCAACATATGGCAGGTGTGATATAGCACCAACAGCGGCAGGTACTATGCCTGCATGTTCTGTGATACCAAAGTCATAGGGGCGTCTAGTAGCATGGTCAATAACTTGATTGGCTGATAAAGCAATCTCATCTGCCCGCTTACCGTTTTCTTCTACCTTAGAAATAAATTCACCGGCTTTTTTACGCTCTTCTGCAGTAGATTGTGATTTTGCCGCATTAATTGCTTGTTGCCTTTTAGCCTCTGTTTCTATCTTAGCTTTAGCTGCCTCTTTAGCTATTTCATTTTGCAATTCTTGTTCTGCTTTTATCTGAGCTAAAGATTTATATCCGCCAGGTTGAGATACTGTTTGGAATGGTGCAGATTGTTGTTGGCCTGGAATTGCAGAAATTTGCTTGTTCTCAAATTTTAACAATTGGCCTTGACCTTGACCTTGACCAGGTTGCGGTATTGCATTTACCTGATTAGGCATCAATTTAGATATTGGGGTTTGTGGAGCACCTGGCGCTGTAGCAGTCGTTGGTTTTCCAGATGCTTGTGGTGTAGTCTGTTGAACTACAGATTTTGGAACAGATCTTCCACTTGGTAATTTTCCAGTGCTCACAAATTCGCGATACTGTATAGCATTCATATCCTCGACACCAACACCAGGGATATTAAATGGATGTTGTTCGTATGATGCAGGATTGTTTTGGAAGTTTTGTTCGGCCGTATTTCTAGCCTTATTCATCTCAGCCAGTTGCGCACCAATGAATTTATTGGCCTCTGCTAATCCTGCAGGACCTTGGCTCTTAAGGTATGCGGCATATTGAAGAACACTAGGGGGAAGTGCAGATATATCTTGAGTGCCTGCTGTGCCTGCTGTGCCTGCTGTGCCTGCAGTGCCTGCACCGCCTGCAACATTCCCCCCGCGAAGAGCCTCAAGTTGCTTATCAAAACTGCTTGACATGTTTTGATTCATTTGTTGGCTACCACGTAAGGCAGCCATCTGAGCACGCATGTTGAATATATCTTGCGCTTGCTGATCTTTATAATTCTGGCGTTGCTGTGACTGACCCACAAGCGCGGCTTGCATGTCTTGTATCGTGTCACCCAAAGGATTAACTTTAGATTTTCTGTTAATCAAATCTTGCATTTGAGCAAGAAGCTCTTCCGTTTGTGTTGGATCAAGCATGTTGTTGCCAGGAACAGAAATGCCGCCCTTTACTGGAGCGGCCTTAACTACAGCGCCTGGTAGTGAATCTAATCCACCTGTTGTTTCTTCAGCCATTGTTTATTCCTTATTGAGTAGCGTTATCAGAACTACTACTACTATTATCTGGATTTGATTGTAATGGGTTACCATTTGCATCAGTTAAACCGCCTGTGGGAGCATTAACAGTGGTATTAATACCATTTGCTGTTGGGGCTGTTGTATTACCTAATCCCGATAATCCCAAACTACTACCAATACTATTAATTAAATTTGCGCCAATTGCGCCAGGGTTAGCCGACGCATATTGTGATAAAGAATTTAACAAACTAAGTGGCGATACATTTGTTGTGTTTGTAACAGTTGTTGGCGCTTGAATTGTTCCAAGAATATTTGCCAACTGTGCTGTAGCAGTCAGTGGACTTGCTTGTTGTGCCTGGCCAAGTGTTGTCTCAGCCGCCGTGCCCTGTGCGCCTGATTGGCTCTCACCTGTTGCCGCATTAACACCGGTTGCCTGGTTGTTAAGTGCCGCAGTGTTGAGTGCTGTATTCATTGTGGCGTTTGCGTTCGCAATTGCAGTATCTCTTGCTGTTTGACTGCGCAAACTACCAAATTGACCAGATGATGTTCCGCCCGCACCGGCTTGATCCGCAATTTGCGGGAGAGATTGTGCAAGCATTTGCTGCTCAGATGCAGCTAAACCGCCTAAAGCAGTGTTGGTATTTGGTGTGATAGTTCCATTGGGATTTGTAATCCATGGATTAGCCGCACCAGATGCTATTGTATTAAGTGTGCTCTGTGATTGTGTAAATGGATTGTTTGGGCCACTTAATTGATTGATCGCTTGTCCTGCAACAGTATTTTGCAACTGTGGCACATTACCAGAATTACTTACTGCATTATTAACTAAATTTTGTTGTGCGGTATCGTACCATGATGGTAATGTTGTGGCCGTAGATGTGCTATTAACACCTAAACTACCGATTTTATTTGCTGCGGAATTTAATCCGGATGTAATGCTAGAGAGTGCCATATTACGCCTTTACCTTCTTATGTGCGTCTGCCAAATAGCCTAACGCCCCCTTACTATCTGGAGGTAATTTTTTAGGATCATGCGCTGTTTTATGTGCGCGAATTGTTTCTAAAAAGTGATCAAGCACTTTGGCGCCACTATCGTTACTGCCGTTACCTAAAGATGATACAACATCTGCAGGAATAACAAACTCGCCATTGGCCAACATCGCAGGCACATCATCACTTGTACCATCTCCCGCACCTTTGACAAAACGGTTGTTCATACCGCCTTCGCTGTAAAATTCTGGAACATGTCCGCCATCTGCAAAATGTGGCCCAACGTTGAGCATTGCGTGTGCATTAGATGGACCTAAATGTGCCGTACCGCGACCACGCCATAATCCGGCGCCACGTGGCATCTCAGGATTAATATCAACATCACTACCTTCAGCATAATGCTGAATATGTCCGCCTTCTTTTACGTATTGATTTGCCGCTGTAGGAGGAGCAAACTCTGCGCCAAATGGATTAACCTGCGAACCACTGGATTTTGTCAACCCTGGTGTTAATCCAGATACAGGAGCCGAGGCTCCCAGGCTAGATAATCCTCCAGAATTTCCGCCAGAACCTGTTCCAGAACTTCCACTACTACCAGTTCCAAATATTGCGTTAAGCGCTTTGTTAATTGCAGGAGACGCAAGATAGCTTGCTAATCCTGCACCTGCCGCGACAGGAGCTGCTGAGGGCAAAGCACCGAGTGGTACACCAGACGCTGCTCCGGCCGCACCACCAGTTACAGGAGATGCTATCGCTCCAGATGCATCTGCGGCGTCAGCACCGACTGTTCCTGCATTAAATGCCGCTGTTTGTGCCGCCTCACCCGCTGCAGCATCTGCTGTAAGTCCTGCATCTGCCGCAGTTAATTCTGGAGCCGCTGCAGCACCTAATCCGCCAGTTGCAACAGTAGCGGCCAGTATTTCAGCAGGAAGCGCATATGGGTTTGCCTGCAAATTGCTGAATGCTTTTGCGGGATTTGTTAGCGTCGTGGATATGTCATTTGGAATATTACTAATACTATTCAAAAGACCAGAACCCGCGTCTTCAATGCTTTGAACTGGATTGGACCAAAAGCTCATTTTAAATTCCTATTATGCTATATATATTAATGCAGAAAACACGAGCTTAATGCCCTGTAATTAATGTGTTTTGCCGTTAACAACTGCCGTAAAATTCCTACCCCATTCTTGCCAAGTAGCAAAAGAATCGCCAGAGGGTAATGCATATGCAGAGAATGTTGGTGTTGCTGATATAGAATCGGCAGTTTCTCTCCAGTTAGCCTCTGACTCAATTATAAATGGCTCTTCGCTATAATAAACTTGTAGCTCACCAACATAATCATCCCAGGTTATGTGATCTGGGGACACAGGGAAAGATTGATTAATCTTCCTTGGCATTATGGACGCTCGTCACCGAGTTCTACGGTCATTAGAATACGACCCAGTTCATAATTGCCATCAACTTCATTAGATTCAAACATTAATCGAGCCTCTCTATGCTCAATACGCATATCTATTTTATCCGGATTGCTTGTATTGGGTCCAAATGGTACTGGATCAGAATCCTCTTCTGGCCCGTTGGCGTACTTTTTACCCAGTACAGTGACGTTTAATGTGCCGCTTTGAACAAAATCAGGCTCAATACGTCTGATATGTAGGCGTCTATTAACGCCAACCGGCTCCGCATGCGTTGATGGATTACCTGCTAACCAACTTAAATCACAAGTTGTGAAACTAGAGTCGATTGCACTTTCCTGAACGCCAGACGTCTTGTTCACGCCCTGCTCATGTTGCCAGATACCGTAACCGCCAACTACGCCGTAAACCGCTGTTCCGGCCGCAGGGGTTGATGCCAGTGTTGTCGTTACTGTTACCAGTGTGGCGCCAGGGATACCAATTGTGGTGTTGTTAATAAACGTACTTGTTGATACTTTGTATTTTGTTGCACTTGCTACAGTTGAAAACGTTACATATGTACCCGGTCCAAACGTTGGCGTAACGTCTCCACTCACATAAAATTGTGAAGATGTTGGCGCTGATTGTCCTGTTGGTGTGGCAATTACAAAGAATGGCTCACCAAACGTGACGTTATAATTCCAGTCCGCCCATAGTGGGTTAGGGAAAATCTCAGTGGTGTATCCGCAAGATCTTTGCGCACCAACAGCCTGTCCGGCGTCATACCAGATCTGGTCTTTGGTGTTATAGATGATTGCGTCATTGCACTCTACAGACGTTCCGCGTGGGTAGAAAAACCAAATCTCATTGTAGCGCGGGACCTTAGTGGCCCATACTTTCTGGCGCTGAGTGTAGTTCATGTTGTTGAACAACCAGTTTACATTCTTGTCGTTTGGCAGTACCTTAACGCCACCACTGTACATGTAGAAACGGTCAACACCCATCCAGTAATATACGTTATCCATCTCAACAATTGCACTGGATGACATAACCGATATTTGACTGGAAATAATGTCATAGTTCCAGTAATAGGGCGCTGTACCATTAAATGACACACGAATTAAGCTATCTGTAGCCCAGAACAGTCCAGACGGTGAGTTAGTACCACCGCGCATTGGCATGCCCTTGATGATTTTACTCGAGGACATGTTAACCTGGTTAGCCGTTGCGCCGTTCCAGTCGTTTAAGTTTTGAACGCTGTATGTTGTGCTGACGTTGTTATTGGCAATATAGCCATCATTACCGTACACAAAAAGGTACGGATAGAGCACACAAACGCCCCCAGAGACGCTAATTGGCTGAAAGGTAGGGTACTGACCCCCGCTGTCTGATAAGCCCGCCAAGGACCATTGTTCAGAGCTATTAGGCAGTATGCTACCAATCTGGACCTGAGAGTTTACCGCACTGTCAATAGAGGATAGATTTTGGCCAGGATGCGCAATAAGTTCTAATACGCCACCACTTGGATTGTGTTGTGCGTCAAATTGCCATAACAGATTAGAGTTTGCCGCAAAGTTAACATTATCTGAGTATGCGGTTGTTAAAGAATTAACTGTTACTGCCGGCGTTCCGGTAAAGGTAATGACGGTGTTGGGGGTTGTAAAGGTTGCGCCGGTAACGGTATAAACCGGCGCGCCAACAACTTGAGAAAATACGACTTTTGAGCCAATTGGAAACGCCTTTGTGTAATCTATTACTGGTGTGGACGTACTAATTATTGTAAAGGTTGTAGTGGTGTTGGAATTAATCGGAACGCCGCCATAACCCGGTAAGAATTGAGCGCTGTAAGGCCCGGATCCAACGCCATAAGTATTGCCAAGAGTAAATACATCAAGGCCGTTTTGATTTCCTGCGAAAACATAGTTTACTCCGTTATAAGGGACGGCGATCATGCCCCTCGGTATGCCGTTGAATGTATTGAAAATCTCACTGTAGCCGCCCATCTTTTTTGGCGTTCCACGTTGAAATCTGCACCATACACCATCGGTATATTCCGCAGTCTCAAATACAGTTCCGTCTCTTTTAATACCCGGCTTTACAGCCAAAGAGTAAACTTGACTGTATTGTGGTTGGACTTGTTGCTGTTCGTCAGCCATCAGAATCCTCCGCCGGAAATCCCATTAAGTGCTGTGAATGTTCCAGGTGTTGATATCGTTGGTGCAGATGTATTTGTATAATTCATATTCAATATGTTTCTACCGTTTGCAGCCAAACCTAGTTGACTTGTACCAATTAAATACATACCAGATGCTGTATCAGCACTAAACGTAAACTCAGGTGCTGCAGCAGTTCCCGTAGCCGGTGCGGTAAAACTGGAAATAATAGACTGAGTAATAACAAGTAAGTTACCGCCAGTACACAAAATAGTTGCTGTAGATCCAGGGCTAATTGTTATCGGAGAAACTGAACTGCCCGATGCCTGAAATGAAAGCGCATAACCCACTGTGTTTGGCAGTGAGTTTGTAATAACATAATACTGCGTTACCGCGGGCAATGTGACAAGTAAGTTAGTCGTTCTTACGCCAGATAATGCCACGTACGTTTGTAATATTGGCGCATAAGCTGTGAGGCTGAGTCCACTACCAGACACGCTATCTACGTCATACGATGCTGCCGTAAACGTTACGTTTGATGCAATAACCCAACCCACAGTAAAGAAGTTACCTGAGCCGATGTCATAGTATATAAAACCAGAGTCTCCGGCATTGGTTTGAATATTCGTATTGCCGTTTATTAACTCAGTATTTGTTCTGTTGAACGTGAGCGTACCTGTTCCACCATTCCTGAATCCAATCCACCATCCTGCCGATAACCCTGTTATCGATGGAAGTGTAATACTACCAACACCTGCAGTCCACACATACGTATTACCACGACTGGCGTCTGTAAGTGTTGGTGCTGTTGATACTTGTACGATATTACCTGTTGTGGCCAATTTTCCAGATATAACTGTTAGTCCCGCGCCTGCAAGCGTACTTGCACTAGCAACAGAAGTGTTAAGTCCGAATATGGTGTTACTCCACACACCCGCATATGTTGTGTTGTTTGTTAGGTAGAAGTAAACTGATGCACCAGGTGATATAGTTGTGCCGTTTAATCCAGACGCATCTGTTACAGTGAACGAATATGTGCCAGATTTGTTAGTGAACAGTATGTCAGATCCAACCGCGCCTTGATCCGCCTCTGGTAACAGAATAGATAAATTAGCGGCAGATGGTGTGCAGTCCATAATCCGGGCCGCAGCGACCTGGGTTGGGTTTACAACAGACGGCCAATATAGCGGAGTATTTGCACTAAATGAAAGGGCAAAATACGATACATCCGTTGGTTCAATAACGGTGCCAGTAAATGGGGAAGTAAATGATGACATGTATTAAGGTTCCTGAACAGATACGTTTCTGTCGATTCGACGGGAGTTGTCTTCTTTTTTGATTGCTGTAATAGCCTCGTCAAAATACCCTTTCCATGTGGCTATCTTGTCTTGTGCTTTTAGATAAACCATTGCATGGTACATAGACGCGTACAACATAAGTTGTGGTGTCGTTTGTGTAAAAAGATTTTGTTCGTTATTAGAATCTAACGGCTGAATCAGGCTGTAGTAAATAATCTCAACTGGAACCGTAGCATTAGGCGCAGGTGCAAATGTCCAGTTCATGTAATCATAATCTGCGTAATACGTAGGCTGACCACTGCTAGACTCAGACTGATACATAGCCACATAGTCCTGACTGCGAAGTAACAACGGCTCGCCGTTAACCTTCATGGATACTGTCTTTCTCCACCTGGCAGGCTTTGCAAGCACTGTCTGATTAGGCGCCAGGGTTGTCTCTACAACAATCAACTGTAAGAACGTTTTAAGTTCTGCTGCAATAGACGCCTCTGCCAACGCAATAATCGTCGGAATAGTAGCCACAAACTGCGGATCATTTCGCTCTGTGTAGTTAATTATGTCCGCAGTCAGCGAATCATATGTCATTACAGATGTGGTTGTCATTTTGTGTAGTATGAGTAGTTAGGTTGGAAGTAAATTGGCGACTTATCGCGGTCCTCTTCCTCAGCCTCTGTGCGCATTTGCAGTGAGAGTGCTTTCAATTCTGTCCGCCTACCTGGATCAACATCTGGCAACTGGAACGCCATTTTATAAGACAGTTCTGCTTGGATGTATGGTAGCCAACGGTTTGGCAAATACAATTGGTTTGTTAGCGAACCAACGTCTTGTGGTTGTGTCTCAAGTACCAGTTGGAATACCTGGAAGTCATTTGACGGTACAGGCCATAAGTACATCTGTGGGTCAATCGTTCTATTGAACCAGTACTGTAATGACCTGACACTTGGGAATTGTTTGTTTGGCAGGTTCCAGTAATCGTCACGATTGAGTCGCGCCAATGGGATAATCTGCTGTGACTGAGCAAACACAATCTGACGTACAGAGAATGTTGTAGCCACTGTCTCACGCAGTCTATGGTAGTAATACTGCTGTGTAATATTAACCGGTATGTAAGTCCACTGTTTATCTGATACCGTTGTCGCAGGGATTTGAATCTGCGTTGTCCATGTAACGCCATCGTTACTGGTTTCATATGCCAGGTTATACGTTACTGTGGATCCATTTGTTGGACTGTATGCGTTAAAGCCGACATAGTAAACAGACGTTGCGGTCCCATAAGACGCGCCAAAATAGTTTTCGCCTGTTGTGGTTGTGCCATAACCGTTAAGATTACCGTCAAATACAATCGGCGATGTGGCGTTATCAGTCGGTAATGCTGTAGATATTTGCGGCGTTTGGATATAAACCCAGTTAGCCTCTAAGACGTCAATCGTATTAGTTGGCAGCGATAGTGCCTGTTGATTTGCTTGAGCGCCGAGTACAACGTTTTGCAGCAACCATAAATTCGGGCCGCGGTTTACGCTGTTTTGTAATATATAAAATAAAGCCTGTTTCGCTGTGTTAACAAGCTCAGGAGTCATCTCCTCAGCCTGTTTTCCACAGTCACGAAACGCGTACGCGATTAATTGGTCTACATTAACCGCGGTTTGGTTAGTTGTTCCAGAATAAGACAAGAATTATCTCCCACGGCCAGATGATTTCCGTGCCGGTAGATTAGCCTTGGCTTTGCCTGCTTTAACAAATTCTGCGCCTACCTTTTTGGGTATTCCTACCTTCTTGGCAAACTCAGGATTGTTTTTAACGCCTTGCATGAGGCGCTCTTGTGCTTTAGATTGAATTGGCAAAATATTCTCCTAACATTTCCAACGGTTTAGTGCGGCCTTCGCGCGCGGAGCATCGCCCTTTGCATGCTCAACCACACCAGACATACGAGCACAAAATGAATCTTTCCTAGAACCACCCTGCGGTTGTGGGGCCTTTAAATGTGAGCCAGTCTCACGATTGTATTTTTCACGACCCTTTTGAGTAAGACCGGCGCCCTGCTTTGTTGGCAACTTTTCTTTGCGGCCAACTGAAAGAGAAACCGTACCACCAGTTTTCTTCTTCGCTGTCTTCTCAGACTGCTTAAAAGCCTCTGCAGTTGGTGCGCCCTTGGTCCCTGGTTTTCTCATGTGCTCGCCAGAACCTTTAGCGATACGTTCTTGCTTTTTGTGAATATTCGCATAAAGTCCGGGTTTTGCCATGATATTATTACATTGGTTGTTGCATGCCCTGGGGGATCATGCCTGGTTGTTGGGGTCTTGCCATCGCCATATTCTGTGGCTGCATCATTGGCGCAGGCTGTTGCTGAGGAATGTTACCTACGTTAGCAGGTTGGTACATGCTCTGCGCAATTTGCTCGCGTTGAATTGGGTTTAGCAAGTTTCCTGTGAGACTGCCGGCGGCCATCTTTTTGATGGAACCACCGGCTTTATGCTTTTTTACGGAGGACCCCTTTTTCATTCCGTCAATGTCATCTACCGCGTCCATGCCTTTTTTGGCAGGCTTTGCTTTGGCCTTAGACTCCGCATCGGCTTTTTTGTCTCCAGTGGGCGGGACCTTTTTGATCATGTCTTTATCGCCTGCGGGCTTGCTCTTTTCTTTTTCTACATCACTTGCGCGGCTTGATGGGCGCTTTACTGCCTCAGATGGTGCTGCTGCTTTTTTAGGCTCTGTGTCTTTAATCTTTTTGATCTTGTCTAAATCGCCAGAGTCTTTCTTCATCTCAATAGCGCCACCGGCCTTGTACTTGCGAACATTTCCGCCTTCTTTCTTAGCACGTCCGCCTTTACGGAGTTTGCTCAAATCTGTCTTTTCGCCATCATGTAACTGGTTATCGTGCATGCCAAATGCAGACTTAACAACCTTCTTAGCTGTCTTTTCATCTTGCTTCATATCAGCAAGGCCACCCTCTTTGTACTTACCACCGGCGCACATGACCTTAGTCGTTCCGCCTTTGTGCATTACGTTAACTTTGCCGCCTTCTTTGAAGTGCTGCATTTTAGGTAGTGTTTTAAATCCGTCCATTATAAATCCTATAGGTTATTGATGATTTAAGGATGATCAGTCCTTATATATAGTAATACAAAATTGCTACTAATTTTGCCCCAGAAATAGCGCTTTTTCTTTCTTTCGTCTGCCCTCTAATTCAGGGGGTTTGTTCCACATCATAATGGCGTCTGCCGCGCCAGGGATGTCGTTTTCATTCAGCCTCTTAACGACTGTAGAGCTCTCAAAATGTGGTGCACCAATGTTGAAACAAAGGCTGTAGAGGGCGTCGTACTGGTGTTGCTCCAGGGGTATCTTAACTGACTTCTCAACGGCCTCAACACACCACTTTAAATCGCTTTCTAGCAACTCGTGGACCTGCTGAATGGTAAGCTCACCCTCAAGCAAATGGGACTCTGTAGGCTTGATTAAATGCCCTACACCGATGGTCATTAGTCCCTTGGTATCTGGATACGCTTTGGTCCTAAATCCCTCAACGCCAGTTATGAACTCTAGGGTTGAATTTGCTACTGCCATAATATCTTTCTCTATTTTGTTAATTGGGGGTGATGCTATAAAAATGTCGAGCACTATGAGAAGTGCTAACAGCACTTTCTTCATGCTATTTTTGGTTTGTCGGCATGGAGTTATGCAGCAAATTGTCTTTATTTTGGGAACTTGCAGATGATCCAAAATAGAATGACATTATGGCAGTCCATGCCGTGCCGAGGCTACCTAACATAAGTAGGAGCGCGTCGCTTGTCTTGAACGTCTCCATCATCAATCCAAGTAAGATACCAAAAAATCCTGTTGTGACCATGATAGCGAGGGCGGGAGGAATAAACGAGTGCGTATTCGTTTGCATGTCCCTTGCCGACTTTCGGTCGTTCACCGCCAGTTGTTCAAAGTCTAGTCCAAGCTCCTGGGCCTTAGCCTTAAGCGCTATTTCAGCTTGCTGAACGCTTGCAATTTGCTCAGATGTCAGCTTACCATCATCTAGCATTTTCTTTGCATCGTCCTGCGATATATTCAATACTTTAGCCACGGCCTCATAGGCCAGACCACCAAGTGGGCCGCCCAGGCATGTTGCTATTGTTGGGCAAATTGTTTTTAACCAATCCATTTAATTCTCCTTTTAGCAGTACTTCGGTAAGATGCCGGTTTGATTAACAATCCTCCAACATTCAATAACCTTGGGGTCTGTTTCCCAATTCTTTTCAAAGAACTCTTGTTCTTTTATATTTGCTTTTTTACGGGCCTCGTAATCCGTATGAATGGCGTACATAACGCCAGACATGACAAAGACCACAAATAACACCGCGCACATAATAGCGAACCGCAGGTGCCATCTGTCTATAAAGGCCTGCTTTTTGATTCGTTTGGCCTGTGCCTCTTTTCTTTCCCGCTCTTCTTGCTTTGCCTTTTTGGCCCTTAACTTATCACGTTCAGCCTGGAATTCGGACCATACCGCGCCCAGTTCAGGCGGCGCATGGTAGACAAGCAATTCTCGAAGTTGTATTTCTGCGTTTTCTAAACGCTTTTTGGCCAAGATATTATCGAGAATCATCGCGCTCTCGGACTTATCTTTTGGCGGGTTCTTTTCTTTTTCCTTAAGCTCTTCTATAGCTTTTTCTTGATGGTCAAAGAACGAACCAACATGTTTTCCCAGGTCACCTACAATATCTTGGACATCGTGCGCCGTGGCGGATACCTCTTTGTATATTGCTACTCCTTGCTTGATGGCGCCAAAAGCCATCATAGCAAGTGTCAAGGGATCCATTACTTCAGTACATTATGTGTTATATAGCCAACTACGCTGCTAATTAAAGACACAACTGCCATGCCCATCATAAATCCGCCCTTGGATTTATTGGCAATCTCGATAAGTTGGCAGACTGAGGCCTCCAATCTATCGATCTTTTTTTCCAGTGCATCTACGGTCGCAACCAATTGACCGTACTGGAACATGTCAATTGAATCACCCATTATGCGCTCACTGTTGTCGCTGCAGGGGCCGCTACAGGCGCAATAGATGTAGGCGCAAGTACCGTTGGTGCTGTGGTTGTAATTACTGCAACATCAGCAGTTACGATTGGTGCAGGTGTCTCTTCAACAACTGGTGCAGGTGTATCCACAATAACTGGCGCGGCCTGTGCGGCTGCAATTACTTGTTGCTGAATTGGGGATATCGACACTGCCGGTGCTACGGGTATAGCTGAGTCAGACTTTGTTGGGGGCACAGAAGATTTGTGCACGTGAGAAATAGCTGTGATAACATGGCCATCAAACACAGTTTCCAAGTGCTCAATAAATGCCTCGACTTCCGCTTTTGCTTTTGTATCAAAAGACGCAAGGTGCGTACGTAGTTCTTTAAAAAATGACATGAAATACTCCAGGGTTAAGTAGAAACAGAAAAATTATTATTGTTTAAGCCAACAGCAATAAACCGTTGAGATGTATTGGCGTTGCATGCAATCGCTAAAAAACTACTTACTTGGCTTGTGACTAATGAAGTATAAGTCCATGTTGTGCCATTAGTAGATTGAAAATATCCTTGATTGGTTCCGCCGTTTTGTGCTGATGCAATCATTAACCCTGCGGCATTAACAGCAAGACAGCTAGATCCTTTACCGCCTACATTTACGCCTGTAGAACCGATTAAAACAGGTGTAGACCAACTTGTTCCTGTTGAATTTGACAAAGCATAATAAGAAGAACCATAAGCACCAATTGCAACAAATTGATTTAATTTAGTGTTCCAAACCAAACCCACTAAAATAGTTCCATATGTACCTGGAACACCCATCAATCCACCACTAAAACTTGTGCCGTTTGATGATGTAATATAAACAGGCGTGTGAATTCCTGGGCCAGGTTGATAATATTCGCCAACACCAGACCAATAGCCCGCAGGATTTACAGTTAGCGCATACAGTGTTGGGCTACTGCCCGTACCGCTTATGGTTGCAGGAGAAGACCAAGAAGTGCCATTGGAAGAGTACACTGTCGCAATCAGCGAAGAGTACTGTCCCGCAACAACTGTTAGGCCTGCAGAGTTTACGGCCACACAACTAATAAAGAAATTTGCTATTGTGGCTTGTAGGGTAGCAGTTCCGCCGGTTGTTATCGTGTAAATAACCCCGTTGTTATTACCGTCTTGCCCTACAGCAATAAATACTCCCAGGGTTTGATTCCATGCCACAGATGACAGGAACGGTATTTTAGTGCTTGAGTTCAGTAATGTGGTCGGCGCACCCCAGGTTGTACCATTTGACGATAACCAAAAAGCCGCATTGTTGTTTGTGGGTCCACTGGTATAGTAACCACCCACAACGCAGTATGTGCCGTTTGAGCTGCAATCTACACCATAAGTAACGCCATTCGCATATAAAGTAGTTGGTGTAGTAAATCCCAGAAACGCCGACGTGCTATGAAAACCGTTCATGTTAATAGTGCCAGATGTAGGTAAACCACTATTATTAGACGTATTGGGAACGTATCCACCGCCTCGGTAATATGTTTTCAAACCAATAGGCGTAGTACCGCCAAATTCACCCTGTATGGCTGAAAGAGATACCGCGCCAGAAGATGGGAGCGTCATGTTATGGTGTTCCTGATGCTGTTACATTTCCAAGAGCAATAATGTTTCCACTGGAGTCCATCGATGCAATAGCCGTACTGCCGTAATAGAAGTACAATTTGCCACCAGACTCTTTTATGGAAAAACTGGCAGTGATGAGCGCACCCTTTGATGCCAACAACTGCACCGTTCCAGTGTTATCTTTGTAGTACAGCTTACCGTCTGTGTAGTTGATGGCCAACTCTGCGCCAGTGGCTGTACTGGTTAAATTGGCTGCTGACGGAACTGCAGACGCTGTAGGTGTTGCGTATAAAAGAATAGGTGTGTAACCGGTCTGAGCCATGTTTTAAGTCCTTATGGCAATGTAGCCAAGAATGTTGTTAGTGCTGATCCAGTAATAGGATTACCTTCAGCATCGTTTAAGACTACTCCGTTTTGGATGTCTTTTTTAAATTGTTGGTAGTCTGTGTTGTCTGATGAAACAGGGATGTGCGATTGTTTTTGCAAATGCAAAATAAACATTTGACCAAACATTGTTTGATAGGTTTGATACATTTTATAACTCCGCTGATGCAGTAAAGTGAACCAATATACAACCCGCAGTTGAACCTGAAGCAGATATTACAATTATAGAATTTGTATTTAAATAATTATTACCAACAGATTGATTGGCAGAATTCGCCACAGCTAACTGAGTTCTTGTACATTTATTTATATTTCCAGAAGTATCATAATAAGTAATTGTAGGAGTTCCTCTTTTTGTTACTTTAAAAACAATTCCAGTATCAATTTCTGACGCTGTATTAGATCCTGTTATTCCAGTACCACCATATGTACCGTTAAATGAGGCTGTTCCAATTGCTGTACCAATGTCATAAGACATTTCAAAATACCTCTGACACAAAGCCAACTCAGTACCATAAGGACGATAATCAAAAGATGTTGCTTGGGTTCCTACTTCTAGTTGAACGCCAGTCAGGTAAAAGGTTGCTCCATTTGTTGCAATTACGCTGACTGCACCAGTTGGGTTTGTGTAATTAGCAGATGCCCAAGTATTTGCAGTTCCAGAGTATGTAGATCCTGCTCCTAAGTTAAAAATTAACCATGCACCAACACCATTTGTAGCACCAACCCAAGTCCCAGTAGTATCACCTGCTATAGTTACTGATATTTGAGTCCATGTATTTGCAGAAGAGATTGTGTAGCTAAAAGGATAACTTCTGGTCTGTGCTGAATTTTGAATTGCCCCACCGAAAGAGCCTGTTAATGAACTGTAAGCCCAAAATGAAATAGTTATTGTTTTTGCATTTGCGGTTCCAAATCCTAAATCGGCAAAATTAAACCCTTCAATTTTTTGAAGGACATTAAAATAATCGCCTGACCCAACAGATACTGGAGAAGATACCGTCATTCCAAGGTAATTTGAAAAACCTACTGGAGGTGTGACAGAACCTGCATTTTGTTGAGCTGTAAATTTAGCATTTTGTGAAGAAAGTAATTGCCATCTATCCAAAGAAAAAGGATTAGAAGTTGCGGTAACAATGCCTCCATTATTCCTTTGGTCAATAACCATTGCACCATTAATAATCCTATTCTTCATAGAATAGTACTGTGCTGTCGTTTGGAGCATCCCACTTGGGACTTGTGTCAAGCTCATGCTAATCCTTCAAGAAAGGTTTTAATCTGATCTGCCGTCATAGGGTTGCCTTCAGCATCACTTAGTGCTACGCCATTGGCTAGGTCTGCTTTGAAGCGTTGGTAATCGGTGTTGTCTGGGTCTAGCAAAAAAGAACTAACAGAATTATCTGAATTTTTACGGATAACAATAGGCTTGCTTGGAATTAGATTATCGTATGTATACATCTTAAAGCTCCGCTGAATTTATTAATACTGCCGTACCATCATAATCTAATAAAAATATTACCATGGC